>Ga0335069_10014010_pt1 | contig 11246 bp, 11 predicted proteins | sample Lox_Sample_11_FD_206714 | JGI IMG/M metagenome (GOLD analysis project Ga0335069, IMG submission 206714) | Soil microbial communities from Loxahatchee National Wildlife Refuge, Florida, United States - Lox_Sample_1.1 | ecosystem: Environmental > Terrestrial > Soil > Wetlands | place: USA... | reverse complement strand
GATCGCCAGTCCTCCCCCGCAGACGGGCCCCTTGCTGGAGCCGGGCTCGTTGCGAAGGTTGACCTCGACGGTCTGCGGCCTTTCCTGTTCGATCACCTGCCGGGCCGCCTTGATGACCTCGGCCTCTACCATGCCGCCGCCGACCGTTCCGAGGATCGATCCGTCGTCACGGACGAGCATCTTGGCGGTGGCAAAGGAAGGCACGGACCCGCGGGTCATGATGATCGTCGCCATGGCTGCCGGTCGTCCCGCGCGTCGCAGCCGCACGATCTCGTCGTAAATGTCCATGGTGCCCTCGCTCCTTCAAACTGACCGGCGTTGCGCGGAACGGCCGTGCCGGCCGTCCCGGTGCATTCCGTGTCAGGCCGGCACGCAGGCCTTGGTCGCACACAGCGACACGCACATGGGCTTCGGATGATCGTCCTTGCATTCCCTGCACTTGTCCGGATTGATCTTGTAGAGCTTCTTCTTGTGGGTGATCGCCCGGTTCGGGCATTCGGACTCGCACGAGCCGCAGCCCGTGCAGAGCTCGGGGATGATCCTGTAAGCCATGGTGCTTTCTCCTCACTTGGGTCGGACCGGGCTGCACGAGCGGGCAGCGCCGGTCCGTTAGCGCTCCGTGCAAGAGACGCACGGATCGACGCTGTTCACGATCAAAGCGATGTCGGCGACCTTCGCATCCTTCAGCATGAAGCGCAGGGCGTCCCAGTTCATGAAGCTCGGAACCCGCCACTTGATGCGCTCGGGTCGGTTCGAGCCGTCGGTCCGCATGTAGTAGATGAGTTCGCCGCGGGGCGCCTCGCACTTCGCGATCGCCTGACCCGCAGGCACCTCCGGCCGCTCCGCCGGCGCGGTCGGCCCGACGGGCAGACGGCTCACGCACTGACGAAGCAGGTCGATCGCTGCCTTCACCTCGGCGATGCGGATCATCGCCCGCGACCAGACATCGCCGTCGCTGCGTGTATGCAACGGGACATCCAGCCTGTCGTAGGCGGCGTAGGGTGCCTTCACCCGCACGTCGTAGGCGATGCCCGAAGCGCGGGCGACCGGGCCGACCACGCCGCACGCCACCGCCTGCTCGCGGGTCAACACGCCGATCCCACGGGTCCGCTCCAGAAGCGAGTGGTTGCTGCGGTAATGCCCGGCGATCTCGTCCACTTCCGGCTCCAGCCGGTCCAGTTGGCCGGACAGGAACGACAGCTTCTCCGCATCGAAATCGAAGCGCACGCCGCCGATGCAGTTGGCGCCCAGGTCCATGCGGTTGCCGAACAGGGTCTCCTTGATGTCCTGGGCGATTTCGCGGGTCTGCATGACATGCATGAACAGCGTGTCGAAGCCGACCAGGTGCGCCATCAGCGCGACGTTGAACAGGTGCGAGGCGATCCGCTTGATCTCGGAGGCGCATACCCGCAGGTACTCGGCCCGTTCAGGGACGGTGAGGTCGGCGATCTGCTCCAGCGCCATGCAGTAGGCCTCCGGGTGGCTGTTGGAGCAGAGCGAGCAGATCCGCTCGATGAGTGTGATATTCTGGAAGAACGTCCGCTTGGTTGCCAGGTACTCGATGCCGCGATGCACATGGCCCGCGGTCATGTCGATGCTGCGGACGGTCTCGCCCGTGACGTCGACCTTGAAGTACATCGGCTCTTCGAGGGCGACGTGCAGTGGGCCGACGGGGATCGTGAAGGTGCTCATGCAGCGTTCCCCTTCGTCGCAAGGATCTTCTCCCACAGTTCCCTGGTGGACGCGGCATTGACCAGGGTGGAGAACGGAATCAGCCGCTCCAGGACGGCCGGTTCGACCGATTCGTCGATGAAGAGGCGGCGGGGATTCGGGTGGCCGGTCACCCGGATGTTGTAGACCTCCATCATCTCCCGCTCCGTCCAGTCGGCGGTGCGGAACAGGGGGGTCAGCGAATCCACGACGCCGGCGTCAACCGGCAGGAAGAGGAGCAGCGTGAGCGTGTTGCCGTCGAGGTCGAAGTGGTAGGCGATCTCGTACGACTTCCCGTCGATCACCACGCCGCCGAGCGAGGTGGGCGGCGGGGGATCCTCCTCCTCGCCGTCATCATCATCGTCCTCGTCGTCGTCGTCGTCGGATTCCACGGGCTGCGGCTGGAACGCACTGATCGTGGAAAGCCGCGCGCCCATCTCCTTGAGAAGACGGGCCACGGGAACGAGGTCGGCCTTGTCGGCAAGCTCGCACCACGCGGTGCTGACCCCCTTTGCGTTGCTGCTGCTGGTAAAGCCGATTTCGCCGGACGCCGCGGCGCGCAGGCGGGCCTCCAGATCCTCGGGCAGGCGGGTCATGGCTGTGCTCCCTCGGCGGCCAGCTTGCGGCGGCATCGTGGGCAGTAGCCGCGTAGCCGTTCCAGTTCTTCCCGGCTCGGCGGATGGTCGAACAGGTCCGCCGCAGGCTGGGTGGCGTAGCATTCCTCGCCACATGCGGCGCAGTGGATGGCCGGGATCCGCCCCTTCTCGATCATCTCGAACTTGCGGTCGTCGGTGTGCGACAGATGCCAGTCGTCGCTGAGCCGGATCGCGTCGGTCGGGCAGTAGAAGGCGCACAACCCGCAGAACGCGCAGGTGTCGTGCCAGAGCGTGAACTCCAATGCCTCCGGTTTCATCTCGATGCGGATCGCGCCGCCGGCACAGCTCAGCTCGCAGGTCCGACACCCGACACAGGTGTGCGGATCGTATTGCACCCGGCCGCGCAATCCCTTCGGCGTCAACGCTTCGCCAAACGGGAACGGCTCGGTGGCCGGGCCGGCGAGCAGGTTTTGCAGCAGAACCTTGAGATATCCCATGTCGCCGCCCTTACAGCCGCTCTTTCCAGACTTCGATCGCCTTGGCGATGCCCTCGATGATCGCCTGCGGCCGCGGCGGGCACCCGGGCACGTCGACATCGATGGGGATGTACTTGCTGACCGGACCGCAGATCGAATAGCTGCCGCGGAACACCCCGCCCGAGATCGGGCAAATGCCGACCGCCACGGTGACTTTCGGATCCGGGATTTCCTCGAACAGCCGCAGTACCTTGTCCTTGACCCGCACCGTCAGCGGTCCCGTGATCAGCACGATATCGGCGTGCCGCGGGCTGCCGCAGTACTGGCAGCCGAGCCGTTCAACGTCGAAGCGCGGGATCAGCGCCGTCGTCGCCAACTCGACGTCGCAACCGTTGCAGGAGCCGGCATTGATCCGATAAAGCCAGGGAGAACGGCTGGAGATCCGGCTGAGGAGGCCCATGGTCGTCCCCTCTCACACGATGACCACGGTCGCGAGGCCGACGACGGCGAACGCGAGCGGCCATCTGAAGAAGTAGATGAAGGCGCGGTCGATGCGCTTGCGGCCGACGGAGACGCGCAGCACCGTCACCCCCGCGGTCGCCAGCACGAGCAGCTTGACGGCCCATACCGCGAGCCCGGCGATGCCCGCCGGCGCATTGGGGAAGAACAGGCAGATGCCGAGCGCCAGCACCACCACCGTCCTCACCGCCGACATCATGCGGAACAGGCCGAGCGTCGGACCGGAGTATTCCAGCAGCGGGCCTTCCAGCACCTCGGTCTCCGCTTCCGGCATGTCGAACGGGATGATGCCGAGATTGGCCGGCAGGAACGCCGAGAAGGCGAGCAGGGTCGGCCACATGATCGGATCGAACAGGAAGGCGCCGTGCGTGCGCTGGTACTGCACGATCTCGCCGAGCGAGAAGGTGATCACCGCACCCTGGCCCTGCCCGGTCCTCAACGCGACGGCGACGATCACGAGGACGATGGGGATTTCGTAGCCCAGCATCAGCATCATCTCGCGCGAGAAGCCGACCGCGCCGAACGGTGAGCCCGAGGCCGAGCCGGCGATCATCAGCACGACCCCGGGCACGGCGAGCAGGTAGAACAGCACCAGGAGGTCGCCCAGCACCGGATCGGGCTCGTACACACCCGGAATCGGCACCAGCGCGGCGGCCAGCAGCATCGCCACCACGCCCACCAGGGGGGCGGCCAGGAACACCGGCCGGCAGGCCACGTCGGGAACGAAGGTGCGCTTCTGGGCAAGCTTCACGAGGTCGATGGCCGGCTGCAGCAGCGGCGGCCCGACGCGGCGCTGCAGCCGGGCGGCCACACGCCGGTCCACGCCCTTGAGCGCCAGGCCGAGCGCCAGGACGAACAGGCCGCTCGGAAAGATCACGACCGAAAGCAGAAGAGAAAGGGGCTCGGACATGATGGATCTCCTCAGCCCTGGTGTCCGGGCCGCAGCACCAGCCGGATCGCCCGGTCAGCCGTCTCGAACAGGTTCGAGGCATTGACGTGCGTCGCCGCCAGCGAAAGGTCGCTGACGCCGCATTGATGGATGTGCGTGGCGACAACGGCGCCACGACGCCCGAGCCTCAGGTAGAGGCTGGTGACCGCCGCAAGCACGATGAGCAGCGCCCACAGCACGCCCGGATGCCAGCCGCCGGTGCCTGGCAACGGCCCGGTCAGGGTCGCGGCGATCGGCACCAGCCCGAGAGACTGTTCCACGGCGCCGATCGGCATGAGCAGCACGCCCGGGAACACGCCGACCACGACGCAGCCGGCGATCAGCAGGCCCATCGGCACCAGCATGCTCGCCGGCGCCTCGTGCGCGGTGAGCGAGAGCGTGGACGGCTCGCCGAGGAAGGCGGCATGCGCGAATTTCAGGATCGCCGCCAGGGTCAGCAGACTGCCGACCATCGCCACCACGCCGAGCAGCGGGTGGCCCGCTGCGAACGCCGCCTGGAAGATCAGCCATTTCGAGGCAAAGCCGTTGAGCGGCGGCAACCCGGCCAGCGACAGGCCGGCGAACAGGAAGATGCCGAAGGTGACCGGCATGCGCCGCCCCAGGCCGCCGAGTTCGTTCAGGCTGGTCGCGTGGCTCTGCGCCATGATGCATCCGGCCGCCAGGAACAGCACGTTCTTGAGCATCATGTGGTTGACGAGATGCATCAGCCCGCCGGCGACACCGAGCGTCGTCGCCAGGGCGATCGCCATGACCAGGTAGCCGAGCTGGCACACCGTGCTGTAGATCAGCAGCCGCTTGATCCCGGTCTGGATCGTCGCCATCGCGCCAGCGTAGAGGATGGTGATGCCGCCGATGACCGCGATCACGTACAGCAGCAGCGGCATGTGCAGCACGACGCCCAGCCGGCCGAACAGAGTCGCGCCGCCGAACACGACGAACAGCTTGAGCAGGCCGTACGGGCCGCTCTTCAGCAGCACCGCGGAGATGTAGCCGCTCACCGGCGTCGGCGCGGTGGCCGGGTGCATCTGGTAGTCGATGCGCACCGGCAACTGCGCGGCCTTCATCACCAGGCCGGCGAACACCAGCACCAGCGCGCTGCCCGCCCAGGGCAGCGGCGAGGCGAGCGCCGCGCGGCCGATCGCGCCGAGATCGAAGCTGCCCGCCGCGGCACCCAGCATGGCGAAGCCGAGGAACATCAGGCTGGCGCCGACGGTGTTGAAGATGAAGTACTTGAAGCCCTCGCGCCGGGCCGCCTCCGTCTCCTCGTGGATGATGGCGAAGTACAGCGTCCAGCTGCTCATCATCTCCCAGAAGGCGAAGAAGTTGAACGCATCCGGGCTGGCCACCATGCCGAGCAGGCCGCCGATCATCAGGCCGAACGATGCGAAGAAGCGCGGCTGGGCATGTCCGTGCGCCAGATAGCCGGTGGAGTGCATCATGTTGCAGGCACCCACGCCGGCGATGAGCAGCGCGAACCAGAAGGACAGCCGGTCGTAGCGCCCGGGCTGCACCGCCACCGCGACCATCGCCCCCACCAGCACCGCAACGGCCAGTCGCCCGGACCAGGCCACGCTGCGTCGGCCGACGGCGTAGACGGCGACCGCACCGAGCACGGCAATCGCCGCCGTCGGCGTCCAGCTCATGGTCAGGCCGGGAATCGCCGCCGGCGCCAGGCCGCCGCGCGCCGCCATCAGGTCCGCCACCGGCCGGACCAGGTCGAGCTGGAACTGCGGGGCGAGGCCGCCGAAGACGATCGCCGCCGCCAGCACGCCCATCGCCACCAGCATGGCAGCCGGCGCCTCCGCCACCGCGGTTCCCTGGTACGGCTCGAAGAACAGCAGGCGTGCGATGCGCAGATAGTAGAAGCAGCCGACCAGGCTGCCGGCGAGGATGAGCACCGCCACCGCCACGTTGCCGGACGACACCGCGGCGTAGATCATCAGGAACTTGCTGACGAAGCCGGAGAACGGCGGCAGCCCCATGATGGCGAGGGTGGCCAGCACGTAGCAGCCGGCGGTGATCGGCATCACCCGCCCGAGGCCGGCGAGCTGCGCGATCTGCCGGCGACCGGTGCGATAAATGAGCCCGCCCACGGCAAGGAAGAGGAGGCTCTTCATCGCCGCATGGTTGGTCACGTGCAGCAGCGCGGCGGTGGTGGCGAGCGACGTTCCGAGCCCCAGCACCGCCGTGACCTCGCCGATCTGCGCAATCGTCGAGTAGGCGAGCATGCGCTTGATGTCGCGCTCGAACAGCGCCCGCACCTCGCCGAAGATGATGGTGGCGCAGCCCAGCAGCGTGATCGTCAGCCCAAGTCTAAAGCCATGCTGGGCGAACTGCCCGAGCGCCGCAGCGCCGAACACGACGTAGAAGACCTTGACCAGGCCGAAGATGCCGGCCTTGGTCAGGATGCCGGAGAGCGGCGCCGAGATCGACGACGGGGCGGCGGGATGCGCCAGCGGCAGCCACTGCTGGACCGGCACGAGGCCGGCCTTGACCGCGAAGCCGACCAGGAAGCAGAGGGCAACGACCGTGCCGATCGCCGGGGCCACCTGGCCCATGCCCGCGGCCACCGCGCTCATCTCGAAGCTGCCGATTTGAGCGTGCAGCAGCAGGATGCCGAAATGCATGACGTAAGCACCGGCCGTGCACATCACGAAGTAGACGAGGCCGGCCGAGAGCGCCTTGGCGTCCCGCTCGTGGATGACCAGGAAGTACGAGGTCCAGGTCATCAGCTCCCAGAACACGTAGAAGTTGCCGAAATCGCGTGCCGTCGCCACGCCGAGCAGCGAGCCCGTCATCAGGAACAGGAAGAACCAGTAGCTGTCGGCGTGCTCGGCATGGGCGATGTAGCCCGCCGAGTAGATGGTGACGGTCAGCGCGATCGCCGCGAACACCAGGGCGAAGAGCCGGGATGCCGGGTCAAGGTCGGGCGTCAGCCAAGCCACGCCCAGCGTGGCCACCGCCAGCGCCACCGCCGCGACGTCGCGCCCGCGCGGCGACAGCCTGCCCAATCCGTAGAGAACGAAGCCCCCCACATAGGGAAGAATGACGAGCGACGACCACGGGGACTCGAATCGGGGGACCGCATGCATGTCGCCCACCCGCCCCAGGTATTCGGCCAGGCCGAGGAACGGCGTCGGCCACAGGCTCATGACCACGGTGAGCGCCGACAGCGCGGCGGCGAGCGGGCTGGTCCACGCCGGAGCCGGGGCCAGCGGGATCTGCCGCCGCGGGGACTCGAAACAGATCCGCTGGATCACCACCACGTAGTAGATGGAAGCAATGATGCTGGCGACGGTGCCCGCGGCCGCCAGCGCCCACTGCCCCTGCTCGATCGCCGCGTACAGCACAAGGAACTTGCTGAACGAGCCCTTGAACGGCGACAGGCCCATCACCGAGAACGTGGCGAAGCCGAACAACGTCGTCACCACGGGCATGCGCCGGCCGCTGCCGGCAAGATCATCCAACTCGCTCGATTCGGTGCGCCGGATCAGCCAGCACGCAGTGACGATCATCAGGCCGCGCATGACCACCTGGTAGCCGAGGTGCATCATCGCGCCGGACGTGCCGATGGGACCGCCGATGCCCAGGCCAAGCACCACGTAGCCGATCTCGGCGATGGTCGAGAGGACAATCAGCCGCGCCAGGTTGCGGGTGGACAGAAGCGCTGCGATCTCCCCGCAGAACAGCAGGACCACGCCGAGCCATGCCAACTGCAAGGGGTTTGATGTCGCAGGAATGAGCATGGACGACTCCCTCGCATCTCCGCTGGGTCATGCGCAGCGCTGCACCCCGGCAATACCCTGCCAGGGCGGTAGCAATGTCGCGTTTCTCCGTGCGCTGAAGGGCCACTCACGACGGCATGCGCACGACATCGGCGTCTCCACGGACAATGTGTGGCGCAAGCCGGCGGGTGTCCGTCAGCCAGCCGACGTTTGATCGTTTTACGGCCGTCAGGAGTGACGATGCCCTCGGATCGCGCGCCGTATGGGGCAGAATGATCGATGGCAAGGGGATGCCGATGGAACGGGAAGTCGTCGGTGGGGAGCACGCGCGCCGCAGCGGTCACCCCCCTCTTGCCGCTGGCCGGGGGGCGTCGCACAGTGCCGAGGATCTCGTTCCAGGGCTCGGATTTCGCCAGGGCTGCAAAACGGTCCGAGAAGAAGGCGACGGCTGGAGCGGCCGCGTGCGGTCGGTTTCGCGGGCGTTTCGGCTTAGGCCGGCGGCTGCGTTTCGCCCGGACTGGCCACTCTTGGAATACCCGGCGTGTGTGGAGGAACAGCCGTGCTTCCGCCAAAGAGCGATCCGAGATGGAGAGACCTCGTACGGGGCAAGCTCAAGACCGCCCCTTCGCTTCTCGCCACCAAATTCTTCATGGCCAGGATCGCCGGGCTGGCGAAGAATGACTCGTCGGAAGAGAATATCAGCAAGCTCGTCAATGAATCAGTATCATTCTTTACAAAGAACTCAGTTCTCGCGAAGGCCGACATTGAAATGATATTTGGCAAGGAGAAGAAGAAGTGAACGGTCTTTATACGATCGACGAAACCGCAAAGCTTTATACGATCGACGAAACCGCAAAGCTTATCGTATCTGGCAAGAATCTGCTGCTTGCCGGAGACGAGACCTTGTTGCAGGAATTGCCGCCTGGCAGGTGGATTGGCGGAACAAGTCCCTATTTCATCGGCGCCCATGGCGGCGTAATGACCAGCAGCCGGATCTTCGTAACGGTGCTGCCTGAGGAGGTGGTGGACATCTCGACACACCTCTACGACGAGTCCGAACTGCCGGAGCTGGCATCGAACGGCCCGGAGAACGGCTTCACCTTCCTCATCATCCCGGCGTTCACCTCCATCCACCGGTCCTTTGCAGAGAACGTCCACAATTATCCAAGGATATTCGAGCGCCCGCTGCTCGGCTGGGTTGCCGGAGTGGCGTTGGAAGACATCCGGACGATCCGACCGAAAGTATTCGATGGACGAACCGGGAAAAGCTCGGCGGTTCGAGCCGCCGCCGTCCATGCCAGGCTGAAGGACCATGTCGCGGCGGAAGTCGGCATCGTCAACCTCTTTTGCCAGGGCAGTGGTCCCGAAATCACCGTGGAAAGACCGGCGTTCTCGTGCCGAGACGTCTACATCAACGGAGATCGCACTAATTTTGCAGCGTACATCCTCAACAACAAGATCGACGCCCGTTTGCCCCTGGTCGCGGACTACTACGGAGCGATGGTGAACGTATCCGTCCGCGAAATCGATCTGCTGACTTGCGAGGTCAATTTCTATGCGCCTCTGTTTCCGGACGTGATCTACCGGTTCGCTTCGCCGATCGACGACTACGAGGCCGCCTTCAGCCGGGAAATCCAGAAGGTCCGCGGGACGCCGGCGGTTTCGGTGAACTGCATCCTCAATTACGTCTATGGCCGGCTGGAAGGGAAACGGACCGGCGGTCTGGTAGGACCCATCACCTTCGGGGAGATCGCCTATCGCCTTCTGAACCAAACCCTGGTGTACATGATCCTCAGAAGGGCATAGGAGAGCCGCCCTGGCCCGGACGGACAGGAGCCACGGTCCCCGGGCGTCGCGGCGAGGTCAGGGCGAGGATTGAGTCCGCGACCGTTGCACCGAACCCCAACGGAGCGAGAGTTCCTCGTATCTCGGCCCGGTGAGTTCTCTCAGCGCGTCAGGTCGATGAACGACAAGGTGCCGGCGGTCCAGTCTGGTAATATGTCCGTCCCTGATGAGTTCATTTAGAATAAGTGACGCAGACTGGCGCGTTGATCCAATGATGGCAGCAATATCCTCTATACTATGGTCCAGGGTGATGACAGTCCCCCCGTCAACCTTGTGTCCTCTCTCGTCTACGATATCCAGGATAAAACTCGTCAGGCGCGATTTTACGTCATAAAACACTAAGCCCTCGATCACGTGTGCCGCATTTCCTAGGCCGCGGCAAAGCGTTGCAATCACCGACACAGAAAGAGCAGGAATCCGTGTCATTCCTTCCATAAAGTTACCTATATTTGTCATGAACACTTCGGTCGGCTTCTTGGCCTCGACTATCATCTTAGAGTGAGTAGTAAACACGTCGCCGGGATCCAAGAAAAACAACGTGAACTCGCGTCCGCCGGAAGACAGGTAAACTCGTAGCTGCCCTGAGAGTACTGCAAAGACGTTGTTTTCAATAGTGTTGGCGTCGGATACGATCTCCTTTTCACCGAATTTGCGTGAGACAAATGTTCGGAAAAAGCTGTCGTACTCCGGGTTCTCCAAAATGTTGAACATGCTGAAGCAGTTAACCACGGCACCTCCCGTTCAGCGCGCTTTTGTCACCCTGCGGCAGTCCGCCGTGACGAATACTGGCATTCGCATTTCGGCGTTGCAAGCTCAACTGGACTTTGGCGCGGCAATCGCTTGACGGGGCGGCCTGGGTTTGCGGCGCTGAAGGACCCGCGACAGGGCTGGAAAGTGGTCTACCCGCTGCCGGAAGTGCTGCTTCCGGTGCCCTGCGGCCCGACGCCGGCGGCTTTGACGCGGACCAGCACCTCGCCCGTGCCCGGGGCGGGCCGGTCCATGTCTTCGAGCGTGATCACTTCCGGCGAGCCAAAACGATGAATCCGGCAAGCTCATCGATCCGGGCGTGGGTCGCCTGCTCGAACAGGGAAATGCAGTTAATCAGAACGTTGGAGTGGAACTGCCCTCGTTTGCTCAGAAAGGTTTGCAGCGCCGTGACGCCGACGGCGCCGCCGAGATTGCGCATCATGTTGAACAGCGCCGAGGCCGAGCCGGAATTCTCGTGCTCGATGCCGGCGGTCGTCATCGCCGAGAGGGACCACGAGAAGCGGCGTGGGCTCTGCTTACTCGGACCCGATCCGAGCGCCTTTCTCTGCGACGGAGCGTTTCATCAGCAGCACAACGAACACAAGCGCGACCATGACAACGGCCAGCACCCAGAACACATCGAAGTAGGCGAGCGCCGATGCCTGTTGCTGGCGCAGGT
>Ga0335069_10014009_pt1 | contig 11246 bp, 6 predicted proteins | sample Lox_Sample_11_FD_206714 | JGI IMG/M metagenome (GOLD analysis project Ga0335069, IMG submission 206714) | Soil microbial communities from Loxahatchee National Wildlife Refuge, Florida, United States - Lox_Sample_1.1 | ecosystem: Environmental > Terrestrial > Soil > Wetlands | place: USA: Florida... | reverse complement strand
CTTCGCGACGATGTGATCGCATGACGCGCCCTCGTATGGAAGGCGGCTCGCGTGCGGAGGTCGGCAGATTCCATGCCGTCTCAGCCCGGCGCGTAGCTCGGCCCCCCACGACTTCTGCTCTATTGCCCCTAGCGTAGCACCAAATAAATTGGGGCCGCGGGATAAGCGCATGCCATGCTCCCAAGCCGCCCGGGTGCCCCCGACGTTCGTCGTTCGGCCCGCGTTTTCGCGTGGTATTCTGATGCGGGGACGAACCAGGGAGTTCTCGCTGCACGATCCGGACGGATATTACGTGACGATCCGTGCGCTATCTGTGGCCTGATGAACGATGATCTCTCTGCTGTGAGCCGAAGGCGTCCTCCGAACCAACTTATCGCTTTGCTGCTGGGGCGACGACGTAGACGTACTCCAGCGTCTCCTTGCCCGTGTTGGAGACGTTGTGCCGGGTGCCGGGCGGGATGTATGCGAACGCTGGTGCGGCGAACGTCCGCTTCTCCTGGCCGTCGATCAGTGCCTCACCTTGGCCCCGGACGATCACCAGCGATTCTTCATTCTGCCCGGTCGTATGCCAGCCGACGGTAGCGCCGGGCCTCAGGCGCACAAATCCACTCCGCATTCCCATTGTCTGAGGCGCTCCCTGTAGCAAAGGGCAATCCCCTCCAGGACACTCCAGCGGACGCGCCAGTGGCTGTGGCCCCGGCGCCTGCGAACCGAGTGGAAACCCGAACGATAAGAACAGAAGCACACACCCCGGAATCAATGAGGACGAAACGCTCATCATAGCTGCCACCTCGTCGGAATCCAGAATAGCAGTTACCGAAGCGGAGACGGCTTGCACTCCTGGCCGTCTTCCGGACGTAGACCCGCACTGCCATCCGGCAGTCGATACGCCATATCTCGCCGCACGCCGCGGCCCTCACCGTTGGCTGCGCCCGAAGGTCCGGGCGGCCGCCATCGCCCGAATCGATGGTGAAGGCGATCGGGGCACGGGAGTCCGGCGGTACACAAAGGGCGATGCTCTTCCAGCCGGCCACCCGCGCTTCTGCATGTTGCCACGCCGGCAGGACCCCGGTCACGCACATCGCCAGGATCGCCAGGCCCGCGCCGGGCAGCCGGCAGGTGCAGCCGGAAAAGGATCCTTCGGAACATCAGGCCTCCGCCCACTGCCGCAGCAGGTTATGGTAAACGCCGGTCAACTGCACCGCGGCCGGATGATCGGGATAGTCCGCGCTCAGGCGCTGGATGGCGACGTCCAGATCGAAGAGAATCGTCCGGCGGCCGTCGTCGCGCACCATGCTCTGGATCCAGAAAAAAGACGCGAGCCGTGCGCCGCCGGTCACCGGACGCACATGGTGCAGGCTGCTGGCCGGATAGAGGATCATGTGCCCGGCCGGCAGCTTGATGCTCTGCGCGCCGTAGGTGTCCTCTACCACCAGCTCTCCTCCCTCGTACTCGTCCGGATCGGCGAAAAACAGCGTGGCCGACAGATCCGTGCGAATCCGGCGCCCGCTGCCCGGCACCTGGCGGATCGCGTTGTCGACGTGCGTGCCGAACGACTGGCCTCCGGAGTAGCGGTTGAACAGCGGCGGAAAGACTTCGAGAGGTAGCGCTGCTGAGATGAACAGCGCGCTCCGGCCGAGCGCGCCCAGCACCAGTTCGCGAAGCGTCCGTGCCGCCTCCGAGCTCTCCGGCAGTTGCACGTTGTCTTTCACGCGCGTGGACTGGTGGCCGGCGGTAACGCGCCCGTCCACCCACTCGGCGGAGTCGAGGATATCGCGCGCTTGTTTCACCTGCTGCGCGGAGAGCAGGTCGGCAATCGGAATGATCATGTCAGAACCGGAACCGAATGCCGATGAGAGCGCTGCGCGCCGGGCCTAGGACGATGTGCGCCGGGTGCAGTTGGTCGTAATAATAGCGGTCCGCCAGGTTGTACACATTCGCGTGCAGCGTGGCGAACTCGGCAACCGGCCGCTCCACCATGGCGTTGAAGACCCAATAGCCCGGTGCCTGCTTGACCAGCCCGGTGATGGGATCGTACGGCGCCGTGGAGCTCGCCGTGCGGGCGCCCACAAAATTGCCCCCCGCGCCGATGCGGAACTTCGACGGCAGGCGATAGGTATGCCAGAACGTCAAGGTGTGGCGCGGAACGTTCGCCAGCCGCGCTCCGACAGCCGCCGGATAGTAATTCGACGCGCGCAGAGTCGCGTCGAGGTAGGCGTAGCCGGTCTGCGCCTCCCATTTGCGCGTGAGGTGGCCCTGCATCTCGACCTGGAAGCCCTCCACTCTTTGCTTGCCCGCCAGCACATTGAGCAGTGAATTTGTGGGATCGGGTTCGCGGGCGTTCAGCTTGTCGGTGCGAAACGCCGCGGCGCGCAATGACAGGCCGGGATGGGCCAGGTCCCACTTGACGCCCCCTTCGTAGGTGCGATTCTCCTCCGGCGGCAGGCTCGCGGTGGAGGCGCTCAGCGAAAGCGATTCCGCCGATGGGTTGTATGAATTCCCCGCCGAAACATAAATGCTGACCGGCGTCGTCGGCTTGTAGACCACCGCGCCGCGCCAGGAGGACAGGTGGTCCAGCCGGTTATAAGCGGCCGCCGGCGGCACTCCTTGCGTATAGTGTGCATCGAAGCGGTCGAAACGGAAGGCGCCGTTCAGCTCCCAGTGCGAGCCGATGCGGGCCGTGTCGATCGCGTACCCCGCCACGCTGTCGCCCCGGGTGTTCACGATGCTATTGATCGTGGCGGCACCCGCGAAGGGCTGGGTGTAGTCCGGCGTCAGGAGGCTGGTGGTGGGAACACCGGTGTAGCGCGGACGGGTGGGGTCGGAATCCTCACGATCCAGCTCCATGCCGATCACCGCGGTGTGCCGGACGCTCCCGGTCTCGAACTTGATCGTGAGATCCGTCTGATTGGCCAGGATGGCCTCCACGCTGTTCGAAACGATCTGGTTCCGGTTGATGGTGATCGCCGACAGCGGCGTCGCGGGTGTCACTGTGCCCAGGATCTGCGGTTCGGTGATCTGGACATCGCGATCGTAGCGCGCGTATCGCGTCTGGTTGCGGATCGAAATGTGCGGCGTGAAATCGTGCTCCACGCGCAGGGTGGCGATATTATCTCGCGTGCGCAGATAGTTGCTGCCGTCCTGAAAGCCATAAAAGCTGTTGCGCGGCACGGGCGCCGGCTGGTTGAACAGCCACGGAAGTCCATAATCCGGTATGTCGTCGGCCTGCTGATTCAGATAGCTCACCGTGACGCGCGTCGCCGTTCCCAATCCGAACGACATCGACGGCGCAATCCCGTAGCGCAGGTTCCGGGTCACGTCCCGTCCCGCCACGCCGCCCTCGGTACCCATCAGATTCAGCCGGAAGCTGGCGCCCTTGCCCAACGGCGCGATCGGAATGTTCAGGTCCGCGGTGGCGCGCCGCGTGCCGTCGCTGCCGCCGTCGAAGGAGCCCGAGAATGCCCGCAGCAGGCCCGGCATCTTGGTCGCCTGGTTGACGACGCCGCCCGTCGAGCCCCGGCCGAACGTCGCCGCCGACGGCCCCTGCACCACCTCCACTTCTTCCAGGTTGAAGGGATCGCGATAGTAGCTGCCGAAATCGCGCATCCCGTCGATGTACAGATCGTTGCGCGCGCTAAAGCCGCGGATAGTCAGATTGTCGCCCTGTGCCCCGCCTTCCCCGGCCGCGATGCTGATGCCCGCTACATTGCGCAGCGCATCGCGCAGCGTCGTCGTGTTCTGCTGCTCCATCACCTCCTGTCCCACCACGTTCACCGTCTGCGGCGTATCGCGCAGCGGCTCGGAGTACTTCACCGTCGATGCGGACAGCGCCGATGCCGATGCCGACACTTCGATGCTTTGGGTCACCGTGTCGAGCTCCAGCACTACGCTCGACGGCCCGCTGAATCGCCAGTGGACACCGGTGCCCCGCACCATCTCGTCGAGTGCCTGTTGCGGAGTCAATAATCCCGTAACCGTATTCGCGGCTAACTGGGCGATCCCCTCATTGGCCAGCGAGACATCGAGGCCGGTGGCTTTCCGGAACAGCGCGATGGTCTCCTGAATGGGGCCGGCGGGAATGTCGAAGCGGCGCGGAGCCGCGCTCTCGGCAGTCTGGAATGCCAGGCCGAGAGGACGGCGGCGCTCCAGAGGCTGCGGCGCGGCTGCCACCTTCTGACAGCCAACCGCTGTATAAGCCACAAGAGTGCCGGTGGCTAGCCAGCGGTACACCACTGGCCACGAACTGGAAGATTTGTCTGATGCGCGTCTCTGCTCCGGAATGAACATACCTCTCCTTGCATCGATGGGCCGGCGCGCGTAACATGAATGTGCGCCGGTCCTCGGACTGGACAGCATCAGATCCCTGCGTTGTCCTCGCCAGGTGGCGCGGGGATCTGCATCTCGATTTCTCCCCCGATCCCTCGGAACCGCGGGCAGTTTAGAATCAGCGTAGTCTCCCGCCTGCCTGCTGTCAAGAGCTTGTTGCAAATGATTTGCATTTTTCTGCTGGGGACAAGCCCCTGATGGGCCGTCCTTTTTCGCAACTGAACGTGTCAGCGATGCAACTCAGTGGCGATTATTATGACCAGGCTGGCGCCCGTCACCGGTCCTCGAACTTTATTTTCCATTGATTCAGCTCCACTTATCCGAAACCTCCGCCTTCTTCCCCCATCCCGCCGTGCTACCGTCTGCTCAGGGGAGGCCCTGTGCGCGCTCGGAAGCACCCGTTGCAGCATGCGGAGGGCGGCGCGGGCCCGCAACAATGTCCAGTGAAAAAACGAACCCACCATGTCGTTGAAAACAAACAAGAGCACAAATTTTCATCGCCCTTTATTCGCCTGTTCGGACCTGCGCATCCCGACGCCTCTCAGATTCCGCCCTCGCTTCCGTCCGCGCACTTCCGCCCATCTTCGCCTCTGCTATGCTTGTGGTTTGACCCGCCTATTCTTCTTTTGTTTGCCGCTGTTTCTCAGCCTGGCGCGGCTTGCGACGGCCCAACCCAACGTCCTCCTCGATGCCATGTCCCAGGAACTCAACCGCAATTTCTCGGTCCTCAAGGAAAAAGCCGACCCGCCCCCCTACTTCCTGAGCTACGAGATCACCGAGGTCGAGACCCACTCCGTCTCCGGCACCCTCGGCACCGTCGATGCCACCAGTGGCGTCAAGAGCCGCACCCTCGACGTCTCCATCCGCGTCGGCTCGCCCAAACTCGATAACTACCACCGCATCCGCAACGACCGCGGCCAGTTCACCTCCGGCGCCCTCGTCTCTTACGAGGACAATGTCAATTCCATCAAGCGCCGCCTCTGGCTCGATACCGACCGCGCCTATCGCGCCGCCGCCGAGCGCCTCATCCGCATCAAAACCAACACCCAGGTGCGCGTCGCCGCCGAAGACGACTCCGACGATTTCTCCATCGAGCCGCCCGCCACCTTTATCCAGGTGCCGCCCAAGCCGAAATTCAACGAGGCCATGTGGCAGGAACGCGTGCGCCAGTGGTCCGGCCGCTTCAAAAACTATCCCACCGTCCTCACCTCGCACGTCGCGGTGTTCCATCAGAACGATACCCGCTATTTCGTCAACAGCGAGGGCTCGCGCATCGTCCACGGCCGCGGATTCGCCCGCATCATTATTAATGCATCCTCCCGCGCCTCCGATGGCACCGACCTGAGCTCGTTCGAAACCTTCGAGGCCGTGGACGAGTCCGGCCTGCCCGATGACAAGGTCGTGCTCGCGGCCATCGACCGCGTCGCCAACGACGTCTCCCGCCTCCTCAAGGCCCCCGAAGCCGAGCCCTTCCTCGGCCCCGCCATCTTCTCCGGACGCGCCGCCGGCGTGCTCTTCCACGAAATCTTCGGCCACCGCATCGAGGGCCACCGCCAGAAGGACGAAAGCGAGGGCCAGACCTTCACCAAGAGCGTCGGCCTCAAGGTCCTGCCCGATTTCCTCAGCGTCGTCTTCGATCCCACCCGCCGCAAGGTCGGCAACATCGATCTCAACGGCTGGTACGACTACGACGACGAAGGCGTCAAAGGCCGGAAGATCACCGCCGTCGACAAGGGCGTGCTCAAGGAATTTCTCATGTCGCGCTCGCCCATCAAGGGCTTCCCGCACTCCAACGGGCACGGCCGCCGCCAGCCGGGACTCGAAGTCGTCTCCCGCCAAAGCAACCTCATCGTCGAATCCGCCAACGCGGTCCCCGAGGCCAAACTCCGTCAGATGCTGATCGACGAGATCAAGAAGCAGAACAAGCCCTACGGCCTCTACTTCCGCGACATCACCGGCGGCTTCACCACCACCGCCCGCGCCGGTTTGCAGGCCTTCAAAGTGATGCCGGTCATTGTCTACCGCGTATACCCCGATGGCCGCCCCGACGAGCTCGTCCGCGGCGCCGATATCGTCGGCACTCCCCTGGCCAGCTTCTCCAAAATCATCGCCACCGGCGACAAGCCCGAAGTCTTCAACGGCTATTGCGGGGCCGAGTCGGGCTCCGTCCCGGTCTCGGCCGTCTCTCCCGCCATCCTGGTATCGGAAATCGAAATCGAGAAAAAAGCCAAGTCCAACGAGCGTCCTCCGCTGCTTCCCGAGCCCACTACCATGGAGAAATCGAAGTGACGCGCGCCCGCATTCTCTTCGTATCCGTCGCGGGCGCCGCGCTCGCCGCCCTCCTGTGCGCCCAGTCCAACACCCCGCCCTCCGATCCCCTCTTTCAGGCCATGCGCGACGAGCTGGCCCGCGCCAAATCGATGACGGTTTCCAACCTCGAAGGCCCTTACTTCGTCGAGTACCTCGTCAACCAGGAGGAGGATTTCACTGCCTCCGCCAGCCTCGGTGGCATGCTCACGCGCCAGCGCCAGCAATTCCGCCTGCCCGAGATTCACGTCCGCGTCGGCGATTATAAGTTCGACAACACCAATGTTGGCGGCGGGGGCTTCGGCGGATCGCGCTATGACCTGGAACGTTTCCCGCTCGAGGATTCCTACCCGCTGTTTCGCCGCTACCTCTGGCTGCTCACCGACGGCGCCTACAAGTCCGCCGTCGAGACCCTCTCTCGCAAACGCGCCGCCCTCCGCAACATCCAGCAGGGCGATCAGCTCAACGATTTCGCTCACGCCGAGCCGGTCACGTCCATCCGTCCCATCCTTCACCTGGCCGTCGACGAAGAGGCGCTCGTCTCGCGCGTCCGCTCGCTCTCGGCGGTCTTCGCCGGATACCCGGAGATCAAGACATCCGGTATCGAGCTCGAAGCCAGCGAGGGCGGCTTCAGCCTGATGAACACCGAGGGCTCCCAGGTCCGCGAGCCGGAAAGCGTCACCTTCCTGCGCGCCCGCGCCTCTTCCCAGGCTTCCGACGGCATGAGCCTGCGCGATGCCGTGACCTTCCACGCCCAGGATGCCGCCCACCTCCCCCCGCAGTCCGAGATGGAGCGCTCCATCGCCGCCATGGCCGCAAATCTCGTCGCCCTCTCGCACGCGCCCAAGGGTGAGGACTACAACGGGCCTGTGCTGTTCGAAGGCACTGCCGGCGCGCAGGTATTCGCCGAAGTGCTGGGCCGCAACCTCGCGCTCACCCGTTCCCCGGCAGGCGGCGGCGGGCGCGGCGGCGCCGTGCAGCCCAGCGAGTTCGAAGGCCGCGCCGGTTCGCGCGTCTTGCCCGAGACGTTCGACGTGGTCGATGACCCCACCCAGACCGAATGGCGCGGACGCGCTCTCTTCGCCAGCTACAAAGTGGACCGCGAAGCGGTCGTGGCCAAACCCCTGCGCCTGATCGAAAAAGGCGTCCTCAAAAACTACCTCCTCACCCGCCAGCCCGTCCGCGGCTACGAAGGCTCCAACGGCCGCGCCCGCCTGCCCGGCTCCCTCGGCGCCAACATGGCCACCATCAGCAACCTCTTCGTCAGCTCCACGGACGCCGTCACCGTCGCCGAGCTCCACAAAAAGATGGTCGAGCTGATCAAGGCCCGCAACAAGCCGTACGGCATCATCGTGCGCAAGATGGACTTCCCCTCGTCCGGCAGCCCGGCCGAGCTGCGCGGCATCTTCGCCGGCCAGCAGGGCGGGCGTCCCGTCAGCCTCCCCATCCTGGTCTACAAACTCTTCCCCGATGGTCGCGAGGAAATCGTTCGCGGCCTGCGTTTCCGCGGTTTCAACGCACGTTCCCTGAAAGACATCCTGGCCGCCGGCAACGACAGCAACGTGCTCGAGTACATGGAAAATGGCGCGCTGTTCGCCATCATTGGCGGCGGCGGTTTCACCACCGAAGCCTGCGTGATCGCCCCTTCGATCCTGATCGACGATCTGGAGCTGCACCCCATCGAAGAAGAGATGCCCCAGCTCCCCATCGTCTCCGCCCCGGAGTTGACTCGTTGAGTCAGAACTCCTTCACCGCCGAGACGCAGAGACGCAGAGGATCATCCGGGTTTTCTCTGTGTTTTTCTCAGCGTCTCTGCGCCTCTGCGGTGGAAACATCCCTCCGGGAGTAACGCGTCGTGCTTCGCATCCTAGGCCGCTACATCTTCCGCGAGATCCTCTCCAGCGCCATCCTCGGCACTCTGCTCGCCACCTTCATCCTCTTCCTCCGCGGCGCCGACCCCATCTTCGAGCTGCTCGTCAAGAGTAACGGAGCCAACTCGCGCATCGTGCTCGAGCTCTTCGCCCTCGCCCTGCCCGGCGTCCTGCCCTACACCATCCCCTTCGGTGTCCTGGTAGGCATCCTGATCGGCCTCGGCCGCATGGCCTCCGATGGCGAGATCATCGCCATGCGCGCGGCCGGCGTTTCCAGCCAGCGCGTCATCGCGCCCGTCCTCCTGTTCGCCCTGATCGGCGGCGGCGTCGGCGCCTACACCACGCTCCGCCTGACCCCCGCCTCCATCCGGAAATACACCCAGCTCGTCAACCAGCTCGAAGAGACGCAGCTCTCCGCCGACATCACCCCCAACGTCTTCGTCGAAAACTTTCCGAACACCATCCTCTACGTCGGCAATGTGCGCCCCGGTGAGCCTGCCCTCTGGGGCCCGGTCTTCGTCGCCGATATCGGCGAGCCCGAGAAGCGCGCCGCCGGCCTGCGCGACCAGGCCGTCGGCCCCATGATCACCGTCGCCGACCATGCCATCGCCGTTCCCGATGTCAAAAACAACCGCATCCAGCTCTCCCTGCGCAGCTACTCCACGCACGAGATGGGCAAAGACCAGACCTCGCGCGACACCTACGCGCCCAGCGGCCAGCAGGCCTTGAACGCCAGTCCGCCCACCCAGACCGCCCTTCGGTCGGTCGGCATGAGCACCCACGAGCTCCGCGTCTATCCGCGCGACAAGCCCGATTGGATCGAAACCCAGATCGAGCTGCACCGCCGCTTCACCCTGCCCGTGGCGTGCATCATGCTCGCCATGGTCGGCATCCCGCTCGGCATCGCCACCCGCAAGGGCGGCAAGTCGGCGGGCTACGTCAATGCCATCTTCGTAGCCTTCTTCTGCTACTACCTGGCATTCGCCTCCCTCACCGGCCTGGCCCGCGGAAAGAATCTCCCGGCCGTCCTCTGGCTGCCCAACTGCGCTTTCTTTGTGGTGGGCGCCGCCCTGCTCGGCCGCATGGAACGTCCCGGCGATAGCAGCGTCGTCGAGAACTTCCGCGCGCACGCCCTGGACTTCATCGACCGGATGAAAGCCCTCCTCGCTCCCAAGTCCGCCTCCCGCCTCGGCGTTTGGCGGCTCCCGCTGCTGCCGCAGTTGGTGGACACCTACATCCTCTCCAATTTCGTTTTCTACGTTTTCCTGGTGCTGGCCAGCTTCGTGTCCTTGATCCTGGTCTACGATTTCTTCGAGCTGATCAACGACATGCTGCGCAATCACATCTCCCTGCGCGAGATGTTCACCTACCTGTTCTTCCTCACGCCCCAGTTGATCTATCAGACGCTGCCGGTCAGCGTGCTCGTGGGCGTGCTGGCCGCGCTCGGGGTGATGAGCAAGCAGAACGAGATCACCGCGTTCAAGGCATGCGGCGTGAGTCTCTATCGCCTGTCCGCGCCCATCCTGATCGGCAGCATGCTCCTCGCCGGCGGCCTCTTCGCCTTCGATTACTACTATGTCGCGCCCGCCAACCGCATCCAGGACGCCCTGCGCGACCACATCAAGGGACGCCAGACGCAAACCTACCTGCGTCCCGACCGCACCTGGCGCATGGGCTCCGACGGCACGCGCATCTTCTACTATCGCTTCTTCGACAATTCCGGAGACGCCAGCATCATGCACGAAGCTTACGTCTTCGAGCTTGACCGCAAAACCTTCCGCCTCACCCGCCAGACCTTCGCCAAACAGGCGCGCTGGAGCAACCAGCTCAAAAGCTGGGTCTTCGAAGACGGCTGGACCTGCGGCTACGAAGGTTCCTTCTGCACGCCCGCCACTTACGCCGTATTCAAGACCAGGAACTTCGACGAGCTCACCGAGCGGCCTGAATATTTCCTCAATGAGGCGCTCAAAGACGAGCAGATGAACTTCCTCCAGCTCGAAAACTACATCAGGGACCTGCGCCAGAGCGGTTTCGAAGGCACCGTCAAATTGCAGGTGCGCCTCTTCCGCAAATTCAGCCTGCCCTTGTTCGCCCTCATCATGGCCATGATCGCGATCCCGTTCGGTTTCCTGGTCGGCAATCGCGGCGCCATGACCGGAATCGGCATCAGCCTCGGCATCGCCGCCTGCTACCTGGCTATCGGGACGCTATTCGAGAAGCTCGGCGACGCCAGCCTGCTACAGCCGTCGCTCGCCGCGTGGGCCCCGGACGTAGTCTTCGCGCTCGCCGGCCTGTATCTCCTGCTGCGCATGAGAAGCTGACCCCGCGGCCCGCGCAATTACTGAAGCTGCACCAGCGTGCCGGTGTGCGCCGGGCCGACCGGCGATTGCGGCAGGGTCTGCGGTGCGCGCCACCCGTCGATGTAGCCTACCTGGTGGACGCAGGCCACGGTGCAGCGCGGCGCGCAGCCCTTGGCGGTGCGATATTCGCGGCGGATGTCCTCGACCGTGTATTCGAGCAGCGGCTTGGCCGGGTAGCCGCGCTGCTGCGAGCAGTAGTGCACCAGGCCGTCCTCGCAGATATAGAGGTAGCGCGCGCCGGCGCGGCAGCGCCAGTCATTCTCCTGGCCGTGCGCGATATTGTCTTGGAAGCCGTTGACGCGCGCGTAGCTGGCCTTCTCCATGGCGCGCATGGCGGCGTAGACCTCGCGCTCTTCGTCCTGAAGGGGGCGCAACTGGCCGT
>Ga0335069_10014008_pt1 | contig 11246 bp, 10 predicted proteins | sample Lox_Sample_11_FD_206714 | JGI IMG/M metagenome (GOLD analysis project Ga0335069, IMG submission 206714) | Soil microbial communities from Loxahatchee National Wildlife Refuge, Florida, United States - Lox_Sample_1.1 | ecosystem: Environmental > Terrestrial > Soil > Wetlands | place: USA... | reverse complement strand
CTTGCCGACCGCGAAGGAGATCCGCGGGAAGCCGTCGACCTCCTGCGCGCGCTCGTCCGGCTGCATCCGGACTATGCCGAGGCTGCCGAGAATCTCCGCGCGGCGCAGCTGCGGATCGACGATCGACCGGCCCGGCAGCTGCCGGATGACGAACGCCGCGCCCGGTTTCTCCAGATCGTCGCCGACGCGCGCGCGACGCACCTCGCCGACAACGTCGACTACCTGTTCGAGCCGTGGGGGCGCGAACTGCCCGCGACGGACACGTTCGGCGAGCGGCTGTCGGTCCAGCTCGACGTGCTCGAGCGATGCGGGACCTTCTGGGAGGCCATCGGGGACGCGGAGAGCCGGGAACTGTTCCTGCGCTGGCTCGCATACCGCGCACTCGGTCCCGCGCACGTGCGGCTGCAGCTTGAACCCCAGGCCTACCGACAGGCGGTGATCGGCCTCAGCGCGCAGGCGATGGTTGCGCCGACCGTTGCGCGCCTGGCCGGCCTGCCGATGGAATGGCAGCTGCACCACTACGACTTCAGCGGGCTTGGCCTGCCGATCCAGGCGATCGGGCCGCCGCTGCCGCTCGCCTCGACGATGATCTTCTCCCAGTACGCCTACCGCGATCCGGCCGCCGCCGCCGCTCCGCGTCCCGGCGACGTGGTGGTCGATGCAGGAGGGTGCTGGGGTGACACGGCACTGTGGTTGGCGCACGTCGTGGGTCCATCGGGCCACGTGCACACGTTTGAGCCGACGCCCGGCAACCGCCGGCTGCTCGACCACAACCTGTCGCTCAACCCGGGGCTTGCACCGCGGATCACCGTCTGGCCGGACCCACTCGGAGCTGTTCCCGGAGAGCGCGTGTGGATTCCCGACGTCGTCGCCGCCGGCGCGACGATGCAGGCGCAGGCGCCGGATGACCCGCAGCGGCGGATGATCGAGCTTCCGATCCAGAGCATCGACGCGCTCGTCGCCGCGGGCGGCCTTCCCCGCGTCGATTTCCTCAAGGTCGACGTCGAGGGCGCGGACCTCGGCGTGCTCGAGGGCGCGGCCGAGACGATCCGCTCGCACCGGCCGCGTCTCGCGATCGCCTGCTACCACAAGCCCGACGATCTCGTCGTGATCCCGGACTTCATCGCGAGCCTCGGCGTGCCCTACCGCTGGTACCTGCAGTGCTCGACGATGACCGACGTCGACACCGTCGCGTTCGCCGTGGCGCAGTAGGGCCGTCGATAGAGTCTCCGCCTTGTCTGACTTCATTCCCTACGGGTGTCAAACGATCGACGAGGCCGATGTCGCGGCTGTTGCCTCCTGCCTCACCGATCCATTTCTCACCCAGGGGCCGCGGGTCGACGCGTTCGAGCGCGCCTTCGCCGAACAGGTCGGAGCGCGTCACGCCGTCGCGTTCGCAAATGGGACCGCAGCCTTGCACGCCGCTGCGAGCGCGGCCGGGCTGGGTCCCGGAGACGAACTGCTGAGCACACCGATCAGTTTCGTTGCGTCGTCCAACTGCGCCCTGTTCGTCGGCGCGCGGCCGGTCTTCAGCGACATCGACCCCCGGAGTGGCAACCTGGATTGCGCGGCGGCGCTGCGCACTGCACGGTCAGGGCGGACCAAGGCGTGTGTGGCCGTCTCGCTCGCCGGGCTTCCGATCGACCTCGCACCGCTGCAGCCCGCGCGGCGCGATGGGCTGATCGTGATCGAGGACGGATGTCATGCTCTCGGTGGATTGCGCCGCGGTCGTCCAGTTGGCGGAGACGGACTCGCGGATATGACGACGTTCAGCTTTCACCCCGTGAAGGCGATGACCACCGGGGAGGGCGGAATGGTGACGACAGAAAGCGATCACCTGGCCGATGCGCTGCGCACGTTTCGCACGCACGGCATCCGTCGACGCGAGGACCCCAATAGCGTGATGCACGGAGGGTGGCACTACGAGATCGAGACCCTGGGGTTCAACTATCGGATTACCGATTTCCAGTGTGCGCTCGGCCTGCAGCAGCTCGCCCGTCTTGATCAATTCATCGCCGCTCGAAATGCCATCGCTGCCGCGTATCGAGAGTTGCTCGGCGGGCTCGAGCAACTCCAGCTTCCGCTCGAGGCGCCAACCGGCGAGCGGCATGCCTACCACCTGTTCGTCGTCCGCTTCCTTGAAGGTCCTGTCCGTCGCCGCCTCGTCTACGACCACCTCCGAGCTGCGGGGATCGGAGCTCAGCTGCATTACATACCGATTCCCGCCCACCGGCTCTATCGATCGATGGGCTACTCGATGGAGGCTCTGCCTGCCGCGCAGGCCTACTACGAGCAGGCGCTGTCGCTGCCGATCTTTCCCACGATGCGAGACGAGGACGTCATCCGCGTTGGTCGGGAGGTGCGGATCGCGCTGGATAGGCGCGTGACGATGGCTCGCGTCTGACCGACCGGGCGCATGCGGCGGCGCCGCTCACTCGGGAGAGAGGAGATCCCAGCTTGCCGGTGTGCCGCGCTGGATGTCGCGGCCGACGCGCCGACCAAGCAGGTCGTCCAGAAACCGCGGTGGGAGCCCGCCTGCGGGTCGGATCGCGCGGACGTTGTCCAGGGTGAGCACATCCCCGGCACGCATGTCGCGCGTCACGTACAGCGAACGCCGGTGTGCGAGGCTGGGGCGTTCATCCTCCAGTGGTCCGTACCGAACGGTCCCGACGGCCTGCCAGGCACGCTCGCTGCTTCGGACGAGTTCAGCAAGCTCGCCGGGCTCGAGCGAGAATGCTGCGTCGACACCTCCGTCAGCGCGGCTCAGCGTGACATGCTTCTCGATCAGGACCGCACCGAGACCGACGGCGGCGAGCGGGACCCCGATTCCGAGGGTGTGGTCGGAGAGGCCGACCGGGCAGCCGAAGGTCTCGGCGAGATGCGGGATCGTCGCCAGGTTTGAGTTCGCCGGCGTGGCCGGGTAGGTGCTCGTGCATTGCAGCAGGATCACGTCGCTGCAGCCGGCCTCGCGCGCCGCTGTGACCGCCGCGTCGATTTCGCAGAGCGTCGCCATTCCGGTCGAGATCACGATCGGTCGGCGGGTGCGCGCGACCCGGCGAATCAGTGGCAGATCGACGATCTCAAACGATGCGATCTTGTACGCGGGTGCATCCAGTCGCTCGAGCAGGTCGACGGCCGTGGCGTCGAATGGGCTGCTGAACCAGTCGAGGCCGTGCCTGTGGCAGCGATCGGCGATCGCCGTATGCCACTCCCAGGGCGTCGACCCCTCCTGATAGAGGTCGTACAGCGTTCGCCCCTGCCAGAGGCTTCCCGGGGCCTCGATCCTGAACTCGGGCCGATCGATGTCGAGCGTCATCGTGTCCGCCGTGTAGGTCTGAAGTTTGAGCATGTGCGCGCCGGCGGCGGCGACCGCATCGACAACGGCCAGAGCGCGCTCGAGCGAGCCGTTGTGGTTTGCCGAGAGCTCAGCGACGATCAGCGGCTTGTGTCCGGGTCCCACCGGATGGCGGCCAAGCTTCATCCGAGCCGCCGCTCATCCGTTGCCGCCGATGCGATCGCTCCCACGGCGGGTGGGACCAAGGCGCTCGGCGATGTCGCGAAGATCGTCCGGGCTCAGCCACTGCTCATTCGTGTCGGAGCCGTAGCGGAAGCCGTCGGGCAGCGGCTGGCCGCGTGGTTCTGCGGGCTCGAGCCGGTGCGGCATGATCATGTATCGGTCACCCATGTCGTAGGAATGACGTGCCTCGTCCTCCGTCAGGAGCACTTCGTGCAGCTTCTCGCCCGGCCGGATGCCGGTGACTGTGCACTCGGCGTCGGGCGCGAGAGCTGCCGCCATGTCGAGGAGCCGCATCGACGGGATCTTGGGGACGAACGTCTCGCCGCCGCGGATGAGCGGGATACAGCTCAGCACGAACTCGACGGCCTCCGGAAGTGTGATCCAGAAGCGGGTCATCCGCTCGTCGGTGATCGTGATCCGACCCGTCGCCGCTTGCTGCCTGAAGATCGGCACGACGCTGCCGCGGCTTCCCACGACGTTGCCGTAGCGCACCGAGGCGAACCGCGCCGGTGTTGCGCCCGCGTAGGCACCGGCCTGCGCCACGAGCTTCTCGGCGCACAGCTTCGTCGCACCGTAGAGGTTGACCGGGTTGACCGCCTTGTCGGTGGACAGCGCGACGGTCAAGGAGACCTGGTTGTCCAGCGCGGCCGAGATCACGTTCTGAGTGCCGATGACGTTCGTCTGCACCGCCTCAAACGGGTTGTACTCGCAGGCCGGAACCTGCTTGAGCGCGGCCGCGTGGATGATCACGTCAACTCCGCGCGTCGCGAGGCGCAGACGTTCCAGGTCGCGGACATCGCCGAGCAGGAGGCGTATCCGGTGGTCATCGACGGCGAGTGCAAGTTCGCTCTGCTTGAGCTCGTCACGGCTGAATGCCCGGATCGCCTCGACGTCATAGCGCTCGAGCACTGCACGCATGAACGCGGTGCCAAATGAGCCGGTCGCGCCGGTGACGAGCACGGTCTTGCCGTTGAGATCCATCGTCCGATCGGGTCGTGAGGAGCGAGAGCGCACACAGTGTATGGTCAGCCTCGGCGGCTGCATGCCAGAATCGGCCGATGAGCGGGGCGATCGTCGTTCAGGCGCGGATGACCTCCACGCGGCTGCCGGGCAAGGTGCTGATGGATCTCGCCGGTCGGCCGATGCTCGAGCGTCAGCTCGAGCGGTTGGTCCGTTGTGTGGCGGTCGACGATGTGATTCTCGCTGTGACCACTAACCCCGAGGACGATCCGCTCGTGGATCTCGCCAGGCGGTTGGGGTTGCGGTGGTATCGAGGGAGCGAGCACGATGTGCTCGCCCGCTACGTGGGTGCGGTCCGCGAGGCGAGGGCCGAGCTCGTCGTGCGCGTGACCGCCGACTGCCCGCTGATCGACCCCGTCGAGACCGATGCGGTCGCCGCGGCGCTGCAGCAGCGGCGCGGGACGCACGACTACGCGTCGAACACGCTCGAACGGCACCTGCCTCGGGGACTCGACAGCGAGGCGCTCTGGGCCGACGTCCTGGAGCGTGTCGCGCGGATGGCGACATCGCCCCCGGCGCGCGAGCACGTGACATGGTTCTGCACGAGCGAGCGCGCTGACCTCTTCGCGCTGCACAGCGTCCGCCGGCCTTTTGAGGCGCCGGACCTGCGCTGGACGGTGGACACGGCCGACGACCTGGCGATGGTGCGTCGCCTCTACGACGAGCTTGCGCTGGCGGAGCGCCAGCTGCCGGTGGCGGACGTGATCACGTACGTCCGTCGCCATCCCGAGCTGGCAGCGATGAACGCGCACATCGTTCAGAAGGACGCCGCTGCGTGACGGAGCGTGCGCTGCTGGTTCGTGCAGACGCGTCGGTGGCGATCGGGATGGGACACGCGATGCGCTGCCTGTCACTCGTCCAGGCCTACGCGGAACGCTCAGCCGGCGGCGCGACATTCCTGATGTCCCGGCCACCCATCCGATTCTCGTCACGGGCTGCCGAGACCGGCGCCGATGTGCGCTCACTGGCGGCGGCACCCGGCTCCGACGACGACGTCCAGGAAACGCTCGCGGTCGCCCGCGCTGTCGGTGCAACCTGGATCGTGCTCGACGGATACGCCTTCGATGGCGACTTTCAGGCGGCGATTGTCGGGCGCGGCCCGCGGGTCCTCGCGCTCGACGACCACGGCCACGCGAGCCGGATCTCCGCCGACCTGCTGTTGAATGCCAACCCCGGCGCCGACGAGGCGCTGTACCACGATCGGCATCCAGCGACTCGACTGCTCCTGGGCGCGCGGTTCGCGATGCTGCGCGCCGAGTTCCGCCGATGGCAGGCGCTGCGTCACGCCGTGCCGCCACGCGCGCGCCGGATCGTGGTGACGCTTGGCGGCAGCGATCCCGACAACGTGTCGACGCGGGTCCTGAACGGCCTCGCGACCGTGCCCGGGCCGTTGGAGGTCCTGCTCATCGTCGGCGAGGCGAATCCCCACCGGGCGACGTTGGACGCCGCTGCCGCGGTATGTCCGCACTCCGTCGAGGTCGCGGCTGACGTCCGGAACATGCCCGAACGGCTCGCGTGGGGCGACATCGCCGTGTCCGCTGCCGGGGGCACGTCGTGGGAACTGGCTCGCGTTGGCACGCCGCAGATCGCGATTGTGCTCGCGGACAACCAGCGGCCGGGCGGCGAAGCTCTCGCGCGCGACGGCCTCGCGGTGTGTCTCGGCTGGCATGCTGATCTGGACGCTGCGGCCATCGGCGCCGCGGTCGCCGCCCTCGCGGACGACGCTCCGCGCCGGGCCGAGCTCTCACGCCGCGGGAGCGCGCTGATCGACGGCAACGGCGCGCTGCGCGTGCTCGCTGCGATGCAGCTCGACCGGGGTCACTCGAACGGCGCGACGTAGCGACCAAGGCGGCTCCGCATCTGGTCCCACTGTTCTCGCATGATCTCGAAAACGACGACATCGTGCCAGCCGTCCTGTTTGAGAGCGTGGTCGCGGAGTGTGCCGACGACGCGATAGCCGAGCAGCTCGTGCAGGCGCAGCACACGGCGGTTGTCGGCGAAAACCTCCCCGACGATCTTGCGGAGCGCAAGATCATCTCGTGCGAAGGCATAGTTGAGCGTGTAGGCCATCACAAGCCCCCCGATTGGCAGGAGCTCGGCCCGGCCCAGGTAGTAGCCGATCGACGCACGACGGTGTCGAGGTTCGATCTCGAGGTGGATCACGCCGACCGGAACGCTGTCGGTCCGTATGACCCAGTGAAGTGAGTTCGGATCGCGTCGCACGCGTTGGAACCAACGACGTTGTGCGTCCGCGTCGGTTGGACCGGGTGAGTACATCCACTGCTCGATATCCGCTCGGCTGCGCCACCGGCGAACGAGATCGAGGTCTTCCTCGCGCAGCCGACTGAAGACGATCTCCGTCATCGCGCGCACAGACCGGTGCCGGCTGGCGATCGCCACGCCATCTGACATCAGACGTCCACGCCGTAACGACGCAAGATCTCAGCGGTGACCTGGTAGTTGCTCATCGCAAGGACGTCGTCTGTGTCCAGCATGATGTCGAAGCGGTCCTCGATTTCCGCGACGAGTGCCATATGGCCGACCGAGTCCCAGTTGGGATGCTCGCTGTAGGCAAGTCCCTCGACCTCGGTGTCAGGCGGCAGAGCGAGGCCGGCGATGAACGCGGCACGGAGATCGTCGTTCGACACTAGTCCACGATCAGATACGAGCCAAACGGATGGAAGCGCGACTGCCGCAACTGGTGTCGGTCGAGGCCGAAGACCTCTCTGAGGGCGGCGGTCTCTCCGGGGAAGTCCGGATGATTCAGCTCGTCGAACCCGAGCACGCTGCCTTTCGTCAGGTGAGGTTTGATCGCGGTCAGGCAGTCGCGGGTCGGCTCATACAGATCGAGATCGAAGTAGGCGAATCCGATGATCGTCTGCGGATTGCGCTCGAGGTACTCGGGGACAGTGACGGTGACGTCTCCCTTGACCAGCTCGTATTTCCTCAGATGGCTGATCGGGTTCTCATGCTCGTGATAGTCGAGGACTGTGTCGAGGTAGGTCTCGTAGCCTTCCGTGACGCCATAGCCACCGACGGACGGCGTCGTGCCGTCGAGCTCATGGACTGACGGAAACCCCGCGAAGGTGTCAAAGCCGATGATCTTGCGCGGGTAGTTGAACGGCTCGTAGATCCCGCGGAGGTTTGTGAGCACCGCCAGTGTGTGCCCCCAGCGAACGCCGAACTCCATCAGCACGCCGGGCACGTCGACGACGAAGCGATACAGCTCCTGGAAGAACAGGATCCGTGAGAGCGACTGGCGGCTGAGGAACAGCCCCAGGTTCTCAAGCTGCTGCTCCGCCGGAATCGGCGAGGTCCGGTAGTGCTCGTAGAAGGCGGACCGGGAGGCGCGCTCTGCGTCACTTGGAGAGATCGCGGAAACGTAGCACTATCCGCCTCCGAGGGCGATCACGCGGGTGAGGTCGGCGAGCAGGTCGTGGCCGTCCCAGTAGCGGCCGAACGCGAGCGCCTCGCCCAACGGGACGATCCGATCGAGGCCCCGGCTGCGCAGGGCCTGGGCGAACCCCTCAAGCTCCCCGGCCGAGAATCCGAAATACGAAAGCGTCTGATCCTTGCCCGTGACGAACTCGACGAGCGAGCCGAGGTCATCGACTGCCGCCTCGAAGAACAGGCCTGCGCCTGGGTGCGTGCGGTCGAAACCGTTGAGACTGGTGAGTCGGAGCACGGTGAGCTCGTTGCCGAGCCGGCGCAGCTCCGCGACCGGTCTGTCGATCAGCGCACCGTACGCGAACGTCTCTCTGGCGAGGACCGCCCCCGTGTCGAGGCGGTACCCCCGACGGCTGACCTCTGCCGCAAGGTCTGTGAAGAGCCCCTCGGCAGCGCGGCGTGCTGCCGCAGGCGGCCCGACGAAGACCGCGAGCCGCGGCGAGGAGCAGCCGCGTTGATCGAACGGATAAGTGTCGTTGAAGAGTCCGCGGGCAGCGGCGCGGCGCTCGTGGACCGACGCGCGCTCGAAGGCCTCGGCGTCGACTGCGGCGAACGAGAAGCGGTCAGCGAATGCCACCTCGCGCGCGCCCGGCTGCAACGGCACGGAGCGGATCGTCGCCACAGTGTCGTCGCCGCCCCAGATGACACGGACGTCGGCGACGAGCGACGCGGCGGCGGTGGGCTCGGGCTCGTGACCGTAGGAGATGATCGCCGTCTCGGCCAGCAAGGCTCCGTAGTCGGGACGTCGGAGCACCGCGCCGATGATCTCGACCAGCAGCCGCGCCTCGGGGCCGGCGGCAGGCGAGAGTCGAACAACGTTCCGGTTGCCGACCAGCAAAGAGAGGAGCAGCGAGTACGCGAAGACCGTGTCCACGTTCGTCGGAGGGACGTGGAATGCCAGCCCGAGCGGTGCCCGCAACTGCGTGGCGCCAACCAGCTCAGCGAAGTCGCGGGCCAACCTCGTCACGGCGCTGCGACGCAAGAAGAAGGCCAGTGCGACCAGCTCCGGGTGGGCTCGAACGTCCGGTCGTCGCAGGATCGCTCTGGACACGTCGTCACTGAAGGCCAGGCGCAGATCGGAGAAGGCGCCGCCGGCTTCATCGACAGGCCGCCGCAGGCGCTCGAGCACGTCGACCATCGGGACACTCTGGGGCTCCGGGACGAGCTCCGTGACGATCATGTGCCGACCGCTGCCGAGAGCTCGGTGTGGGTGTCGCTGCAGCCGCGCAGCTCCGCCTTCGGCACACGCCCCTCGATCGACAGCGTCTTGCCGAGCCGACCGCACGGGCAGTCGTCGATTGCGACGATCCGCCCGAGGTCCTCGGTCAACAGGGAATGGCCCGGGTAGCTCTTCGGCAGGATGCTCAGCACCTGCACGATGCCGCTCTCGGCTGTGCGCGCCGGATGCCACGTCAACGGGTCACGGATGATCACGTCGGCGGCATTGGGGGCGTGGAGCTGACCCTCCTCGCATTGCACGAACACCGTCCCGATCTGCTCGGCCATCCCGTAGAAGTTGTGGACGCGCTGCAGACCGGTCAGCTCCGCCAGCTTCGCCCGGAATCCACCGTCGTCGACGGCCTCGTCAGCGAGCTTCTTCCACCCGCCGCTGTGAACCAGGATGCCCGCGCTGAGGTCGACCTCGCCGGGCTCGAGCGACCCTGCGAAGTATCGCCAGACCATGAACGTGAAGCCGAACAGCAGCACCGGTGATCCCGCATGGCGCGCAAGCCACTCGTGCAGCGCAGGACGTCGCAGCGACATGTCCTCGTCGAGCGCGTACAGCAGGTCGCGGCCGAACGTCGCCATGCCGACGATACCGGCGCTGCGGGCGCTGGGGGTGTCCCGGCTGCGCAGCGTTTCCTTGGCGTCCACCACGATCATCGGCAGCCGGGCGTGACCGAGCCAGTGCGTCATGATGCTTGCAAGCGCCTGCGTTTGCTCGATCGCCGCAGCGCGGTCGAGCTCGATCCTGCTCACCTGGGCACCGGTGGTGCCAGACGACGTGACGACCTTGAAGACCGCCTCCGGCGCGATGCTCGACAGCCGGTGTGTCTTGAACAGCCCGATGGGGACGCTTGGCACGTCGGCGAGCGAGGACACGGATCCGGGGTCGTAGCCCGTCGCTGCGAGGATGCGCGCGTAGGGGGGGCACGCCGCGCGGTGGTGCTCGGTCAGCTCGAGCGCCCGCTCGAGCAGCAGCTCTTCCTTGCGCTCCTGCGGCACGGCGTACTGTGGGATCGCGAGAACGTCGTCAGCCGGCATCGCCGACCTCGAGCGCGGCGTAGTCGATCTTGCCCGACGCGCGGGTTGGCAGAGTTTCGATCGCGCGGACATCGAACGCATGTGGGTTGACGTGCATGCGCGTTGCCAGCCGGGACCGGATCTCGGCCGGGTCCGCGCCGGCGCCCTCGACGAACAGGCGTACGGCGTCGCCCCCGTCGAGCGCCGCGACCGTGCCGTACTGCCGTGCCGCCGCCTCGACCTCGTCGAGGTTGATCCGCAGGCCGAAGACCTTCGCGATCCGTGCCGAACGTCCGGTGATCACGAAGAAGCCGTCTTCGTCGACGCGGCCGAGATCACCCGTCCGAAGCTCGCCGCGGAGCTCATCGCCCAACGCGAGGTCGGCGCGCTCCTGCGCGTAGCCAAGCATCACGTTCGGTCCGCGGTAGACGAGCTCGCCGTCGTCGACGCGCAGCTCGCCGCGCGGAATCGGGATCCCGATGGTTCCCGCCTTGCCGGGCAGCGCATCGGGGGGGACGTAGGAGATTCGTGCCGTCGCCTCTGTCTGGCCGTACATGACGAACAGGCGCCCGCCCCGGGATGCCATCAGGTCGTGAAGCTCGATCACGGCCTCGGGAGCCAGGCGCCCCCCGGCCTGGGTCAACGTCTGCAGCGTCGGCGGGGCATGGTGCCGCAGCAATCCGGTTCGCTCGAGGATCGCGTAGGTGTACGGGACGCCGGCAAACGACGTGCATTCGTAGGTGCGCGCGTGCTCCCAGAACTGCGGTCGGATGATGCTCTCGCGGGTGAGCACGATGCTCGCGCCGGCGGCGAGGTGTGAGTTCAGCACCGAGAGCCCGTAGGAATAGTGAATCGGCAGGCTCGCGATCGCGCGCTCCGCTGAGCCGATGCCGAGGTACTCGACGATCGATGCCGCGTTCGCCTCGACATTACGCCGGGCAAGCCGCACGAGCCGCGGGCTTCCCGTGGTCCCCGAGGTCGAGAGCAGGACCGTGAGCTCCTCGTAGATCTCGGGCGC
>Ga0335069_10014007_pt1 | contig 11246 bp, 7 predicted proteins | sample Lox_Sample_11_FD_206714 | JGI IMG/M metagenome (GOLD analysis project Ga0335069, IMG submission 206714) | Soil microbial communities from Loxahatchee National Wildlife Refuge, Florida, United States - Lox_Sample_1.1 | ecosystem: Environmental > Terrestrial > Soil > Wetlands | place: USA: Florida... | reverse complement strand
GACCTGGCGGCCGGTAAAATAGCGGAGCAGCTCTTCGTTCTTCTCCGCGCCCATGTCGCGCGCCCAGACGATCTTGGCGTGGTCGATATCGGGCTTGTTATAAATCCAGTCATCGGACCCGGTGTGCGACTGGTGGTTGTGGACAACGACCAGGTGCAGTCCGGGCATCCTTTCCAGTTGCGCTTCGAGACGTGCGCGGTCGAAAGCTTGCGGTAGCAGATATGCCTCGTTGATCTGCAGGAGATGGGGATTGAGGAGCTTCTCCCCGAGCGTGATCGGCATCCAGAGCGCCATCACCAGCACGATGGCGCGGGAGGTCATGACCCCGATGGGTATTCCGCCTGGCTTCCAAACCCGCAGCATGCGCAAGCCATAGATCGCAATCGCGACGGTCGCGCCGAGGACCTGAGCTGCATAGTGGCTATGCGGCGGCCAGGATTCAACCAGCAAACCCGCAAGCAGTACCAAAGGCGTGATCGCAAGCAGCCGCTGTTTGGAGCTCTTCATCATCTGCCAGAGAGCGGGGAACATCAGCAGGAACAGGGGCCAGACGAAGGAGACATAGTAAATCTCGATCTTCTGCCCCGTCAGCTGCTCGAGTCCCCAGCGCTCGCGCGACTTGAGATACGCAGGAAGCTCATGGAAGGAGTAGAACGTTCGCATCACCCGGTGGTGATACGCGGGGATAGGATTCGCTGTCTGCCAGAGGAAGGGACGGGAGATGTGGTAGGCCTTCGCGTTCAGCACATACGGCATCAGCAGTGGATTTCCCGTGCCGCGCCAGTTGTAATACAGCCAGAAAGCGCCGGCCAGTAACAGTACTGCCGTCGCGGGCAGAACTGCTCTGCGGAGGAATTCCCCATTCCACACGCGCTTACGGACGGACCATACCAGCAGGTAAAGCATCAGGGGGACGCTGAAGACGAACCCCTCATAGGGCCGCGTGTTCGCCAAGATCGCCAGCCCGAGCGCGAACAGCAGGGAATAGCGCGTGCTGGGCTTGCGCATCAAGCGCGGCACTGCTCCCAGCAGCAGCGCTCCTCCGATTGCGGCCACCGCGCCGCCCCAGTAGGAATTGATCCAGTAACTGAATGTGGCGTAGCGCATCACGCAGAACAGGCCGCCCAGCAACGCCCATGGAGCAGGCATCCATGCTTGGAGCATCCACACGACCGCCCCGCACATGATGCCGACGCTCAACCAGACTCCCCACCAGGGATGGCCGAACAGCACCTCCCCCAGCGCCATCGCAGCAGCCTGCCCCGGCGGATACATGGACTGGTATGTGGGCCACATGTTGATGTGGAAGCTCTCGAAGTGGACCCACATAGGGTGCGTGGGGTTAGTGAGGCGTCCGGAGGCGAAGGTATCGGCCTCTAAAAGGTAACTGAACTCATCGTGTACGGCAGGAGTGGGAATGGGGACCACGGGCAGCAGAGCCGCACGAATGCCCAGTGCCAGCACAGCCACCATAAGAATGGACAAGGCGCGGTGCCGTGCTACCTGGCGCAGGGCCAGCTCGGCGCGCCCCAGAACCCTTGGGCGCCGCCACACCAGCAACAGCGCCAACCCGATTGCGACGCTCCAGAACAAAAGTTCCAGGAACAGCGGGTTGGAGGACAATCCTTCGGCAGGGAAATCCTCACCCGCGCCCAGCCACAGCCGCAGAACGCGCAATAGTTCGTCGTGACGCATTGGGAAATAAGAACCTGTTTTCCGCAGCGGACAAACAGAGTCTACGGTGGCTTTTGGGGCAGCGTAAATAGGCTCATACACCATCGTAACCGGCACCGCATCAACCGAGTTACGCGATCCATGGCAATATTCAAATACCCTGTTCACGCGTTGACGTGTGACAGCCTGTCTAAAGCAACTTGGTCAAAGAAAGACGATTCAGTGTCGATCAAAACGAGGATTGTCTCGCACGAATTCACTGAAGAGCGGCCGGACTGGAGCCCAGGGGGCCCGGAAGTATCTGTGGTCATGCCCTGCTTGAATGAGGCGGACACGCTTGCGGCGTGCATTGCTCAGATCCAGACGACGTTTCGAGCCCACCATATCAAGGGAGAGATCGTAGTCGCGGACAACGGAAGCCAGGATGGCTCAGTCGAGATCGCGACTGGCTTGGGTGCTCGAGTAGTGCACGTGGCGTGTAAGGGTTATGGAAGTGCATTGATGGGCGGGATCGCCGCAGTCCGCAGTAGGTTTGTAGTCATGGGCGATGCCGATTGCAGCTACGATTTCGGGGATGTGCCGCGAATCCTGGAGAAACTGCATGAGGGATACGATCTGGTCATGGGCAATCGCTTTCGCGGTGGGATCAAACCCGGCGCCATGCCGGCGTTGCATCGGTACCTCGGCAATCCTGTCCTCACGTGGATCGGCCGCTTGTTTTTCAAAGCTCCCTGCGGAGACTTTCACTGTGGGCTTCGTGGATTGAGAAAAGCAGCCTACGATCTGATGGATCTGCGCACTACTGGCATGGAATTTGCCAGCGAGATGGTGGTCAAGGCCACTCTCGGCGGGTTGCGAATCGCCGAGATCCCCACCACCCTTTTTCCCGACAGACGCAACCGGCCTCCACACCTGCGGAGCTGGCGGGACGGATGGCGGCACCTGCGATTTCTGCTGCTCTATAGTCCGCGCTGGTTATTCCTCTATCCAGGACTGACCCTGATCCTGTTGGGCGCGGTGACAGGGCTGCTGCTGCTGCCTGGATCCAGGGCGATCGGTAACATTCACTTCGACATCCACACGCTGCTTTATGGCGCCATGGCTGTGCTGCTGGGCTTCCAGTCTGTAATCTTCGCCACCTTTACGAAGGTGTTCGCCATTTCCGAAGGGCTACTACCGGAAGATCCGCGCTTGAACAGGTTGTTCCGCTATTTCAGGTTGGAGACCGGTTTGGTGGTCGGTTTTGCTCTCATGGTTTTTGGGCTTGCCGCGAGTTTTCTTGCCGCCGGCTCATGGGCCATGTGGCGCTTCGGTGCCCTTGATCCGGTGCACACACTGCGCATTGTCATCCCGGCGGTATTCTCGCTGATGTTGGGTTTCCAGGTCGTGCTGTCGAGTTTTTTCCTGAGCATCCTGGGGATGAAAGACCGGCAAACTGCTGGCGCTGAGGTGAGCTCGCAGGCGCTGATTCACACCTTACCGGCGGCATCTTTGCGCATCCCAAGAGACCAGAATCTTTCCTGCCGTTCCACCAACGCGACCGGAGGCGATTTCGAGCCTTCTTGCCATCTACCGAGGAAATAGGTGATGAACTCGCTGTCCGCAGCCTCTCCAGCGATCACTAAACAGGACAGGAATTATCAGAAGACCGTCCTGCGGCGGGAGCTATTGACTGAATTCATGATGCAGGCTCCTTATCAGCCGGCCACGAATTTCTGGCGGGCGGTGGAGATCGAAGAGGTGATCCAGCATGGCCTGCCCAGCGGTCAGGGCCTCGATCTTGGATGTGGCGATGGCCATTTGATGGCGATCATCCTCGAACATGTCGGCGCCCGAGACCTCGTGGGGCTCGACATCGATCCGGAAGAGAGTGCATTGGCACGCGCACGGAACATTTATCACGAGGTAGTCACGGCTCCGGCGAACGTCCTTCCTTTCCCGGACAGCCGGTTTGACTTCGTTTTTTCCAACTCGGTTCTGGAGCATATTGAGAACATCGACGGGGTTCTCGCGGAGGTCGCGCGCGTACTTCGTCCCGGCGGCCACGCTCTTTTTACGGTTCCTGGGCCGTACTTTCGCCAATGTCTTAAAGGTCCACTCTTCGGGGATCGCGAGATCTATCTCCGCGAAACCGACGCCCGTTGCGCGCATCTGCGCTACTGGGATGGTGCCGACTGGTCGGAGCACTTGCACCGGGCTGGTCTGGTGACGGTTCACCGGCACGAATACCTGACCAGGACCGAGGTGCAGCGCTGGGAATGGATCGCTCGGAACACCTCGGGGATGCTCTACGGGCTGGTGAGGAAGAGGAAACAGCCGATCGAAATCCAGAGGCTCTTGAGAATCCGCAGTACACGAGCGCGTCTTCCACGCTTTGTGGCGGCGATTTGTGCCGGCATTATCGATTGCGGCACACGTGATCAAGCATTTCCCTACGGCTGCCTGCTCGTGGAAGCGAAGCGGGTGCACCGCCGGAAGACCTGACCCGGGGGGCGACAGACCATCTGATGCTGCCATTTGACTCATTCTTGAGACGGTTTTTCTTCCCGGAGATCTTTCGTATCGAGTGGATCGTGCTCGCGGCTGCCCTGACTCTTTTTATCCTGCTGCCGCACCGGTCAGGCTGGCTGCGCTCGGCGAAAGGGGTGCTGGATAGCATCGTCAGCCGCCGCTGGCTTAGCATCCTGATTCCCATCGGGACCGTGCTCCTGGGGCGCGCGCTGCTCTTACCTGTGCTCGGCATTCCGGCGCCCTCCGGGGCCGACGAGTTCGGATACCTGCTAACGGCTCAGACTTTCTGTCTTGGCCGCCTGACCAATCCCACCAGTCCTGTATGGCCAAGCTTTGAGGCTACTAACGTCTTTCATGTTCCGAGCTACCAGTCGCACTTTCCGATTGCCTATCCCTTGTTGCTGGCCGCAACGCAGAAGCTCTTCGGTCGTCCCTGGCTGGCCGTATACCTGGTGACCGCATTGCTGGCCGGATGTATCACTTGGATGTTGCACGCATGGGTACCGCCGAAGTGGGCGCTGCTCGGGGGCATGTTCGTGGCTTTCCGCATCGGATTGTTCAGTTTCTGGATGAACAGCTATTGGGGCGGTTCGCTGGTTGCACTCGGGGCCTGTCTGCTGCTGGGCGCGGTTCCGCGCATTCGGCCCCAGGAAGGACGCCGAAACGCCGGACGCCCCCGTTATTTGCCTCTTTACTTGCTGATGGCCGCCCTGGGCCTGGTCGTCCTGACCAACACCCGTCCGTTCGACGGAGGTGTTTTTGCGCTGGTAGTCCTGCTGTGGATGGCTTTTGCCATCGTGTCGGACAGGGCGACGTTGCGACAGGTGACACTGCTGAAAGTGCTTCCGGCCCTGATGTTGTTTCTGGCAGCGGAAGCTTTCGTCGCTTACTACCAATTTCGGGTTACGGGCAGCGTCTGGCGCCTTCCATATACGATAACCGCGCAACAATACGGTGTGGCGCCGCCCTTCCTGTTTCAGAAGCTGAAGGCTATCCCACATTACAATCACTGGGAGTTCTATCACTTTCATGTGTTGTATGAGCCTGGGATTTACAGAGAGCAGATCGCCGGCTTGCGATACAGTCATATCTTCTATGTGCGCACGTTGCTGTTTCGGGCGAACCTTTATGGGCATTTTTATATTGGACCCTTGATGGTTCTGCCCCTGCTGTTCGCGCTGCCCACCGTGTTCAGCAAGAAACTCCGGCTCCCTTGGATCGTTCTCGGCGGCGAGATGCTGGCAACTCTGCTCGAGTCCTTTGTGCAGGTGAACTACATTGCGCCGCTGACTGGTGTGATCGTGTTGCTGCTGATCTCCGGCGCTCGACGCCTGGCAGTGTTTTGTCTGGGCAGTTTCCCGGCTGGTCGGCGCGCAATCCGCGCCCTGCCGGCCGTATGCTTGATCATGCTGGTCGTACGTCTCGGCTCCTTCTCCGACAAGTCCTACCAGTTGACCGAGGCGCGATCTCTTCCACCGGACCTGACCTGGGCCTTCAGTTCCTACCGCAACTATCATCGCGAAGCACTGGAGAAATGGCTGAATACCGTGCCCGGCACCCATCTGGTAATTGTCCACGTGCAACCCAGGCATTGGAACTACCTGGAAGACAAGGTGTACAACGGTGCCGACTTGCAGAACGCACCTATTCTCTGGGCTCGGAACATGGGCACCGCGGACAACTGCCGTTTGGCGGAGCACTATCCGAGAAGGAGCTATTGGCTGATCGATGACTGGAGCGCCGACCTAGAGGACTGGCGTGCCGATCTCAGGCCCCGCCGGGTTACTGCCGAAGAACTCTGCACCTTCGGGTGGGAGCGGGACTCGGTGACCAAAGACGAAGTCTGGAGGCCAGTTGCCCGCCCGCTCTCGCCTTCCGCATCGCTCGTGAACGCCAGGCACTTGGAGCACACACCTTGAAGAAACTGCGCGTAGCCGCGGTCGGCCTCGGATGGGTTGCCCAGCACCGCCATTTGCCGGTGATGGAATGTAGCGCGGACTTTGAGGTCGTCGGCGTCATCGATCGTTCACCCGGCCACGCGCGCGAGGTGATGTCAAAGCGCAAGTATCCGTACTATGCCGAGGGGTCCAACCTGGGCGATATCGATTGGTTGCAGCAGGTGGATGCCATCACAATCGCTACTTCGCCCATGAGTCATTACTCCGTGATTCGCCAGGCCCTTGAACTTGACAAACATGTGCTAACCGAAAAGCCCTTCACTATGACGGTAGCCGAGGGGGAGGAACTGGCGGCGCTGGCGGTCGGCCGCAACCTGCGCCTGGCCGTGGTGCACAACTTCCAGTTTGCAAGGTCGACAAAGCGTTTACTGCGCGAGATAGCGAATGGCGACCTCGGTGTGGTCCGGTCCGTTAGTGCTGTACAGATGGGTAATCCCGGGCGGCGCCTACCGCTATGGTACGAACAACTGCCGCTGGGTTTGTTTTACGACGAAAGTCCTCATCTGCTTTACCTGCTGCGCCGCATTTCCGGCGACATTGACTTGCAGCGCTGTTTGATCTCTCCCAGCACAACCGGCCTCAAAACTCCGGCACGCATCGACGCATTTTTTCGTCCCACTGCCTTCGACGGTCCCTGCACGCTGACCTGCAATTTCGAAAGCCCGGTAAGCGAATGGCACGTGATGGTATTTGGGGAGAAACGCCTCGGGATCCTTGACATATTTCGCGATATCTATCTATCGCTTCCGAACGATGGAACTCACGACACTTTGAACGTATTTCGCACTAGCGTCTGCGCGACGGCCCAGCATGTCTGGCAGCATATCGTGAGCGGCATCCCGCACCTGAGGAGAAGTCTGTTCTATGGCAACGAGGAGGTTTTCGCACGGTTCGCGCGAGCGGTACGGGGCTCCGTCGAAGATCTGGCTCCGATTGGTCCGGGGAGCGCCCTGGCTGTGCTTCGATTGCAGCACACAATCGTGAATTGCCACGAGATTGTTGACCACAAGGCTGCGTCAGGAGCCCGAACATGAAGACCAGGATCCTGATGGTGACTCACTACTTCGGATCGCATCAGGGTGGGATCGAGATCGTTGCGGACAAGATCTTTCAAGGTCTTGGCCGCGCGCAGTGCGAGGTCGTGTGGGCTGCGGCCGATGTGACACCGCCTCCTCCCCAGACCGATTCCTGCCGGGCCCTTGGGCTGCGGTCCAGCAACCGCCTGGAAGGCCTGACGGGATTGCCATTTCCCGTGCCCGCGATCAGGGCCTTGCGCGAGTTGCACCGGGAAGTCGCGCGCTCCGATGTCGTCATCCTCCATGATTGTCTTTACGCGAGTAACGTTGCCGCCTTCTTGAGTGCGCAGTCACGCCGGGTACCAGTGCTGATTGTCCAGCACATTAGTGCTGTTCCTTACAAGAATGTTCTGCTCCGCTGGCTTATCGAATTGGCCAACCGCCTGGTGACCCGGCCGATGCTGTCGCGCGCGAAGCAAGTCGTTTTCATCAGTGGGGTTACAAAACGCTACTTCGACGGGGTTGCTTTCCGGCGTCCTCCAGTGGTGATTTTCAATGGCGTAGACATCGAGATTTTCCGTCCTTTGCCTGATGGCAAGAGCCGTGCGGCCATGCGCCAGCGCCTGGGGCTGCCTGCCGATCGGCCGGTGGCACTCTTTGTGGGTCGCTTTGTCGAGAAGAAGGGCCTGGCCGTACTACGGCGCATGGCGGCCATGGAACCTCGCATAACCTGGGCGTTTGCCGGTTGGGGCCGACTGGACCCAAGAAGCTGGACGGCGGGTGACGTGCGTGTGTACTCGAATCTTCGGGGGGAAAACCTGGCGGAACTCTATCAGGCAAGTGACGTATTCGTGCTTCCCAGCACGGGAGAAGGATTTCCTCTGGTAGTTCAAGAGGCCATCGCGTGCGGGCTTCCTGTTGTATGCGGTGCCGAGACGGCAGCGGCCGACGATGCAATGGCTGCATTCGTACGCGGCGTGGCCTTGCATGCTGGCGATGACGAGGGTTCGGCCAGCGATTTTCTGGCCCGAGTTCATGAACTCCTCGATCAAGGGTCGAATGCCGAGGAGGTAAAGCGGAAACACGATTTCGTGCGCCAGCGCTACTCCTGGCATCGGGCCGTGGGAGAGTATCTGGAACTTGCCCGAGCCCTGACAGATTGCCAGTCCGGGCGGGACGAAACGGTGGCTATGCCAGGTTTCGTCGAGCACCTTTCACCGTCCGCGAGCACGCACGAGGACGTCCTGTGAGAGTCCGTTCGGTCCTCCTGGGGTTGGGTTCCCTGACAATCGGTACTGCCCTCCTCGGCTTACTCCTCGTGATCTCGCGGGTTGATTTGCGGAACATCTTCCAACGGGTTAGGAGGGTAGACGCCCTATCCTTCGTCGAGCTTTCTCTCCTGGTAGGAGTGAACATTTGTCTGTCGACACAAAAGTGGCAAATCATGGATCGTGTTCTGCGCCACCGGACTGACCCAGAATTGCCGGCCTTCACGGCATTTGCAGTGACCAGCGCTGGAAATCTGCTGGGGCAGCTTCTCCCCGTCCAACTCAGTATGGTAGTGGCCCGTACGCTGGGAACTTGGACTCGTGGCCGTGCCCTGCGGCGGGGCACGGTGGGGACTCTGGTCGAGCAGGGATTCGACCTCTTGGCAATCTGCTTTCTGATGATAGCGTCCGCGGGCACTCGGCTGCTGCGAGGCGATGGAGCCTTGTGGCTCCTGCTTGCCATTCTCATAGCCCTGCTGGCGCTCGGGCTGGTCGGCGCCATCACGGGCTGGTTGCGGCGGGTCCGCATTGAACCTATTACCCGCTCGCACATGAGCTTGGACCGCGTGAAACGCAGTCTCTTGCAACTGCAGGAGTCAGGGCTGTTGGAGGCGAGCGTTGCCCGGCGTCTGATGGCACTTTCGTTCGCGCGCTTCGGCGTTCTCGTGTTGATGGCTGGCCAAGTTACCGCCGCGATCCGTGCCGATGTTCCAGTGTGGCGCTTGGCGGCGGCCATGCCCTTCGTCGTATTCTCCAACGCTGTCGCCGTCACGCCCGGAGGCCTGGGCATAACTGAGCTCACTTACGCCGCCGCGCTCAATCTGTTCGGAACCCCCGTTGCTACGGGCGCCGCGTGGGCTGTGGCCAATCGTTTCCTCGTGATCGCAGCCACGTTTGCAGTTGCCATCCCTGTGATTAGCCTCTTCTTCGCCCTTAGCGTGTGGGATCGAGCGCGCAATGCCTCCGGGAAGATAGTGGCCGGTCAACAGGAGTCGTAATTCCCAGGTAAGTGGCTTGAGAAGCTCGCCAGCAGGATGATCAACGTGGGACGTACTCAACCACCGACACATTGTCCCATACGCCTAGCGTGTGCGCCGTGTAGGAATCCTTGGCAGTCTCAGCGATCCGCTGGGTGTTCGGATAGGAAACACGGTATGCAACAACCAGAAAACGGCGCCGCGCAGGAGCGGCTGTGGCCAGGAAGTTGTGTACCTGCAACTTGGCTTCGTCATTCCAGGCGCGTGGGAGGGGTATTACGGGGGAGGTGACTTTGTAGTAACTCAATTGACCGAATAACCCGCTGGTGCTCGGATCGGAGGGCATCGGCTGATAGTTCGCCTCGGGAAGATCGCTGCATACGAGCAGCGGGGCACCGTCGCTGGACGCGTTACGGTTCGCCGCCTCAAGCGCATACTTCCACGTATAACCGTGAGTCGGCTCCTCGAAGTGCGCCTTTGCCGTCGGCACAACCATTGCCAGGCAGAATGCGATCCGCAGGGCGGTGGAATTGATACGACTCAGGACCAACCCCCAGCACAGCGCGATACCTGGGACCGCCACGAGCTGGTAGCGCTCAACGAATATGCGAAGGGAAGTCGACACGCTCACGCTGTAAAGGATCGCAATTGGGACGATCGCGAACAGCAGACATGCCACACCAGCCCTGGATGGAGCGCGGTCGGGATTTGCCATCTTGCCGGTCGCGGCGGCGATCAGAACTACTACTCCGAACAATGGCAGCATGTGTTCGGGCGCAAAGGCAAGGACCAGACGGCTGGGGTTCGGAGGCAAAGAGAATACGTGCGATCGACTTGTGCGGAACAGGTAGATGAGCCGAGGTAATACCGGTACCATCAGCAGAGCGAAGGCTAGCAAAGCCCTGGTAATCTGCCGCCCAAACTCCTTGTTGGCGCCCGGTTTTACGGTGACCAGAAACGTTGCGAACGCCGCCAGGATTACGCCGAACAGATAATGGAAATAAAAGATGCTTGCTGCGGCGATTCCAAACAAAACCGAATATGCGGTGGAGCCGGTGCGCGTCCAGCGCAGCAGGCTCAAGATAGCGCAATTCACGGCCAGCACCCCAAAAGCGTAGGGTCGCGCATCAATAGCAGCGAACACGACGGTCGGGTAAGTGCAGAAAACGATCGTGGTGATCAGTGCCACATCAGCTTCGAAAAACTCCCTGGCACTGCAATACAGAACCCAAGCCGCCGCAAGCATGGCGAGTATGGACGGAAGTCTGAGGACAAACTCGCTCGATCCAAATAGAGTTCTGGTGGTCAATAGGATGTAAGGGTAAGCGGGAAACGACAATCCCTGACGATCCCACACTTGGAAAAAGCCACCGCTCGTCTGCCAGTAGGATATGGTTTCATCCAGCCAGAGGGGACAGCCAAGGGCAAACAACCAGGTTGCGATAGACGCAGCCAAGGCCGCGGGGTAAACAATGTTTGTCAGACGGATCTGCTGGCCGCAGATCCTCAGCTCGCTGCGGAACCGTCGTAGTGTCGCGACGCGCCCAACTGATTCGACGTTCGTCCGCAGCACATCTGGAGTGTATCTTTGCATTCCCATCGCCTAACTCGCTCTCTCGGTGTCCGAGAGTCCGCGATTCTCTTGAACCACGCGCGGCTCCGCCCGCCGGACAGTTGTCCGAAGGTCATTCTAGTCTCGACTTGCCACGATGTAAGGTGACTGAAGACCCGAGCTCGCACATACACTCCTGTGCGGTCCACTCCATGGCGCCAGCCCCGGAGCAGGACCATGGCGCCGACGTTCTTTTTCCAGCATGCACCCTCGCCTGTTGAGTTGAGCAC
>Ga0335069_10014005_pt1 | contig 11247 bp, 12 predicted proteins | sample Lox_Sample_11_FD_206714 | JGI IMG/M metagenome (GOLD analysis project Ga0335069, IMG submission 206714) | Soil microbial communities from Loxahatchee National Wildlife Refuge, Florida, United States - Lox_Sample_1.1 | ecosystem: Environmental > Terrestrial > Soil > Wetlands | place: USA... | reverse complement strand
TGGCGGCGGCGGTGCTGGAGAAGTTCGGCGGCGACGCGATGGACGACGTGGCGCGGGCGCTGGAGGCCTATGCCGCTCGGATCCGCTGACGTCCTGGCGCTCACCGGGATGATGGGCTCGGGCAAGAGCGCCACCGCCCGGGAGCTCGCGCGGCTCACCGGCCGGCGGATCTACTCGGTGGACGCCGAGGTGTCCAGGCGGGCGGGCAAGACCGTGGCCGAGATCTTCGCCCAGGACGGCGAGCCCCGGTTCCGGGAGATGGAGCGCGAGGCGATCGCCGCCATCCCGCCGGGCGTGGTCGCCGACCTGGGCGGCGGCGCGTTCTGCGACCCCTTGAACGCCGAGCGGCTCCTGGCCGCCGGGCGGGTGGTCTTCCTGGAGGTGTCGGCCGAGGAGGCCGCCCGCCGCATGGGCTCCCGGGACGGCCGGCCGCTGGCCGGGAGATGGGAGGAGCTCCACCGCGCGCGGCTCCCGCTCTACCGCCGCGCACACCTCGCCGTGGTCACCGACGGCCTCACGCCGCAGGCGGTGGCCCGGCGCATCCTGGAGGCGCTGTGAGCACGAGACGGGCGAGCAGGCGGTCGGGCAAGGCGGGGAGGAACCCGGCGGCGCCCCCGACCATCGAGCTGATCGGGGCCCGCCAGGGCGAGCACTCCTACCCGGTGCAGGTGGGCGAGGGGGCCATCCGCGGGCTGGGGCCCCTGCTCGAGGGGGTGGACCGGGTGGCCCTGGTGACCTGCCGCAGGGTGCTCGCCACCCCGCTCGGCGCCGAGGTGCGCGACCGGCTCGCCGCCGCGGCGCCGCTCGCTCCGGTGCACCTGCTGGCCGACGGCGAGCGGGGCAAGACCCTGGCCGAGCTGGAGCGGGCGGCGGTGGCCCTGCTCCGGGCGGGCTGCACCCGGCGCAGCCTGGTGGTGGCCCTGGGGGGCGGGGCCGTCACCGACGCGGCCGGCTTCCTGGCGGCCACCTTCATGCGCGGCGTCCCCTGGATCGCGGTGCCCACCACGATCCTGGCCATGGTGGACGCAGCCATCGGCGGGAAGACGGGGGCCAACCTCCCGGTGGCCAAGAACGCGGTGGGGGCCTTCCACGCCCCCCGGGCCGTCCTGGCGGACCCGCGAGCGCTCGACACCCTGCCGCGGCGGGAGCTGGCCAGCGGCAAGGGCGAGGTGGTCAAGTACGGCGCCCTCGACCCGAGGCTCCTGGCGTCCTTCTCCGAGGCCTGTGCCGCGCCCCGGATGGATCCGGCGGTGCTGGCGGCCTGCGCCCGCATCAAGGTGGACGTGGTGGCCGAGGACCCGGAAGAGCACGGGCCCCGCAAGCTGCTCAACCTGGGCCACACCTACGGCCACGGCGTGGAGGCGGCGGGACGGTTCTCGCGGTACACTCACGGCGAGGCGGTGGCGGTAGGGCTGGCCTTCGCCTTCCGGCTCTCCCGCCGGCTCGGGCGGGTGGGAGAGGCGGCGGTCGAGGCGGTGGAGGCGGCGCTCCGGCGGGCGGGCCTGCCGGTGCGGGTCCCGGCGCGGCTTGCCGGGGAGGCGGCCCGCGCCATGGCCTTCGACAAGAAGCGCACCGCCGCCGGGCTGCGCTGGGTGCTGCCCCGGGCGCAGGACGACGCCTGGACGGTGGAGTGGGACGTGGAGGTGGAGGAGGGAGCGGTGGAGGAGACGGTGCACGAGGTCGCCGAGCCGGTCCGCGCCAGGCGCGTGGGCCGGACCGCCCGCGGCCGGAGGACGCCATGATCCTGCTCGTGAACGGCCCCAACCTGAACCTGCTCGGCGAGCGCGAGCCGGAGATCTACGGCCACACCACGCTGGCCGAGATCGAGAAGCTGGTGCGCGACGCCTGCGCCGGCTGGAGCGTCGAGGTGAAGGCCTTCCAGTCGAACCACGAGGGCGGGCTCATCGACTTCCTCCAGGAGCACCGGGCGCGGGCCCGAGGCATCATCATCAACCCCGGCGCCTACACCCACACCAGCTACGCCCTGCACGATTGCCTCAAGGCCATGCCGGTGCCGGCCGTCGAGGTGCACATCTCCAACATCCACGCCCGCGAGGCCTTCCGCCGGCAGAGCGTGGTGGCGCCCGCCTGCCGAGGGCAGATCGCCGGGCTGGGGATCCGCGGGTATCTCCTCGCCGCCGAGTGGCTGTGCGCGGAGATCGGGGCCACGCCACGCGACCAGGGACGGGGACCGCGGGCGGCCTAGCAGGCGGGAGTCCGCTCCCCATGGCCTCGTCCCCGAGCGCCGCGCCGGTCGCCTCGCTGGAGGAGCTCCTGTCCCGGGCCCGCGCGGCCGGGCCCCGTCGCCTGGCGGTGGCCGCCGCCGAGAGCGGCAGCGCCCTCTCGGCCGCGGCCGAGGCTCGCCGGCGAGGGATCGCCGAGCCGGTCCTCATCGGCGATGCGGCCGAGATCCGGCGGAGGCTCACGCTCCTCGGGGAGGACCCCGCCGGCTTCGAGATCGTGCCCGTGGAGAGCGACGCCGCCGCGGCCCGCCGGGCGGTGGCCATGGTCCGCGCCGGCGAGGTGGCCATCCTCATGAAGGGGCGGCTCCGCACCGCCGAGCTCCTCCACGCGGTGCTCGACCGCCAGGACGGGCTGCGCACCGGGGCGCTGCTCTCCGACGTGATGGTGGCCGACCATCCCACCGCCGGCCAGGCGCGCATCCTGGGACTGACCGACGGCGGCGTGAACGTGGCTCCCGGCCTCCAGCAGAAGAAGGCCATCGTGGAGAACGCGGTGGAGCTGTTTCACCGGCTGGGCTACGCCGCGCCCAAGGTCGCCTGCCTCTGCGCGGTCGAGACGGTGAGCCCGGCCATGCCGCACACCGAGGAGGCCCGGGCCCTGTCGCGAATGAACGCCCTGGGCGAGATCAGGGGCTGCCTGGTCTCGGGCCCCCTGGCCCTGGACAATGCGCTCTCCGCCGAGGCGGCGCGCCAGAAGGGGATCGACGACCCGGTGGCCGGGTGGGCGGACATCCTCCTCGCCCCGGCCATCGAGGCCGCCAACGCCCTGGGGAAGGCATTCACCTACGTGGGCCACTGCCGGGTCGGCCACCTGGTGGTGGGCGCCAGGGCGCCGGTGCTCATCCCCTCTCGGGTGGACGAGGCCGCCGACAAGCTCAACTCCATCGCCCTGGGGGTCCTGGCCACGTCCGGGGGAGCGGGGGGCCAGACGTGAGCGACCGGCTCATCCTGGCGGTGAACCCGGGCTCCGGCTCGACCAAGCTGGCGCTGTTCCGGGGCGAGGCGCTGGTCCTCGAGGAGAAGCTCTTCCACGAGGAGCTGTCTGCAAGCCCCCTGCCCCGCGCCTGGGACGAGCTCCCGGCCCGGCTCGCTGCGGCGCGGGGCTTCCTGGAGCGGGCCGGGATCGGGCCGGGGGACCTGGCGGCCGTCGCCGGGCGCGGCGGGCTGCTCCGGCCGCTCGCCGCCGGGACCTACCTGGTCGACGAGGCCCTCCTCCGGGACCTCGAGGCGGCGCTGCGCGGGCAGCACGCCTCGAACCTGGGCGCCCCCATCGCCCGGGCCATCGCCGACGAGCACGGCTGTCCGGCCTTCGTGGTCGACCCCACCTCGGTGGACGAGCTCGAGCCGGTGGCGCGGGTCACGGGCCTGCCGGGTCTGGAGCGCACCAGCATCACCCACGCGCTCAACATGCGGGCGGTGGCGCGGCGCCACGCCGCCGCCGAGGGCCGGCCGCTCGCCGCCATGACCTTCCTGGTGGTCCACATGGGCACCGGCATCTCGCTCTCCGCCTGGCGCGGCGGCCGGATGGTGGACGTGGTGAACCCGCTCGACGAGGGGCCCTTCTCCGGCGACCGGGCCGGCGGCGTCCCGGCCACGGCGGTGGTGGGGCTGTGCTTCGCCCCCGGGGCGGAGGAGAGCCGGGTAAGGCGGCGGCTCTTCGGCGACGGCGGGCTCTACGCGCTCCTCGGCACCCGCGACGTGCGGGAGGCACTGCGCCGGGCCGAGGCGGGCGACGCCCGCGCGGCGCTGGTCCTGGACGCGCTCTGCTACCAGACGGCCAAGGCGGCGGGCGGGCTGGCCGCGGCGCTGGAGGGCAAGGCCGAGTTCATCCTCCTCACCGGGGGGCTCGCGCACCTGGGGAAGGTGGTCGAGGCGGTGACCCGCCGCGTCGCCTGGATCGCGCCGGTGCGCGTCTACCCGGGGGAGGACGAGTGCCGGGCGCTGGCCGAGGGGGCGCTGCGGGTGCTCCGGGGCGAGGAGCGGGCCCAGCGCTACGGAGGGTGAGCGGTGCCCCGGGTGGCGGTGCTCCTCCCCGCGCGGAACGCCGCCCGGACGGTGCGGGCCGCGGCCGTCTCCATCCTCCGGCAGACCGAGCGGGATCTCGCGCTCGTGTGCGTGGACGACGGCTCCGGCGACTCGACCGCCGAGGTGCTCATGCGGCTCGCCGAGAGGGACCGGCGGGTGCGGGTGATGCGCGGGCCCGGTGAGGGGATCGCCCGGGCGCTGGAGCGGGGGCGGGCGGCCTGCGACGCCGAGGTGATCGCTCGCATGGACGCGGACGACGTGGCCCGCCCGCGCCGCCTGGCGCTGCAGCTCGAGGCGCTCCGGGCCGACCCCGCCCTGGCCGCGGTGGGCGGCCGAGTGCGCCTCTTCCCGCGCCGCGCGGTGAGGGAGGGCATGCGCCGCTACGCCGCCTGGCTCAACGGCCTGGTCACCCCGGGTCTCGTGGCCCGCGACCTCCTCGTCGAGGCACCGCTCGTCCACCCTGCCGCCGCCATCCGCGCCCAGGCGCTCTCGGCTGCCGGTGGGTGGCGCGACGGCACCTTCCCCGAGGACTACGACCTCTGGCTCCGCCTCGCCGCCGGGGGGGGCGGGCTCGTGAACGTCCCCGCGCTGGTCCTCGACTGGCGCGAGGGGCCGGACCGGCTCACCCGCACCGACGCCCGCTATGGGCTCGACCGCCACGTCGCCCTGAAGTGCCGACACCTCGCCGCGCACGTCCTGGGGCGCGGGCGCGAGGTGGTGCTGTGGGGGGCCGGCCAGACCGGCAAGGCCTTCGCCGACGCGCTCCGCGCCGAGGGTGTCGGGGTGGGGGCCTTCCTGGACGTGGACCCGAGGAAGATCGGCCGGACGGTGCGCGGGGCCAAGGTCCACGCCTACCGCGAGGCGCCGCGCTTCCGCGGCGTCCCCATCCTGGTGGCGGTGGGTGCGCCCGGCGCCCGCGAGCTCATCCGCGAGGAGCTCGCGAAGATGGGGCTCCACGAGCTCCGCGACTACTTCTGCGTGGCCTAGCCTGGAGCTCACCCGAGGAAGCGGGCCAGGCTTCGGCACACCGAGAGGCAGATCCAGAGGGGCAGGTCCGGGTCCTTGCCCCTCAAGAGGATGAACCCGAAGGTGCCGTCCGCACGCTGGGCCCGGCGCACCCGTCCGAGGGCAGCGCGGATGGCGGGCTCCTCCGCACCGGCGCCCAGCCGCGAGAGCGTATCGAGGGCGGAGACGACGTCGGTGAACCAGAACGGGAAGCTCACCCGCTCCCAGTAGAGCGGGTCTCCTCGGTCGGAGTAGGCGTCCCGCCGGTAGAGGCTCCGGACCAGGAGCCTGCAGCCGGCGCGGGCCTCGGGCGAGCAGCGCCAACGCGGGTGGGCGGCGAAGGCCCGGAGCACCATGCCGGTGACGAGGTGCGCGGACGGCTGGTGCCGGTCCGGGGGTACGGGGTCCTTGTGCCGGAGCGGGTCGAGGAACTCGGGGAACGGCACGCCCACGGTCCGCACCGGGATGGCCCAGCCGCCGTCGCCCTGGCGCATCGAGACGAGCCAGCGGAAGGCTCGGGCGACGCGCGGGTCGCGGGTGTACCCCGCCTTGACGAGCAGCTCCAGGATGGCGCCGGCGTAGGTGGTGGCGTGCTGGTTGCCGTAGATCCCCCGGAAGTCCCCCTCCGCCGCCTGGAAGGAGAAGAGGAACTCCGCGGCCCGAGCCAGCGCCGGGTGCCCCCGGTCGAGGCCGTGCTTCTCCACCATCGCCCCCAGCTGCCGGAAGGTCTCGATCTGGTCGTAGTTGGCGCGCGAGCGCAGGCGCTCCTTGCCGCCGGGGTAGGAGAAGGAGCCGTCCGGCCTCTGCCTGGAGAGGACCCTCGAGGCAGCCCGAAGCGTCCAGAGGGAGGAGACGGGGCCGGGGTCCTCGCCGAGGAGGTCCCTGCGGGTGAAGAAGGCGATGGCCTCGTTCCCGCAGGAGGCGAGGCGCGGCACCGGGTCCACCCGGAGAAAGCGGCGCCAGCGCGCGGTCGCCGTGGCCACCGGGCCACTGTAGCGTCCGCCGATGCCGGCGGGACCGGCGCTTTCGGGTGACCGCCGGAGGCAGCGAAGGACGCTGGCGTGAGCAGGCGCTCTCTGCTCTGCGTCGCCGCCACGGTCCTGCTCACTTCGCCGGGGATCCCCTTCGTCTGCTGCGGCGAGGAGGTGGGCATGGAGGTGCTCGAGGAGGGCCACTTCATCGGGCCCCCGCCGCCCTGGGACGACGAGCGGCTCCGGTCGCCCATGCAGGGGGACGCCTCGGCCAAGCCGGGTTCACCACCGGCACAGCCTACTTGGGCATCGACGACGACTGCGCCGGTCACAACGTGGCGGAGGCCAGCGCCGACCCCGGCTCCGTCCTCGCCCCCTTCAAGAGGATCGCGCAGCGGAAGGGGAGCGCGGCCCTGCTCTCGGGCACCACCGCCGAGGCGCGCACCTGGACCGTGCTCGTCGACTTCACCGGCACGCCGCTCGCCGTCACGAGCGGCAGGGCCACGGCGGCGACCGCCTTCACGACGGCGCCACCCAGCTCGGCGACATCACCTCGTCGAGCCGCGCCATCTGCTCGGTCAGCGTCCCGGCGCGAGGCGATGGTCCTGCCCTTCACGTGCTGATCCGCTGGGGGGGCCCGGCGGAAAGCTCAACCGACCACTGCACCCGGCCCCACCACCGCCTCCGCCAACCTGCGGAAGTCCTCGGGCACGGGCGCCTCGAGCGAGATCGCCACCCCGGTCAGGGGGTGCGCGAACTCGAGCCGGCGGGCGTGGAGCATGACCCGCGGCACCTCCAGCTCGAGGACCCGCCGCGGGCCGCCGTAGCGGGCGTCGCCGAGGAGCGGCGCGCCCAGGTGGGCGAGGTGGACGCGGATCTGGTGGGTGCGGCCGGTCGCGGGCCGGGCCTCGACCAGCGCGCCGGCGGGGCCCTGGGCCAGGGTGCGGTAGCGGGTCGTCGCCGGATCGCCGCCGGAGGAGACGCGGCGGAGGCCGGGGCGATGGGGGTCCTTTCCCAGCGGCGCGTCGATCCTCCCCGCGGGCGGCGCGGGCGGCCGCGCGGTGAGCGCCAGGTAGGCCTTCTCCGGGGTACCCAGCCGGAAGGCCTCGGAGAGGGTGGCGGCGGCCTCGCGGGTGCGGGCCAGGACGGTCGCGCCCGAGGTCTCACGGTCGAGCCGGTGGACGAGGGTCACCTCCCCGCCCACCAGGGCGGCCACGAGCTCGGGGAGGGCGCCCCGGTCGCTGGTGAGCGTCGGCTGCGCGGGGACGCCGGCGGGCTTGTCCACCGCCACCAGCGCCTCGTCGAGGAAGAGGAGCCGCGAGCGCTCGAGCGGAGCGGCCGGGGCAGCGGAGCGGCCACCCTCCTCGAGGTTCACCAGGACCTCTTGCCCGGGGTGGAGGCCGCGGCTCGCCACCTTGCAGCGGCGCCCGTCGAGGAACACCCCACCGGCGTCGAGGGCGCGGCGGGCGACCCCGCGCGAGACACCCCCGCGATCGGCGATGAATCGATCGATGCGCTGGCCGGCGTCGTCCGGAGGGACCCGGAGGCTCAGCCGGCGCACGAGGGGCTCGCCCTAGGCTGCCGGCTTGGCGGCCGAGCAGCCGGCGCACGCCTCGGTCTTCGGGGCGTCGCACTGTGGCGCGGCCTTCTCGGCCTTGTCCGGCCGGATGGCCCCATCGCTCTTGCCACCGTAGTCGGTGACGTAGAACCCCGACCCCTTGAAGGCGAAGGCGCTCGCCGACATCAGCTTCACCACCTTGGATCCGCAGACCTCATGGATCTCCAGCGGCGGAGCGGACATCTTCTGGAGGACATCGAAGCGCCCGCACTTGGGGCATTCGTACTCGTAGATGGGCATTGCCAGCGGAACCTCTCGTAGTCCGAACCTAAAGAGCCACACGGCGCTGTCAAGGGTCGAAGGCGACCCGAGATCGCGCGCGACCCCGTGGCGAAACGTGCTAAGTAGCCGATTCTACGGGGATCTCGCCCCGAAGGGACGATCGGGCAGGAGGAGGCATTCGGCATGGAGGAAGAGGGTCTGGAGGGCGTGGCCGCCGAGGTGGACGCGCTCGTGGGAGATCTCGACCAGGAGCGGGCGCGATCGATCGCCGGGGTGGAGCTCGAGCCGTCCCTCGCCCGCCTCTTCGCGGCGCGCTCCCGCGCCGCCCACCGGGCCACGGCCAAGGCGCTGCGGGAAGCCGGCCAGGAGCCGCTCGCGCGCCGCGTGGCCGCCCTGCGCGCCGAGCGGGCCGCTGCGGAGCGCGAGGAGCGGTGGCGCTCCGCCGAGGCCCGGGCCTCGGCGAGCGGGCCGGACGGGAAGGCGCCGCTGGCGGCGCTGGAGGTGAGGCTCACCCGCGAGCCGGACCGCGAAAGGCGCCTCTCGCTGGGGCGGGCCGCGGCGGAGGCGCTGGGGGAGGCGGCGGCCGAGCGCGAGGCCATGCTGGAGGCGCGGGCAAGGGCCGCGGCCGAGGTGGGGAGCGGCCCGGACTGGCAGGCGGTGGTGGAGGGCGACGAGCTCCTCGCCCGGAGCGACGACGCCTACCGGGAGGTGCTCGGCCACCACGCCCGCCGCGACCAGGCGCTCTCTCCGGCTTCGGCGGGCGACCTGGCCCGCGCCGATCTCCTCCACCTCCTCTCGCTCGCCGCCTGGGACGGCCTCCTCCACCGGCGCGGGCTCGGCGCCGCCGTCCGCGCCACCGCCTCTGCCCTTCGCCTCGACCTCGACCGGGTGAAGGTCGACGAGGGCGAGCGCCCGGCTCAGTGGCCGGGCGTCCACGCCACCGGCCCGCGCCTCTCCTTCCGGCCCCGGGGCGGCGCCGGCGACTGGCAGGACCTGCTCGGCGGTCTGGGCCAGGCGCTCGCCGCCGCCCATGTGCCGCCCCACCGCCGCGACCCGGTGCAGGGGGTGGCCCTGGGCTGGCTCCTCGGGTCGCTGCTCCGGGAGCCCCGCTGGCTCATGGAGCAGGCCGGGGTGGAGCGGCGGCACCTTCCCGACCTGCGGCGCGAGCTGGCGCTGCGGCGGCTCTTCGCGCTCCGGGCCTCGGCCGCGGCCTTCCGGGTGGCGTGCGAGGTGGAGCGGGGGCTCTCCGGCGCCGCCTGGCGCCAGGCCTACCGCGAGGCCATGACCGGCGCGCTGGGTGCGGCCTGGGACGGCGTGCGCGCAGCCCGCGACGGCGACGCCGCCCTGCACGCGGCAGCGCTCGCCGGGGCCGGCGCGGGCGAGCGGCTCCGCGAGGAGGTGCGGGAGCGCTTCGACGAGGACTGGTGGCGGAACCCGCGGACGGCGGAGTTCCTGGCCGGGGTCCTGGCCGCCGGGGCGCTGCCCGAGCTGCCGGAGGGCGGCGGGCGCGCGCCGTCCCGGGCGGCGGCCGCCCTCTCGGGGATCATGGAGGGGAAGGGCTAGGACGCCGAGCAGGCTGGCAGGGACCTCCCCCGGCCTCCTGGCTGGGGACCATTCGCCGCTGACCATCGACGTCGTCGGATCCCTCACGCTGCGAGCCGCCCACCCGGTCGCCACCCTCTCCCGCGAGACCTTCGGCGGGCGAGCGCGCCAGGGTTGCGGAATCGTCAGGACGCGCCGAGGATCCCCCCATGGGCGAGGTCGGCATCGTCACGGGCAGCAACCAGGGGCTCGGGCTCGCGCTCGTCCGGGGGCTCTGCCGGGCGCTGGGGCCGGAGGCGACCGTGTACCTGACCGCGCGGGACGAGGCGCGAGGGCGCGCCGCGCTCGAGCTGCTCCGCTCCGAGGGGCTGGCGCCTGCGCTCGCCCGGCTCGACGTGACCGAGGAGGGAAGCGTCGAGGCGCTGGCGCGCGCGCTCCGCGAGCGCCACGGTGGCGTCGACGTGGTCATCTCGAACGCCGCCGCCCGCATCACGAAGGAGGCGCCTCCCGCGCGCCAGGTGGAGGCCTTCGTCGACACCAACAACCACGGTACCTACCGGGTGATCCGGCACCTCGCGCCCCTGCTCCGGGATGGAGGGAGCTTCCTCGTGGTCGCCAGCGCCTTCGGATCGCTTCGGAACCTCCCGCCGCACCTGCACGCCCGCTTCGACGTGGAGCGCTGCTCGCTGGAGGACGTCGAGCGGGTGATGGACGGCTACGTCGCGGCCGTGCGCGGTGGCCGGGACCGGGAGGAGGGCTGGCCGGAGTGGATCAACGTCCCCTCCAAGGTCGGGCAGGTCGCGTCCGCGAAGATTCTGGCGCGCGAGCTCCGCAGCGACCCCGGCCGGCGCCTCCGCGTGAATGCCGTCTGTCCGGGGCTGGTGGACACCGAGGCGTCTCGCCCTTGGTTCCCGGACATGTCCGCGGCGCAGACCCCGGATCAGGCCGCCTCGGACGTGCTCTGGCTGGCGACGCTCCACCCGTCGGCCGCCGGGCCCCACGGCGAGCTCGTGCAGCACCGCCGGGCGATCCCCTGGCGCTGACCACCGTGCCGGCGCCCCGACGGTGGCCCTGGGGTGGACCGGCCGGACGGCCCCCCGACGCGAGGGCGGGCGGGTGCGGGCCAAGGGGCCCTTGGTCTGGCCACAGCGTGTCGGGAAGCTCCGCCCCGGTTCTGGGGATGAGCGCCCGGCAGGGCGTGCGGAAGAGCCCATCGGAGTCGATCGGCTGGGCGCTGGGACCGACAGCACTGTCGGTTCACGGCACCTGGATGCGGTGGCCGGCGAGGAGGCCGCGCGGGCTTCAGGACACGAAGCTTGCGCTGAAGCCAGTCGAGGACCACATCGCGCTCCTCGGGAAGGCGCCGCGTGCCCACGCCCACGGCCGGGGTGGCTACGGCGTGCAGAACGTCACGACCCCGAAGAGGCCCGGGTCAAGGAAGCGGGCGCGGGTTGGGCGGTGAGCAGGTCGAGGAGAGAGAAGCTGGTCAGCGAAAGGGCACGGGCGGAGGGCGGAATCGGCGCCGTGAAGGGCAGTCGGCACGACTCCCACCGGCCGCGAGCGCGCTCGACACGGATGGCGGGCGCATACGGTCAGCCTACACAAGCTGGTCCGCGGGCGG
>Ga0335069_10014004_pt1 | contig 11248 bp, 21 predicted proteins | sample Lox_Sample_11_FD_206714 | JGI IMG/M metagenome (GOLD analysis project Ga0335069, IMG submission 206714) | Soil microbial communities from Loxahatchee National Wildlife Refuge, Florida, United States - Lox_Sample_1.1 | ecosystem: Environmental > Terrestrial > Soil > Wetlands | place: USA... | reverse complement strand
AACAATTACAGAAACTTCCTCATCAAACCTTAGGCGAATTTATAAAATGGTTGAAACTATTTAAGATAAATAAAATAAAAATATGAAAGCAAGACTAGTTAACGAAACCATACATTCTAATATCGAGCCCAAAGAAGAATTTCTTGATTGGCTAGACAGGCTCGTAGATCAAAGTATAAGCTCTGGTGATGAAGAACGCTGGGACTTGATCATCGATCGACTCGTTAACGACGAAAGTTCTTCTGATGAAGAGATGATGGAATATTTCATTGAAAATGGAGTAAAACAAGATTTAGCCGCAGAACTTTTATTTCACAGAAATGGCTTTTTAAATTATGGGTTAGATATACCTCAATACTAAAATTACTATTTTATAAATGAAGGCTTTATATGTATCAAAAACCCTTAATGAAATGGCTGTTAATGAATTAGATAAATATTACGCATCTTCTTGGCTTATAGAAAAACTAATAAAAGAAACTTTAAAAGTTGTACCCAAAAATAAAATAACAGAAATCATAGAACCTGCAGCAGGTGATGGGGCATTTATACCATATTTGGATAAAATAGCAAATGAATTGGGAATTGAAGTTAAATACTATGATTTACATCCTGAACATCCACGCATAGAACCTCAAAATTTTTTAACTACACCACTAACCTATAAAAAAGGAAGGCTTATAATTACCGGCCCTCCCTATGGTTATGGAGGAAAACTCTGGCTTAACTTTGCTAAAAAGGCTTCAGAAATTTCTGATTATGTAGCATTTATATCTCCTGTATCACATTATAACGAAGATTATCCTGTTAATAATTTAAAATTATTAAAAAGTATACATTTGGGAAAAATAGAATTTTATGGAAGTAAAATTAGAAGTGGAAAAAATATAAAAGTTAAAACTTGTTTAAATATCTATAAAAGAATTCCCTTTGCTAAGGAAATTGATATTTATGAAAAAATAGATAATGATTTTTTCATAAAAGAAATTAAAAAATCAAAACATAGTTTTAAAAATCCTGAAAGAGCAGATTATTATATTTGTAATTTAGGAGCAGCAGTAGGAGTAATAACGCCCTACATTAAATATGAATCTAATTTGGGAATAACTTTAAAAAATAAATCCTTAAAGGAACCGTTTGAAGAATTTATGAAAAATTTTCATAAAAAATATTATAAAAAGATTGAAAAATTATCTACATCTACACCATTTTTAAGTATTAAAATGTTTAAAAATTTTTTATTAGAATCTCCTTTATATAATAAAAAATATAAATATTGGCAAGTACAATAATAATTAAGCCCGAAATTTTTTAGTTTCGGGCTTTTTGTTTATATTTGTATTCTCTAATCAAATCTAATATGAAGAAATATATTCAAACTAAAGAAGTTTCCTGGTTGAAAACTCCAAAAGAAACTGTATGGGTTCAGCTTGATCCTGAAGACTCTTACATTCAACCTGAAGACGAAAGCCTAAGAGAATCTCCTTTAGGTGTTGACTTGTTTCTTTTATACGAGGAAGATGAAGATTTATTTAAACTTATTTAACTATGGCAGCATCAAGAGCAGAAGTAGATAGCTGGATTAGCACGGCAAAAGCAACAAAGTGTAAATACATACTTTCTGTATGTGATACCTTTGATTGGGAAGATTATCCGGTTTATTGCTTGGATGAAGTAGAACTTTTTGAAGAATATTATGCTCACAATAATGTTGACATGCAACGTATCAATGAAATCATTCGCATTAATAAGGATGGTTCAGTTAATGAAAACATAAGATTAAGAGACATTGAAGGTATTACTATAGTAAAAGTTAGAAAAGAAAATGGAAAATAAAATTTACATTTACTCAGGTAAGAAATATCTTATTTCAGATGAGGAACCCAAAAATGGAGACTTTGTTTTAACTGAAAACTATGGTGTTTGGATTTTCCAAGATTTAACTGGTGAAGGCACAGCACCCATGCCTTATTGGGCAAATAAAAATGCTTGTAAAAAACTTATTTTAATTAAAGAATTATGACAGCAAATCCTTTATTGATTAATAAATGTAATAGTAATAAAGAGTGTTCATATCCATATCTAATAGTAAATATTAAACCTAATAATTTACAACCTATTTTAGATATTATAGATAAGAATGATTTTATAGGTATAGTTAGGATAGGTGATGATTTAGCTTTTAGAGATAAGGAGACTAGGGATAAAGTTTATAATTTAAGTAAAAGATATTTAAATGGAAAAAGTAAATGAATTGAATGACGTAAGAAAGCTTGCAACCATTGCAGTGGTTAAAGATATTCAACCCATTGTTGGAGCTGATAATATTGAGAAAATTTTTATCAGGGGCTGGCAATGTGTAGCCAAGAAAAATGAATTTCATATTGGTGACCTATGTGTTTACGTTGAAGTAGACTCCATTATGCCTGATGGTTTGGCTCCTGAAAAAGCTGAAGAATGGAGAGAACTTAACAAACAAATGTCTAGAGTTGAAACCGAAGATGAAAGAAATCAACTTCGTGAAAAAATGACTGAAATTTCAAAGCTTAATACTCGTCCCGAATTTGAATTTCTTCGTCCCATTAAATTTCACATCAAAACCAGAAAAATTCTAGGTGAAATCAGCCAAGGAATATGTTTCCCTGTTACCATTTTGCCTAAAGCTTTGTGGAATGATGAAGAATGGCTTGTTAAAAAAATCCTACAGGAAGGCACCGATGTTACTGAACTTCTCGGAGTAACTCAACTTATTGCTCCTGATCCTGCAACTTTGGGTGGCAATGCAAAGGGTTTTCTTACAAATGTTGGACTTCTTGTTACAGATGAAGAACGCATTGAAAATCTTTCTGGAAAATATGACTTACTTCGCAATTTCACCTATTATAAAACAGAAAAGCTTGATGGCACAAGTTTTACAGCGTACCTTAAAAAAGGAGTTTTTGGAGTATGCGGTCGCACTATGGATTTTCAAGTTCCCGAAGAAGGCATCGGCTATGATGAAATGAATTCTTATTGGAAAACCGCAATTAAATTGGACATCGAAAAGAAGATGCGCCAATATGCTGAAGAGATGAGCATAGGTGATAGTTTTGCTATCCAGGGAGAAATGGTTGGAGAAGGAATTCAAAAAAATATCTATAAACTTAAAGGCCAAACAGTTTGTTTTTATAATGCATTTAATATTGATACTCAAGAATATATTCACTATGATGCATTTATAGAAATGATTAAGCTAATGGGATTGCAAACTGTTCCAATTCTAAATGATAACTATACATTGCCTGAAAATGCCATTGATCTTCTTTTGGAAGCAGATGTAACTACAACAGTGTTTGGAAACAATCCTAAGCAACTTATTGAAGGATTTGTTTATGTGGCCAAGGGAAATGTTTTTGATACTAATTTAAAGGTGGTAAGAGCTACCTACAACAGAATTTCCTTTAAAGCTAAAAGCAGAACCTTCGACATGAATAAAAACAAATAATATGAAACCAAGAATAAAGTTTAATAATGGCATGGGAGCAATTCTTTGTATTAAATGTTCCAAAATTATTAAATCAAATTTAACAAAAGAAGAATTTGAAGGGAAAACTGATTTACTATATTGTGATAATTGTAAACCTAAAATTATGATAACAAAAGAATTATTTGATCAATTACCTCATGGAGAAGTTTTCTCCACAGGTGTTCTTCCTAATAGTGAAGAAGGATTATTTATGACCAGAGATGGTGGTTTTCTTAGGTGGGTAGCAAAAAAAGGCTATGGCAATGATTGGGCAATCTATTGTCACTGGAGTGATAAAACTCCAGAATGGGTAGCTGAAAATGGAGACAAAGTATACAATAAATCCCACATAACAAAATGTGTACCATGTGATGAAAATGTACTTAAACTTTATAGATTTTAACACTATGAAAATTCTTTGCCACACAAATCTAGATAATTATAATTGCAAACAACATTTTCCTGAACTACAATTTGTTCCAAGAAAAGGTGAATACATTGCAGTAAAAAATAATTTTCATGATTATTTTTTGGAAAAACATCTTCCCCTTCGTTTGGAAGTTGTAGCAGTTACTTACTATGAAGATCACGTTGATGTAGAACTTTGGTATAATAAAATAGATTTTGATCTCTATAAACAATCTGGACACGAATTACTTTAAATGTTAAAAATATGAAAAACGAAATTTTATTAAATAATAAAAAAGGAATTATGAAAAAACTATTTAAAATGTTAATCTTGATAGGTATTATTATTTTATCTATCACAAGTTGCAAAAAGGATTTGAGCAATCAACCTAATTGCTTAGAAACCCAAACGTTTGATACATTATTTATTGTATCAATGAGCTCTAATAGTATAGATACTGTAATTAAAGATACAGTTACTTATGAATGCCATTGGAATGGTATACCAGAAAATATTTCTGCGATAACTGCCACACCTAAAAATGAAAAATATGAAACTGTTACATATGAAATTAATAGCGGTGGATTATATTCATATGTTCATCATGTAACAATTTATTACACAAAAATATATAATGATAGTTGTAATTAAATAGTTTTTTGTAGAAAAAGCTGATAGGGGAAATAATTTTTATAAAATAAAACCTGAAAATATTCAGGTTTTTGTTTTTGTGGTATATTTTTTTCCTTTGTGAGAATTACCTATTTTTCTTTTGTTTCTTCAGATATACAATCTGCTCCACCAAGTCCACCACGTGGACTTATATTATAACCATTGGGTACTAATGTATTATATTCATTTATAAATATACCTTCATTATAATGAGCAGTACTTGTATCAGTACAAAAACATATTATTTCTCTTATAAAATTTAATTTTCCGTATTTTTTAACTGCTGTCTTTATCAAATAACCACTTCCTAAATAATTATCACTCGGATTTTTTGTAGAGTGCATTCCAACATATTGTTTAAGATTAATAATATTAGTTGTGATGTAATTAAAGATGTAAATACTAGAATCCATTACTTATTAATTTTAAATAGAAACCCTTTACAATAGGCTCGCAACCTAATATTTGTAAAGGGTTTCACTATAATTAAATCTTCTGATTGCGAGCCTATTTATGTAATATATATCTTTATTTTTTAATTATATCCGCATATTTTTATCCTAGATTTTTTTATATCAGGGAATTGTATTATTTTTGTATCATCAAAATAACAATAATTTAATACTTAAAACTATGGCAGCAAATCTTTTTCAGAAAGCAAAGGAAAATGGAGTTAAGAAAGTAGCTGAAAAGCATGAAGTTGTATCTCTGGATCCTTCCTTTGAAACTTCCCTTTCCCGCATGAATGAAATTGATCAAACTCTTGCAGCTCTTAAGTCCGAAAGAGAAATTCTTGATGCTGAAGTTAGAGAGGCCTCCAAGCAAAAAATGATTGGATTGTACAATGAAAAGAAATCATTTCCGGGAACTCTTAAGGTTTTGGCTGGCAATATGATGTTGCAGTTCATTACAATGGATAAGTATATTAAAATTGATCAGGAACGCGCCTCCGAACTTTCCGAAAGGTATGGCAATCAAATTATTTCTGAAGAAACTGTTTATTCCTTTAATCCTGATCTTCTTGAAAAATATTCTCAGGTTCTCAGTGATTTGATCCTCAATTCAAAGAAAATTGAAGAAGCTGATAAGGCCAGATTGATCGAATCCACCACTTCCATTGGAATTACCAAGGGCACCGTAAAAAATCTTAGGAATGAAGATTATGCAAAGTTCAATCTTTCCTCTGTAATTGAAGATATTAAGCCTATTTTCGCAATTAAATCCATTCAATCAGTTAATGAAGTAAAATAATTAAAACTATGGAAAACTTAAAAGAAATTTTTCAGAAAGCCCAGCTTAAGGCAAAGGAATTTACCTTTGAAAAAATGGGAGAAAATGTAATGATTTATCCCTGTGGCTTTGCATGGATTTTTATTAAAGGTAAAAAAAGCTACTTGGGAAAAGAATTTGAACGCAACGGAATTATGAAATGGGATGATTATAAGAAACAGTATTATTATTGGGTTGGTGACTATAATCAATCTGCACTTCACAAAGAAGCCCACGCTCAAAAACTTTCAGAAATTCTTTCAGAAGAATTGGGTGAGAAAATTGAATTTGGAAGTAAGTTAGATTAAAATAAAAAAATTTAATCAAAAGCCTTAATTTTTAAGGCTTTTGTTTTTTAGTTTAATAGAAATGTATTATATTTGCTATATAATTAAAAACTAAAAACATAAACCATGAGCGCAATTAAAGAATTTTACCATGAAGAAATTTGCAATGGAATGATGTTTCCTGATGATACAGATTATCAGTATCAGCAAACACAAGAAAAAAACCTTGAGGAAGAATTTTTTCAACATTTGATTGCCACACATGATGCAAGTGTTAATGATCCGATGGTTCAGGAAATGCCTGCTTGGGTAAGGGAAATGTTTAATTTTTAATTATGGACTACACATCCTATAGATACATTTATCCTCCTCGCCCGGAAAATAAAATTTCCTCTGAAAGTCTTAAGACATTTGAGAATTTTAATATTTTCATGGCTCAACCAAAGTTAAATGGTAGTCTAATGGAACTCTATACTGATGGCTCAAAATTTATTGCCATGAATCGCCATAAAGAACCCCTGGCCCAAAAAATTGGAGAAACTGAATTAAAAGCTCTTCATAGAGGAAATGGTTGGATGGTTCTTTGTGGAGAATATATGAATAAAAGTAAACAAGATGAAGATAAAAAGATTTGGAATTTAAAATATGTTATTTTTGATATAATTGTTTACAATGGAAAACACCTATTAAATTCCACCTTTGAAGAAAGATTTAATCTTCTTAAAGAACTTTATCCAGATAATCCTGTAAAAAAACATTTACATCAAATATCTACCAATTGCTTTAGAGTTAATTCAATAGTAAAAGATTTTAAAACTTGTTTTGATGAAATTACTCCCCATGAAATGTATGAGGGCTTGGTTCTTAAAAAGAAAAATGCTCCTCTGGAAAATGGTTTTAGAGTACAAAACAATGTAAAATCTCAAATTAAATGTAGAAAATCAACAAAAAACTATAATTTTTAAAAATATGAAAAAGAAATATGTAGTTCTTGAACATTTATCTGGCCCATCCAAAGGAAAAAGATTTTGGACAACAAACTTTTATGAAAGTTAATTCTGAACTTTCTAATTTTCTTAAAGATTTGGATTCGAATAAAATGGATATGTTAATGTCATCTTCAAACTTAAAATTTTTAAACTCATGAAAAATATATTTAAAATTATTAAAAACTATATTACATTTAAACTCGGAGAAAGAAAATTCGGTAATCCAAAATATAAGCTTACAGTTTTTATAAAAAGAGAAATTCGAAAATGGGTTTGTATGCAACCTGAAATCTTAAATACAGCATTTATGCAATGCATTTATATTACTGCATTAAATGTTAAAATAAAAAGAAAAAGCATACAAATTGTTATAACTCTTGATAAACCTGGACTTCTTCTTATGGGACCAAATGGAAATACAATCGAATCACTGGAAAAATATTTAACCAAAAGATTATTTGATTTTTATATTGCCCAACGTAAAATGAATATTCTTAAATCTCGATCTCTATCTCGAGAAAGAAAACTTAAAACTATTAAAGTAAAACAATCAAAATTGTGGTCATAAATTTTTTACTATCAACTTTAATTGTTATATTTACATACAATTTAAAACAATTTAAAAATTAAATTATGGCAACAAATCCTTTGCTCACATCCATTGGCTATAAGGTTTCTACTCTTGAAGATGTAAAAACTTATGCACCCGCAGCATTTTCACTTCATGAAAATCCCAATCTTTCAGAGCGCTATTCCTTTGTTCCAACTCATGAACTTTTGGCCGCATTCGAATCTCTTAATTGGCATCCTGCCTATGCCCGCCAAAATGGTTCCAGTGAATTTTCCCGCCACGTTATTCGTCTTTCCAATCCTGATTTAGGTTTTATGAAACTTAAATCCGATAAGGTTAAGCCCCAACTTCTTCTTGATAATTCACATAATGGTGGTTCACCTGCTCAGGTTCACATGGGTCTTTTCCGTCTTGTTTGCACCAATGGCCTTGTGGTAGCAATGCCAGGAATGTATTCTCAACTTAAGCTTCGCCACGTAGGCATTGATATGTCAGAACTTAAACAACTTCTGGAAACCGTTGCATCTCATTATGTTACTATTGGAAGTCACATTGAAAATATGCAGCAGCATATGCTTAACAATGACCAGAGAGAAGAGTTTGTGGTAAAGGCTATGGCTGCAAGAGAACCTCATGTATTTATTAAGGAAGACGGCACCATTGATGTAAATAAAGTTACCACTTTGGTAAAACCCAATCAAATTATTGAGCCTCTAAGGGGAGAAGATGAAAGCACTGATCTTTGGACAACTTTTAATGTAGTTCAGGAACGTCTTGTAAATGGAACATTTGATCGCCAGACTGCAAAGGGACGTAAAACAAAACCCCGTGGCATCAATAACGCTACAAGGAGCATCAATTTCAATAAAGCTCTTTGGGAAATTGCAGAAGAATATATGAACGCTTAATTACCTTTAGGAGGAACTTATGAAGCCACAAATTATAAATAAAACCCAAATAATAGCAGATGTAATCTTAATGCGTGGAAGTAACATAGAGGGAAATAAAATATATTACGTAAATGAAGATGGAAGCGTGAATCCCTGGTCAAATAATATGGAAAATATACAAGAGGCGTTAAATCACGATTATGACTTTTATGAAATTAGGATAGGAGATAAAAAATATTTGTTAACACCACATACATGAAAACAAGGGAATTGTAAGTGTAAATCTAAATTAATTATATATGAAAAACTTGATAATTTTTATAATGCTATCTTTGGCTGTTGTTGCAATGTCATGCACAAGTAACATAAGAGCAAAAAATTTTGGTGGAGTTGAAACCATTAATCTTAAAGAAAATACAAAATTGATTAACGCAACCTGGAAAAATGATCACCTTTGGATTTTAACCCGTGAAATGAGAGCAGATGAAAAACCAGAAGTATTCAGTTTTAAAGAAAAAAGTAGCTATGGACTTTTGCAAGGTGAAATAATTTTTATTGAATCTAAATAAAATGTATAGAGTATCTAAAAATGTACGTAAATATTCTCCTACTCCCATAGTAAAAGTATATATTGAAGACGGGAAAGAAAAAGAGGAAATGGTTTTCGTAAGTACTCTAAAAAAGGAAGAAGGAAATAAATTATCTCAAAAAGTTGTAGAACTTTTGAATAGTTTAAAACCTATGTAGAATTTATCAATATAAAATTAAATAATAATTCATGGCAATAGAGCAAAAGAATTTTAAAGAAATTATTGCCCTTAGCACCTTTGAAGCTGTAAGACTTCGTCCCACCATGTATATCGGTCAAGTTTCTCCCATTGAGGAGAAACTTCCCGTTGTTATTGATGGTAAACTTATTTCTCTTGAAAAATCTTGGTCTGCAGGCTTTATGCATTTAATAGTTGAAATTTTTGAAAATGCATTGGATGAGGCAAAACGTTGCAGGGGAAAAATGAAAAATATTACAGTTAAAGTTAACTTGGATACAAATGAAATAACTGTAATTGATGAAGGCTTAGGTTTTCATAATGCTGCAAAAAAACATCCCAAAACCAAGAAAAATGTAGTTCGCACTGCATTGGAAGAATTGCACGCAGGCTCAAATTTTACAGATACTTCTACAAATGTATTAGGAACTAATGGAGTTGGTGCAGCTGTTGTAAATATGCTTTCAGAAAATTTTTCTATTGAAACTGTAAATAAAACTCATTATGTTAAATATGTATGGAATGATTTTAATGTAGTAGAAGAAAAAATTAGAAAGAAAACTTCTGAAGATAAGTTAGGTACCAAAATAACTTTTATTCCATCAAAGCAATTATTTGCAAATTTTAAATGGGATATTGATTTAATCACAACCTACTTTTCCTTTAAATATTTTCTTATTAAAAAAGATCCTGTTATCAATAAACTTAATTTAAAAGGATATTTTATAAAAGAAAATAAGGAATTTGATATAGATATTGTAACTGATTTTATTCCTCAAAATAGTGTAGTAATTTCAACAAACTTAGGAATTATTTATCTTTGGGAATCCTATGAAAATTCTTGTTCACTTTCCTTTGTTAATGGATCGCAATGCACAGGAATACACCAAAAAGTTGTAAATGATTGGGTTAATGAATACTTTAAATATCCATATGCTCACCATTTCTATGAAACGCTAATATCACTAAATGTTCCTTCAGGCCTTATGAGATTTGCAGACCAAAATAAAACAAAATATGCAACTGGCAGGGGAGAAATTGAGGGACTTATGACAGATAATTTTTCTTCAAAACTTTTAAAAATTTTAGCAAAATCAGAAATAGCAAAAAACATAGAAAAATTAATAGAAGAGCGTCTCAACAATGAAAATATGATTAAAATAAAGAGAGCTCAAAAGCAATCAAAAAGAAAAATTTCTGATAAATTTAGTCCAGCATCAAAATATAAACAAAATATTTATATTACTGAAGGATTATCTGCAGCTGGCTCTATAAAGCAGGCAAGAGATTCTGAAACTGATGCTATATATGCATTAAAGGGAAAAGTTAAAAATGCCAGAAAATTATCTGAACTTTCCGATAATGTTGAATGGTTAGATATTATGAGTATTTTGGAAATTGAGCCAGGTTCAAAAAAACTTCCAGCCTATGAAAAAATAATAATAGCAACTGATGAAGATGCTGATGGCCAACATATTAGCGCTCTTATTATTAATTTCTTTCACAAATGGTTTCCCCAGATAATAGAGGAAAAGAAACTTTTTAGAATAATTACACCTCTAGTATCATGTGAAATAGATAAAAATAAGAAATATTTTTATACTTTGGATGAATATTATAAATTTGCAGAAATAAATAAAACAACCAATACCAAATATCTTAAGGGCCTAGGTTCTCTTTCTCTTAAGGATTGGGAATATGTAATGAGTAATAAAATACTCTTTTCCGTAATTGATGATAGAAGTGCTGCTCGTTTTTTGGACATAGCTTTTGGAGATGCAAGTTTTAAAAGAAAATTGTGGTTAGAAGGTAAGTAAAAAAACAAAAATAATCTAAACATATGCAAATAGAAGTTTATGATGATGTATACAACGAAGATTCTGATGAAA
>Ga0335069_10014003_pt1 | contig 11249 bp, 9 predicted proteins | sample Lox_Sample_11_FD_206714 | JGI IMG/M metagenome (GOLD analysis project Ga0335069, IMG submission 206714) | Soil microbial communities from Loxahatchee National Wildlife Refuge, Florida, United States - Lox_Sample_1.1 | ecosystem: Environmental > Terrestrial > Soil > Wetlands | place: USA: Florida... | reverse complement strand
ATCGGCGATCACCATGCGCCAGGTGGCGTACGGAAGCACGGCCGCGGCCGCCAGCGCGATGGGCGCGGCTAGGGACGCCCGTCGCTTCGCGAGTTCGACCACGCGAACGCCCGCGATAGCGACAGGAACGACTAGGGTCGTCTCGCGTGTCAGGCCGGCGAGGGCGAAGGCGACGCAGGCGCCGGCCAGCCTCGGGCCTGGTTGCCAGTCCTTGACGAGGAGCACCCCGAGCGCCACGAAGGCGTATGCGAGCGGCTCGCTGAGGTCGCGCGCGAACGCCAGCCAGAGACCCGGGAACGCGAAGTACGCGATCGCGATGAGGGGGGACATGCCGTTCGAGCGCAGGACCATGGCCACGAACAGCGTTCCCGCGGCGACGGCGAGCACGTTCACGAGCACGAGGGTGTACGGCACCCACCCGGGCCGGCCGAGCGCCAGCACATGGGCGAGGACCGGGTAGACGATGTGGGTGTATCGGTAGCCGGGGGCGTCGACGTACGCCGTCGCTTTCGTCGGGGCGAGGGCGATGAACAGGAAGAACTGCCCGTCGTACCCGGGCACCGAGGTGACGGGGGCGTGTGCGGCGATCGCCGCGCTGGCGTGGCTCCGGTCGGCGAAGAACGCCGAGACGTGCGCGAAAGAGGCGGCGCCGCTGCGGGCGATCGCCGCGGCCGCGTAGGCACCGTAGAGAAGCGCGGCCAGCCCGGCTACGAGGATCGGTTGCGCCTCGGCGCGGATCCGCTCGGCGCAGGACGCCGACAGGCCGACGCGCGCATCGGCCGCTAGGGTCGACTGCATGGGCTCATCGTGGCTTCGCCGCGCTTCGAGCGCAAACGATCGCTGGTCTAGGTTCGCCTCACCCTTTGGGTCGACGGCCGGTGGACGGCGTAACGTCTCCGTTCTCATGCCTGCCGATGCGGTCGAGCCCGCGAGCGAGGAGCCGGGAGCCTGGGGGCTCGGCGGCCTTCTCCCCCGGGGACGGGCGGCCGCCGCGACAGCGGTGGGCGCCGTCGCGACTGCCGCCGCCAGCCTCGCGGTCCACGGCCTCGGTGCCCACGGCCTGGTCGGGGTGGTCCTGTGCCCGGCCCTCGTGCTGCTGACGGCGATCGATCTGGAGCACAGGTTGCTGCCGAACGCTGTGATCGTGCCGGCGACTGCGCTCATCCTGCTGATCGTGCTCGTCGCCGACCCGAGAAGGGCCGTTTCGCATCTCGTCGCGGGCGCGGTCTTTGCCGCAGTGCTGCTCGTTATTGCGCTCATCGCCCCCGGCGGTCTGGGGATGGGCGACGTGAAGCTCGCCGGGATGATCGGTGTCGCACTCGGCTGGCACACGGTTCAGGCGGTCCTCGTGACCTCACTCGCATCAGTCGCGCTCGGCCTGCTGCTGCTGATCCGGGAGGGCCGCTCCGCGCTTCGGAGAACGATCCCGTACGGCCCCTTCCTCGCTCTCGGGGCCATGGTCGCCTACTTCGCGTCCTGAGCTTCCGACGAAGACGGACCGCCCGGAAGAGGGTGGTGCCCCGTTTCGCGATCAAGGAGGATTGCCTCGTCCCGGTCGCGAAAGGCGACGCACCTGACCGCACGCGCTCGTGGGCGCCGCGGTCTCCCAGGGCGATGGCGGCGTCAACGTCAACCCACGGAGGCGACATCGGCGGCGGGCCGGTCGAGGAGCCGGGCCGTGCCACGCTGCTCATCGCGGACATCGACTCCTCGTTCCGCGAGGCCGCCCGGGTCGTAGCCGAGGCGGACGGCTTCCGGGTCGTCGGCGAGGTCGAGGACGCTGTCGCGACGATCGGGGCGGTGGAGAGACTTCATCCCGACGTCCTGCTCGTCGACGCGACGCTCCCGGGTGACGGCCTCGGTGTCGTCGCAGGACTCGCGCGACGCTTCCCCTCCACGACGATCGTGGTCACCAGCCCGTTCCCCGAGTCCCTCGTCGCGCTCGAGGCCCTCGAGCGCGGTGCCTCGGGTTACGTGTGCAAGGGCGAGACCGGTGGGTTGGCGAGAACCCTGAGGGCGGCCCAGCTCGGCGAGCCGGTGCTGCCGCGCGCGATGCTGCCTGCCCTGATCCGTCGCATTCGCACTCGCCTTCCGAGGCGGATCGTGCTCCCGAGCGGGACGATCCAGCTCACGGCGCGCGAGCGAGACGTCGGTGAGCTTCTCCGCGACGGCCTGAGCACGGCGGAGATCGCGGATCGACTCGGCCTCTCGCCGGTCACCGTTCGCCGACACGCGTCGACCCTGGCACGGAAGCTCGGCGTCAGCGGCCGCGACTCGGCCGCACGAGCACTCCGTGGCCATGCCGACTAGGGTCGCGGGCAGGCAGGAGGACTGCGGATGGCGGGCGTGAAACGGGCACCGACGGCGGCCGCACTCAAGAACGACGGCTGCAGGTGCGGCCGCCGCGTCCACCGGCCGGGCGGCCGCCGACGGGGCTAGTCTCCTCGCGGTGCGGATCTGCGTTGTCTACGACTGCTTGTATCCGCACACCGTCGGCGGCGCAGAACGGTGGTACCGCAACCTCTCGGCGCGGCTCGTCCGGGAAGGCCACGACGTCACGTACCTGACCCTGCGCCAGTGGGACGCTGCCGACGACCCCGGCTTCGACGGAGTTCAGGTGCTCGCGGTCGGTCCGCGGATGCCGCTCTACGTCAAAGGGCGGCGACGCATCGGCCCGCCGCTGGTGTTCGGGCTCGGCGTCTTCTGGCACCTCGTCCGCCACGGCCGCCGCTACGACGTCGTCCATACCGCCTCGTTCCCGTACTTCTCCCTGCTCGCCGCGGGGCTTGCCAGGGCGTGGCTCGGGTTTCGGCTGGTCGTCGACTGGCACGAGCTCTGGACACGCCGCTACTGGCTCGACTACCTCGGCCCCTTCGGCGGCCGGATCGGGTGGCGGGTCCAGCGGCGCTGCCTGCGGATTCCCCAGCGCGCGTTCTGCTTCTCGCGGCTGTACGAGCGCCGTTTGCGCGAACAGGGAATCCGGGGTGAGGTGATCGTGCTCGAGGGCCAGTTCGAAGGCGTCGCCGTCGAGGAGCCGCTCCCGGCCGAACGCGTCGTCGTCTTCGCCGGCCGCCAGATCCCCGAGAAGCGGCCGGCCGCCGTCGTCCGCGCGGTCGCCCGGGCGCGAACTGCGCTTCCGGGGCTCCGCGCCGAGATCTACGGCGACGGGCCAGAGCGCCCCGCTGTCCTTCGCGCGATCGCCGAGAGCGGGCTCGACGGGTCGGTCTACGCGCCCGGATTCGTGGACGGCGCGGTCGTCGAAGCGGCGCTCTCACGCGCGCTCTGTCTCCTGCTCCCGTCGCGGCGCGAGGGGTACGGCCTCGTCGTGCTCGAGGCGCTCGCTCGAGGAACGCCCGCCGTGCTGGTGCGCGGGGAGGACAACGCGGCCGCCGAGCTCGTCACCGACGGGGAGAACGGCTTCGTCGCCGAGTCGGCCGCCGCGAACGACCTCGCCGTCGCGGTTGTCCGCGTCCACGAGGCCGGACAGGGACTGCGCGACTCGACACTCGCGTGGTTCCGGCGGAACGCCGGCCGCCTGTCGCTCGAGTCCTCCCTCGCCGTCGTCGCCGATGCCTACTCCCGTCGCTGAGGAGGGCGCCGGGAACGACCTGTCGGCGCGGGCCGCGGTCGGCTGGCTCGCCGGAATCGTGTCCGTCTCGATCGCTGTCCGGGTCGTGCTCGCCGCAGAGGTCGACGGCCCGTTCGTCTTCAAGGACGAACTCGGCTATCAGCGGCTCGCATGGAGCCTTGCGCATACCGGGCAGCTCGCACTCTTCGGCAAGACCGGCCTCTCGTACTCGCCCCTCTACTCGGTCGTGCTCGCACCGGTCTACCTCGCCGTCCACTCGGCCCAGAGCGCGTACGCATGGACGAAGGTCGTGAACGCAGTGCTCATGTCGCTCTCGGCCCTGCCCGTGTACGCGATCGCACGCACGCTGGCGTCCCGTCGCCTGTCCCTTGTCGCGGCCGGCGTCTCGACTGCCGCGCCGCTCATGTACTTCACGAGCCTCGCCATGAGCGAGAATCTCGCCTACCCGCTGTTCCTCGTCGCGGTCTGGGTGATCTTGCGGGGCGTCCGGGACCCAGGCCCCCGGCACGACGCGTTCGTGCTCGGCGCGATCCTGCTCGCGACCGCCGCCCGGATCCAGCTCGTGGTGCTCGTTCCCGCGGTACTGACCGCAATCGCCGCCCTGGCGCTGCTCCGGCCGGAGAGTGGTGGTCGCGCCGGCGCGGTCGCATTCGCGTTTCGCCGCCACTGGTTGCTGGCAGCCGTCACGGTCGCCGGCCTTGCGGGAGCCCTGGCCCGCAGAGCGTCGACCGGCGGAGGACTGCCGCTCGCTGGCCGATACTCGAACGTCGGCTCGGCGCGGGCGAGCCCGCAGCGTGTGCTCGAGCTGGCGGTCCAGCATCTCGCCGGCCTCGACCTGGCGGTCGGCGTGGTTCCGTTCGCCGGTGCCCTCCTCGCCGGCTACGTGCTCGCTCGCCGCGGGTTCCCGCGCGAGCCCCTCGTCTTTGCGTCGGTGGCGGTTGCAGTGACGGCGTGGCTGTTGCTCGAGACGGCGCTCGATGCGGCTGCGTTCGATCGGCCGCCGGCTGACTTGCCGCGAATCCACGAGCGCTACCTGATCTACCTCGTGCCGCTGTTCGTCGTCGCGCTCGTGGCCGTGCTGCGGGCCGGACGGGATCGCGTACCCCTTCACGTTCACCTGGCAATCGCGACGGTCAGTGCACTGCTGCCCGCGACGATCCCGTTCGGGCAGGACATCAACAACACGATTGTCGCCGACTCGTTCGCGCTGCAGCTCTACGGCCGGAACGTCGGCGGCAAGGTCGTCCCCATCGCACACCCGACGCTTACCGCCGTGGGGTTCGCAGCGGTGCTCGCGCTCGTCTATCTCTACGCATTTCTGCGGCCGAGACCGACGATGGCGATCGCGGTCACTCTCGTCGCTTTCCTGTTCATGACCACTCTGGTGCGGGCACGGATGGTCGTGGCGGCTGCGGGCTCGACCGAGCTGAACCTGCCGGCGCGGAAAGCGTGGGTCGATCGAGCCGTTCCTCCCAGCGCTCACGTCGTCCTCGTCGGAGGCGGGCGAACATGGGAGACGGCCCTCTGGGAGACGGCGTTCGAGAACTTCTCGGTCACGCGCCTCTACCACACGTGCGGCGAGGAGTTCGGCGAGGAGTTCGGTGAGCGGCCGCTCACGGTGGGCCGGTCGGGCAGGCTCCTGGACGGGGTCACCCCGGTCCTCGCGCGGTATGTCGTGGCGCCCGTCGCGTTCGCCGTACGCGGCCGGCTCCTGGCCGTCGACTCCAAAGGAGGCCTCGCGCTCGTCGCCCCCGCAGACGGCCTGCTGCGGGTGCCTCCCGTGTTGCGCCGCGTGGTCGCGTGTGCGGGCTGAACTAGTCAGCCGCCTGGTCGCGACGCCGCAGGCCGATGATCGAGAGCAGGAACGCGGTGAAGAACACCTGGATCCCGACGATCAGCAGCGTCGCGGCGAGGAGCGTCAGCCGCTCTTCCGAGAGGCTGCCGCCTCCGTGCGCGAGCCAGCGGCCCACGATCACCGCGGCGAGCGCGATCCCTGCCGCCATCAGGCCGAGCCCGAGCAGTAGTCCGTGCTCGAGCCGGAACCTTGCTCCTGCCCGCTCGAACCATGGGTCGCGGTCACCGAGCTGGTACACGGCGTACGCCCGGCCGCACAGCGCGAAGCCGATCAGCTGCGCACCGACCACGACGAGCAGGGAGCCGCTGATCAGGGTGTGGACGAAGTACGTCCGCCCGAACAGCGAGACGTGCGCGAACACGAGCCCCATCAGCAACACGCCGAGAGCCGCCAGCACCGCTCCCGGAACGAGGAAGAGGAAGGTCGGGTGATAGAGGAGCATCAACCGCAGATGGCGCCAGCCGTCACGGAACGGCGAGAGCTTCGACTCGCCCCCGCGTGGGTGCAGCGCGATCGGCAACTCGCGGATGTCCAGGTCGGCTCGAGCGGCCCGGATCACCATCTCCGAGGCGAATTCCATTCCGGTTGCCTGGAGCTGAAGACGCGGGAGGATGTCCCGCCGCAGCGCGCGCATGCCGCAGTGCGCGTCGCGGACGGGTGTGCGGAAGAGAAGATTGAGGAACCCCGAGAGGACGGGGTTGCCGACGCGACTCAGCGCCGACATCGCTCCGGGCTGTACCCCGTTCATTCGGTTTCCCATGACGAGGTCGGCTCCGTCGTCCAGCTCTCGGAGAAAGCGCGGAATCTCTCGGAAGTCGTATGTCAGGTCGGCGTCGATCATCACGACGTAGTCGCCCCGTGCAGCGGCGAAGCCTGCGAGGTAGGCGCTGCCGTAGCCGCGCCTCGGTTCCTCGACGACGGTTGCGCCCGCGGCGCCGGCGAGCTGGGCGCTGCCGTCCTCGGACGCGTTGTCGGCCACGATCACCTCGCCGGCGAGCCCGTTCTCGTCGAGCACGGCGAGCGCGGCAGCGACGCACTCCTCGATGTTCTGGGCCTCGTTCAGGCAGGGAATGACGACCGATACCTGGACCGCCGGTACGGACGCCGCTTCGGCGCGGTCGCGGGTGAGCGCGCTCATGGCCACCGTCGTGACATAGCATGGCTCCGCGGGGCGGACACCCCCCGCTCGGCTCACCCCGAACCGGCGGGAAGGGTGGTCAGGCGACTGCTGTCTCCCGGCGGCCGTTCACGCCGCTGTCTCCCAGCGGCCGTCGACGATCTGCTTGACGAAGCGGCTTCCAGGGGACGGCTCGTACTCCCGTAGCCCGTCCCGGCATCTGACGAGAAACTCCCCATCGGGATCGGCCGGCTCCTGCTCGCCGTCCCTGACCGCGCGCGCGGTCTGCCAATGCAGACGCTGCCGCTCGTCGATCCGTTCGCGCAGATGGCGTGCTCCCTCGGCGTCCATCATCTCCTCCTTGCGGTCTCGAATTGCCAGGCGTACCGCAAGCCGTCCGCGAAGCGAACGTCTGCACGGTACAGGGTCCCGGGTCTGAGCGGCCTGATCGGAATCACAAAGCCGCCGCCCGGCGGGAGGTGATCGCCGACCGTGGGGGTCGTGCGATCGACCGTGCGCACGGCGACGGGGCCGGTCGGGCCTCTCACCGTGGCGCCGGTGATGTGCTCGTGCCATGGGTCGGCCACACCCTCGGCGAAGACCATGATGTTGAACCCCGTCGGCTGTCCACGAGGGATCCCGACGAAGTCGCCCGGCACGAACGGCAACTCCCGTGGGGTCTCGGCAAACGGGACGCCGGTCACGTGATTGCCGGGATACGTGTAGACGGTCGGCTTCCTCCAGCCGGCAGAGCTGTAGCCCGGCCACGTGGTGATGCAGAGGTATCGTTCGAGGTCCTCGGCGATCCCGATCTGGCGCAGCTCGGGGCTCATGAGCTGGATCAGGTGCAGCGGAGCCGACGCGAACGGGTTGCCGCTATTCCACGCGTAGCCGAGCGCGAGCACAGCGTGCTCGCCCGCCCAGCTCCCGGCCTCGGTGTATTCGGGGCTTGCCCGGTTCTCCTCGTGCGTGAGCGTCCCGGTCGCCGCCATGTACTGAACGTGGCGTGCGCAGTTCGCCGACCATGTCAGGTTCTCTCGCAGATGCGCCGGGATCCCGTTCGCCGCACGCTCGGCGTTCAGCGCGGCGAGGATCGCCGGGTGGCCGCCCGCCGGGCCGGAGGCTGCGGCCGCGGTCAGGGCCACGGCCATGGCCGCGGATGCGGCCGCGACGAGGATGAGGGCTTTGCGCTGCATCGGTCCTGCGCCGTCGTGCGGCGCCGGGACCTAGATCGGCCTCGTCGGGGCGCGACTTTAGGCGTTCGAGACGAGCGCCCGCTCGTACGTCCCGAGCGTCGCGCGAGCGGTTTCCCGCCATGTGAAACGGCGTGCCCGCGCGAGGCCCGCCGCCCGGAGCCGACCGGCGGCTGCGGGGTTCCGCACGATCTCGTCCACGGCGGCGGCGATCGACCGCGGGCTCTCGGGATCGAAGAAGCGCGCCGCGTCGCCGGCGACCTCCGGGAGCGAGCCTCGATCCGAGCACGCGACCGGGAGCCCGCGTGCCATCGCCTCGAGCACCGGCAGGCCGAATCCCTCGTACAGCGACGGGAAGGCGAAGCATGAGGCGAGTCGGTAGAGCCCCTCGAGGTCGGGCGTCGCGATCCAGCCGAGGAAGCGCGTGTCCGCCTCGATCCCGAGCTCGGCGGCACGCCGGCGGAGCTCGTCCTCGTGCGGTGTCGGGTAGCCGGGCAGCGCGAGCACCGGGCGGTCCTCCGCCGGGAGGAGCGACCATGCGTCCAGCAGCCGTGCGAGGTTCTTGTGCGGCCGCTTGGCCGAGGTGGTAAGGACGACCGTCCGGTCGCCGAGCCCGAGGCTCGACCGGAGCTCGGGCTCGGCGGTCGCCTCCGCGGGCGGGAGCCCGACTCCCTCGGGGACGACGTCGATCTTCGTGGGCGGGACGCCGAGCAGATGGACGAGGTCGTCGCGCGTTCGGGCGGACGGGGCGATCACGCGGTGCGAGCGGCGCGCGGCGAGCGGGACGAGCAGGGCCATGCCCCGCGCCCTCAGGCCGGAGTGGGCCTCCGGGTAGATGCGGTAGATCAGGTCGTGGATCGTCGTCACGCGCCGGGACCGCCCCCATGCCGGGGCCGTGCTGCCGAGGCTGTGGAGGACGTCGACGCCGGCGCGAGCGGCGAGCGGCGGGAGGAGCTGCTGCTCGCCGCGCACCCATTCGGTGCGGCGCCGCGCGTCGACGGGCACGAGCACGGGCTCGGCGAGCTCGCTCCAGGGGCCGCCTGCCTCGTACGCCGCTCGGCTCACGAAGGCAGTGAGGTGGAGGCCCGGCCGTTCGGCGAGCAGCGCGGGGATCAGCTCGCGCGCGTACGTCTCCATCCCGCCCGTCTCTCCGGGGACGAGGTAGACGAGGTTCAGGCCGAGGCGCACGGCGTCATCGTCGCGCGTTGCCACGCTGGGTGCGTCGCTGGATCGCCTCCTCGATCAGCTCGGCCATTCGCTCGGCCGGCCCTGGGTAGGTGTACTGCTCGAGGTTCCGGGGGGCGTAGGCGCGCTCGAGCTCGCCCGCCGCGACACGCCTCAGGGCGGCGGCGATGGCGTCGACGTCGTCGGGCGGGACGGTGATCCCGGTGTTCGTCTCGGTGACGATCCGCGCGGCCTCGTTCCCGTCGGCGAGCGCGAGGATCGGCCGACCCGAGGCGAGGTATTCGAAGAGCTTCCCCGTCGCCTCCGAGGCGTGTCGTGACGTGATCAGCACGACGGCGTCCGCAGACCTCTGGAGGGCGAGTGATTGCGTCCTGTCGAGCGTACCGAGGTGTTCCACGGAGTCGGCGACTCCTGCCCTTTCGATTGCCTCCTGCTCGGCAGGCCGCAGCCGCCCTGCATGGACGAGCCGCAGCCGTGCCGGGTCGGCCTCCTTCTGCACCGCCGCGAGCGCGCGTAGCAGCGGCTCGGGATCTCTGCCCCACTCACCTGAGAGGGTCCCCGTGTAGACCAGTGTTCGGGTGCCCGAGGAGGTGGGCGGCAGAGACGAGCTTGTCTCATGGGTCTCGGCGGCCGGCACCCAGCCGTTCGTGACCCACTCGGCCGGCACACCGAGGCGGCCGACGAGATCCTCGGCGATCGGCCGCGTTGCAGCGGCCGCAACCTCGGCGCTCTGGCAGACCCAACGCTCGAGCGAGAGATCGAGCGAGCGCTGCACCGCCGTCGGAAAGGGTTCTCGATACGGCTCGTAAGCCCACCCGTCGCGGAAGTCGGCGATCCAGGCGGGGCGGTGACGGCTGAGCAACAGGCCGAGCAGGTGCGACGACTCCGGCGGTGACGTCGTCACGAGGCAGTCGAACTGCCGCCGCGCCAGGAGCCGGCGCGCCGTGACGGTGAGCGCGGGCAGCCAGGTCGCCACGTTCATCTCCGGCACGAGGACCTTCGTGAGGAGTGCGGTCGGCGGCCGCTCGAGGCCTTCGTAGCCGTCTGCGCGCAGCTCGCCGCGGCGAAACGCCCACCGTAAGGCCCGTGCAGCTCTGAGATCGCCGACACGGATCACATCCGAAGCCGCATCGTCGGGGAGTGCACCCCAGGCGTCGCTCGCGAGAATCGTCACCGAGTGGCCCTGCTCGCGGAGGTAGCGAGCCATCGCCTGCCAGCGAGTGCCCGCGATCCCCGGGCACGGCGGATGGTTGTAGGACACCACCAGGAGCCGCCGCCCGGTTTCAGACACCAGCGCTCCTGTGGAGCGCTTCGTAGAGGAGCACTGCACGGTCGAGTTCGCGGTCGAAGTCGGCATACCGCTCGACCGCCCGGTGTGCCTGCCTGGCAATCGCTTTCCGTCGCCGCGGATTACTGGCTAGCGCAACGATCGCCGATGCGAGAGCTTCCGAATCGCCCGGCGGGACCATCACCGCAGTCTCTCCGTCCCGGAGGATCGTCCGGTCGATACCAGTGGCGGCGCTCGCGACGACCGCGGCACCGGCAGCCATCGCCTCGAGCACCGAGACTGCCGTGCCGTCCGTGGCCGGGACTGAGACGTAGACGTCGGCTGCCGAGTGCAAGGCGAGCAGGTCGGGGAGATCGAGTTCGCCAATCTCCCGGATCGAATCCCGCACCCCCAGCTTGTCTGCCAGCTCGAGGCACTGGCGTCGGTACGCCGGATCGGAGTGCGAGGGCAAGTCTTTGAGAACAAGCAACACTCCAGGGATCGCGTCCGCGATGGAAGGCAGCGCTCGCACAATCGAGTCGATGTTGTAATGCGGCCGGACAAGGCGGGAACTGAGCACGACGAACGCCTCGTCGTCGACTGCGAGCCGGCGCCTCCAGTCGCGTCGCGCTGCCGGCCGGGGCATGCCATGCAGCTCGACGCCGAAGCGGATGATCCGGGTCTCGGCCCCGGGAACCGAGGCTCTCACCGTGTCGGCGAGGGAGCTCGAGTCGGTCACTACCACAGCCGCGGCCTCGACGGCTGCCCGAGTCCGGCGGACGTCGTACGCTTCGGCCAGTCGCTGCGGAGCGGACCCCACGCCACGTCGTTCGAGCCTGAACGCGTCGGAGCCGAGAGCTGTCAACACGAGCGGCCGTACCCCGCCCTCGGCGGCGGCCCATCCGTATCCGACGAGGGACAGCCCGTGTGCGAGGTCTGCCCCCGTCTCTCGTGCGAGGCGGCGCCACTGACGCTCGGCGGCCGGCCACTGCCATGGCCGAATGGGCGACGGCGGATCGTACGCGTGGTGCGTGATCCCGGGT
>Ga0335069_10014001_pt1 | contig 11250 bp, 10 predicted proteins | sample Lox_Sample_11_FD_206714 | JGI IMG/M metagenome (GOLD analysis project Ga0335069, IMG submission 206714) | Soil microbial communities from Loxahatchee National Wildlife Refuge, Florida, United States - Lox_Sample_1.1 | ecosystem: Environmental > Terrestrial > Soil > Wetlands | place: USA... | reverse complement strand
CCTAAGCGTTAGGTAGAACCACCCCGGCACGACGAATTCACATGGCCGGATTTCAGGTGATCATATATGGCCGGTTCGTAGGTGATCACCGAGGTACCCAAGCAAGGGCTTTACCACAGAGAGTACAGAGAACACGGAGAAATAGAGCATAAGAGGCTTCTCTGCGACCCTCTGTGGTGAATCTTCCTTTTCGTTGCGCTACGAGTTTGGCAGACAGGATTGAATTCCACCCGGTCGTTCCCGAGGGGAAGTGGTGTAAGGATTCTTGCCTGAATACCATCCTTGCCCGAATACCACCCCCGGCGCATAGGCGCCGCCCTTCCTCACCTGAGGAGGGGATCCGTTGGTTACCGCCGCTTCTTGCTTTCCACCTGCGCGATGCGCATCTTCACCATCTTCTTGATGAGTGCCGCGGGTAGAGGCTTGTCGAGAGGAAACTGGATAGTCCCTTTGGAGAGGGTATAACCCGCCAGATCATTCTTAAACGCCTGGATGATGGCGGGAGTGGGGAACAAGCTACAGTGGTTTTGGAACCCCGCGAACCAGACCAGCACGCCCTTGTAGTAGAGCGCCGGCATGCGGTAGCTGATTTTCTCCGTCGCCTGGGCCGGCACGGCGGAGCGAATCAACGCGCGGAGTTTTTCTACGGCCTTGCGGGCGGGCTCGGGAAGAGCGGCCAGGTATTCATCAACGCTTTCCGGAACACCCGTGGCCAGAGGTGCAGATTCACGGTGGGCAGATTTCACTTTTTTCATAGGCAAAGATTATAGAAATCTCCGCGTCAAGGCAAGGAACCCGTCGGTAGGGTGGTACAGTTTGAACTCAACGCTTCTTCTTCGCCACCGCGGGCGAAGCCAAGGCCACGGCGGCCTCGGTGGTAAGCAGCAGGAAGGTAAAGGTCTCCTGCAAATAGAGGGTGACGGACTTATCGGTGTGGCTGAGATAGCCGATGGAGGTGTCCTGGCCAAGGTGGAGTTCGAAGTCGCCGCCCCGGGTTGTCAAAACGGCCGCGCCCGGGATGCCCGGCGCCCAGATGATTTTGTCGTCCACCAACCGCTTCACGTGCTCCAGGACGGGATAGCCGTAGTCGCTGGTTTCGGCGAGCGCCGTGTAAGCGTCGGCGCCCAGCAGAACCGCATAGGGCCCATTCACGCCCACCATCCGTAACTGGCTCAACGCTTCGGCAAATGCTTGCGGGTACTCGCGCACATCCGCGGGCAGCGATTTCTTCGGGTTGCTGGTTCCCTCGCAAATGCCCACGATTCCCGCGGCGGTATAGCCGGTAAAAATGGCGCCGTCCTCCGCAAAGGCCAGGCGGCGCGCCGCGATCTTCGCTTCTTCCCAATCGGAATCGTCGGCGCCACGCTCCACGTCGTCGATCGCCTGCCGGTCCAGATCAAAGGGTACGCGCAACTCGACCAGCGCCTTGACCTCCCGTTGGCTGGCATGGACGCCGTCTCCGGGCGTCGCGATAGGCTTCTGATGGCCGGTGCCGGCGGCGGCGAGCGCCGTGCCCTCCGGACCCTTTACATCCACAACCCGCCGGCCCGCCAAATGCCGTTTGAACGTTCGGGTCACTTCCTCTTCAATCTGTGCCCAGGCGGCACCGGAAATGGGGGCGAGTTCGCGATACAGATTATTCATGTTCGACGTCTCCTTTCAGGGACCCGATGCGCAACGAACCCTCGTGCTCGTGGGGGACGCCCGGCACGGACTCCGCGGCCTCAGACGATGCGGGAGCAGAGACCGCAACCTCCGATACCTCATCCGCCAGGTCTTCCAGGAATGTCGCGGTGGGCACGAAAAAGAGATTCCCCGTCACGGCGCGGCTGAAGTCGAGCAGGCGGTCATAGTTGCCGGGCGGCTTACCGATAAACATGTTCTCCAACATCTGCTCAATGGTGCGGGGCGAGCGGCTGTAACCAAGGAAGTAGGTCCCGAACTCGCCCGCGCCGGCCTGCCCGAAAGGCATGTTATCGCGCAGGATTTGGATCTCCCGGCCATTCTCCACCACCTTGTTCAGCGCGTTGTGCGCGTACGTGGGCTTCACCGAATCGTCCAGTTCGATGTCGGCGAGTTTCGTGCGCCCGATGATTCGTTCCTGCGTCTCCGTGGGCAGGGCGTTCCAGCCGGCCAGATCGTGGAGGTACTTCTGCCCGATGACGTAGCTTCCGCCGGCGAAGGCTGGATCTTCATCACCGATCAGCACCGCTTCCGCCACGGCATGGCCCCGGGGATTCTCCGTCCCGTCCACGAACCCCAGGAGATCGCGGTCGTCGAAGTACCTGAATCCGTGCACCTCGTCGACGGGCGTTACCGCCGCGCCGATTCGCGCCATAATTTGTGTCGCCATCTCAAAACACAGATCCATGCGCTTGGCCCGGATGTGGAACAGCAGGTCGCCCGGGGTGGAGACGGCATGGCGCGCCCCGGCGCGAATCTCGCGGAAGGGATGCAGTTCCGCCGGCCGCGGCGGGCCAACGAGGCGGTCCCAGGCGTCGGACCCGATTCCCATGATGCAGGAAAGCCCGGCTTCGAGATCGCGAAATTCCACCGCGCGAAATAGCGCGGCGAGATCGGCGCAGAAGGACCGAATGAGGGTTCGAGTGCCGGCGCCGGGCTTCAGCTCCACGACCAGAAAGATGGCGGCACGGGTCAGCGGCGCAGTTACGGCTTGCGCCACGCCACGCGTGCCGCCCGCAAGTTGGGGATTGCCGGATGCATTCACCGCCATCAGAAGTCACCCTGTGACGCTGGCCCGACCCTCGATTAGGGAGATATTGGGGATGCCCTGGATACCAACAATGAAAAACCAGCTTAGCATTGCCGTTGGAGAAGTGTCTACACTCCATTATGGGGGCTCGAATCGGTGCGCGGCGCTTTGGAGCGGTAGCAGCATCTCCCGCTTTCTCCCCGCAGTTTGTACGGCCGAGTATGAAACCAGAAAGGAAAGTGGCATCTGCTGCTACCGCACTCCAAAGCGGGCCTCGCCCGCGAGGATGTTGTTTCATGGGCGCGACATTCGCCGGCGCGCAACGAGGGGTCGCAGCCGGAGTTGCATCCGGGCGCAATCGGTTCTATGCTGCCCGTCGCCAAGCCACCCTCGATGTGGCCGGTTGAAAGGCGCAAGTTCAACGAACTATGCACAACTCTTATCTTCCGCTCATCTACCTTCCCCTTACCCTTCCTGCCCTGATCGTAGGCCTCTGGTTGGTGGTGTGCGTCATCGTCAGCGGCCTGGGAGGCTGGGCTTCGCTCGCCGGTCAATACGGTTGCCGGGAGGACTTCCAGGGGGCGCGGTGGACGTTTCAGTCCGGTCAGATGCGTTGGTACATGGGTTACAACAATTGCTTGACGGTGGGGGCCGACCCGCGCGGTCTGTTCCTGGCGGTCTTCCCGTTATTTCGCCTGGGGCACCCGCCGCTCTTTATTCCCTTGAACGAGATCTCAGTGACCCGCACCAGGATCTTGTGGGCAAAACAGGTGCGACTCTGCCTCGGCCGCGAGCTTCAGATTCCCCTGACGATCCGCGCAACACTGGCGGAGAAACTGCGGGCCGCCGCCGGCTCGTCATGGCCGGTGGAGACGGACTCGGAATAGGATGCGACTCGGCAGAGTAGCGTAGCGGCGCACGATCATCTACTTTTTTTTCGCTCCGAGGCGACCGCCGCCTCAGCCCTGCGGCCGGGCGATTGCGAACGGAAAGCCTGAATTCGCCCAAGACAAGTTATAATCACCCGAATGCGGCCGGAATTCGCAGCGATCAACTTCGAGGACCACAATAAAGCTGCCGGGAACCTCGCGCGCCTCGAGGAGCAGCTTCCGCCCACGCTGCTCGCGCCGTTGGCCTCACTGCTCGCGCCATCTCCCGATCCCGACGGGGCTCTCAACCTTCTGGAGCGCTACGCAGAAAGCACGCCGCCGGAGGTTCTGGGCGAGTTGGCGCGCCACCCCGCCGCCCTCTCCTACCTCATTGCCATTTTTGGGTACAGCGCCTATCTGGCGGAAACCCTGCTGGCGGAACCGCAACTGCCGCTGCAATTCGCGCGCGACCGGAACTTTACCAAGTTGAAGTCCAAAGAAGATCTGATGCAGGATTTCGCGCGGTTTTCCACCACCAACCCCGACCCCTGGCTGGCGGCCCTGCTGGCGCGCTTCAAGCGCCGGAATTACCTGCGCATCGTGCTGAAAGACGTGCTGGGGCTCTCGACACTCGGGGAGACGACCCTGGAGCTTTCCACGCTGGCCGACGTGATCCTCACCGACGCCTACCTGTACTGCGACCGCGAGATGGAGAAGCGTTACGGACAGCCACAATACCGCGACGCGCAGGGCCGCATCGCGCGCGCCGGGTTCAGCATTGTTTCCCTGGGCAAGCTGGGCGGGAACGAGCTGAACTACAACTCCGATATCGATCTGCTTTTTCTTTATTCCCACGACGGGGAGACGGCGGGGGGAAGCGAGCGCGAGTCCATCAGCACCAACAAGGAGTACTTCGTTCGTCTGGCGCACGCCATCACCCGCACCATCACCCAGGCGACTTCGCAAGGAGAGGTCTTTCGCGTGGACTTGCGCCTGCGCCCCGAGGGCGAGATGGGCGACCTGGCGATTTCCCTGAATTCGGCGCGCGAGTATTACGAACACCGGGCCCGCGACTGGGAATTGCAGATGCTCATCAAGGCGCGCCATTCCGCCGGCGAGGCCAGGCTGACGCGCGACTTTCTGCGCGGCGTGGAGGAGTATGTCTACCGCTCGCCCGGAGACTTTGTGGCGGTGGAGAGCATTCTGCTCTCGCGCGAGAGAATCTCCAAGAAACTGCGCGAGAGCCGCGGGCATGCCATTGACGTCAAGCGCCATCGGGGCGGCATTCGCGACATCGAGTTCCTGGTGCAATGCCTGCAGCGCCTGCACGGCTTGCACGACCACTGGGTGCGGTCGGGAGGAACCCTCTTCGCGCTCCGCAAGCTCAACGACAAAAGTTGGCTTTCCAATCGCGATTTTGCCGCCTTGACTTCCGCCTACGAATTCCTGCGCAAGGTGGAGCACCGCATTCAAATGGATGCGGGCCAGCAAACCCACCGGCTGCCCACCGATCCGCACGCGCTGGACCGGCTGGGCCGCCGGACAGGCATGGAACCGGGGCCGGATGAGCGGCCGGGCGAGGCCCTGCTTCGCCAGGTTCGCCATTCCTTTGGGGTGGTGGATGAGATCTACCAGCGCGTTATTCATCCCGCCGCAGTCGCGGCTGCCGAGCCGGGAGTTGCATTCGAGCTCAGGCCAGCCCCGATATTTCTGCCCGATTCCGGGCGCCAGTCCCTGGCTTCGCTGCTCGGCTTCCTGGACGTGCAGGCGCCGGAAACGGCCCGGTTGGTGCGCGAGGCCGGTCTGCCGGAAAGCGCTCGACGGAATACGATTCGATTGCTGTCGGCGCTGGCCGGCGCGCCGGAACGCTTCGCCCCGGCCCACGTGAAACCCTCCAGCCTGCGCCGTGCCCTGGAGGTGGCCGGCGTCAGCGCCTACCTGACGGAGTTGCTGGTCCATCATCCGGAGGACATGGAGTTCCTTGAATCCATGGACGGTCCACCCGTCGATGGCGCCGCGCCGGGCCAGTTGGAGATGAGCCTCCACCCCACTTCCATGCCCGAAGCCTATCCATGGGCTTCCGGCTCGGAGATGGATCTGCGGGAAAAGATGGCCACGCTGCGGCGCCAATACCGGGCCCGGCTTCTTGAGTTAGCCACGGCGGATCTTGCCCACGGCGGTCCCGCCTTTCGCATGCTGAGACGCTGGACCTCCAATGCCGCGCGTTGCATCGCCAGTGCCGAGGCGATCGCGCTGACCTCCTGGATGCACGAGGAGACATCCACCGGCGGCGAAGATGTTCCCTTCATCATTCTGGGGATGGGCCGGTTGGGTCTGGGGGAGTTTGATCTGGCCTCCGACGCCGACCTGGTCTTCGTGGCCGGGTCGGAGGCGAAAAGAGAGGATTTGGAACATTGGACCCGCCTGGCGGAAAAGACCATTGAGGTCCTGGCCAGCTACACGCGGGATGGGACACTGTTCCCCGTGGATACGCGCTTGCGGCCACGCGGGCAGGAAGGGGAATTGGTGGTAACGCTCGACGAGCTTCTCCACTACATCCGCACAGATGCGAAGGCGTGGGAATTGCTGACCTACCTGAAGGCCCATCCCCTGGCGGGAAATCTCCAACTCGCCGGGTCGGCCGCGGAACAACTCCCGGAGGCGATCTACGACCGGTTTTCAACGTACCAGGGGATTGAGAGCGAAATAAGACAAATGCGGAGACGCCTGGAGCGGGCGGTGACGGTCCCGAGCACTAACACCAAGTCCGCCCCCGGGGGTTATTACGACGTGGAGTTCACCGTTTCGTACCTGCGGCTGCGGCGTGGCGTGGCGGCCCCGGCCGGAGCCAATATGGCGGAGCAGATCGCCGCCCTGCGATCAGCAGAAGCCATCACGGCCGAGGACGCCGCAGTTTTGACGGAGGGAGCGGGTTTCCTCCGTTCCGTGGATCACATCCTTCGATTGGTGACAGGAAGGGCGCCGGCCGGCTTACCCGAAAACACCGTCGATGCGGATACCGCCCATGACCTTGCGCGCCGCTGGGGGCTGCTTGCAGAAGGACAGACGCTGGCCGGAAGGCTCTCCGAGACACAACAACGCCTTCGCACCGTGTACAGCAAGTTGGTGGACCGGGATTAAAGAGCGGTCAAACGAAGAAATTACCAGTCGCGGCGACCGCCACCGCCACCGCCACCATGTCCGCGGCCACGTCCTCCGCCGCCTCCCGGACGACGGCCTCCACCTCCCCCTCCTCCACCGAAATCGCTGCGGGGTGGACGTGCTTCGTTTACGGTCAGACGGCGGCCGCCCAAAGATTGCCCATTGAGGCCGGCAATGGCTCGTTCCATGTCTTCGCCATCAGCGAGTTCGACGAAGCCAAAGCCCCGGGACTGTCCAGTGGCTTTGTCGCGGATCACGATAGCAGAAGCGATTTGAAAACCTGCGCTGCTCACGAACTCGTTGAGTTCAGCGTCCGTAACTTCGTGGGGAAGGTTCCCCACGAACAGCTTTTGCGGCATGAGATGCTCCCGATGGTGAGGCGGCTTCGTTCCGCCACCTTCACCTTAATTAGATTTGCACGACTTTGATGGGTATGTGGGCACCGAACCTTCGACGCTCATCCTCCGGAAAAGAGCAAGACCCGTTGCCTGTGTCGGCCGGCGCGTGCGCGAAATCCCGCCGCTTCACCTTGCCCTTGCGGCGATCTTCCTGCACCCGGTAGCCACCCAATAAATATCCTTCCCGTCCTGTAAATGCACATCCCTGGATTGGCAATTTGTGAAGCAGGGATTATGCCATATACCTGGAACCCCGCCCAATGCCGTAGGTCACGAGAGCAGATGCCATTCTGGCTGGAAGGCTGCTGCGAGACACAGCGGTATATCCAAACTGCGAAGCCGATTCTAGCACGCATTTCACCTGACAAGGGAAAAAAGCAGGGTCGGGCTTTCGCCCCAACCTTGGGGCAAAGCCTTCGAAATGACTTCAATATAAACCTGATCTTCAATTCTCTACACAACCCTTCATCATATAATAAACCTTGGGCTATCGAAGGGCGCGCGCGAACCCCGGCAGGGATCGTTCAATCGAATCCATCGGAATCGTGAGCGACAGGCGGATGTACCCGCTCCGGCCAAAACCCGAACCGGGCACCGCCAGAATACCCTGGTCCATGAGGCCGCGCACAAATGCCAAGTCGTCGGCAATCGGCGTCTTGGGAAACATGTAGAAGGTTCCCTGCGGCTTGGTGACCTCGTACCCCAGGCGCGTCAAGCCCTTCCACAGCAGGTCGCGCTTCTCCTGGTAAGGGAGGGGATCGATTTGGAGATTCGCCGTATCAACCATGACGCATTGCCAGACCGCAGGCGCATTGATATACCCCAGAATTCGGTTGGCGAAAGTGCAGGCGTCGCGCAGGGCGTTCAACTCCGGCAGCAGGGGTGACAGGGCCAGATAACCGATCCGTTCGCCGGGAATGGCCAGGGCCTTGGACCAGGAATAGGTCACCACGGTGCGGCGAATGAGCGAAGGAACTACCGGCAACGACAGCCCATCGAAGATCAGCGCCTTGTAGGGTTCGTCGGCGATGACCGTCACGGGATGGTCCAGGCTGGAGATCAAACCTTCCAACTCACGAAGGAACTCAGTGGAGTAAACCGCGCCCGTGGGATTGTTGGGTGAATTGAGGATGATCGCTTTGGTTCGCGGGGTAATGGCGGCGGCAATCCGGCCGAGGTTGGGTTGGAACGAGTCATCCGTTTCCACCAGCAACATGCGCCCGGCATGGTTCTCAATGTAGAACTGATACTCGGGGAAAAAAGGAACCAGGATGATGACTTCGTCCCCCGGGTCGAGCAGAGACTTGAGCACGACATTGATGGCGCCGGATGCTCCGACGGTCATGAGGATATGATCCGCCGTATAACCCAGCCCCGTCTGTTGGGAGAGTTGCCGGGCAATGACCTCGCGCACCGCCGCGAAACCCGCGTTGGGCATATAGGCATGGCTGCGAGGCCGATTCGTTTCCACGACCCGCCGGAGAGCGGAAATCAATTGTTCGGGTGGCTCGCCGTCGGGGTTTCCCAGGGTGAAATCGAATACATTCTCTTCCCCGCGCTCACGCTTCAGCCGGGCGCCAATCTCGAACATGCGCCGGATCCATGAAGCGTGTTCCATCTGTTCCGCTATGGTTTTGCCAATGCTCATGAGTCACTTTTCTATTCGCCCGTATACCTCCGAGCTGCCCACCACATTAACGCCGGCAGCCTGCAACCGCTCAATGGCGGCATCGGGGTTGTCGAACCGGAAGATCAACACCGCCGTCTCCCCGCGGCCGAACGTGAAGGCGTACATGTACTCGATATTGGTACCGGTGTTTTCAAATACGCCCAACAAGTGGGCCAGGCCCCCCGGCCGGTCGGGGACCTCCACGGCCACCACTTCCGTGACATTGACGACGTACCCCGCGTCCTGGAGAAGGCGCGACGCCTTCTCCCAATTGGAAACAATGAGACGGAGGATGCCGAATTTCTCCGTGTCGGCCAGGGTCAGAGTCCGGATGTCAATACTGGATTCGGCCAGCAGACGGCAAGGCTCCATCAACTGGCTCGGCTTGTTCTCGAGAAAGAGCGAAAGCTGATGAATTTTCATGGGCAGCACCTCGAACCGTTGTCCCCCGCAGGAGGAAAGGTGGCGGGATGAACCCGCCGCTACGTCTCCAATCTTCGATCCACGACCCGTTGCGCCTTGCCCTCGCTGCGCTTGAGAGTCTGCGGCGCCACCAAACGGACGTCCACGCGCAGCCCCAGTGTTTGATAGAGCGACTGGGCAAGCTTGGTTTGCAACTTTTCGATAGCACCCACCTTGTCGCTGAAGACCGCCGGAGTTACTTCCACGTGGATCTCCATCTGGTCCAGCCCTTCCTGGCGAGTCAGGAGGATCTGGTAGTGCGGGAGTGTGCCCTCCACCGCCAGCAAGGCGGACTCGACCTGGGAAGGAAAGACATTGACGCCGCGAATGATCACCATATCATCGCTGCGCCGGCTGATGCGCTTGATGCGGCGAAGGGTGCGGCCGCAGGCGCAGGGCCCGGGGACGAAAGCGCTGATGTCGCGGGTACGGTAACGCAACATGGGCATAGCGTGCTTGCTCAAGGTGGTTACCACCAATTCCCCCTCTTCTCCTTCCGGGAGCGATCGGCCGGAGTCTGGGTCAATAATCTCCGGGTAGAAGTGGTCTTCAAAGACGTGCAGTCCAGCCTGGCAGCGGCACTCACTTCCCACGCCTGGACCGGTGATCTCCGAAAGCCCGTAGATATCGTAGGCCTTGATGCCGCCGGCAGCTTCGATGCGGTGGCGCATGGAGTCGCTCCAGGGTTCGGCGCCGAACACGCCCACTCGCAGGGGCAGTTTCCGGATGTCAATTCCCATGTCGGCGGCGCGGTCGAGCAGATGGAGAAAGTAGGTCGGAGTGCAGCAGATCGCCGTGACGTTGAAGTCTTTCATCACCATGATCTGGCGATCCGTATTGCCGCCGGAAATGGGAATCACCGTTGCCCCCAGCGCCTCAGCGCCGTAATGGGCACCCAAGCCTCCCGTGAAAAGTCCGTAGCCGTAAGCATTCTGAATAATGTCACCGCACCCGAGTCCGCACGACGACAGCGTCCTCACCATGGCATCGGTCCAGACGCCGAGGTCGTGCTGGGTATAGGCGACCACTATCGGTTTTCCCGTGGTCCCGCTGGAAGCGTGCAGCCGCACCACATCTTGCAGGGGGCTGGCAAACAAGCCGAACGGATAAGTGTCGCGCAGGTCGTTTTTCACCGTGAAAGGCAGGCGCGTTACGTCGGCCAGCGTATGCATATCTTCGGGCTTGACGTTCAGCTCGTCCATGCGCCGGCGATAGAGTTCCACATGCAGGTAGGCGCGGCGCACGGTGCTGCGCAATCGTCCCAGTTGCAACTCCCGCATCTGCGGAACCTGCATGTAGTCGGGTACGCTGGCTGGATGAATCTCCAGTGAAAGGTCGTCAGGAACGTCGGTCATGGGTTTGGTAAACTCGGGGATTTGGCGGCCGCGGCGCGCCCGACCTCCAACACCTGGAGATTTGTGGCGTGCAGCTTGGGCGCCAGGTTCTGGCGGACAGCATCCTGCCAGGTTGATTCAGGAAAGGCTAGACTAACACTCAGGCAACCGAGCAGGGCCACATTGATGCTTCGCTTGTCGCGCACCGCTCCCTCGGGAATTGCGTCCGGCGTAATCAGCGTGCCGCCCTCGCGCAATCGCCAGCGGTTGGGTTCCACCTGGTCGGGCGCCAGGACCACCAGATAATCCGCTTCTCCCGGTGGCACCATGGGACTATACACCTTCTGGCCGAAGCGCACGTCGCTAGTGACGGAACCGCCGCGCTGGCTCATACCGTGGATTTCGCTCTTCTTCACGTCCAGTCCGGCACGGAAAGCGACGTCTGCCACGATATCGGATGCCTTCAGCACGCCCTGCCCGCCCAGTCCAGCGATCACGATGTTGGTTACCTCAGTCTTGTTGCTCAAGGCAGTTCTCCGGATTCCCTTCGTGAGACGCGGACCGTTCGTACTCCCGGATTTTGCCGGCCGCCAGCAGGCAGTTGCGCCGGGCCACAATCACCGCCAGTTCACCACCCGCAAGG
>Ga0335069_10014000_pt1 | contig 11250 bp, 9 predicted proteins | sample Lox_Sample_11_FD_206714 | JGI IMG/M metagenome (GOLD analysis project Ga0335069, IMG submission 206714) | Soil microbial communities from Loxahatchee National Wildlife Refuge, Florida, United States - Lox_Sample_1.1 | ecosystem: Environmental > Terrestrial > Soil > Wetlands | place: USA: Florida... | reverse complement strand
AGCGCACGCAGTCCTTGCCGGTGGTGTCGTTCGAGCCGGAGATGCCGCAGCAGAACAGCACCTTCTCGCGCTGGGCCAGCTTGTTCAGCGCCACCGCCACCGCGCTCGACGTGCCGCCGGTGATCATGATCGCCTTGTTCTCGGTGATGAAGCGCTGCTGGGCCTGCACGGCGTCGTTCGGCTTCGCGGCGGAATCGGCGACTCCGTACTTGAGCTCCTTGCCGAGCACGCCCTTCGTCGTCTTCGGCGAGATCTGCTTGATCAGAGGATGGCCGGTGTTGATGTGCTCGATCGCGAGCTGGTAGCCCTTCAGCTCGTCCTCGCCCTGCACCGCGTACGTGCCGGTTCGCGGCACGCTGATGCCGATGAAGACGGAGCTGCCCGACGCGCCGGCCGGCCACGTGCCGATGGGCGGCTGGTCGGCGGCGACGGCCCTCGAGACGAAGCCCGCCGGCACGGCCAGGCCGCTCGCCACGCCCAGTCCGGTGCGGATGAACCGGCGGCGATCTTCGACGAAAGAACCTGACTTCCGATCTTGCATGACGACCCCCTTGGCTGGAAACTCGCGACCGACAGATATATCGTGTCACGATATTCCTGAGTGTAGAAAGGGCGTTGCGCCCGGCCGGATCGAGAATTACCCGCATCCGGGGCCGATACCCCCGGATGCGCGGGAGGATCATCCCTTGCTGCTGAAGAAGGCCGAGAGGCGGTTCAAGCTCGCGACGCACCACTACGCCCAGCTCGCGTCGTTCCGGCACACGCTGCGCGGCTTCCTGCGCTTCAGCGAAGCGGCGGCGGCGCAGGAAGGCCTCACCTCGCAGCACTACCAGGCGATGCTGATCCTGCGCGGCTGGCCGCAAGAAGAGCCCCTGACGATCGCCGACCTCGCGCAGCAGCTCCTGATCAAGCACAACAGCGCCGTCGGCCTCGTGGACAGGCTGGTGAACGAGGAGCTCGTCGTGCGGGAGCGCTCGACGGTCGACCGCCGCAAGGTGCAACTGCGCCTCTCGGACCGCGGCCGCGAGGTTCTCGCGCGGCTCGCGGCGGTGCATCGCGCGGAGCTCCGGCGCATCGGGCCCCTCATGAAACGCTTCTTCGCCGAGATCGGCGACGAGCATGCGACCGGCGGCGACTGAGACGGCGACAGGGGAGCGACATGCCAGGACAGCGACCGTGAGCGAAGCCGTCGTCATCGGACACATCACCGTCAGGGACCCGGCCAGATGGGCCGAGTACCGCGCTCGCGTGCCGGCGACCATTGCGCCGTGGCAGGGCAGCGTCGTCTTCCGCGGCCGCCGCACCGCGGTGCTCGGCGGGGCTCACGCGCACGACGAAGTGGTGGTGCTGCGCTTTCCCGATGCCGAGTCCGCCGATGCGTGGTTCCGCTCGCCGGCGTACCAGGCGCTGATCCCGTTGCGCGTGCAAGCAGCCGACGTGGACCTGATCAGCTACGCCGCCTGACGGGCGCTCAGGCCGTGCGCCCGAACCAGAGCACCGACAGGCTGGCCGCCACGGCCACCAGGACCGTCGCGACGAGCGCCAGCACCGGTGCAAGCTCGGTCTCGCGCGCCTGCACCTGCACGCGCGAGCCGAGGTGCCGGTAGACGCTGCGCAGGTCCTCGGCCGTGCCCGCGTGGTGGTACTCGCCTCCCGTCATGGCGGCCACCTCGCGCAGCGTCGGCTCGTCGAGCTGCATGTAGATCGCGAGGCCTTCGCCCGTGCCGACGTTGCCGTCGACGGTGCCGAGCCCGATGACGTAGATGCGCACGCCGTGGTCGGCGGCCATCTTCGCGGCTTCGAGGGTGTCGACGCCCGTCGTGCGCCGGCCGTCGCTTAGCAGGACGATGGCCGCGGAGTCGTAGGAGCCGGGTGCGACGGGCGCGACCTGCTTCGGCGGCTTCTTCGGCGGCTGCTCCGCGACATGCGGCTTGTGCCGCACGCCGAACGTCATGTCGCCGAGGCTGATGCCTTCGTCGGGGAAGAGCTCCGAGAGGCACACGACGATGGCGCTGCCGACGGCCGTGCCGATCTGCATCTGGAACGCGTCGATGGCCTCGACGAGCGAGGCGCGGTCCGTGGTCGGGGCCTGCACCACCTGGGCGCTCGCGGCGAACGTGACGAGGCCCACGTCCATGCTTCTCGGCAGCTCGCCCAGGAAGGCCTTCGCCGCTTCCTGCGCGGCCGCGAGACGCGTCGGCCTCACGTCGGGCACGCGCATGCTGAGCGACACGTCCATCGCCAGCATGATCGAAGAGCGCGTCCAGGGCAGCGTCAGCCGCGCGACGGGCCGCGCGACCGCGAACGCGAGCACGCCGAGCGCCACCAGCAGGAGCGCCGGCGGCACGTGTCGCCGCCAGGAGCGACCCGATGCCTCGCGCACCATCTGCACGCTGCTGTAGCGCAGCGCCGCCTTGCCGCGACGCCGGAGGAGCCAGAGATACAGCCACGGCAGCGCAGGCAGCGCGGCCATGAGCCACAGGCATTGAGGCCAGAGGAAGGTCACGGGGCGGCCCGCTGTCGAGCGCCGATCGATGCTAGCGGCAATCCCCGGGCGGCGCGCGTGCGGCCCGACGGGCGTAGCGCTTGCGGCGTTGCGCATACGATGCCGCCATGACCGATCTCTCCCTGTCCCGCCACATTGCCGCGATCCTCTCCAGCGCGGGCGGAGGTGCGGCGGGCGGCGCGCGCGACGACGACGCGGACCCCGCCGAGACCGCCGAATGGTGCGAGGCGCTCGACGCGCTCGCCGCCGCGCACGGCCCGGCGCGCGCGCGCTTCCTGCTCGATGCGCTGCTCGCGCATGCACGCCGCCGCGGGCTCAAGTGGCAGCCCTCGATGGTCACGCCGTACGTGAACACGATCGCGCTCGAGGAGCAGCCGCCGTTCCCCGGCGACCTCGCGATGGAGCAACGCCTCGCCGCGCTGATGCGCTGGAACGCGCTCGCGATGGTGATGCGCGCGAACCGCGCCGAGACCGGCGGTTCGGCCGAGCTCGGCGGCCACATCGCGAGCTACGCGTCGGCGGCCGACCTGTTCGAGGTCGGCTTCAACCACTTCTTCCGCGCGCGCGACGATGGGCGCGGCCAGCTCGGCGACCTCGTCTTCTTCCAGCCGCATTCCGCGCCCGGCGTGTACGCACGCGCGTTCCTGGAAGGCCGGCTGACCGCCGAAGACCTCGCGCACTACCGCCAGGAGCTCTCGGCGCCGGCCCACGGCGCACGCGGGCTCACGTCGTACCCGCACCCGCAGCTGATGCCCGACTTCTGGCAGTTCCCGACCGGCTCGATGGGCATCGGACCGATCAATGCCATCTACCAGGCGCGCTTCATGCGCTACCTCGAGCACCGCGGACTGCTGGTGGCGAAGGACACGCCGGCGCGGCGCGTCTGGGGCTTCTTCGGCGACGGCGAGATGGACGAGCCCGAATCCGTCGCCGCGCTATCGCTCGCGGCGCGCGAGCAGCTCGACAACTGCACGTTCGTCATCAACTGCAACCTGCAGCGCCTCGACGGGCCGGTGCGCGGCAACGGCCGCATCGTCGACGAGCTCGAGTCGCTGTTCGCGGGCGCGGGCTGGCACGTCATCAAGTGCCTTTGGTCGAGCGACTGGGACGTGCTGTTCGCACGCGACCACAACCACGCGCTGATGCGCGCCTTCGCGCAGACGGTGGACGGCCAGTTCCAGACGCTTTCTGCGAAGGACGGCGCCTTCAACCGTGCGGTCTTCTTCGGCCAGAACCCCGAGCTGCTGGCGCTCGTCGCCGACCTGCGCGACGAGGACATCGATCGCCTGCGCCGCGGAGGCCACGACGCGGTTAAGATCCACGCCGCGTTCGCCGCCGCGGCCGCGCATCGCGGCCAGCCGACGGTGGTCCTCGCGAAGACGATGAAGGGCTATGCGATGGGCGGCACGGCGCAGGGCCGCATGACCACCCACCAGGCGAAGAAGCTCGAGGCCGCCGACCTCCTCGCCTTCCGCAACCGCTTCGCGTTGCCGCTCAGCGATGAGCAGACGACGTCGCTCACGTTCTGGAAACCCGCCGACGACAGCGCCGAGCTGCGCTACCTGCGCGCGCGCCGCGAGGCGCTCGGCGGCTGGCTGCCCGCGCGCCGTGCCGATGCGCCGGCCGTGCCCGTGCCGCCGCTCGAGGCGATGGCCGGCTTCGCGCTGCACGCCGAGGGCAAGGAGATGAGCACGACGATGGCGTTCGTGCGCCTGCTCGGCAACCTGATGAAGGACCCGGTGCTCGGCCCGCGCATCGTGCCGATCGTGGCCGACGAGGCGCGCACCTTCGGTATGCAGGCGCTGTTCCGCCAATTCGGCATCTACGCGCCTTTCGGACAGCTCTATCAGCCCGAGGACTCGGGCTCCGTCGTGTCGTACCGCGAGGACACGAGCGGGCAGCTGCTCGAGGAAGGCATCACCGAAGCGGGCGCGCTCTCGTCCTGGACCGCGGCCGGCACGTCGTACTCCACGCATGGCCTGCCGATGCTGCCCTTCTACATCTACTACAGCATGTTCGGCTTCCAGCGCGTGGGCGACCTGATCTGGGCGGCAGCCGACCAGCGGGCGCGCGGCTTCCTCATCGGCGCCACCGCGGGACGCACAACCCTCGGCGGCGAAGGGCTGCAGCACCAGGACGGCACGTCGCATCTCGTCGCGGCCACGGTGCCCAACTGCCGCGCCTACGACCCGGCGTTCGCCTCGGAGCTCGCGGTGATCGTCGACCACGGCATGCGCGAGATGATGGAGGCGCGTCGCGACGTCTTCTATTACATGACCGCGATGAACGAGAACGTCGCCCAGCCGTCGTTGCCCGACGGCGCGCGCGCGGGCGTGATCCGGGGCCTGTACCGCTTCCGCGCGTCGACGCGGACGGGCACACCGCGCGTGCAACTGCTCGGATCGGGCGCGATCCTCGGCGAGGTGGTCAAGGCGGCCGACGCGCTCGAGCGCGACCACGGCATCGCGGCCGATGTGTGGAGCATCACGAGCTTCTCGGAGCTCGCTCGCGACGGCGTCGCCGCCGAGACGGCATGGCGCCGCGGCACCGCGGCATCCATCGACACCTACGTCGGCCGGCAGCTCGCGTCGACGGAAGGCCCGATCGTGATCGCGACCGACTACGTGCGCGCGGTCCCCGAGCAGATCCGCGCATGGTTGCCGCACGACCGGCAGTGCGTCACGCTCGGCACCGACGGCTTCGGCCGCAGCGACACGCGCGCCGCGCTGCGGCGGCACTTCGAGGTGGACGCGGAGGCGATCGCCCAGGCCGCGCGCCGCGCGCTGCCGTGAGGGCGGCGCTCAGAGCTGAAACGCGAGCCAGAGCACGAGCCCTTCGGCGAGATCGCGCATGAGCCCCGGCTGCGAAGGCCGGTACGGCTTGGCCGCGGCGCGCTCGCCCTCGATCCAGGTCGCGAAGGCGCGAACGTCGTCTTCGCGATAGAACGCCACCATGAGTTCGTAGTTGAGGAACAGGCTGCGCGCGTCGAGGTTCGCCGAGCCCGCGAGCGCGACCGCATCGTCGAGCACCACGGCCTTCGCGTGCACCATGTAGGGCGTGCGCCAGATGCGCGCGCCGCCGCGCGCGAGGTCGCGCAGCGGCCGGTAGCGCGCCATGTCGGCCAGGCGATGGTTCGACTTGGCCGGCAGCACGAGATCGACGGCGACCCCGCGGCGCGCGGCGAGGGTGAGCGCCATGGTGAGCGTCTGGTCGGGCACGAAGTACGGCGTGACGATGAGGATGCGGTGGCGCGCCATGAAGGCGGCCGACACGAGCAGCGCGTACACGGTGTCGTCGATCTGGTCGGGTCCGCTCGGGATGAGCTGCGCATAGGGCGGCCCGTCGCGCCAGTCGACCGGGATCGTCATCGCGGCGCCGCGCTCGGCGGGCCGCAGCGCGGCGTATGTCCAGTCGAGGTCGAAGCGCTGCTGCGCCTGGCTCGCGAGCGCCCCGCGCGCGTCGAAGCTGAGGTCGTGCCAGGCCGGCTTGCGCGGTCCTCCCTCGAAGTATTCCTGTGCGAAGTTGCGGCCGCCCGCCCAGAAGTGCGCGCCGTCGGCGATGGCCACCTTGCGGTGGTTGCGCAGGTTCAGCCCGCGTACCGCCGACTTCAGCGCCGGCACGAACTTCACCACCTCGATGCCCGCGGCGCGCAGCATCCCGAGGTCGAAATGGCCGCCGAGCCAGACGCCGAAGCCGTCGAGCAGCACGCGCACACGCACGCCGTCGTGCGCGCGGCTCATGAGCCGCTCGGCGATGTCGCGCCCCAGCGCGTCGCGCGCGAAGACGAACGTGCAGATGTCGAGCGTCTCGGTGGCGCCGTCGATCAGCTCGCGCAGCGCCACGAGCGCCTCGTGCCCGTCACGGTGGATGCGCAGCCGCTCGTAGGAAGTCGCGTTGGGCAGCCCCATGGCGCCGGCCAGCCGTCGTGACCAGGCGGCGAGATCGTCCGTGCCGCTGGATCGCACGACCGTCGACTGAGCCAGGGCACCGCGCTGCGAGAACGGCAGCTTGCGGCTGCCGAACATGAAGTAGAGCGGCAGCGCCACGTAGGGCAGCAGCGTGAGCATCACCACCCAGGCGATCGCAGCCGACGGATGGCGCCGCTGGTAGAGCGCCCGCGAGGCCATGACGTAGACCACGAGGCCGAACACCACCACCACGCTGTGCAGCGTGAGCCAGTTGCGCTCGAGGAAATGCTCCCAGGCCGCGCTCATCGGCGCGCTCGCGTCGTGGCGGCGCGGCCGCGCGCGCCCGGAGACGAAGAAGCCCGCCGGGCTCGCGCCGGGCGGGCTGCGCGGAGGCGAGGAGCCTTCACATCACGCGAGGGCGACCGTGCGCGTCACTTGCGCCGGTACTTGCGCAGCGCGGCGATCTGCGCCGCCATCGCCGCGAACTCGCTCTGCGCCTTCGCGAAGTCGATATCGCTCTTGGCGTTCTTCATCGCCTCTTCCGCGAGTCGCTTCGCCTCGGTCGCCTTCGCCTCGTCGAGATCCTTGCCGCGGATGGCGGTGTCGGCCAGCACCATGACCGCGGTCGGCTGCACCTCGAGGATACCCCCGGCCACGAACACGAACTCCTCCTCGCCGTTGTCGGCGCGCTCGATCCGCACCGCTCCGGGCTTGATGCGCGTGATGAGCGGCGTGTGCCGCGGCAGGATGCCGAGCTCGCCGCTCTCGCCCGGCAACGCGACGAACTTCGCCTCGCCGGAGAAGATGCTGCCCTCGGCGGAAACGACGTCGACCTGGATCGTCGCCATCACTGCACCTTCTTGGCCTTCTCGAAGGCTTCGTCGATCGTGCCGACCATGTAAAAGGCCTGCTCGGGCAGCGAGTCGCACTCGCCGCTCACGATCATCTTGAACCCGCGGATGGTTTCCTTGAGCGGCACGTACTTGCCCGGCGAGCCGGTGAACACCTCGGCGACGTGGAAGGGCTGCGAGAGGAAGCGCTGGATCTTGCGCGCCCGCGCGACCGCCAGCTTGTCCTCCGGGGCGAGCTCGTCCATGCCCAGGATCGCGATGATGTCGCGCAGCTCCTTGTATCGCTGCAGCGTGCCCTGCACCGCGCGTGCGGTCTCGTAGTGCTCGATGCCCACCACGTTCGGGTCGAGCTGGCGCGACGTGGAATCGAGCGGGTCGACCGCGGGATAGATGCCGAGCGCCGCGATGTCGCGCGAAAGCACCACCGTGGAGTCGAGGTGGGCGAAGGTCGTCGCGGGCGACGGGTCGGTCAGGTCGTCGGCGGGCACGTACACGGCCTGGATCGACGTGATCGAGCCGACCTTGGTCGACGTGATGCGCTCCTGCAGGCGCCCCATCTCCTCGGCGAGCGTCGGCTGGTAGCCCACCGCAGAGGGCATCCGGCCGAGCAGCGCGGAGACCTCCACGCCGGCCAGCGTGTAGCGGTAGATGTTGTCGACGAAGAACAGCACGTCGCGGCCCTCGTCGCGGAACGACTCCGCGATCGTCAGTCCGGTGAGCGCCACACGCAGCCGGTTGCCGGGCGGCTCGTTCATCTGGCCATAGACCATCGCCACCTTGGACTCGGGGAGGTTGTCGCTCACCACGACCTTGGATTCCATCATCTCGTGATAGAAGTCGTTGCCCTCGCGGGTGCGCTCGCCGACGCCCGCGAACACCGACAGGCCGGAGTGCGCCTTGGCGATGTTGTTGATCAGCTCCATCATCGCCACGGTCTTGCCGACGCCCGCCCCGCCGAACAGGCCCACCTTGCCGCCCTTCGCGAACGGGCACATCAGGTCGATGACCTTGATGCCGGTCTCGAGCAGCTCGGTCGACGGCGACAGCTCCTCGTAGGTCGGTGCCTTGCGGTGGATCGATGCGCTCAGTGACCGGTCGACCGGCCCGCGCTCATCGATGGGGTTGCCCAGCACGTCCATGATCCGGCCGATCGTGGCCTTGCCGACCGGCACCGTGATCGGGGCGCCGGTGTTGGAGATGATCATGCCCCGGCGCAGGCCCTCGGAGGAGCCGAGGGCGATCGTGCGCACCACGCCGTCGCCCAGCTGCTGCTGGACCTCGAGCGTCAGCTCGGAGCCTTCCATTTTCAGCGCGTCGTAGACGCGCGGCATCGAGTCGCGCGGGAACTCCACGTCGACCACGGCGCCGATGCACTGGACGATCTTGCCCGGCGCGCGCTCGCCACTGCGTTGGCCCTGCGATGGGGCGGCGGTCTGCATGTCCATGTCGTCGTTCCTTTTCTTGGCGATATGCGGGTGCGTCAGACCGCGGCCGCGCCGGCCACGATCTCGGAGAGTTCGGTCGTAATGCCGGCCTGCCGCGTCTTGTTGTAGACGAGCTTGAGCTCGGCGATGACGTTGCCGGCGTTGTCGGTCGCCGCCTTCATCGCCACCATGCGCGCCGACTGCTCGGACGCCATGTTCTCGGCGACCGCCTGGTAGATCAGCGCCTCGAGGTAGCGGATCAGCAGGTCGTTGATGACCGCCGGCGCGTCGGGCTCGTAGATGTAGTCCCAGCCGTACTGGCTGTGCGACTTCGCGGCGTCGGCCTTCATCGCCTCGGACGACAGCGGCAGCAGCTGCTGCACCATCGGCTCCTGCTTCATCGTGTTGATGAAGCGCGTGTAGCAGAGGTAGACGGCCTGCAGCCTGCCGGCGTTGTACTCGTCGAGCAGCACCTTCACCGGGCCAATCAGCTTCTCGAGCACGGGGCGATCGCCGAGCTGCACGACGTGCGAGAGCACGCGTGCGCCGATCCGGTTCAGGAAACCGAGCCCCTTGTTGCCGACCGCGACGGCCTCGGCCTTCACGCCCTGCGCCTCGAGCTCGCGCAGCTTGGCGGTGACGGCGCGCAGCACGTTGGTGTTGAGCCCGCCGCACAGGCCCTTGTCCGTCGTCACGACGATGAAGCCCGCGGTCTTCGCCTCGGGGTGGGCGAGCATGAACGGGTGCTTGTACTCCGGCGTCGCTTGCGAGAGGTTGGCCGCGAGGTCGCGGATCTTCTCGGCGTACGGGCGCGCGGCGCGCATCCGGTCCTGCGCCTTCCTCATCTTTGACGCGGCGACCATCTCCATGGCCTTGGTGATCTTCTTCGTGTTCTCCACGCTCTTGATCTTGCCGCGGATTTCCTTGCCGGCTGCCATGGGGCGTCCTCGGTGGTTCTGTCTCGGCGCCGGTCAGGCGAAGGACTTCTTGAACGCGGCGATCGCGTTCTGCAGCTCGGACTCGGCGTCCTTGTCCATCTGCTTCGTGTCCTCGATCTTCTTCAGCAGCGCCGCGTGGCTCGTCTTCAGGTGCTGGTGCAGGCCGCGCTCGAACTCGAGGACCTTCTTCACGTCGACGTCGTCGAGGAAGCCCTTGTTCACCGCGAACAGCGACGCGGCCATGAGGGAGATGGGCAGCGGCGAGTACTGCGGCTGCTTCAGCAGCTCGGTGACTCGCGCGCCGCGGTCGAGCTGCTTGCGGGTGGCTTCGTCGAGGTCGGACGCGAACTGCGCGAACGCGGCGAGCTCGCGGTACTGAGCGAGGTCGGTGCGGATGCCGCCCGAGAGGCCCTTGATGACCTTGGTCTGCGCCGCCGAGCCCACGCGCGACACGGAGATGCCGGCGTTGATCGCGGGCCGGACGCCGGCGTTGAAGAGCGACGTCTCGAGGAAGATCTGGCCGTCGGTGATCGAGATCACGTTGGTCGGCACGAATGCCGACACGTCGCCGGCCTGCGTCTCGATGATCGGCAGCGCGGTGAGCGAGCCGGTCTTGCCCTTCACCGCGCCCTTGGTGAACTTCTCGACGTATTCGGCGTTCACGCGCGCCGCGCGCTCGAGCAGCCGCGAGTGCAGGTAGAACACGTCGCCGGGATACGCCTCGCGGCCCGGCGGTCGGCGCAGCAGCAGCGAGACCTGGCGATAGGCGACCGCCTGCTTCGAGAGGTCGTCGTAGATGATGAGCGCGTCCTGTCCGCGGTCGCGGAAGTACTCGCCCATCGTGCAGCCGGAATAGGCGGAGATGTACTGCATCGCGGCGCTCTCGGCGGCGGAGGCGGCGACGACGATCGTGTAGTCCATCGCGCCGTTCTGCTCGAGCGCGCGCACGATGTTCTTGATCGTCGACGCCTTCTGGCCGATGGCGACGTAGATGCAGGTCATGTCCTGACCTTTTTGATTGATGATCGTGTCGACGGCGACCGCGCTCTTGCCGGTCTGGCGGTCGCCGATGATCAGCTCGCGCTGTCCGCGGCCGACCGGCACCATCGAGTCGAGCGACTTGAGCCCGGTCTGCACCGGCTGGCCCACCGACTGGCGCGCGATCACGCCGGGCGCCACCTTCTCGATCACGTCGGTCATCTTCGCGTTGATGGGGCCCTTGCCGTCGATGGGCGCGCCGAGGGCGTTGACGACGCGGCCGATCAGCTCGGGGCCGACCGGCACCTCGAGGATGCGGCCCGTGCACTTGACGGTGTCGCCTTCGGAGATGTGCTCGTACTCGCCGAGGATCACCGAGCCGACCGAGTCGCGCTCGAGGTTGAGGGCGAGTCCGAACGTGGGCTGGCCGTCGGGGGTCGGCGGGAACTCAAGCATCTCGCCCTGCATCGCTTCCGACAGGCCGTGGATGCGGCAGATGCCGTCGGTCACCGAGACGACGGTGCCCTGGTTGCGGATGTCGGCCGAGACCTGGAGCCCTTCGATGCGGCTCTTGATCAGTTCGGAAATTTCGGCGGGGTTCAGTTGCATGACGGTCTCCGGTCAGCCGAGGGTCAGCGGATGGAT
>Ga0335069_10013999_pt1 | contig 11250 bp, 4 predicted proteins | sample Lox_Sample_11_FD_206714 | JGI IMG/M metagenome (GOLD analysis project Ga0335069, IMG submission 206714) | Soil microbial communities from Loxahatchee National Wildlife Refuge, Florida, United States - Lox_Sample_1.1 | ecosystem: Environmental > Terrestrial > Soil > Wetlands | place: USA: Florida... | reverse complement strand
GGCGTCGGCGCAGTTCGAGGCGCGCGATCAGCATCTCTCCGCGGGTGACGCGCTTGTGGTCTACTCCGACGGACTCACGGAAGCGCAGAATGTCGCGGGCGAATTCTTCGGTGCGGAGCGTTTCAAGACCCTCTGCGCCGGATGCCGCGGGCTCGCGGCCCAGCCGTTCGGCATGCGGATCGTTGAAGCCGTCGCCGCGTTCGAAGGGAATGCACGCAGGAGCGATGATCTTTCGCTCATGATTCTCAGGAAAGCCGGATAGCCCCCCCTTCTCACTGTTTTCTCCCCCCGCGCACCCCGGACACGCACCGTGTTTTGCAACTCCCCCCGAAATCCGCTATTTTTGCATCGTGACTGCACCGATTTCAGGGAGCGGGATGAAAATCCTGGTTGTCGAGGACGAGAAGAAAGTCGCGCGCTTCATCCAGGCGGGCCTCGAGGAAGAGCACTATGACGTGGAGACCGCGCACGACGGCGAGGCCGGCCTTCATTCGGCTCTCGAGGGATCGTTCGATCTTCTGATTGTCGACGTGATGCTCCCCCGCATGAACGGCCTTCAGCTCACCACATCGTACAGGCGGTCGGGGGGCTCGGCACCCATCCTGATGCTGACCGCCAAAACGACCACCGAGGACAAGGTGGCGGGTCTCGACAGCGGCGCGGACGACTACCTGACAAAACCGTTTGCGTTCGCGGAGCTGCTCGCGCGCATCCGCTCCCTGCTGCGCCGGGGGACGCTGGAACGAAGCACCGTCCTGATGATCGCAGACCTGGAACTCGACACGGTCACGCACAAGGCGAAGCGCGCCGGCAAAACGATCGACCTCACCGCGAAGGAATACGCCCTGCTGGAATTTCTCCTGCGCAACAAGGACCGCGTGCTGAGCCGGTCGATCATCTCGGAGCACATCTGGGAGTACAACTTCGACACCGGCACCAATCTGATCGACGTCTACGTCAACCACCTCCGGTCGAAGATCGAATCGGGGTTTGACGGGAAGCTGATCCATACCGTGCGGGGGGTCGGCTATGCCCTTCGCGAGGAATAGACCGTGAAACTGCGGATCCCATCCATCCGGGCACGGCTCACCGTCTGGTACACGCTCCTCGTGCTCTCGACGATGCTCCTGTTCGGCATCCTGTCGTACTACTACACGAGCAACACGCTCTCCGAGAACCTCGACCTCTCCCTGAAGAACGAGGTCCGCTGGGTCCGCGAATTCATCCAGCCGCAGGAATCCAAGGTGAAGCCGGGCCGCAGGGCCCTCGACACGATGATCCGGAAAAAGGCCGGGGAGCTCCCCGCCGGCCGCGGGGCGGCGGGGAAAGACACGACCGAGGAGGCGGACGAGATCTGGAACCAGATCTTCAAGCACACACTCCAGAGCCCGAAAAAGATCTACATCCAGTTCACGGACAACACGGGCACGATCATCTACCGCTCGTACAATCTCGGAACGGACAGCCTGGTGTTCACGGACACCGTCGCCATGAACGCCACGATTCTCACCACGGGATGGCTGAACGGGGAGCCGGTCCGGATCGCGCTGGCGCGTGACAACCTGTACACCTACCTGGTCGGCTACCCCCTCTCGGAAGTGCGCGACCTGCTCCAGAGCCTCTACGTCATATTCCTCGTGCTGTTCCCGATCGCCCTGGCGGTCTCGATATTCGGGGGGTTTGCGCTCGCCAAGAAGTCGCTCGCCCCCGTGGACGACATCACCAGGCGCACCCGGCGCATCACGGCGGAGAGCCTCGACCAGTCGCTCCCGGTTACCGGCAGCGACGACGAAATCGGGCGGCTCACGCATACGATCAACGACATGATCCGCCGGCTCCACGAGTCGTTCCTCAAGGTCCGGCAGTTCTCCGCAGACGCGTCGCACGAGCTGCGCACGCCGCTGACGATTGTGCGGGGAGAGATCGAGCTTGCGCTCAGGAGCCCGAAGACGCCCGAAGGCTACCGCCGCGTCCTGGAGAGCACGCTCGAGGAGATCATGAGGCTGACGTCGATCATCGACAACCTTCTGACCCTTGCCAAGGCGGACCGCGGGCTGTACCGGCCGGATTTCTCCGAGGTCAACATGAAGGCGCTGCTGGAGGAGCTGTACGAGGACAGCACGGTGCTCGCCTCCGAAAAGCACATCGCCGTCACGCTCGAGGCGGGATCCCCGGTCACGATCGTCGGCGACCGCCTGAGGCTCCGGCAGCTCTTCCTGAACCTAATCGACAACGCGATCAAGTACACTCCCGAAGGGGGAAAAGTGTCTCTGGTGCTGGAACGGGAGAACGGCGCGGTGATCTTCCGCGTGAGCGACACCGGCATCGGGATTCCGCCCGCGGATCTCTCCCGGATATTCGACAGGTTCTACAGGGTGGACAAGGCGCGATCGCGCGAGATGGGCGGCACGGGGCTGGGGCTGTCAATCGCGAAATGGATTGCAGAGCTGCACCGGGGGACGATCACGGTGGACAGCGAGGTGCAGAAGGGGTCGGTGTTTACGGTGCGGCTGCCGCTGAACTGAGAGCGCGCGAGATTGCTTCGGCCCCCCCGTCATTGCGAGCCGTTTCTCAGGCGAAGCAATCTCCGCCGGGATTGCTTCGCGAAAAGCGCTCGCAATGACGGGGGTGAAACGCTCGCAATGACGGGGCGTGACCCTCCCGGGCTAGAAATCAGTCCCCAGCGAGAAATAGTACTTGGGCGGGGAGAAGGAGTGGACGTCCCACGCCCAGGCGATATCGAAGCGGACCAGGAACGCGAGGAAGAAGATCCGCGCGCCGGTGCCCATGCCCATCAGGAGGTCGCGCGAGACGAGGTTCCCGTTGTCGTCGTGCGTGAACGCCACGTAGTCCCGCCCCCGGTCCCACGCCGATCCCATATCGAAGAACATGACGCCCGCGATGCTCTGCAGCCCTATGGGCAGCGGGCCCGCCTGCAGGAACGCGAAGAGCGGATAGCGGAACTCGAAGTTGAACAGGCCGTACTTCGAACCGATCTGGGCATTGTAGTCGTACCCGCGCAGCGGCACGCCCGCCTCCAGGAAGATGTAGTCCGAGGCCTGCGTGAGCGGGATATAGTCGTTCGTGAATGTCCGGTTGATCCAGTTGGATGTCCCGCCCACGATGAACTTCTGAGGATTCCCGCCGAAGCTCCCGCCGCCGGCAAGGCGGAAGGCAAGGCTGTAGTTCCGTCCCAGCCGCAGGTACGTCCTGTAGTCCCCCGTCGCATTGAGGAAGCTGATCCCGCTCGCTCCGAACTTCGGTGTGCCGAAGAGGGTGAATTTGTACCGGGAGCCGAGCATCGGCGCGGTGTATCCCCAGAGTGAGGTGTCGTGTGTGTACGAGATCTGGGGCACCACGACCGTCAGGTTCTCCGCCGGGGCCTCGGTTACCTCCATGTTCTCCTTGGAGATCGAGAACCAGTTCATGCCCATCTCCAGCCGGTCGAACCGGTTGAAAGGGTACATCGCCGAGAGCGTCGCGCCGTACGTCTGGAAGCGGTAGATGCTCCCGCCGTAGACGTCGTCGAGGGCGATGAACCGCGCGCTGTGGAAACCGCCGAACCCGAAGTCGATCCTGTTCGGGAGGTAATAGTACTGGAGCGCGAAGTCGCTGTTCTTCAGGTCAAGCAGCAGGTTGGTCGAGAAAATGATCTGGTGATCCCCCATCAGGTCACTGAAGGCCATGATGGTGGAGCCCGTCACGCCGTAGAACGTGTCGTAACCGGCGTTGCCGTAGACGATGTCAGGAGTGAAGTTCAGCTTGTACTTGTTGACCTTGTAGTGCCCCTCTTTGTCCACGTTGTCCGTGATCCTGGGGAGCTTCTGTATCGTGGAATCCTTCGGCACGACGTCGCCGTAGCTGCCATTGAAAACGTAGTTGCTGAAGTCAATCTGGACGTCCTTCCCGTACATCGCCGTGTCCGCCCCGGCGGCTTTTGCTCCCGGGGCAGCCGCCACCTGCGTCGTATCTGCCGGCGTGCTCCTGACGACCGCAGTGTTCGCGGTATCGATGCGGGCGGCCCTCCCGCGCGTGGACGTGTCCCGCGCGGCCGCGAGGGCCTGTCCGTGCTGCGTGCTGTCGGGCCGCTTCGCCGCATCGGTCTTCTCCTCCCGGGAGGGAGGATAGAGCGCCTTGAAGTATTCCGTCGGCTCCAGCTCCGACATCTTGATGTCGCGATCGAACGGGCTGCGCATCAGGAAGATGTTGAAGCCGCCGTTGATCAGCGACGAGAACACGAGCTTGTTGCCGTCGTGCGACAGCGAGAGCTGGTAGACGCCGCTCAGGGAGTTGGTGATCGGCCGCCACTTCCCGCCGTCGAGATCCATTTCGTAGATGTTGTTGATGCCGTTCCGGTCCGACACGAAGAGGATCTTCTTCCCGTCGGGAGAGACCACCGGCGACCCCTGGTTGCTCCGGTTCCAGTCCGTCAACCGCTCGATGTCGCGCGTGGCGACGTCGATCGAGTAGATGTCGTAGCTGTTATAATAGTGGAACCGGATGTCCGTCGAATCGTGCGAGAGCACCTCTCCCCTGTCGGAGGAGAAGTAGATCTTCTTCCCGTCCGGCGACCAGGCGGGCCGCTCGTCGCTGTAGATGTCGTCCGTCAGGTTGACGAGCTCCTTCGTCTTGAGATTGTAGACGAAGATATCGGACTGGCTCGTGGTATTGCCCACAAAGGCGATCGCGTCCCCCTTCGGCGACCAGTCGACCGAGAAGACGCCGGACAGGTCGAACGCCAGCTCCTGCTGCTCCCCGGTGGCGACATCGACCAGGAATATGGCATCGTGCTCGCCGGCCTTGCTGGAGATGGCGATGCGCCTGCCGTCGGGCGACCAGCTGATGCCCGGCGTGAGGAGGTGCAGCTCTTCGAAGTTGTTCGTCGTCTGCCCGTCCACCAGCTTCTGGAGGATCGTGCCGTCCGTCGCGTTCATGATGAAGACGTCGAAGTACTCGTTCCTGTTCGAGATGAACGCAACCTTGTCGCCCTGGGGAGAGATCGACGGGCTCGTGTTGTAGAACGAGCCGTCCTTCCGCGTGTCCGTGAGCCGGCGCGCGTAGTCAGCGGGTTCCTCCCTCTTGGCGATGTCGGGCCAGTAGATGACCTTCATCTCCTTCTGGAACCGGTCGTTCAGCTCCTCCATCGTGAGCCCGAGCGAACCCCGGAACCCCGCCTCGACGCTTCGCGTGCTCTTGATCCGGTTGAGGATCTCCCCGACTTTCTGGTCACCGTACTTCCCCGCGATGTACCACCAGAGCGCCTGCCCGCCGCGATAGGCCATGTAGCCGTCCATGCGGCTGATCGGGGGGAGGTACTCGTGCACCGTGGCGTCGCGCATGAACATGTCGGAGTCGGTGTCCCATTTCAGCGATTCGAACTCCGCAAGACCTTCGTTGAACCAGAGAGGAAGCTGGAGCGTGATGTTGTTGGAGATGATCGACTGGATCGAGCCGCCGTAGAACATGTCGTTGACGACCGCGTGCGTCAGCTCGTGGTGGATCACGTGGCGGAACTTGCTGTATTCCCCCTCGAAGGGGAGAATGACGCGGTTCTTGAACAGCTCCGTGACCCCGCCGATCCCTTCCTCCATGTACTCGCTCACCACGTTCGTCTGCTGGAAGTCGTTGTGAGAGTTGTACACGATGATGGGAACCCGGTTAACGAGCTGGTACCGGAAGGATTTGCTGATCGACGCGTAGGCGGACTCAGCCGCCGTGGCGGTGAACTCCGCCAGGTACTGCCCCCCCTCGGAGAAATAAATGTCGAAATGATCGGTCTGGATAAAGGACCAGCGGAAATGCGTGTACTGGACCTTGTTCTTGCCGAACTCCACGTCCTGCGCCCGGGAGCCCACGACGGCAACGGCGCACAACAGGAGGGCGGCCGCCCAGCGGGCAGCAACCCGTTCGAACCCGTTCATATCCCCCTCGCTTGATGAAGTGGCGCGGGCACGGCGGTTCCGCGCCGGCCGCGCACTGGATGAATGTACAGAACCCCCTGCTGCAGGGCAATACTGATCTTTGACGCCGAAACAGGCCTTTCGCCTGCGGCCGGGAGGGCGTACCCTGCCTTCCATTAAACACACAACCGCCCGAATTGGTTTAAATCTCTCCCCCGGGTCGCCGGGGGGGCCGGTCAGCCGGCAATCTGGAAATCCATCTTCCGCGTGCCGGGATTGACGGAAATAACCTGGACGCGCAGGGGGTCTCCCAGGCGGTAGACCTTTCCCCTGGAGCGGCCCCGGATGGAGTACTTCTTTTCGTCGAAAATGTAGTAGTCGTCCGACAGGTCCCGCAGGGGTATCATCCCCTCAACCAGCAGCTCGTTGATCTCCACAAACAGGCCGAAATTGGTCACCCCGGTGATGACGCCGGCAAACTCGTCGCCGACATGCCTCTTCATGTATTCGATCTGCATCACCTTGACGCTGGCCCGTTCGGCCTCAGCGGCCAGCCGCTCCCGCTCCGAGGATTGCCGGGCGACCTCGGGGAGCGACTTCCGGAGCTCTTCCAGGCGCTTCCCCTGCACGGGACGATCGTATTCCTCCAGCAGCCGGTGCACGACCAGGTCGGGATAGCGCCTGATCGGCGACGTAAAATGGGTGTAGTGAGAAAACGCAAGGCCGTAGTGGCCGATGTTTTTCGTGGCGTAGACCGCCTTTGCCATGGAACGGAGGGCCACCTCGTTGATGACGTTTTCCACTTCGGAGCCCTCGACCCTGTCAAGCAGTTTCTGGAGCTCGCGCGACGAGACACCGTTCTTCGCATCGAGTGAAAAACCGAACTGCTTCACGAACCCGGCCAGCTCCTGGAGCTTGACCGGATCGGGCAGATCGTGCACGCGGTAGATGAACGGCCTCACCTCGGTCTCTTTCTTCCGGGAACCGATATGCTGAGCCACGGTCTCGTTGGCCAGGAGCATGCACTCCTCGATGAGCCGGTGTGCGTCCAGGCGGATCTTCTTGATGATCCGCGAGGGGAGACCTTCCGCATCAAACTGGAACTTCGCCTCACCGGTGTCGAAGTCGAGGCTGCCGTTCTTCCTGCGGCGCTTCAGGAGCACCTTCGAGAGCTGAAAGAGGGGAAGGATGATGGCGGCATGGTCCCCTTTCCCCGCTTCGATCACGCGCTGCACTTCCTCGTACGTGAACCGGCGGGCGCTGTGTATCACGCTCTTGCCGATCCGGTAGTCCTTCACCGTTCCCGCCGGGTCGACATCCATGAACACGCTGTAGGTGAGACGGTCGACGTCCGGCTTCAGGCTGCAGAGATCGTTTGACAGGCGCTCGGGGAGCATCGGCACGACCTCGTTCACCATGTAGACGCTCGTTCCCCGGGCAAATGCCTCGCGGTCGAGCGCCGTGCCGGGACGGACGTAGTGGCTGACGTCGGCAATGTGGACGCCGAGGCGCCACCCGCCCCCGTGCAGCGGCTCGTACGAGACGGCGTCATCGAAGTCTTTCGCGTCTTCCGGATCGATCGTCACCGTGATGATACCCCGGCAGTCGATCCGTCCCGCGATGTCCCCGCGATCGATCGAGGGACTGAATGCGGCAGCCTCCTTCTCGACCTCGGGAGGAAAGTGCTCGGGCAGGCCGAACGACCGCGCAACGCTGAGCACTTCCACGCGCGCGTCGCCCGAGGGACCGAGAACCTCGGTGACCGTTCCTTCGGGGTTCTGGTGCTCGTCCGTCCATTCCATGAGGCGGACGACAACCTTGTCGCCGGGCTTCGCTCCGGCAATGTCTTCCCGGGCGATATAGATGTCGCGGGCGATCCGCTCGTCGTCGGGGACGACGAAATACGAGGAGCGGCCCGCCTCGAGCCGGCCGGTGACCGTGACGAGCGTCCGCTCGATGATCGCGACCACTTCCCCTTCCTGCCGGTCGTCTTCACGCTGGCGTCCGCGGCCGGCCCGTTCGGCGAACAGGACGACTTCGACCACGTCGCCGTGGAGCGCGGTGTGGAGGTATTTCGGGGCGATGTAGATATCCTCTTCCTCTCCTTCCACCGCCACGAAACCGAACCCGCGGCGGTTCATTGAGAGCGTCCCGGTGATGCGGCCCGAGGCACGGCCGGGAGTCTTCCCGCCGGGAGCGCGCTTCTCCTTCTTCCCGGCGTAGGTGAACCTGCCGCGGTCATCGGCGTCGACGACGCCCTTCCGTTCGAGCTCGTCCATAAGCTCGCGGAGTGCGCGGAATTCGTCTTTCCCTTTGACCCTGATGTGCGATGCCAGGTCCTTGACGGTGACGGCGTTCTTGTGCGCCGTGAGGTACGCGAGTACCCGTTGCTTAAGCTGTGCGATAGTTGTCTCCGTTTAGAATGAAAATCGGTAAAATACCCTGGCGGAGTTGATCCGCCGGAGGTCGTTGGCGTTGCCGAGCGTGCCGGGTTCGACGCGGCGCTCCAGCTCGAGCATCAGGTTGCGGAGCGTCGGGGCATCGAAGATGGTCCCCAGCGAGTACAGGATGCTGATGTTGGCGTTCGCCAGCGGATCGTTGAGGATCGTCCCGCCGAGGTGCAGGTAGCCGTTGAGCACGGTGCCGCTGAGTCTCAGCTCCGTGGACTCCCTGGTGCCGACGTTCAGGTCGACGTTCATGTCGAGCCCGGTCTGGGCCCGCAGAAATTCCGTCAGCCGGCCGGTCAGGACCGACGACGCCCCCGTCAGGAGCGAGCTCCCCGCTGTCGACTGCACCTGTCCCGGCAGGTTGCTCCGCTGGCTGGCGTTCAGGGGGAAGTTGCCGGCCACGATGAACGCGATGGCGTCGGACTGTATGTCGTGCGACGTGGGACCGGTATAGTTCATGTAGTCGATGTCGTTGATCGTCATCGCGAAATCGACCTTCGGCGCCCTGCGGGACCCCGTGATCCTGACCGTGACGATGACCTTCTCCGACACCTGCTGCGTGCCCGTGGCCGACGTATCGAGCGTGCGGGTGCCCTGGTACGTGGCAACGATGTTCAGCTCGGGATTCAGGAAGTCCCCGGTGTAGCGAATGGTCCCGGTGGCGTCAAACCTCTTGAAGAAATTGTAGTAGGCCCGCGCGATCGTCAGATCGCCCGTCCACGTTTTTCCGTCGCCGGTGATCGTGAACCTGCCGTCCAGGGCGGCCACGAGCTCTTCGTTCGTGATCGGGTTGAAAATCATCCTGATCTCGGTGTTCCCGCCGCTTGCGTCGATGTCCAGGTCATACCGCAGGCCGTCCATGAAGGATTTCGTGTGGCGGCGGTCGACCGCCCCGGGCGCCGCGGTGTCGGCGGATTGCGCGAAGTACTTCGCGACCGCCGTCCGCTCCGGCTTCTTCTCTGCCTTGAGCGTGTCATCCACAAACAGGAGACGGACCGACTCGGGGGATTCCTCCACGACGGTGGTCTGCGTGGGGGGGAAGATCAGCGTCGAGTTCCGGATGGAGAGCGAGCCTTTCAGGAGCGAATTCTCGATCTCCCCGGTGAAGTGGAGGGGGCCGGGACCGATCTCGACGAAGAGGTCGCCGTAGACGGCGAGGGAAGACTTCTCCGTGGTCTCCTTCACGACAAGGAGCCTGCCGTCCGCCGTCAGGTTGAAATCCCCCGGGCGCAGGTTCCGCAGGGAGAAGTCGCCCCCCAGATGCACCACCCCTTCCCGCCCGGCCCGGACGTCTTCCGGAACGTTCCTGATGATGCAGTCGACCACCCTGATCCGCTCTCCCTCCGGGGTGAACGTGCCTTCCAGCGTGTAGCGGATGTTGTTCGGGAGGAAGAGGAACGAACACTTCGCAATCCCCAGCGTCCCCGCGTACGTGGGCTCTCTGGGCGTCCCGCTCAGAGTGAGATCGCACGACATGATGCCGGTCAGATCCTTGAACGTGTGCAGCAGGGGCTCGAGGACGCTCATCTGCACCCCGTGGGAAAGGACGCGAAGGTTCATCGGCTGTTCCGCCGTGTCTTCGCCGGATTTCTCCAGCCGAAGGTCCAGGGGGAGGGTGCCGTCCACGGTCATGACCGGCGGTGCGTCGGGCGGCATACCCGGCTCCACCAGGCGCACGTGCCCCTCGACGACCTGCGCCCTGTAGCGGAGATCTGCCGTGAGCCCCCCGAACGGGAGCGAGCGGAATGTGACGCTGTCCGCAACGACCGTCGCGCTCATCACGGGATCGGAGAGCGTTCCCGATCCCTTCAGCGCAAGCTGCGCTTTCCCCGTGAACGCCTTCGGCTCCCCGGGGGCCTCGGAGCCGCCGAGCAGGTGTTTGAGTCCCTCGAGGTCGAGATTCTTCCCCGTGACCGCCGCGTCGAATGCCCGACCCTCGGCAAGCGACGCGCTGAGGGCCACCTCCTGCGAATCGCGGCGGAAGACCAGACCCGCCAGCTGCGCGCCGACATGGTTGACGCGGAAGGATGCCCCCGGGTCTGCCCGCCACAGGTAGTCCCTGTACGCGACGTCCAGCGTCGCGGGGGTCACCGTGACGCTCGATTCATCCACGCGCGCGGAGCCGGTCGACCCCACGCGGTAGTCGCCGTTGATGACCGTGCGCGCGGCGTATGAGGCGCGCTCCCGCCCGTAGCTCATGCCGATATCCAGGCTGTCGAGCGTGTTCCGGTTGATGTGGAGTCTCCCGGCGGTCGCCTGCAGGCGCACGACCGCGCCCTCCAGCGGGGCATCGGGCGTCAGCGAGCTGACGTCCAGGCGCGCCTTCCCGTCCTCGATCAGGACGCCGGCATCCGCACTGCCGTAGAAGAAGTCGTCGAGCGAGAGATCACAGCTCAGCGCGAGGTCGGCGTACCCGCCGCGGATCGTGCCCGTGAGCACGCCCGTCCCGTCGAAGCTTTTGGTCCCCGCCGCCGCAGACAGCGGCTCGAGGTCTTTCAGCCGCACCTCGTAGAGCGCATCAAGTCGGCGGGGCGACCCCTGGAGCGGCCGCGCGCGGGCCGCCACGACGCTGCGATCGAACCCGCTGGCGAGCGACGGATCGATCAGTGCGATCCTGTCAACGATCGAGCCCTTCACGCTTGCCGCCTCGAACGAGGCAAGGGCTACCAGGTACTTCAGATCGAATGCCCCGGTGAGTGTCACATCCGCGATGTTCGATCGGAATTCCAGCCGCTTGTTCGCGGTGTCTTTCTGGTCCAGCACCAGGTGGAACGCCCCCTCGTCCAGCGTGTAGTCGCGGAAGCGGGAGGAGGAGAGGTCGAGTGTGGCCTCGCCGTTGACCGCGCCCCAGGAGAGCCCCGATCCCCGGGCATCGAGCTTCATCGTGATGTCGCTGTTGTAGC
>Ga0335069_10013998_pt1 | contig 11251 bp, 13 predicted proteins | sample Lox_Sample_11_FD_206714 | JGI IMG/M metagenome (GOLD analysis project Ga0335069, IMG submission 206714) | Soil microbial communities from Loxahatchee National Wildlife Refuge, Florida, United States - Lox_Sample_1.1 | ecosystem: Environmental > Terrestrial > Soil > Wetlands | place: USA... | reverse complement strand
TGTCGAGCGCACGGTCCGGCGCGGCGAGCGGCGCGTCGACCTGCTGCCGCGCGAGTTCAAGCTGCTCGAGTACTTCATGCGGCGGCCGGGCCAGATCGTCACCCGGGCGATGCTGCTCGAGGACGTCTGGAACTACAAGTTCCTGCCGCAGACCAACGTCGTCGACGTCCACATCGGCAACCTCCGGCGCAAGATCGACGCCGGCGGCGAGCCGCGGCTGATCGTCAATGTGCGCGCGGCCGGCTTCAAGCTTCATGTGGACGATTGACGTCCTCAAGAGCCGCGCCTTCCGGCTGGCGCTCGCCTTCGCGCTGGCCATCGCCGCGGCCGCGACCGTGGTCTTCACCCTGATCTATCTGCAATTCTCGGCCGCGGCGGTGGAGATGGTGAGCGCGCGTCTGGTCGACGAGGCGAAGCGCGCGCTCGCCGTCAGCGACGACGAGCTGCGGGTCGAGATCGCCCAGCGTCTCGCCACCGACTTGCGCCGGCTGGACTACGCCGGTCTCTTCGGCGCCGACGGCCGCGTGTTGCTTGGCGACCCGCCGACGATGCCGCCCGTCCGGCCGGACGGTCGCGCGCATGTCGTCGTCGCCGTCCCCGGCCGCCCCGCCGACCAGGCGATCTTCGTCGCCGTCCGCCGCCCCGACGGCTCGGTGCTCGCGCTGGGGCGAAGCCTCTCCGAGATCAACGACCTGCGCGCCACCGTGGCCCGCGCCCTCGCCCTCGCCTTGGCGCCGACGACGGCGCTGATCCTGGCGATCGGCGTCGTCTTCGCGCGCCGCGCCCGCCGCCGCCTCGGCGTCATCCACGCCGCCATCGCCGAGATCATGAAAGGCGACCTCAAGCAGCGCCTGCCGGTGGTCAGCGTCGCCGACGACCTCGACCGCGTCGCGCGCGACGTCAACCAGATGCTCGACGAGATCGGACGGCTGCTCGATCAATTGCGACACATCGGCGACGACATCGCTCACGATCTGCGCACCCCGCTCGCCGTCGCCCGCGCCAAGATCGAGCGCGGCCTCGAGCGCGGGCGATCTATCGACGAACTGCGCGCGGCGATGGCCGAGGCGCTCGACCATCTCGACCGTTCGGCGGCGACCATCAGCGCCTTCCTGCGCGTTTCGGAGATGGAAAGCGGCCGGCGCGAACGGCGCTTCGGCCCGGTCGATCTGTCGGCGGTCTGCGCTGGTCTGTTCGAGTTCTACGAGCCGCTGGCCCAAAGCAAGGGCGTCGCCATCGCGCTCGCCGCGCCGCGGCCGACGCTGGTGCGCGGCGACGAGGATCTGCTGCGCGAGGCGATCTCCAACCTCGTCGACAACGCGATCAAGTTCACCCCGCCGGGCGGCCGGGTGCGGATCGCCGCCGCCGCCGCTGACGGCCGGGCCGCCGTCGAGGTCAGCGACAGCGGCGCCGGCGTGCCGCCGCAGGAGCGCGAAGCGATCTTCCGCCGCTTCTACCGCGGCCCGCGCGACGACGGCGCGCCGGGTCACGGGCTCGGCCTCAGCATCGTCGCGGCGATCGCCAAGCTGCACGGCTTCCGCTTGGCCGTCGAGGACAACGCCCCCGGCGCGCGCTTCGTGATGACCGGCGACGTCCTGCCGCTCGACGCCGACGAAGCGCCGCTCGGCCCCGGCGCAATTCCGCCGCAGCGGCTGCGCGCGCCCGCCTGACGCGTCCGGCTTCGCTTCTTCAGCGCGCCGCGGCGAGCTCGGCGCGCGCGGCGGCGCGCAGCAGCGCGAGGTCGGTCGACACCGTGCGGAGCGCGAAGCCGCGCTCGCCGGCCCATTTGGCGCGGCGGCCGTCCGGACAGAACAGCCCGGCGAACTTGCCGTGCGCCGCGGCGCGCGCCGCGACCTCGCCGAGCGCGCGCTCGACCTCTGCGCCGTCGGGGGCGATCGCGTCGCCGCGGCTCAGGCCGATCGAAAGGTCGTTGGGGCCGACGAAGACGCCGTCGATCCCCGGCGTCGCCAGGATCGCATCGAGCGCGGCGAGCGCCTCGCGCGTCTCGACCATCGCGATCGCCAGCGTGACGGCGTTGGCGCCGCGCATGTAGTCCGCGCCTTCGAGGCCGGTCAGCGACTGGGCGGCGCGCGGCCCCCACGAGCGCCGGCCGAGCGGCGGAAACTTGATGTGCTCGGCGAAGCGGCGCGCCGCCGCCGCGTCGTCGATCATCGGCGCGATGATCGCCGCCGCGCCGGCGTCGACGAGCCGGCTGGCGAGCGCGACGTCGTCGACCGGGATGCGGGCGATCGTCGGCTTGCCGGCGAGCGCGACGGCGAGCATGGCCTGCGCCGCGCCGGCGTAGTCGACCGCGCCGTGCTGAAGATCGAGCGTCACCGCGTCGAAATCCTCGCGCGCCAGGGTTTCGGCGACGATGGCGTCGTTGACGCCGACCCAGGCGGAGAGCGCGCCGCGGCGCCCGATCAGCGCCTGCGCCAATTGGCCGATCACCCCGCCGTCGCTCATCGTCCGTCCCTCTTTGCGCCGGGCGCTTTTCGGACAGGCGCGCCCCCGCGTCAATCGGCCGAGCCGGCGCTCCCGGGATGAACGGCTTGTAACTTGAGGTTCATGCGGACGAAGCGGAGCCTTCGCGCGTCTGTTCCAACCGGAAAGGCCACGCCATGAAGAAGATTGTCGTCGCCGCCCTCGCCGTCGCCACGCTCGGCGGCTCGGCCCTTGCGCTCAGCGCCGCCGCCGCGCCGGGCGACGCGCCCCCGCCGCCCGGCGCGGAGCGCGAGGCCGGCGGCTTCATGCTCGACGCGCATCTCGCCGGCATGAAGGCGGCGCTGAAGCTGACGCCCGACCAGGAAAAGAATTGGGGGGCCTTCGAAGCGGCGGTGCGCGAGGCCGCCCAGGCGCGACGCGACGCGCTGCGCGACATGCGCCAGGCGCGCGGCGGCGACGAGCGGCCGACGCCAATCGAGCGGATGGACAAGATGGCCGACCATCTCGCCAAGGCCGCCAGCGAGATCAAGACGATCGCCGGCGCGGCGAAGCCGCTCTACGACAGCCTCGACGACGGGCAGCGCCGCCATTTCGGCCCGCTGATGGCGACGCTGATCGAGCATGGACCGCGCGCGGGCCGGATGTTCGAGCGCGGCGGCATGATGATGGGCCCGCACGACGGCTTCGAACGCCACGGCATGGGCTCCGACGGGCCACGCGCCGGCGACGTCGAGGAAGATTGACCTGGACCCGCCTCAGGCGGCGCGCGCCAGCCTTAGCGTCGCCGCCTGGACGAGCAGGGCGACGACGGTCGCCAGGGCAAAGGCGGCGACCGCGTCGGCGCGCGTCAGCGCGAATCCCAGCACCAGAAAGAAACCGGCGAAGGCGAATAGCGCGCTCGCCATGCCGCGCAGCGCGGCGACCCCGGCCCGCGGTCCGTGCGCGCGCTGGGCGAAGACGCCGAACGCCGCGCCGATCACCGGGAAGCAGGCGATCGCGCCGCTCGCGCGCGCGCCGAGCCGGCCGGCCAGGGCGGTGACCGCGACGACCAGCGCCGTGACCGCGACCGCCCGCGCCGGCAGCTCCCACCGCGGCGCCGCGACCGGCTGCGTCGCCGGGGCGCCGCGCGGCAGCAGGCGCAAGGTCACGGCCAGCGCGACGAGCGAAACGACGAACAGCACGCCCGGCGCGAGCTGGATCGCCTGCAGGGCGAGGGCGCAAACCGCAAAGCCGAGCGCGCCGGCGACGAGCCCGGCCGGCCAGCCGGACGCCGCCGCCGCGGCGTAGCCGAGGCAGAAAGCGGCTTGCGCGACAACGCCGGCGATCGATCCTGCGCTTGCCTGCGCCGCGAAATCGGGCCCGCGCTCGGCGACGAGAAACGCCGCGACCGGCCCCGACGTCAGCGGCAGGCCGACGATCCAGCCGCCGACCGCCGCGCCCCAACGCCGGCCGGCGAGGCTGGCGGCGACCACGACAGCGGGCGTGATCAACAGCTTCAGCGCCAACAGTCCCATGTGAACTCGCAGCGGCGGGCGACCGGCCGCGTTGATCCGACGCGCCGCCCGATTCGGCAAGCGCGTTGTGCGCGGACGGCGGTTGTCGCAAGGTGGCCGCGGTTTCGCGCCCCGAGGGCGCCCATACAGGACATTTTGAAATGCCTCCGTCCCCCAATGCCGCGCTCCGCCGCGCCGATCGCCGCGCCGCGACCGAGCGACGGCCGGCGACGTCGGACGGCGGCGGCGCCGGATTGGGCCCCGGCGCGCCCAGCGGCCTCGGACGCTGACCCATGGCGCACGCGACGGTGACGACGGCCGAGCGCGGCCATTTCGCCAGCGTGCTGAGCGTGCTCGCCGGCGGCCTGTGCTGGAGCTTCACCGGGGTGTTCGTGCGCCTGGCGCCGCACCTCGATCCCTGGCAGTTCCTGGTCTACCGCGGCCTCGGCGTCGCCGTCGCGTTCTGGCTGATGGGCGGCCGTCGCTTGCGTCTTGCGGCGCTGCGCCGGCTCGACGCGCTCGGGCTGGCGACGGCGGCGGCGCTGAGCGTGGCGGCGATCGGCTTCATCGTCGCGCTGAAGATGACCAGCGTCGCCACCGCGCTGTTCCTCTCGTCCTGCGCGCCGCTGCTCTCCGCCCTGCTCGGCTTTGCGATTCTCGGCGAGCGGCTCAACCGCCGCCAGATCGGCGCCGTGGGCCTCGGCTTCTGCGGGCTGGCGATCATTCTCAGCGGCGGATTCGAAGCGGGCCGGATCGCCGGCGATCTCTGGGCCCTCGCCTGCGCGTTGAGCTTCGCGACGGTCAGCGTCTTCATGCGGCTCGCGCCGCGGCGCGACTTCGGTCCGTCGATGATCGGCTACGGCGTCCTATGCGCGGCCATCGCAGCCGCGGTGTGCTTCGGCGAGGGGGCGACGCTCGCCCCGCCGCCGCTCGAGGCCCTGTCGGGCTTCGCCGCAGGGTTCCTGCTGATCGGCGCCGGATTCATGCTGTTCCTGCGCGGGGCGCCTCACGTGCCGGCGGTCGGCCAGACGATGCTGGCGCAGACCGAGACGATCTTCGGCCCGATCTGGGTGTGGCTGTTCTTCAGCGAGACGCCGCCGGCGACGACGCTGGTCGGCGGCGCCGTGATTCTCGCCGCCGTCGTCGCAATGGCCTTCGCGGGCGCCGGCCCCGCGCCGGCCCAGAGTCCGCGCTGACGCGAGCGCGGTCAGGCGTCCATCTCGGCGAGGCGGGCGCGGTCGCGCAGGCGAATGTGGCGGGCGCCGGCGAGCGCCACCACGCCCTCGTCGTGGAACTGCGACACCGTGCGCGACACCGTCTCGAGGGTCAGGCCGAGATAGTCGGCGATGTCGCAGCGGGTCATCGGCAGATTGAACTGGCCGGTGACGGCGAGGCGGCGATCCATCTCGAGCAGGAAGCTGGCGACCCTTTGCGCCGCGGTCTTGCGGCCGAGCAGCAGCATGTGGTCCTCGGCGTGACGCAACTCGCCGGCGGTCATCGCCCACAGCTTGCAGGCGACGACGACGTCGCTCTTGGCCGCCGCCTCGAGGCTGCGGCGCTTGACCATCCGCACGGTCGTCTCGACGATCGCCTCGGCGGTGAGACGGTGGCTGGATCCGGATTCGAGACCGAAGACGTCGCCGGCAAGGTGGAACGCGCCGATCTGGCGACGGCCGTCGCTGAGCAGGCGGTAGCTGCGGACCGCCCCGCGGACGACCTGGTAGACGTACTCGGACTCCTCGCCCTCGCCGAAGATGCATTCGTCGCGGCCGTAGGTGAATTCGGTCGCCACCAGCTCCGGATGGCCGGAAAGGAGCGCGCCCTGGGCGTCGTCGCCCGGCAGCGGCTGCCCCCAGTGCGGGCGGACGGCGGCGGTAGCGAGCGACTGGTTGAACATCGGGCCATCTCCTGGATTCGAGCGACGCCCGCAATCTAGATTTGGCTCAGAAGTCAGGAAATTTGGGATGACGCCCTAAGGGCTTTCCCGGAGGCCGGAATCAGGCCGGCCGCGCCTCGCCGATCGCCGCCCGCACGTGGGCGATCAGGCTGTCTTCGATGTGCGGCTTGAGCACGATGTGCCGCACGCCCGAGGATTCGGCCCGCGCCGTGACGGCCGGGCCCGGATAGGCGGTCACCAGCACCACCGGCGCGGACACCCGCTGGCTGCGCAGACGTTCGATCAGCTCGAAACCGTCCATCTCGGCCATCCTGTAGTCGACCACCAGGCAATCGTCGGGCCCCGGGAGGCCTTCGGCGAGCAGCGCCGGCCCGCTGGAGAAGGTCCGGACGTTGAAGCCCTCGGTCTCGAGCAGAAAGCGCAGCGAGACCAGAACGTCCGGGTCGTCCTCGACGACGAATATCGTTGCTTGTCGCACTTGTCCCGTCCGCCTGTTCCGCCGCGCGCCCGGCCCGGCCGAAGGGTTGACTACGCCCGCGACCGATAGCGCGGACCGCCCCGGGCGAGCTTGAGCCAACTCAATCTTTCAATACGCCGGCCCGCATCGCCAGGCGGACAAGCTCGGACAGGCTCGCCGCCTGCATCTTGGCCATCAGGTTGGCGCGGTAGACCTCGACGGTCCGGGGACTGATGTCGTGAGCGCGGGCGATCGCCTTGTTGGAGAGTCCGGCGACCAGCCCTTCGAGCACCTGCCGCTCGCGCGGGCTCAAGGACGCGACCCGCGCCGCGATCTCGTCGGACGGATCGGCCTCGCGCGGCGCGCCGGCCAGCGCCGCCTGGACGACGCCGATCAGGCGTTCGTCGTCGAACGGCTTCTCGACAAAGTCGGCGGCGCCGAGCTTCATCGCCTCAACCGCCAGGGGCACGTCGCCGTGGCCGGTGATCATCACCACCGGCAGGTTCGGCCGCGCGGCCTTGATCCGCCTGAGCAGCTCGAGCCCGTCGATCCCTGGCATGCGGACGTCGCTGACGACGCAACCGCAATCGCCGTCGTCGAGCGCCGCCAGCAAGCGCTCGCCGGTTTCGAACGCGCGAACCCGACAGTCGGCGCTCGACAACAGGAATTCGAGGGAATCGCGCATCGCGTCGTCGTCGTCGACGACGAACACCGCCAGATCCGAGCGCGCCGCCATCTACGCGACCGCCGTCGGCAGGGTCAGACGAAAGGTCGCGCCGCCCGCCGGATTGGCCTCGGCCGACAACTTGCCGCCGTGAGCTTCGACGATGGTGCGGCTGATCGACAGTCCGACGCCCATGCCTGCCTCCTTGGTGGTGAAGAATGGTTGAAACAGATTGGCCCGCACCGTCTCCGGCAGACCCTGACCGGTGTCGGCGACGGCGATCTCGACCAGGCCGTCGGCGGCCGGCGAACTCGACACGCTGAGTTCGCGGCGCTCCGAATCGGTCATCGCCTCCATCGCGTTGCGCAGCAGATTGACCAGCACCTGCTGGATCTGGACGCGGTCGGCGAGGACGCGGTCGCAGTCCGGATCGAGGTCGAGCTTCAGCGTCACGCCCTGCTCGCGCGCGCCGACCAGCGCCAGCGCCGAAGCCTCCTCGATGAGCTTGCCGACGCTCTCGATCCGCCGCTCCGATTCGCCGCGCAGCACGAAATCGCGCAGGCGCCGGATGATCTGGCCGGCGCGGATCGCCTGCTCGGCGGCGCGGTCGAGCGCCGATTCGATCTTGCCGGCGTTGGGATCGGCGCTGCCGGCCAGCAGGCGGCGCGAGCCCTTCATGTAGTTGCTGATCGCCGCCAGCGGCTGGTTGAGCTCGTGGGCGAGCGCCGAGGCCATCTCGCCCATGGCGCTGAGCCGCGAGACATGGGCGAGCTCGGCCTGCATCCGTTCGAGATTGGCTTGAGTCCGCTGCTGCTCGGTGAGGTCGCGGATGAAGGCGGTGAAGTAGCGCCGTTCGCCCCATTGCGCCTCGCCGACCGACAGATGCATCGGGAAGGTCGAGCCGTCGGCCCGCGATCCGGTGACGATGCGGCCGATGCCGATGATGCGGCGTTCGCCGCCGCCGAGGTAGCGGGCGAGATAGGAATCGTGACGGCCGCGGTCGGGCTCGGGCATCAGGATGCGGACGTTCTGTCCGATCGCCTCGTCCTGTGAAAGGCCGAACATCCGCTCGGCGGCGCGACTGAAGAGCTGGATGATCCCGAGCGCGTCGATGACGATCATCGCGTCGGGGACGGTCTCAAGAATCGAGCGCAGGTGCTCCTCGCGACTGCGCAGCGCCTCCTCGGCGCGCATCTCGGCGTCGATGTCGAGCACGCCGCCGGAGAGCCGTCGCGCGGCGCCGGCGCCGGCCGGGGCGGCGAGCAGGCGCAACCAGTGCGGCTGTCCGCTGCGGCGGACGCGGAAGACGACGTCAAGATCGTCGGCCCCCGAGGCGCAGCGCGCGATCTCGCGCTCGACGGCGAGGCGGTCTTCGGGGGCGACCAAGGCGACGAGGCGTTCGGCGCCGCCGAGCGCGAGCGGGTCGAGACCGAACAAGGCGCGGGCGGGCGCAGACCAGACGACGTCGCCGTTCGCCGGGTCGAGCGCGATCGGCCCGAAGCTCGGCCCGCGGAGGCGTCCCTCCGGCTCCCCCGCCGGCGCGAAGCGCGTCTCGGAGCCTCCGCCGCGTTCCATTCCCGCCCTCGAACCTCCTGGCGCCGTCGGCCAACTGCGACGGATTGTCGCGCCCTCGACGCTTTAGAGGAAGAACGCGCCGCTGCAAAGACGCCTGACCGGCGAACGCGACAATTTAAGTCAAAACCAATTCTCGGACTTAGACCGAGGTTCTGGTTAACAAATTCTTCCAGAATAATAGAGTTGACACTACGTAATACCGAGCGCAGATTCGCCGAGCTTCAGAATTGCGGATGGTTGCCGTGGCGAATACATCTGCTTGCTTGAGAGACGAAGCCGGCCTTTCGTGCAGTCCGCGGGCGAGGGAGCCCCGTTACTTCGACCTTGGGGCGCTGTTCGGCCGGGTCGAGCGGATCGAGGCGCGGCGCCGGCTCTATGAGCCGGGCGCCCTTGCGGCGCCGACGCGCGCTCTCGACGCCGCGCTGCTCGCCAAAGGCGGCGCGTTCGAGGCGGCCTGGGCCAAGGAAGTCGCCGCCCTCATCGCCCTGAAACGCAGCGACACGCCTGAGGCGCGCTCGGCCGCCCGTCGCGCCCGCGCCGCCACCGCCCGGCTCGCCAGGCGCATCGAGACGGCGCGCGCGGCCAGCCTCGCCGGCCTCCAGGTCAAGGCGCGCGCCACCCTGTGGCGGCGCAACGGCGAACCGCTCGGCCGGGCCGACGTCACGCACTGACGTCGGGCTCCGAGCGACGAGACTCGCGCCCGTCAGGGCTGCGAGCGCGAATTCAGGTTGGCCGGAGGACCCGGCGGATTGAGGTTGGCCGGCGGACTGGCTGCATCCGGCTTCGGATGGGTGACCGTCGTCGTGGTGTGGACGCCGTCAGCTTCGAACGTGACCCTCACCGATCCGCCGGGCTCGAGTCCGTCGGCGGCCAGCGAAAAATCGACCAGGGTCGAATTGAGCACCTTCTGATTGGCGCTCCAGTAGTTGAAGTTGTCGTTTTCCCAGATCGCGAACTTGTGCCCGGTCCCGCTCCACACGGTGCTGACCGAGACGCCCTTGGCGTTGCGATAGGTCTCGCTTTCGCCGCGGTAGTAGATCGTCGCCGGATGGAGCGAGGCGTCGAACTCCGAGCAGTCGCCGTTGTCGAGCTCGAGCCAGCCGCGCGAGATCCAGAACTGCCCGTCCTGCGAATAGGCGATGGCGACGAAGATCTTGTGCGGGAAGCTGCTGCAGAACTCGATTCCCGCCTGCGCCTCGCCGGCCGCCGCGAAGCCGGCCGCGGCGAGGACGAAAGCCGCCAGTTTGCGCATGGCCCCTCCCCTCTGGCGCCGAGCGCCGGGTCTCCACTTGCCGCCCCACTATCGGCGCGCCGCGACGGCCCGGCAAGCGCCCAGGCGATTGCATGCCGGGTCGGCAAGAGTCTTGTGCCGTCGCGCGTGATTGTCGCCGAAGGGGCGGAAGTCCAGATGACGGCCAGCGGGCGCCGAGAAGGGCGCCCTCGTGATCGTCCGAGCAAGGAATCGCCGATGTCGCTCGTCTCGTCTTCCCCCGCCAAGCCGCTCGTTCCCGGCGTCGAGGCGCTCGAATCCGCGTTGTCGCCGTTCGCCGAGCCGCTGGTGCGGGTCGCCGCGGGCCTGATGCTGCTGCCGCACGGCGCGCAGAAGCTGTTCGGCTGGTTCGGCGGCTACGGCGTCGACGCGACCGCGCAGTTCTTCGCCGCCAAGCTCGGCCTGCCCGCTTCCTTCGCGCTGCTCGCCGGCCTGATCGAAGTGTTCGGCGGCCTGGCGCTGGCGGCGGGTTTCCTCACCCGCATCGCCGCGGCGCTGGTGTTCGCGCTGATGGCGGTGGCGGTGATCTGGGTGCATCTGCCAGTCGGTTACTTCTGGATGACCGGCGGCCTCGAATACCCGCTGATGTGGGGCATCGTCGCCCTCGCCTTCGTCTTCCGCGGCGGCGGCCGCTACTCGGTCGACGCGCTGATCGGCCGCGAAATCTGAGGCGCGGAAGCGGCCGCCGGTTTTGGGAATTGGCGGCCGCGCTCGCTGGAGTCGTCGGAAGGCGCCGTCGACCGCTTGAGAGCCTCTTTTTCCGCATTCAAGAGGTCGACGGGCGCAGCGTCGGCCGGATCAAGTCGGCGCGGTTCAACCGGATCGTCTCGCGCTCAAATCGCAATCCCGCCACTCGAACGGGCGCCCGAGGCGCCCGTTCTGTTTTGGAGATTCCGCCATGTCCATCGTCGTCAGACCTTCCGCAGAGCGCGGCCGCGCCGAGCACGGCTGGCTCGACAGCCGCCACACCTTTTCGTTCGCCGACTACTACGATCCGCGCCACATGGGCTTCGGCCCGCTCAGGGTGATCAACGAGGACCGCGTCGCGCCCTCCGAGGGCTTTCCGACCCACGGCCATCGCGACATGGAGATCGTCTCCTACGTGATTTCCGGCGCGCTGCGGCACCAGGACAGCATGGGCAACGGCTCGGCGATCCGGCCTGGCGAGGTCCAGGTGATGTCGGCGGGAACCGGGGTGCGCCATTCCGAGTACAACGATTCGGCGAGCGACCCCGTCCATTTCCTGCAGATCTGGATCCTGCCGGAAGCGGCCGGCCTGCCGCCCCGCTACGCCCAGAAGGCGTTCCCGGCGGCGGAGACGGCAGGCCGGCTGCGCCTTGTGGTCTCGCGCGACGGCCGCGACGGCTCGCTGGCGATCCGCCAGGACGCCGACCTCTACGCTGCGCGCCTGGCGGCGGGCGAGAGCGTGAACCACGCGCTGAAGCCCGGC
>Ga0335069_10013997_pt1 | contig 11251 bp, 12 predicted proteins | sample Lox_Sample_11_FD_206714 | JGI IMG/M metagenome (GOLD analysis project Ga0335069, IMG submission 206714) | Soil microbial communities from Loxahatchee National Wildlife Refuge, Florida, United States - Lox_Sample_1.1 | ecosystem: Environmental > Terrestrial > Soil > Wetlands | place: USA... | reverse complement strand
ATTCAGGCCAAGGGCTTCCAGTCCGAGGCGCAGCTCCGCGCCACCCTCAGCGACCCCACGTCGAGTATGCAGGCTCGTTCCGCCGCCCGCTCGGCCCTCGAGGCGATGGGCGCGCAGGGGGTCGGAGTTACGGAGCAGAAGGTCGCCTCGCTAGTCCAGTCGGTGGGCGCCGCCAACACCGTTACGACACCCGATGGGACCCAAATGCAGGTGGCCGACGTCCTCGGCTCCCCACACCTCGCCGCCGTGGTCAAGGACATTATCGCCAACCCCACGGGCCCCACCGCGCAGAGCCCCGAGTTCGCCAGCCTCGTCACGTTCGCGCAGGACCACCAAGCCGCCCTCACCCAGGCTCTCGGCACCATCTCCGCCGATGAGCAGGCAGGCGTTACCACCTACACCAACAACGTCGCCGCCATCAAGCCCCTGGGCACCAACTCTGCCGCGGACTTCCTGGCCATCACCGGCGTAGATGTGAACTCGCTGACTACTGGCGATGTGACTAAAGGGGCGGGTGCCAATCTCATATCTGTCCTCTCCTCCCCCAATATGACCAGTGACAACCTGACTAACTTCCAGTCCGCCGTTGGCCTCTACACCGGGGCCGGCTCCGTGACAGGCAAGTCCGACTACCCTTGGCTGGACCCTAAGTCTCTAGCCAATCTGAGCTACGCAGACCTATCTAAGGATGGGTTCCTCAGCGCCGACGGCCTCGCCGCCATCAAGCGGGGCTTGGATGCTTCCGCGGTCGCCCAGACGGTCCAGCAGAATATCCAGCCCGACAGTAGCGCGGTCATCAAGGTCTTAGGCGCCGACGTCACCCCCTCCCAGATGCAGACGACCAACTCCACCCTCAATCTCCTGAAGACGGCCGGGGTCACCATTCCTGGGATGTTCTCCGGCGGGGTGACTGTCAACGGGCTTACTGCCTCCATGAAGGGCCAGCCTCCCTACGACCCCACCAAGCCTGGCACCCGGCCCCCAGACTATGCGAAGGCCTACACGGACCTCAACAACGGCATCGCCGATGCACTGGATAGACCAGAGAATGCAGGCATTGCTGCCATCACTACGAATACTAAGGCGGACGGGACTATCGACTGGGGTGCCGCCACCGCCGCGGCAGGGGCCAACGTCCTCTCCGGCGGCATGGCTGCCCTCGACCAACTCTCCAACGCCGCGCAGAGCATGGGTAAGACCATCGCCGGCCAGGTGATGACCCAGGTCCAGAGCGTCATCTCTGGTGCCGTAAACAAGCAGGTGCAGGATGCAGGCGCGGGCGCTGGTGGTATTGGTTCGCTAGCCTCGCAAGTGTCTAACCCGGCCTCCGTCACCAACGGGACGACCCACGGCCAGGTGGACCAGGTCTTCACGACCCTCCTGGCCCAGTACGGGGACTTCACCCACCTAGACCAGCGGGTCTGGGGCCAGGTCACCGCCCTCTACAACCAGTGGCAGACCGCCAAGGGCATTGCAGACGGGACCATCAAGCCGGCTCAGGCCCCTAAGGCGGGTACGGCCCCTGTGGCTCAGGCGGGTGTATCCAACGTAGATACTTCAGGTCAGCCTATACAGATTGGCCAGCAGAATGCTGCCGCGCCTAATGTAGTTAGTGCCCCTACCGCCGGTTCTGCGGGAGTCTCTGGCGTATCTAGTGGTGGCTCCGGAGCCGGCCTTACTCCTACACAGAAGGCCCAGGGGCAAATCTTCCAAGCTAATCAGTCCCAGATGGCCCCTACTTTGACTACTGCGGTCACCAATCGTAGTAAGAAGGCGGGAAGGTAAATCATGCCCCTCCCTAACATGCCTATCCTCGATGCCGTCAAGCAGGGCTCCGCCGCCCTGGCAGCCCCCGTCGCCGGAGGGACGCCAGGTCTCGCCCCCACGGCCGGCGAGAAGACTGAGCAGGTGGCCGGCCTCGCCGCGGCGGCACAATCTGGTAAGGAACAGACCGCGGGCGCAGGCGGCGTGGCCCGCCTCTCTGCCATCGGCGAGAAGCTCGCTTCGTTGAACACGACCATCCAAGCCAACGCCCTCCAAACGCAGGGCACCCTGCAGGCCACGGCCCAGGGGCAGCAGGCCGCCGCCACCCAGCAGCAATACCAGGGTCAGGTCAACCTGATGACCCAACAGCGCATCAGTATGCGGACCGACTTCAACAACAAGCTGAACGGGATGCTCCAGCAGTCCGCCGAGCAGCTGCAGAGCCTGACCATCCAGGACAACCGGTCGCGGGCCGAGCAGATGGGCACCATGCTCCGCCTGTCGAACGACGAGTACGTGACTAAGCTGAACGACCAGGCGACCCGGGATAGGCTCACCGATGCCGCCTCCTTCAAGATGGCCCTGGCCACGACGGTCTTCGACCAGGAGACCGCCCTCTTCTCGAACAACCTGGCCTTCCGTAACATGCTCCAGCAGGACCACCGCAACGCTGTGGACGCGGTTGCGTCGATGGACCTGGACTTCGCTATGTCTATGGCCACCACGCAGAACAAGAGTGCCGCGGCTAATCAGATGTGGTCGGGCGTGGGGACGGCGGGCGGCACTGCTGCCGCTGGCGCCCTCTACGCCTACAACCAACCCTCTACGCCGGACCAGCCCGGCCCTGTCTACTCCGACGCAGGTACCGGCGGGGCCGTGCCCACGACCGCGGCGCAGAACCCCGCGGGCTACGACACGACCCCCTCCTCGGTTGACACCAGCGGCAACGTCCAGATGCCCTACACTTCCCCTACGGCAGGAGGCTAATCGGTGGCTGACCTTCCCCTCCTCCCCGGCAACGGGCGCACCCAAGCCCTCCAGACGCTGGCCTCCCAGGTGCCTAACCAGATTGGGCAGCAGGCCCAGGCCGGCGTCTCCGCAGCCACCGCGGGCCTCCAGTCCGCCGTGCAGCAGGCCGCGGCCGGCGGGGCGAGGGCCACCGCGGGCCAGGTCCAGGCTACCGGCGCCGCGCAGGCGCAGGCCGCCGGGGCTGCCGGCCTCGCCGCCGCCCAGGTGGGCCAGCAGCGGGAGGGCCAGATTGGGGCGATGGGCCTGCAGGAGCAGTACATGGCCACCCAGCAGGACCTTGCCCAGCGGAAGCTCCAGCTGGACCAGGAGTCCACGTCCATCCAGACCAAGCTGGCATCCACGAACACGCAGCTCAAGCAGGAGCTGATGGACAAGCAGCTCAAGTTCTCGCAGGATGCCATGGGCCGAACCATGTACAACGAGCGGCAGCTCATGGATTGGCAGGTTCAGAAGGCGAAGAGCCAGCAGGACCTGGCGGCCTACGAGCAGCAGGTCAATCAGATGTCCCAGCTGCGCTTGACCATGCTGTCGCAGGCCAAGGCGGTGGTCGAGCAGAATATGAAGCTGGCCAGCGAGTCGTGGAACCAGGGCCTCGACGACCAGCAGAAGCAGCGCCTGGCCAAGGCGATGCAGGACCTGGAGAAGAAGATTCAGCAGGAGCGGGACAAGCAGGCCAACCGGGCCGCCCAATTCGAAGCGGTAGGGTCCGTCGTCGGTGCAGTCATCGGCGGGGTCGCGGCAGCCTACTTCTCGGGCGGTACAGCGACCGGGGCCGGCGTTGCTGCCGGTGCTGCAGCTGGCGGGGCTGTAGGTAAGGGCCTCGGCGACGTGGCCGCAAGTCAGACTAACTGGTGAGGGCGATGGTAATAATTCTGGCAGAATGGAAGGCGGAGAGGGCGCGGCGACTGGCTGAGGCCCGAGCAGCTGCGGCTGCGGACCCGATGATGCATTTGTCCAAGGAGGCCCCTCATGGCGGCAACTGACCCCGCGGCTCCCGCCGCCCAGGATGACACCCCCGAGGAGCAGAGCCTCTTCGACCGCATCAAGTCCCGGTCTCAGGAGGACCCCGAACTCCGCGACGAGCTGGAAGGCAAGGCGGCCGCCGAGCGCAAGACGGTGGACACCTACATCGAGGACCACCAGGACGAGCTGCTGAACCGCGTCAAGCAGTCTGAGGCCAAGCCTCAGGAGATGCATGCGCAGCCGATGCAGTACGGCAAGCTGGGCGCAGCCGCTCCCGTGCCGAATCCTCAGCTAGAGGTGGATAGTAGTCTATGGGATAAGGTGGGGGCGACCCATCAGGCTAATATGGAGTCGTTCAAGCAGTCGCAGGATATCTCTAGTCCCAGGGACCGTGCCCTTCTGGGTGGCCAATCCTCGCCAGTTGCAGCCCCGGAGACCCCGGCCTCGCCAACCGTCGAGTTGGCCGGCCCACCGGCGCCGACGCCGCGGCCTGCCCCCGCGGGCCAAGCCGGCGGGACCAGCGGCAGCACCTCTGCAGCCCCGCCGCCGCCTCCCCCGCCCCCTCCACCGGGTGCAGGTGGTCCACCGCTCGGCCGCCGCCCCAAGGACTATTCCGCCCAGGGGGATATCAACGCGGTCAACACCACGCTAGCTGACCGCATCGGCAGCTACTCCAAGGCCCTCCACGACCGGGACGAGACTGCCGACCGCTCCTTCGAGGCTAAGAACAACGAGCTGGAGCGCTTGTCAAAGCAGTTCCACGATGAGGCAGCCGCGGCCAAGGATGCAGCCGGCTGGGCGGACGTGGCGCAGACCCTTGGCCACGCTTTCGCCATGTACGGGGCCGGCAAGCAGGGACTCAAGAGCGGGCTCGACATGACTAGCGGGCTCAAGTTCGACCGCGTCGACTTCAACAAGCGCTACGAACAGACCCTCGAAGAGCTGAAGATGAAGCTGGGTGAGCTGCAGAGCCAGCGCGGCGTGGCCGAGCGGGGCCGCGACGTCGAGAAGCAGGTCGCGGAGCGGGAGTTCGGCGTCAGCGAGCGCGGCGCCACTCGGGCCGCCGAGGACGAGAAGCAGGCCGCGATTAGGCGAGAGGGTGAGACCGCGGCTGCACAGCGGGCCTACGACGAGCGGCAGACCCGCGCCTACGAGGCCGAGCAGAACAGGAAGGCCACCGAGAACTGGAGGAACGCCTCCCTCGGCTTCAAGGAGAAGCAGGAGGAGGGTAAGGGCCAGCGGCAGCAGACAGGCATCCAGGCCAAGTTCGACCTGGCGAAGATGAACCAGGGGCTCAAGCAGGCCGGCTGGGATGACAAACAGGCCGGCGAGCTGCAAGGCGGCATCGCGGCCTATCAGACCGCCAAGGCCTCCGGCGATAAGAAGGGCATGAGTGTGGCTTCCGACCGCATCGGCCGCTCGGTCGAGGGTGGGGCCGACGCCTTCGTGGCCGCCGCCCAAGCCGGCGACTTCTCCAAGCTGAAGCCGCGGAGTCGAGCCGCCGGGGCCACCATTCCAGCCGGTCAGACCGGCGGGGCCCCGGCTCCCTACGGCGACACGGTCACCCAAGGGGACGTGACCTACAAGTGGAACGGGACCAAGTATGAGGCCCAACCCTAATGGCTGCCCCCGAATTCGACCCGACTAAGCCCTTCCAGGCGGGGGCCGCCGCCGCGGCTCCCGAATTCGACCCCACCAAGCCCTTCCAGGCTGGGGCCTCGTCGGCTTCGGCTCCCGAATTCGACCCGACTAAGCCATTCCAGGCTGGGCCTGCTGCCTCGCCGGCCCTGACCGAGCGGAATGCTGTCACCCCCGAGGAGCTTCGCAGTATCGCCGCCAAGCACGGCCTCACCGAGGAGCAGGCCGGTACGCTGAGGAGTGTCGTCCCCTACCTCGGCGCCCGCATGAGCGATGAGCAGGAGGGGGTCGCCGGGGTGGCCTCCGACGTCAAGCATGCGGTGGGGGTCGCCGGCCACGCGCTCGGCAACATCCCCCAGTTCCTCGCCAAGAAGTCCCTCAGCGAGCCCGAGCAGCAGGCCTGGGACGAGCTGCAGGGGCTGGTGGACGAGCGCCGGACGACCACCCGCAAGGTGGTGGAGGGGGGCCTCGGCCTCCTAGGTGCCGGCAGCCTAGGCATGATAGGGAAGGGGCTCAGCGGCGCGGTGGCCACCGGGGCAGCCTGGGGCGCAGCCGGCGGCCTGGGGGAGTCCAAGGCGGGCGAGGAGGCCTCCGGCACCCTGAAGGGCGCGGCCCTCGGGGCGGCCGGCGGAGCCCTCATTCACGGGGCCGCCTCCGCGCTCCTGCAGCGCCTCTCGCCGCGGGCCTCCGCCGAGGTAGTCAAGGCCGCGGCGGACCACCTGGCGCAGCCGGCCGAGCAGGCCCGCGTGGCCTCCGAGGCCGCCGCCCTCCAGGAGAGCTTGGATGCCGGAGTGGTGGCCCCGGCCAAACACGTCGAGGAGGCCACCCTCCAGCGCCTCAAGACGGACGACGTCGCCCTGTCCGAGGCCTGGCAGGCCAACCCCCAGTTGGCTGAGGCCCAGGAGGACACCTTCCTCAAGACGGTCGCGGTGCAGGAAGCTCAAGCTCATACCAGCCGCACCCTCGTCGACTTCGCCAACTACCTGAAGGGGAATTCGACGCTCAAGGGTCCGCCTGCCGCCAGCGCCACCCTCACGAAGGGGCAGGCGGCGGTCGAGTACCTCCAGCAGTGGGCACAGGAGGGGGCCAGGGGCGGGGAGAGGCTGGAGGGCGAATTCCAGCGTTTCCAGGAGGCCAAGGCCTCGCAGAGCCTGTGGGAGGATGCCAGGGCCCGGGGGGTGGGAACCGACCCCGGCTTCTTCACCTCGATGGCCCGCAAGGTCTTCCGGGTGACGGCGCAGGGAGGCATCATCGACGACAGGGCCGGCACCCAGCTGGAGCCTCTGTGGAACCAGTACGCGCAGCAGGCCGCCAAGGCTCGCGCCCGGGCTGCCGTGGACCTCGAAGCCCACCTGGAGGACGTGGTGCCGGCCCGCAAAGTTCCCCTGGCCGCCCAGGCCGCCTGGGAGCGGGGCGAGCTGCCGGCCGACTCCGCCCACGCCGACGCGCTGGCGGGCATCGGTCGTGCCTACGAGGCCCTCCGTCAGCGGTTCGGCCTGCAGGCGGCGGAGGGCTTCGAGAACTTCCGCCCCCACGTCCTCCGCCCCAAGGCCGAGGTCATGGACCAGGTCCGCCGGGCCGCCCTGGACGTGGGCATCGAGGGCCGCGAGGTCTCCGCCGACGCCTTTGAGGCCGCCCGCGAGGCTGACGGCTGGGGGAAGCTGTCAGAGCAGCTCCGCTACCTCACGGGCGCCCACCCCGAGACCGCTGACCAGCTGGAGTGGGGTCTCCGCCAAGTCCTCGACCAAAAGCAGTACGAGGGGCTGGCCTCCCGTCGGGCCGCCCTAGCCGCCCACGCCATGCAGCGGGGCGAGCAGGGGATGCCCCTCAGCCTCCAGGAGGCCGACATGGGTCGCGCCTTCGCCCGCTACGTGGCGGACACACACATGGCCCAGGCCACCAGGGAGACGTGGCAGGACATCCTCCTACAGAAGCAGCACCTCCTCAACATTGGGGACAAGGCTGGCGCCTCCTACGTCGACAAGTGGCTCATCGACAACCGCGGTGGCGGGGTGGATGCCCTGCCGGCCGCCCTGGCGAAGGCGCGCGTCAAGACCACCGCCTGGGCCCTCAAGCAGGCCGACCTGGCCGAGAGGGCGGGCGACACAACCAAGGCCACCTTCCTCAAGGGGCTAGCGGAGAATGCCGACCTGCCCCAGGTCCTCATGGGCACTATGTACGGGAACCTCCTAGGCTTCCGCCCCTCCTCGATGTTGAAGCCCCTCACCGCCTCCTTCCTGTCGACGATGCCCGAGCTTGCCACCGCGGCCTCGCCCGCCTGGGCGGGGGCCAAGGTGTTTGGCGGCGCGCTGACCAGCCTCCGCCAGCTCACCTCGGAGCCGCGGGCCGCTTTCCAGGCCATCCGCGACATGGGCTACATGCCTACCGAGATGACCGCCGAGCTTGAGGGGGCCTACCGCAAGGCTCTTGAGGGTGGCGGCGTGGTGGGAGCTGCCCGTGACTTCGTTCAGCGATTCAACGGGGTGGCTCTCTACGGGATGAAGCAGATGGAGACCCTGGCCCGCCTCATCGCCTACAACTCGGCTCAGAGCGTGGCCAAGGACTTCATGGCGGGGAGCCCTCACGCCGCGGCCTACGTGGAGTCGATGGCCGGCGGCTACCGCACGGCCCTGCAGGCGGCCAAGGCAGCCGGCGACGGGGGGCGGGCCGCCGAGCTGATGACCGAGTTGCTCATCGGCCGCACCCTCCAGCACTACACGCCGGCTCACATGAGCGAGGCCGGCCGCTTCCTCGGCCGCATCGGCGGTGCCATGTCCACCTGGCCTACCTCAGTGGCCGGGGACGCGGTCCGCCAGTTCGCCAGCAAGGGCCTCGGCGGCGGCAGCCTCGCGGTGACGCGCAAGTACTTCGCCCCCCTCCTCCTTCTCTACGGGGCCCAGCACGTCCTCAACGTGGCTACGGAGGGGGCCACCTCGCCGGAGGAGAGTCCGCGGGCCAAGGAGTTGTTGGGCTCCCAGGGCCTCACCGGCCTGGCCCCCATCCACGAGGCTGGGCGGGCGTTCACCCTCTCCAGCCCGGCCCTGGGGGACATTGAGAGCCTCGTGTCCACGGCCCTCGACAAGCCGCCGGAGCAGTGGGGGCCGGCCGCCGACCGCGTGGCTGACCACTACACCCCGGTTCTGCCGGCCCTCCTCAACCTCTACAACGTGTGGAACTCGGGCGTCCGCAACCAGCCGGCTCCCAAGGGCGGCGTGGTCTCGAAGACGCGGGAAGTCCTGGGAGGCGGCCCATGAGGCGAGTCTGGACATGCCGGCGTACCTTTGTTGCCGTCTTGGGCATGTGCATGTTACTAGCGCTGGGCCTCCTCGGCCGCGAGCCTGTCGCCGGCTCCATCGTCACCATCTGCATGGCTATCGCCGCGGCCAACGCCACGGAAGCTACTCTCAAGCATAAGGCTTCGGCTCAAAATGATTCGATTCCCCGCTAATTGGCTCACCTGGTCCCATGCGACCCTTACCCTCGTCCTGGCCCTGGCCGCAGGCGCCCTCCTGTCCGCCCTACAGGGCGCCGAGGCCCGGGAGACTACCGCCAAGTGGGCGCTCCAGGAGAGCCAGACCAAGGTGGCGACCCTGTCCACCCAGCTCACCGAGGCCACCCGGCGGGCGGAGGACCTGGAGCGTAGCTCGCACGTAGTCACCACGACCACCCGCCTCCCCTCCGGCGAGGTCCGCGAGACTAAGCAGGTCGACACGCGGGTGAGCGACCGGCAGGTCGAGACGGACAGCAAGCAGAAAGTCAGCCAGCAGACCACACAGACGACCACCAAGGTCGCGGAGGTCTCGGAGACCCGCAGCCAGCCGGAACAGGCCACGTGGGCTGTCGAGGCGTGGCGCAGCGGCACCCTCATCCCGGGCTACGGGGCTACCGTGGGCCTCCGCCTGGGGCCGACGCCTGCGTGGGTCGAGGCCGGCTGGGGCCAGGCCAGCGGCATCCAACTAGGTATCAGAATGGAGTTCCACTGATGGCACAGATGTTCACGCCCGTCGACAAGTCGAAGGCCAAAGGCAAGGGGGCCCCGGCTCCCGGGGTCGCGGTGGCTTCGCCAGCCAGCGGACTGCCGGGCATGGAGGGGCCTACGATGGGCCTCCCGCCACCTGAGGGTCGCTTGGCTAAACTGCGGGCCAAGGGGGCTCCAGCTCCGGACCGCCGCGACGAGCAGGAGGCCGAGCGCGGCCTCGCGGGAGGCCCCCGTGCTTGAGCAGGAGCGCAAGTCACTAGGGGTCCGCCACCTCCTCAGGAAGCTGAGGGGGACGAGCCCGCGACCGGTGAGCCCAGAGGACCAGGTCCAAGGGCTGCTGAGCGAGACGAGTAGTATAGGGACTGAGGCAGGTAAGGAGGAGGAGCCCGGCGCGCTGCAGGGAGCAGCGGCCGGGCCAGGGGTGGGAGGTAAGGCAGGAAGGAGCCCGCTGCTAGCGGGGCTTCGTGGCCGGGTGGGCAGCGTCTGAGGCTGCGACCAGCGCCCTCGCCAGTCGCGTCTGAAGTCGGGCAATCTGAAGCTCGGCCTGCTTGCGCCAGACCGCTAGCTCCTCGATGGCGAGGGCCATCTCCTGCAGGACCTTCTCCTGTGCCTTGAGCATCTCCATGCTGGTCAACACGTAGGTCGGCCGGGAGGGAGCCGAGGTTGGTGGTGGAGGGGGCTGGGCCGCGGAGCCCCTGTGGTGGGCCGGGAAGGCCCTCACGTTGTTGGGCAGGCCGTCAGACTCATTGCTTGGGGGCAGCCGCATCGGTAGCCTCCTGGGGCGCGGGGGCGTCGGGGGCAGCCGCGGCCGCAGGCTGCTCGGCTAGAGCACGCTGCAGTTCCTGGGCCAGGAAGGTGACGCCGTCGGCGGCCCCCTGGAGGCGCAGGCCCTGGTCGGCGGCATCCTTGGCCCGGCGCTGAATCTCTGCTTGGCAGGCGGCAACGGTCTTGTTGATGAGGTCTTCCATTGGTCACTCCGTAAGGTAGAGGCGGATGAACCACTCGAACGTCGAGAGGTCCACCTCTTTGTGGGCTGTGATGACGAGGTCCAGGGAGGACTCCTCCTTGGGCTCCAGAATCTGCGGGCACTGCACGGTGGCCACCGCGTTGAAGTCGGGGTTGACCGCCACCAGCACCTGGTACTTCCTGGGGGCGATGGTGCCGAGGTGCAGGGAGGCGCGCTGGTTGGCCGCAATTACGGTCACCTTGGTGCCGGCCTCCTTGCCAGATAGGAGGGTCGCCTCCGGAGTCTCGGTGTCGATGAGGGCAACCTCGGCGCCGAAGTTGGTCCGGGTGCGCCGGAGGAGGAAGGCTGGGGCCATCTCTGGGTCGAACTGCGAGCCCAGTTGGGTTGCGTTCTTGAGGTATACGAAGGTTGTCATCGATTCACTCCGTTCGTTGTCCTGGGAGGGATGCCCCTGTTCAGCCGCCGCTCAACTGGGAGCGCGTTCTGGGGCCTACGCCACTCCCCTACTATACACCAGATGGAGTAGCCTGTCAATCCTCCGCTTACGGTATATAGTCTGTGACCGGAAGTCTTGCTGCCTCCCAGCACGGGTCGCAGCGGCAAACCAGCCAGCCCCCTCCCCGCACCCAACCGTAGGCCCCACAGGCCTCACAGACTGAGGCGCTTCTCGCCTCGGCGGCGGAGATGCAGGCGTCCTGGATGGGGGTCGTATTGTCCACGTAGAAGCGGAGGGTCCCGAACTTCTTTTTGACGGTGGAGACTACGGGCTGATTCCCCTCCACCCCGGCCAGAAAGGTGAGCTGCCCTGAGAGGGTACGGATGAGGGGTTCCCAGCCGTCGCCGCACCGGAAGCCCCAGCACATCGCAGTCTCCTGCATGCTGGCGTGCCTGTTGCGATAGAGAGCCGGGAA
>Ga0335069_10013996_pt1 | contig 11251 bp, 8 predicted proteins | sample Lox_Sample_11_FD_206714 | JGI IMG/M metagenome (GOLD analysis project Ga0335069, IMG submission 206714) | Soil microbial communities from Loxahatchee National Wildlife Refuge, Florida, United States - Lox_Sample_1.1 | ecosystem: Environmental > Terrestrial > Soil > Wetlands | place: USA: Florida... | reverse complement strand
TCAGAATCGTTTAGGGCGGCTGCGATCAGGAGAATTGCGTCCGCACAGTGTGCGCGTGCTTCGACCAACTGGTACTCGTCGATCATGAAGTCCTTGCGCAGGCAAGGCAGAGGAACGGCCGCCGAGGCGAGTTCCAGATTGCGTAGGCTGCCTTGAAAGTAAGGCTCGTCTGTCAGCACTGAAAGTGCGGTCGCACCTCCATCCCGACAGCGTCGGGCAAGCCAATCAACATCAAAGTCTTCCCGGATCAGCCCCCTGGAAGGAGACGCCTTCTTGATCTCCGCAATCAATGCCGGCCCTGTCGCAGAACGCCTCCGCAAGCTCGAAGCCCAGCCACGAGGATGGTGTTCGGCGGCCTTTCTGTCGAGTTCCGCAGCCGATATGCTCGCCTTTGCTGCCGCTACTGTGGCTCGCGTTGAAGCGATGATTGTGTCCAATCGCGTAAACATGCACTGCGTTGAGTATACGAGCGAGCTTTCAGACTCTATCGACAGTCGCAGAGCAGGGGCGCTCCAATTGATTCCGATGGACCGACAGCGCGAGTCACTCTTATGGGTGCCATCTCCGCGACGCAGGTTTTCGCAAGTGTAGCTTAAGGAATCGCAACTGCGATTGCGCTCATTTGAGCGCCTACCGCGACTCGGTCTGCAAAAGCCAAGTTCCTGGTGGGCCCGGAGGGATTCGAACCCCCAACCAAGGGATTATGAGTCCCCTGCTCTAACCGTTGAGCTACAGGCCCCTATTGTCAGGAACCATTGTATCTTCTTGATCTTACGTTCACCATCAGGCTTTCTTCTCTAGTGCATCTTTTGCGCGGGTTTCACTTCTGGTGTCACTCGCTCTTTCGATTCCTTCGCCAGTCTTACACAACGGTTCGGCCTCAGCGCGAGCTTGTGGGTCTGAGATTAATGAGGTCTATCGGAACGAGATGCTGCCTGGGTTCCATTCCGGTGCGAGCTGAACCGCCTGGCGAATGGCTTCGAGCAGGCTCCGCTCATCCGCTTTGCCGGTTCCCGCAATATCGAAGGCCGTCCCATGATCGACAGACGTCCTCACCACCGGCAAACCGATGGTGATGTTCACGCCCTGTTCGAGGCCGAGAACCTTAACTGGACCATGGCCCTGGTCGTGATACATGGCAATCACCAGGTCGAAGTCGCCGCGTTGCGCGCGGAAGAACAAAGTATCCGCCGGTAACGGCCCATCCACGTTCCAGCCATGTATGCGGCAGGCCGCAATCGCGGGCACGATCTTCTCTTCTTCCTCGCCGTAACCGAAGAGCCCATTCTCCCCAGCGTGCGGATTGATGCCGCAGACCCCGATGTGAGGATTCGGAGTGCCGGCTCTTTCGAGTGCTTCGCGTCCGCGTGCAATTGTTCGTTCCACGAGGCCGGGCTCGATGCGCGCGATGGCGTCGATCAGCCCGATGTGGGCGGTTACATGCAGGACTTTCATCTTCGGTGTGCTCAGCATCATCGACACTTCAGGAGTTCCCGTCAGGTAGGCAAGAAGCTCTGTGTGGCCGGGGAACTTGTGGCCCGCGGCCTGCAATGCCTCCTTATTCAGCGGAGCGGTGCAGATCGCCGCTACTCTTCCCTCCATTGCGAGTCGCGCTGCTGTCTCGAGATAGCGATAGGCTGCCTCGCCGGCTTCGCGTGAGAGTTTGCCCCAGGGAAGATCCGGCGGAATCAGCCCCAGATTGACACAGTCGACGACGTCCGGTTCATAACGAGCCTGCTCCAGATCACAATCAGAGATGCTGCGGACCTCGAACTGCACGTTGGTGATTTGACTGGCGACGCGAAGACGCTGCGTGTCGCCAATGACCAGGGGACAACAAATCCCGTGAACCTCTGGGTGCGCCAGGCACTTCATGATGATCTCGGGTCCGACTCCTGCGGCATCGCCCATCGTGATGGCAACAATTGGCTTTGGCATATCAGTTCTCTCGAGATACGAACGAACTCTGCGCTTCATTGAACGCGGAAACGCGTTCGAGTCTCTGCAGGAACTCCCGACAGCGAACCAGCGTCAGAGGTGAACCAAACCCGCCCGCCTTGGTAAGCACAGGAAGGGGTCGCGTCCACCCATCGGCAACCGAAAACGGCAAGCCTGATTCGACCTCACCAAGCAGGCGGAGTCGACGAATGCTTAAGTCGTCGAGGACTGCACGCGCTGTTTCTCCTCCGGTCACGACGAGCCCGCCGAGGATCGACGCACACGGAGCAACCACTCTGGAAAGAGACTTCGTGAAACGTGGCACCTCGTTACATGTGAACAGCTGACCCTCGTCAAACATGACCAGCACATCGCGCCCGGATCGCAGGCCCTCGACGATCTCTGCGGATACATCCTGACAGTTGAGAAGCGAGTCAGGCGCAACAAGCACCGTCGCCACATCCGGTATCGCGGCCAGCATCCTTGCCTGCTCGCGCGAGGAAGGTGCAGGACTGCCCACGACAAAGAGCGCGGGGCCGGGCGTGAAGCAGACCTGTCCCACATCAACGCCGCCTGCCGCTATTTTGATTGCATACGGAAGATGCCCGGCCAGTCCCGCGGACCCTGCCCACACCGTCTGCTCGCCAAGGACCACGGACGCCTCCGCGACCGCGCGAAGGTCGTCATCTGTCTCGGCATCACAGAGAATTACGTCTGTCCGCGGTGCGAGGCCTGACATCGCAACCTGTAGGTCTCTCAGGCCGAATCGCACGGTATCAAGATCGATCAGGGCGCAAGAAAGACCAACCTCGGCGAGCATCGCTGAAATATTCGATCGCGGGGCCCGAGCGTCGCTCTTCCAGATGTCGGTCTCCTCCAGAGGGCGGCCGTGGACCATCTGGCGGCCACCAACCGTGGTGCGGCCCTGCGCAGGCAGCGCCGGGGCCATGACAATCGAGATCTTCTTTGCGCCAGAAGTCATAACTGAACGCACTCGAAGCACGGCCGCGAGCTCCGCCGCGAAATTGCCTCGCAATGTTGAATCAAGCTTCTTGAAGATGAAGGGACCTGCCGGGGGCGCACCAGACATCTGAGCAAGTCGGATCAGTTCGGCTGTCGTCTCGGCGGCTTGCCCGCCTGAAAGAAGTCGCGTGTCCGCATCGATGGCGAGAATTTCTGAGTTGGGCCAGGCGGTTTGTGTAAGTCTTTCGCCGCCGGAATTAAGCAAAACGGTAGCCCTGAAGCCCCGCACCGCACATGCAGCCGCACATTCGGCTGCGCCGGTGAGATCATCCGCAATCACCAAGAACTCAGCCATACTTCAGCTCCCGAGATTCGGCCCGGTCTGCAGATCTGCCTTTCCCTTTGCCAGTGTTGCACAATCTCAAGGACGCCAAAGGAAATCCTTGAATCAGCGGAAGGCGATCCTGTAAGCAGTTCCAGGCTTTGTTAGAAGAACTCCGTCCTGGCGAGCACTGAGTGACTGGCCCTGCGAAGTGCGGATCTCTGAAACCGATTGGCCTGCCGGCGGAATCAGGCGGAAGGCGCTTTCGCTTTGGGCACGCAGCTCCATCGATGCAATTTTCCCTGACTTCCAGCGCACATCGATGTCTGCGCCACCTCGAACGCGAATGCCTTCAAGGGAGCCATCGACCCACTGCTCAGGGAGCGCCGGAAGGAGTTCGATTTCGGCGGCATCCGGCATCCAGTGCGACTGTACTAGGGCCTCCAGCATTCCATTAGCTGCTCCCAGGTTGCCATCAATCTGAAAGACTCCGGGTGGATGTGTGTCCATCAGGTTCGGGAAGGTGGACTGTCGAATCATCACCTGCAAGCTGTCGTAGGCTTGCTTTCCGTCGTGAAGGTGATCCCAGAAGTTCACCACCCAGGCCCGGGACCATCCCGTTTGTCCGCCGCCGTAAGCGAGACGCCTGTCGAGAGTGACGCGCGCAGCGGCCGCAAGATCGGGCGTGCGCTCGAGCGAGATCTGCGTTCCAGGGAAGAGTGCCCAGAGATGAGAGATGTGACGGTGCCCAGGCTCTGGTTCGTCGTAATCGCGCTGCCATTCCTGTAACTGGCCCAGCTTGCCGATTGCAAAAGCAGGGAGCTTGTTTCGCGCGCCCTCCAAACGGCCAAGGAAGGCAGGATCTTCGCCGAGGATGCGGCCGGCATCGATCGTGCGCGTGAACAGCTCGCGCACGATCTCGATATCCATGGTGGGCCCAACGGTCAGCGAGTGCTCCGTTCCATCCGGCAGGCGATATCTGTTTTCAGGCGAGAGTGACGGTCCGGTGACAAGATAACCGGACCCGTCGTCAACGAGATAGTCAAGGAAGAAGAGAGAAGCATCATGCAGGATGGGCCACGCGCGATCCCGCAGAAAGCCCTTGTCGAGCGTGAAGGCGTAGTGATCCCAGGCGTGAAGGGAAAGCCACGCGCCTCCCATGGGCCAGATTCCCCACCGGTAGCCGTCAATCGGATCCGCGTCTCCCCACAGATCCGTGTTGTGATGAATCACAAAGCCATGTGCGCCATAGTAGTCCCTTGCGACCTGCGTACCCGTGCCGCTCGCAGCAGTGCGAACCATGTCGATGAGGTTGATCAGGGGCAAGGTCGATTCCCCGAGCCCGGCAGGCTCGGCCAGCCAGTAGTTCATTTCGGTGTTGATGTTGATCGTCCACTTTGAGCCCCAGGGGTTATCGATCCCAGACGCCCAGATGCCCTGAAGATTGGCAGGCAATCCGTCAGGGCGGGAAGAACTGATAAGCAGATAGCGGGCGAACTGAAAATAGAGCTCCTGGAGGCCCAGATCGTCAGCTCCTTCGCTGACACGCTTGACTCGCTCATCCGTTGCCAGGTCTTCGATTCCACCAGAACCAAGATGGAGACTCATGCGCCGGTAGAGTGGCTGGTACGAGGCCTCCTGTCTTGCAAGCAATTCTTTCGCGCTCCGTGTTTTCGCCCGCGCCAGCGTTGATTCGCACTGCGCCTCGGGATCCCCGCCGGCGAACGGCCCGCCTTTGAAGTCCGTCGCTGCCGCGATCAGAATCGTGACAGCATCTGCGGCACGAATCTCGATTTCTGCGCCGTGCGCACGGACTGAACCGCCGCCGGGAAGAAAGAGCACTTCACCGGCAAATCGGATCTGGTCCTTATGATCCGGTCCTTCTCGCAGGATGAGGGTGTTCTGTCGCTTCGCGTGGACTGTGAAATCCGCGGGCCGGTCCATGCTTGCGCGAAAGCCGATTGCGCCTTTCCTGTCAGCGCTGAGCCGCACCGCGATGACCTCGTCGGGCACGGATGCGAACACCTCGCGTGTGAAGTGAATACCATTCATCGCGTAGGTGACGCGCACGACACCCGTCTCCAGATCGAGTTGCCTCCGGTAGCCTGTGACTGCCCCTCTGTCGGATGAATGGAGATAGAGATCGCCCAGGGTGCTGTAACCGGGCATGCCGGCAGGAATGCCGATCATACAAACCCGTGCGAGCTCTTCTGCCTCGGAGATCTTTGAGCCGTCGAGACCGCGAGAATCGAGCAGCAGCTTTCGAATCTGTGGGACAGACTCCCGGGCACAGGGATTCAGACGATTGGCACGGCTGCCGCGCCACAAGGATGACTCGTTCAACTGAATGTGCTCGTCACCGGCAAAGGTCTGGCTGCCATTCAACAGGGGAGCATTCCGAGCCGCATCCTGCTGGTCACCATTGTTCGGGCCAGCATTGGAACCACCAAAGATCATTGCGCCGAGTCGACCGTTTCCAACGGGAAGAGCATGGTCCCAGATCGGAGCCGGAGAACGGTACCACAGCACCTCCCGCCCCGGGTCTCCGGTCTGTGCGCTCAAGACGGAATGTGCCTGGAGAATCGAAACGACGGTAAGGATGATCAGTCGGGCAATTCGGATCATGTTGTCGATTGCACTCGTGGCTCTGGAAGACGTCTTGATGGTCATGCGTTGCTTTACCGTTCGGCAGTATACGATTCCCGAGGCTCCAAATAAAGCGATTTATTTAGCGCAATCGCGATAGATGTAGGCGACGAGGAAAGGTTGAGAGGTTACACCGGCAAACTGCACAATGTGCTTGATACCTACGGGATAGCGAACAGCTTCGAAGTCCGTTCAGGCACTCCCACGAGCGCCGTGCCTGACCGCTCAGGCCCAGTCTAAGTTGAATGGAGTTCCCCACGCCCGGGGCGGAATTGACCAGCGCGCTGATAGCAGTTCCGATGTCCATGCGCCACTAGCATTTTTCCCAGTTCCTGACGCCTCAGGCGACTGCTAGGGTGAACATATGTCCCATTCCACCGGTGAGAAGCATTTCTGTCTCCGCCACAACCGAGACGGAACTGTTGATTCGATCTGCACAAAGTGCTTCGTGACCGTCTATCGCGGCGGAAGCGAACTGATTCGCAGGCAGGCTGAGGAGAACCACGTCTGCAATCAGTGGGAGGTGGAACGCTTCGGGATTGCGAAACGGCGATGAGCCTGCATTTGTTCTCCTTTGCCGAGTGGTTCGTACGCTCCAGTCGAATCGTTCGACTCCACACACACCTTGGCCTGTCCCGGTAATTTGCCTCCCGCGAGGTGAGCGCGACTACTGCCAAAACTGACAGTCACGACAAGGTCTCGGTGCACTGCATCTTTATGAATGCTCCGCCTTTCGCAGAGAAGCTCTGTCACTGTTCCCAGTGGGAACAAACGGGGCCGGGTCCCGCTTAGCTCGGCTGATCCCGCCAGCCGGAACGAATCGGATCGGGATTACCCCGCCAAGGCAATCGCTGTAGTAGACAAGATATGAGGGGCACGAAAGTGGTTCGCGCCTCGGATAGAAGGCAGAAAGAGGTTGGAAAGAGAGCTATGAAGACGATCTTGATGGCCGATCCCGTTCGATATCCGCGGATGACGACCCGGGAGCTTCGGGATTCCTTTCTGATGGACGGGCTCTGTCAGGAAGGCGCAATTCATCTGGCCTATCTGGATCTGGATCGTGCCGTTGTGGGGATGGCCGCTCCACTCCAAAGACCGCTCACCCTTCCGGTCGATCCGGAGCTCCGCGCCAGGAATTTCACGGACCGCCGCGAGATCGGCGCCCTCAACGTTGGGGGACCCGGCAGAGTCGTTGTCGGCGATTCATCCTATGATCTTGGCAATCTTGATGTCCTTTACATTGGCAGAGGAAACGGGGAGATTCGATTTGAGACGAAGTCACTGGATGCGCCAGCGGCATTTTATCTCTTGAGTTATCCCGCGCACACGAGCTACCCGGTCACAGTCATACGCAAGGAAGAAGCGTTGCCAACGGAAATCGGCAGCGCAAAGATGTGCAACCACCGGACAATCTATAAGTACATTCACGAAGGCGGCGCAAAGAGCTGTCAGCTTGTGATGGGTGTTACACACTTGCACGACGGCAGTTCATGGAACACGATGCCGGCTCATACGCACATGCGGCGCTCTGAGATCTACTTCTACTTCGACCTTCCCAGGGACGCCCGCGTTTTTCACCTGATGGGACCGCCGGAGGAGACACGTCACTTCGTCATCGGCAACCGGGAAGCGGTGGCGTCTCCCGGCTGGTCGATTCATGCGGGCGTGGGCACGCAGGCGTACAAGTTCTGCTGGGGCATGGGGGGCGAAAACCAGGACTATGCGGACATGGATCCTGCGCCTCTCGAAAGCATGCGCTGAATCGCTCGCGGTGTTCGGAGGAACTATTGCGGGGCCTTGGGTGAATGGCTGCGCTCGATGTTTGCTCTGCGGCCCTCGAGCGCCGATGAAATCTCCTTCGCGCAGCGCAGGACATGGGCGGCAATGCCCGGAACACAGTGCGCAGCCAGCCTCGATGCGGATCCCGAAACACTCATTGCAGCGATTGGCCGGCCCTCGCCGTCGAGTATGGGAGCACCAACACAGCGCGTCCCAATCTCCATCTCCTCGTCGTCAATGGCGTATCCGCGCCTGCGCACGCGTTCCAGGGCGCTCAACAATTCTTCTTTCGAAGAAATGGTCTTTGCGGTGAAGGGCTTGAATTGAATGCCGGCGATGATCGACAACGCTTCTTCGTGCGGCAAATTGGCCAGGATCGCCTTGCCCAGCGACGTACTGTAGACCGGGTTGGAAGTTCCCGTTCGGGAGCTGATGCAGACACGACGATTGACCGCCTCAACTTTGTCCAGATAAACGACCCTTGTCCCGTGCAGGACACCGAGGTGTACAGTTTCTCCGAGTCGAAGAGCGAGCCTGCGAAGGTAAGGGTAGACCCGGGACCTGAGATCAACCTGCTCCACCGCCCGGTTCCCCATGTCGTAGAGCTTGAGTCCAAGGCGGTAGCGATTTCCCGGCGCTCTCTCGATGAGCCCGGTATGCTCGAGCGCCATGAGCGCGCGGTGCGCGGTGCTCTTACGAAGTTCCATTCGCTTACAGATTTCGGCCAGGCTGAGGCAATCATTGCTCTCGCCCAGCAGATCCATGATGGCCACCACGCGATCAAGCCCTTCGAGTTTGTAACGGTCGCCACTTGCCGAGCAATCAGACGATCCACTGCTGGTGTCGACCTGCGGCTGTCGTGGCTTCGCCTGATTCAGCTCCGTCTTGCCCCTCTTGGCCCGAGCCGCACGTGCCTGGACCGAATTTCTCGGTCTATCTGCGCTGATTTGAGCCGAATCTAACCTCATATCCCTGACTCCTCTTCGGCCCGCCTGCTTCGAGATCCATCCGACGGCAAATGTATGGGGACAACTCAGTATAACTCGGAGAACTTTTTCAGATTTCCCCTACGGAGCGCATGACAGTTCACTCGTGCAGCCACAGAAGCGGCTGCCGAATGGGGTGATTGCGGATGATCTCCTGGGCTTGTGGATCGGGATCCAGGCGCCGCCACAACTCGAGATACCCGCGCTCCCGATAGGCAATCCCCGCAAACAGCAGGCTCGGTTGGCGCACCGGCAAGGCGTCGAAGTACTCAACGTCGCGCCGATATGGCCATGAGCTCTTGCTCGCAATGTAGGGGACCAGGAATCGGAAGCACCCTTCTACACTCCTTCCATCGGGGAGCCTGAAGGTCCACAGATCATCCTCGGAATCCGACAGGAGATGCGCGCTCATACCGAGCACATCGAGGTTGAAGAGCGAGTAGCTGTAGGGCTTGGTGCGAGCCAGTTCGAGGGGGAAGCTTCCGTCCGCGGCAATCTGCGCTGGGAGTATTTCCTTCTTGAAGCGTTCGCGACACGCATTGCGAACTGCATCGTTGTTCGTGAGAGTGGCGAATCCCGCGGCTTGCAGCAACCAGCAGGAACCGTGGTTATTCCTGGCTTCCCGCTCCTCCTGGCCTCGGGCTGAGGTTGTAAGCCAACTCAGGTAGGCCGCAAACCATGCCCGCACACCCTCGCGAATGAACGGTTCGTATGCGCTGTCTCTCGCGAGAACGATCGCAGACTGGGCCACTTCTACAAGGTGCAAGGTGTCAATGATTCCGATGCTCCGGCCCGTGTCAACGCCATGAATGGCCTGGGCGTACTGCAGGTTCGGATTCATGCGTGTTGCTGGCTCAACGAACCACGCTCGAAGATGCGCCGCCGCATGCGCAGCAAATTCCCGTCGGCTCGTCAGTATCCACGCGGCTGTAAGAGCCGGCACTTCAATGCTCAAGCGAATCAGCAGATCGCGATGCGCAACAAAATTTGCCGGATTGGATTCACCATCGCGCCGAAGGTACGGGCCATCGGGATCCCTGGGATCAGGCCACCAGTAATCCCCTTCGGAGTAATAGTCGTGGGGTCCGCCGGCACTGCGCGGAGCAGGCGCGGAGACGATAGTGCGCGGCGGAATCTTCAGGCAGCCTTCCGCGTCTCGCAGAACGCGCGGCCGTTCAAGTTCCGTAACCCATCCCCGAGGATGCGAAAGGATATCCTCCGGGGCGCCGATGCTTGCGCCCGCAGCCGCGGCCGCCGCACTGCTCACAATGAGAAATCGGCGGCGCGACAACGGGCACATTCGAAGCTCCTGCCTTGGCCCGCCAGTGGCTACTTGCCGGCCAATTGAGAAAGTTCAGACCCGGCCAGGAGAAACGCACCGACTCCGTACACGTAGCTCGACGATGGCTTGAATTTTCCCGGTTCGCCGCCAATCGGTTGAATAGATCCCAGCCTGCCATTCTCATAGACGTGGCTGAGCATTCCGCTCCAGGCTTTGGAGACCACCGGGAGATACTTTTTTCGCTCGAGGATGCCGTGATTTATTCCCCAGGCCATAGCGTAGGTATAGAACGCAGACCCGGATATCTCTGGGTTGGGGTATGAGCCGGGGTCGAGGAGACTGGCGCGCCAAAGACCATCGGCTTGCTGCAGTTCGGCGACCCGTTCTGCCATGTCCCGGTACTGCTGCACATACTTTGCGCGATCGGGATAGGTTGACGGCATCCGTTCGAGCACCAGGGCCAGGCCTGCCAGCACCCATCCGTTCCCGCGCGACCAGAAAACCTTCTGGCCATTGGCCTCGCGCATCGTCAGGAAGCGATCGTCGCGATAGTAGAGGTGCTCCGCGGGATCGTAGAGAGCGTCCGACGTAATCCACCATTGATGGTCCATGAAATCGAGATACCGGTGATCGCCGGTAGCGATGGACAACTGCGCAAGGACCGGAGGAGCCATGTAGAGCGCATCGCACCACCACCAGAGATTCTTCTTCGGATCCTCCGGCCGGACCATCAGCTTTTCCATGCCGTCCCGGGTGGGCGCGATCCTCTCCGTATCCTGCCTTTCCGCGTAGAACGCAAGGTAAGTCAGGCCGACGGCGTGATCGTCGGCGTGCTCGGGACGAGGTCCTAGGCTCCAGTGGTTCTCGCGCGCAACCTCGACAACGCGATCATGATACCGGTTGTCTCCCGTCGACTTCGAAGCTGCAAGGAACCCATCGTAGAGCGCAGCATAGGTCCATTGAATGTTGTAACGGCCTTCTGACTGTTTCAGTTGCCAGTCTGCGACCTTTTTCATCGCCTTATGAATCGCTGCGCGCTTCAGCTTGGGTGAGAGATCCCTCGCAAGCGGTCCGGGATCGTCCGGTTGATCCCCCGCCGCTGCGCGTTCTGCTTCAGCATTGAAAGGGACATTCTGGGCAACGAGAGCAGGTCTCAACCACAAAACTGCGGCAAGAAGCACAAACGACAACAGCCATCTCTTCATGAATCCGTCCTCATGGATTGCTTGCATGCGGCTACGGTGCCTGTCGGCCCACCTCTGCCTGCATGCAAAAGCAGCACGCCTCTCTGAGATTCGAGAGAGAACGTGCCGCGTGTGTGAAGCAAGGTCCAAG
>Ga0335069_10013995_pt1 | contig 11251 bp, 9 predicted proteins | sample Lox_Sample_11_FD_206714 | JGI IMG/M metagenome (GOLD analysis project Ga0335069, IMG submission 206714) | Soil microbial communities from Loxahatchee National Wildlife Refuge, Florida, United States - Lox_Sample_1.1 | ecosystem: Environmental > Terrestrial > Soil > Wetlands | place: USA: Florida... | reverse complement strand
GTGCGGCCCGCTCGACGGCGGGTTGGAGTTCCAGTCGATCTTCGTGCCGACGGGCACGTGCTCGGAGGATGACATGTGCGGAGGCTGCTCGATCTGCACCTGGCAGTTGGCGTCCGAGGAGGCAGAGCCGTCCGGGGCGTCTTCTCCCTGCGACTGGGACGACGACGATGACGCGCTACACGCCGCCGCGGCGAGGAGAAAGGACGAGCACCACCGCCGCATCTCGAATTCATCGGCGTCACGCGCCGCTTCGTCGAGGGGGCGAGGGCGCACGTTGCGCTCGAGGCATAGAACTCGGGCGGGTGAGGACACATGCGTTGCGTGTCCTTCGCGCGCGAGAAGGGCCCGCATGGGCCGCGCGTCACGGTCGACCTTTTCGCGCCCGAGCGATCGCGATCGGATGACCGCGCTCCGCTCGACCAGTATCCGACCGACGTGTTGCGCCGCTTCTTGTTCGATCGCGACACGATCACCAAATGGTCCGAGGGGGCGGACACCCGCGTCGGCGGGTGCCGCCCCCTTCGAGCTGGCTCAGTCTCGTGTCGAATCGTTTACCAACCGAAGGGCGAGTAGCCCCACACCTGCCCGATGTACGCGGTGGCGTACGGGTCAGCGTACGGCGAGCCATACCCCACCCCCAAGCCGTACCCGTACCCCAAGCCGTACCCCGAGCCCCACGCGCTGTGCCCGAGGCCAGTGTTCGCGAGCTGGGCGTACGGGTTGGTCAGCGGGTTGGTGACCGCATTGGCGTACGCGTAGGTGTACGGATTCATGTACTGGTTCCCCCACTGGCTCCACTGGCCGCTCACGAATGGGCTCTGCACCCCCGCGTGCGCCAGCCCGCCGACCGCCGGGTTGAAGCCGAACGTGTTCGGGGTCGCGACGCCGTAGGCGGACAGACGAACCTGGTTGAGCGCATCGATCGTCCGGTTGATGTTGTTGAGAAACTGCACTCCGCGGATGTCCATGTTCGAGGTCTGCATCATTTGTCGGTCCTCCGATTCGGTCCTGGTTTGGCAGACACCCCGGCCCCCCGGCCGTGTGAACGCGCGGTCGCGGCGCCGTAGTGGCTTGATCAGATCGTGACGGGCGGCGCGCCTCTGCAGCGCGCGTACCCGCTCCCGACGTTCACGCAACTACGCGACGTTGGCTCGGCTCCGGGCAAGCGGCGTCGACTACCAACTCGCCTCGCGACGCCCGCGGCAGCCGTGGGAGGCGAGGATCCACCAGCGCGCACCGCAGCCACGCTGTGGCGCCCCTGCCACCGGTCACATGGCTAGATCACCGTCTTCTGGTCCGGCACGATCACGAGGTTCACAGCCGCGTAGTGCTCCCAGGCTGCGGAGGAAGCCCGACGTCGAAGGGCAGGTCTCCATCCGCGTCACGCGGAGCGTCGACAAGGACACCGCGACCCGCCGCGCAGTCTTGCCGAGGGTCGAGCTTTCTTGACCCTCGATGGCTGGGACCCACAGTCGCGTCGGCGCCATGTTGAAAAACAATCTCTTCACTACCTCGATTCTCATCGGGGCCGCGACCGCTGCTTGGTTCCTCGGGTGCGGTAGCAATTCGGGGGGCACCTCGTCCGTTGGATCGGGCAGCAGCTCCGGAGGCAGCCCTGGGACCGGCAGCAGCGGCAGTCCCTTCAACGCGGGCAGCAACAGCGGCGGCAGCAGCACCGGCAGCAGCAACGGTGTGCTCGGCGGCTCCAGTGGCCCCAGCCAGAGCGGCGATGCAGGCCCATGCATGCCGCTTTCGAGCGTGCCGAGTACCAACCTGCCCTCGTACGCCACGGTCGTGCCCATGGCCGGCGCCTGCAATTCGATGCAGATGTCGGGATTCATGTCGGCCTGCGTGGGCCAGGGCGCGACCCGGGACAACTGCGTATCGTGGGCAAAGTCGAATTCGATGTGCGCTGAGTGCATCATTCAGTCGACCGACGCAGGCGTGACCGAGACGGGGGCCATTCTCTTCAGCTCCATGGGGGGGCCGGTGGGCGGCAACGTGCCCGGGTGCATTGCGCTCGCGGATCCCACCAACGGGCCGGCCTGCGCCGTTCAGTTCGAGCCCGTGATTCAGTGTGTCGCACTCGCCTGCGCGGAGTGCGCTGACCAGCAGAGCTTCTCCAACTGCGAGGCTGCCGCGAGGGCGACCACCGGCGCGTGCGCCGGAGTGTCGAGCGCTGCGCAGACGCTCTGCGCGAACGACCTGGGCTCCAACGGTGTGGGCGTGACGAAGTGCGGATACGGCACGTCGAACGAGCTGCCGGACGTCATCAACGTCATCTGCGGCGCCGGTCCGTGACCGCGTATCCGAGGTTTGTCGCCTGGGGACGGCGCTTGCGGCCACCCGTCCCGCCCCACGCGTGAAGACGTAGCGTCAGGTCGCGATCGTGCGCACGCTCAGGTACTCGCGGCCAAGTGAGCATCAAAATCCCGACCCCGCGGGACCGCTTCGACGTTCTCGGCGGTTCCGCGAGTCGGGTTTCTTAGACGACGGCGCGTGCTCCCTCCCGTGCTAGGTCGCGAGAACGCGCCCAATCTCACCAGCCCCAGCCCCAGCCCAAGCCGGCGCCGCCCCACCCCAAACCGGCGCCGCCCCACCCCAAGCCGCAGGCCGGGAAGCCGAAGGCGCCGATGCCGCCCCAGCCCCAGCCCCAGCCGCCATAGCCTAGACCGGCGTAGCCGATGCCGTACCCCGGCCAGCCCCAGCCACCGCCCCAGCCGACGGCGGCCGGCGCGCCCCAGCCCCAGCCTCCGCCCCAGCCAACGGCGGCCGGTGCGCCCCAGCCCCAGCCACCGCCCCAGCCACCTCCGCAGCCGGAGGCGACGACGGCACCACCGCAGCCGCCGGCGACGGCGTAACCCGCGGGATAGCCCCAGCCCCAGGCGCCGATGATGTCGACCTGTTGCTTGTCTAGCTTGTCCGCGCTCACCGGAGATGCGAGGTCGGCGCGCTGCTCGGGCGTCATCTCGCTCGCGTCCTTCTGGCCCTTGGCGATGACGTCATAGATGTGCTTCTCCACCGTGGGGCGGCTGTCGTCAGGGAACGCCTGCAAGACGTCGTTGATGAGGGGCTGGAGCGCATCGGAATCGATGTGCCCCTTCACGAACTGAACGTCGAAGGCGTTCTCGAGCGCGAGCGTCGTGCTCGCGACGCGCTGCTGCTGCTCCTGGTTTGCGGTGGGCTTCGTATCCTTGGCCTCCGGTGCGGAAGGGTCGCCTGCGCTAGCAGCGCATCCGGCGAGTGTCAGCGCGAGGCCGGCGGACAATACGACTGATGTGAACCTCATTGGAACAATCCTCCACTCCCCCGAGTTGGGCGAGTGCGCGCCCCGGTAGCAGTCAGCGGGCCGAGCAGGCCCGGCCGACGCAAGGCGCCCGGTGCCTCTCGCGTGGAAGGAACTCTGATTCACCGCGCGCGACGCTCGTCAGTTGCGACCTGGTGAGCAGCGAGGCGCAAACAGCTGCCGGGCTCGCGCGGACGCGGCGTGGGGCCGTTGTGCACGAGCGCGAACCCAGGCGGCGTTGTACCGCTTCTCAGAACGTGTCCAAACGAAGATGACGATTGGCCATCCGTCGTGGGCGCGCGACTTGAGCCGCGCGCGCTGAGGCTTCCGAGCGTCATGCGGAGCACGCGCGTCGTCCTCACGGGGCCGTGAGCAGATTTCGCACGGTCGGACGAGAGCTCGGACGAGAGCATGTGCGCCGGCGCGCCAAGCATTCAGCGGGCTGTGCTCCGAGATTCCGCGCGTCGAGCGAGCGCGCTTGCAGGCACCGCCGTTGCTCCCGCCCCGCTCGCTGGCTGGGAGGGCGCGGCCGAGATCGATCGACGCCCGCGTGCGCCAAGCCACGTCCGAGCGAGGAGACCCAAGGAATGAACACAACCAGTGACTGATCGAGATCTTTCTCCAATGCCTGGCGGCGGCGGGGGCCATGGTGGCTCCCGCCGCCGCTTTTTTTAACCTTGCGATGCGGGACGTCCCCGTCGGTGTCGAGACCGATCCAGCAGAGCACTCGCTTGCGCTGCCGTCGTGCAGAGGTTCACTCCGGCGCGCGAAACGCGCTGCCGTAGAGGCTCGACGTGCCCGCCACGACCGACGGGCGACCGCGACCGCGGTATCGACCTCGCCCAGCATCGACCGATGTCCGCGTGAGGCGCTTCGCTCGGCCTCCCGATGGACGCCAGCCGGAGCGGAGGACACGCGAAAGGACGAGACAGCCAAGGCATGCTCGGGCCGCCACGCAACTCATGTGCGTTCGCGAAGCTCGCGTGGGTCGGGACCCTCGCGCCTCGAGGTGGACTAAACGATAAGCGACGCCGGGGTGGGTCTACCTCGGCGACTGCGCTGACCTGCCGACGCTCGAGCAGTTCGCGAAAGCCCACTACGGACAAGTCGAATTGGAACCCCATCGGCCGTGTCGCACTGCCAGCGTGTGGCCGCCACGCGCCAAGCGTTCGCGGCGCTGCCATCGCGGACGGCCCGGCTCTCAACGGTGGAGCGTTCGGGCGGTGCCTAGCGTCCGGATCGTCAGCGAAACAAGACGAGGGCTCCCGACGGCTCAAGCCGTCGTGCGGGAATAAAAGCGAAGCTGGGGCGCTGGCGGGCACCGCCGTTGCTCTCGCCAGGCGCGCTGGCTGGGAGGGTGCGACCGAGACCGAGTCGACGACAGAGTCGATGTCGCGCGCGCCGGGCCGTGATCCATCAAGAAAAGGAAAAGAGGAGACAGACCATGAAACTCAACATCGCAAGACTCAGCGGGCTCGGAACGATCGGAATGGCCATCGTGGCCACGGCGCTGAACGCGGGCTGCGCTGCCGGCGCGGGAGAGCCGAATTCGGATGAGCAGACCGCTAAGTCGTCGGAGCCGTGGATCACGGCCCTCGGCGGCGGCTGCGGCGCCGGCGGTGGCTTCTCGGGCACGTACGCGTTTTCGTCGCCGAGCGTCATCGACAGCATCCTCACGAACACCGCCACCAACCAGAACCTGCAGTACCAGCTCTACTACGTGAACAACCAGGGCCAGCAGTTCCAGGTCAACCAGAACATGGTGCAGGCGTCGGCAGCGCAGCAGGCCATGTTCCAGACGGCAACGAACAACGTGTCGGCTTCCAACCTGCTCGCGGCTCAGACGGTCCAGAACGCGTTCACGAACAACGTGGCGCAGCAGAGTTTCGCGAATCAGGCTGGCTCGACGGTCGCCTCGGGTGCCAACCAGGCTTGGCAGAACAGCAACGCGGTCACCACTCAGACCAACACTGCCGCCCAGAACGCCTGGGGCAACAACGTGAACAGCGTTGCCAACCAGAGCTCCGCGTTCAACAACGCGTGGGGTAACCAGGCCGCGAACAACGTCGCCGCGCAGCAGGCGAACGCGTACGGAAACAACACGGCGCAGAACGTGAACAACCAGTGGGCGAACAACAACGCGTTCACGAACGCCTTCAACTCGGGCTTCCAGGGGATGTATGGCTTCTTCGGCGGCCTGATCTCCTACTCGGTGCCCTGGAACAACAACACCTCCACGGCCACCAGCGCCAACACGAACGCCGGGGCCAACAACCTGTCGAACGCGTTCTTCAACAACGGCTCGAACGCCGTTGCGCAGAACGCGACCAACACGTTCTACAACACGGGCGCCAACACGGCCGCGCAGAACTCGGCGGTCCAGCAGTCGGCGTTCAACAACGGCTCGAACGCGGTGCAATCGTCGACGGTCGCGACGCAGCAGAATTCCGCCGCTGGAAACGCGTTCAACAACATGACCGCGTTCAACAACATTGCGAACCAAGGCTCGTCGGCGTTCAACAGCGGTTCGAACCTGGCGTCGTCGACGTCTCAGAGCGCGAGCAACATCGCCAACTCGGCGAACACGAGCAGCCTGCAGAGCGCCTCGTCGTCTCAGTTCTCGAACGCCATGGTGTACAACAACCTGTCGTACCTGAACGCCAACCAGTACATCCTGCAAGTGACCGCCACGAATGCAGCGACGAACAACGTCATGCAGCTGGCCCAGAGTTACAACAACAGCATCAGCAGCTATTCGAACTTCCCGATCGGCGGCTGCTTCTACTGATGACGGCTACCTGACAAACGAAACCACTGAATAGCCGGCGGCAGCGGGGGTCATGGGGACTCCTGCTGCCGCTATTTTGTGAGGCCGCTGCCCAGCGCCGTCGACGCTGCATCGACCGCACTCGCGGCCGGCTCGGCTCGATGTCGCGTCGCGATGAGCTCCCTCGCACTGGCGGCTCATCACGTTTGGGTGGGGCCCGGGTGGGGCGGCGGCTTGGACTGAAGAAGTGAGCCGATCGCTTCACGACAAACCTCTGGCCGCTGCAAGAAGCACCTTGCGCGCCATGGCGGCTCGGTGCACGCCTCGACCGCGGTGGGTCAGGCGCGCGCTCGGCCCGTCGTCATCGCGGGCAGCTCGACGCTGCTGGTCTTCCGCGTCCGGCCGCGGTGGCGATCCCCGGAGGGCGACGATGCCGGCGCTCCCCCGGCACCGAGCGCAGCGACCGCGCAACGCACATGAATCCGGCGCTGTCGCCTCGGCACGCCACCGTCTAGGCGGCCGCTTCCGAGTGGGTGGACTGGAAGTCGCATGCTTGGGCCTCAGTGCGCTTCGGAACTACGGCGGTGCGACGCCGAAGAGGAGCAACGTCATGACGAGGCCTTCGTGTTGGTTGCTGGGCGCAAGCGCCCTCGCCTGGTTCGCGGCACTCTGCGCATGCAGCGGCAAGGGCGCTCCGAGCGGCCAGGGCCAGACTGGCGGAAGCGCTTGCCTCGGCCAAGCAATCGGCCAAACGACTAGCGGCGCCTGCTACGCGTGCATGCAGGCATCCTGCGCATCCCAGCTCGGGGCGTTCGGGAGCGACTGCAGCGACTACCTCGCCTGCGTCTGTCCGAGTGGCGCGTACGACGTCTCGGCCCAGTCCTCGCAGGCGTGTCAGGCGAAGCTCACGAGCGATTCCGCGTGCCTTCCATCGGCGCAGGCGGTCAACAGCTGCGCGGAGCAGAGTTGCACCAGCGAGTGCCATCCGTCGACCGGCAGCGGCGGGTCGAGCGGCGGGGGGGGCGTGGCTGGCGCTGGTGGCAGCGGTGGCGGTAGCGGTAGCGGCAGCGGCAGCGGCGGCGGCGGCAGCGCGGTGATGGCCTGCGGAGTCACGTTCTCCGTGGCCTCCTGCGCGCAATGCGTCACGGCCCAGTGCTGCTCGGTCACGCAGACCTGCGGAGAGGACCAGGCGTGCGTGGGCATCATCAGCTGCCTCCACCAATGCGGCCAGAGCACGAGCTGTGAACAAAACTGCGTGTCGAGCGCCCCGGCGAGCGCGCAGCAAGAGCTGAGCGCCGCGGCGCAATGCTGGTCCACGTCGTGCAGCTCGGGGTGCTGAGTCCCGAGAGCGCGAGCGGCCGTCACGCGCCGCGGTCCAGCAGAAAGCCCGCTGCGCCAGTGATGCAGCTTTCGTGATCACGGTTCCCCCCCGTCTCGCTCGAGCTCCTCGTGCTGGAACCCTACGACTCCCCTGCAGCGTCCGCGCCCGGCCGAGCGCGTGTGCGTCGAGGCGCTATTCACCGACGCGACTCGTGCTCCAGCCATTCGGTGAGCGAAGACAGGCGTGGCCGACGATCTCGTGGATCAGATCTGGCTCGGGCGTGTAGAGCGGCGTGCTCGGATGGCGCATGTACTGCGTGGCGAGGAAGGTGCGGTCAGCGAGGTGCTCCATGAACTCACGCGGCGTCACCAGCCCCGCCACCGGCGCGTAGCGGAAGCGGGTCGCGCGCATGAGCTCTTCGCTGATTTCGGCGAGCTGTGGAATTCGTTCAGCGCTCAGGCCGAGGCGCCGCCACGCCGCCAGGTAGCTGCGGCATGCGTAGCGCGCATGGAGCGGGGCCAGCGCTTGGAGGGCCGCAGTCCAGACCTGCCCTTCTTCCACGGTGTAGTCGACGTGGGGCGGCGGCTGTCCGCGCACATTGACGGCGGCCAGGCGCGCGATCGCGTCGCGACGTGCCCGGTAGGTCGCGTCACGAAAACCGGGGTGGTCACGGTCGAGGATGACGAGGTGCGCGTCCAAGCGCGCGGGACGTAGCGAGATGCGTGGTGCCCAAACAACGGCTCGAGCGCGTCGAAGCTCTGCGATGAGGGTCCGGCCGCGACGACCAGCCTGTGGTCCGGATCGGGGCCGCTTCAGCTCGACGAGCGAGGCACCGACGACGTTCGAAGCCGCATCGTTGACGCGGCGCACTCTCACTGCGGGTGGTGTGTGTGCTCGCGAACGGGCCGGTGCATTCTTCGCCGGAGCCTCGCGTCTTCCAGGCGGGCGAGCTCCGCAAGGCTGACGACACACACTGGGCGGCCGTCCTCGTCGACGCAGACGATGCGCGACTTGTGGTGCCCCACCAGGAGCTGCTCGATGGTCGAAAGCTCGTCCCTCACGGTGAAGACGACCGGGTCGCGAGTCATGACGTCTTTCAGCGGAAGGTCGAGCGAGGCGTCCGCCGCGGCGAGGCGGGTGACGAGGTCCCGGTCCGTGATGGTGCCCGTCATTCGACCGGCTGCGTCGCAGACCGGTATCAGGTCGAGGCCCTCGTCGCGCATCAGCAGGGCTGCCTGTCGTGCCGAGTCCTTCTCCGACAAGCAGGTCGGTCTCCGATCCATGAACTCCAGCAGCTCGAGGGCGTCGTGGAGCGTGAAGAGCCCGACCAGAGCGCCGCTTGCGTCGACCACCGGCATCCGTCGAATCCCCTGGGAACGCATCCGCGCGATCACATCGTCGACGTCTTCGTCGTCGGCGGCGGTCACGATCTCGTGCGCTATCGTTTCCGGGAACAGGACATCGCGCACTGTGAGCTCACCCAGGGACCGGATGTTCCTGGCGACCAGGCCGACGACGATGTCGCGGTCCGTGATCGAGCCCACGGGTACCTTCCTGCCATCGAGCTCCTCGACGACCACGAGCTCGTCGATGCCTTCGGCATGCATCCGGCGTGCGGCTTCGGCCGCTCGGTCCGTCTTCCTGATGCACGGTACGTTTCGGCTGCAGACCTGTCCGAGCTTCATCGCAACTGGCATCGTGCTGGAAACTTGGGTAAGGCCTCCCGACGGCGCCATCGGTCGAGAATCGACTTTCGCGCATGCGGTCTCGCGCCTCGTGGCATTCACCGCTCGTGCGTCGTTTGACGCGCGGATGAGCGGGCCACGCATCAGCCGCCGCGATGACCTTTTCTCTACACAACCGGCACGCTCGGAACCGAGGTCGGGTCCGCGTCCAGTCGAACGTCCTTCAGTACACGGGCGGCCTCTTCAGCCGTCGGCGAAGCGCCGGTCGAGGCGGGGACGGGCCAACGCGAGCGAGGCGGGCGGCGGGAGCGAACGGCCGTGCGTCGCGCGCACGAAGAGCGGGTCGCGGAAGGGAGGGCGCCCGACGAACAGCTCGTGAGCCATCACCCCGAACGCGTAGATGTCGATCGAGGCGTGCAGCGTCCTGCCGTGGCGCGCCAGCTCCGGGGCCATGTAGGTCGGCGTCCCCATCACGCGGCCCGCCCGGGTCACCCGCTGGTCGCCGCTCGACGGAGTGTCCGGTCCCGGCTCCTCGGTGAGATCCACGTCGCCGACGCTCACGACGCCCGGGTGCGACACCTCCGACATGAACTTGGCCTCGCGCGCGAACCGCGCGAGCGCCTCGCCGTCGCGCGTCGCGGCGGCCGGAATGACGAAGCGGTGGGGGCCGGTCCCCGAGGGCCCCGTCGAAGTGCGCCGGCAGCGACAGCGGGGTCGTGACGCCGCCCGCGTCGAACGTCCGGCTCGGGAGCATGAGGGGATGGGCTCCTCCCCCACACGCTGCGAGCAGCACGACTGCAAGGACAAGGAGGAAGACACGGCGCACGGGTCCCCATCAGTCTCGCGCCGAGAGGAGCGAACAGATGGCCGCCGTTTCACTCGCGCCGCGGCGATCGGCGGCGCGGCTCACGTCCTCGCGGTTGCTCGGGTGGCTCGCGGTCCGGCGCGGGCGGGATCGGTCGCTCCACCGGCGTCGTTCCCTGAAGCGTGAGGCGTTCCCCGTGGTGCACGATCTCGAGCGTCCCCTGCGCATCGAGAAGTCGATACGTGGCCGTGCTGGCGCCGATGCTCACGCGAAGTCCGAGCCCGCGACGCACGATGGTGAACGACAGGCGGGTCAAGCCGTCGGGCAGCCGCGGCGCGCACGACAGCATATCGCCGTCGTCGCGGAGGCCCCCGAAGCCCGCGACGAGACCGATCCACGTGCCTGCCAGAGCGGCGATGTGCAGCCCGTCGCACACGTTGTGCTCGAGATCCTGGAGGTCCATCAGCGCCGTCTCGGCGACGTAGTCGAACGCGAGGCGCAGATGACCGACCTCCGCCGCGAGCGCCGCCTGCGTGCACGCAGACAGCGAAGAGTCGCGGACCGTGATCCGCTCGTAATACTCGAAGTTGCGCGCCTTCACTTCCGGCGGGAACGCATCCGCGCACAAGTGCATCGCCAGCACGAGATCGGCCTGTTTCACCACCTGCTTCCGGTAGAGATCGAAGTACGGGAAATGGAACATCAGGGGATATTCGTCGGGACGGGTCGCGGCGAAGTCCCAGACCTCGTGCGTCAAGTAGCCACCCGACTGTTCGTGCACGCCGAGGTGTGAATCGTAGGGAATGAAGACGTGCTCCGCGGCTGCGCGCCAGTCCGCCATCTCCCCAGGCGTCACCCCGAGCTCGCGTGCCCTGTCCTGGTGCCGCGCGCATGCGTCGGCCGCGCCGACGAGGTTCCGTCGCGCCATCAGGTTCGTGTACACGTTGTTGTCGGCGATGGCCCCGTACTCGTCGGGGCCCGTGACTCCGTCGATCCGAAACGCGCCGCTCACGTCGTGGTGCCCGAGGCTGCGCCACAGCCGGGCGGTCTCGACCAGGATCTCCACGCCGACGTCGCGGTCGAACCGGCTGTCCCCCGTCGCCTTGACGTAGCGAATGACCGCGTCGGCGATGTCCGCGTTGACGTGGAACGCCGCGGTTCCGGCCGGCCAGTAGCCGGAGCACTCCTCGCCGTGGATCGTTCGCCAGGCGAACGCCGCGCCGTTCAGGTGCAACTCCCGCGCGTGGTCTCTCGCGATCGCGAGGGTCGCGTGGCGCCATCGAAGCGCAGCTGCAGCTGCGGCCGGAGCCGTGTACGTGAGCACCGGCAGGACGAAGATCTCGCTGTCCCAGAACGAGTGACCGTCGTAGCCATTGCCCGTGAGGCC
>Ga0335069_10013994_pt1 | contig 11252 bp, 11 predicted proteins | sample Lox_Sample_11_FD_206714 | JGI IMG/M metagenome (GOLD analysis project Ga0335069, IMG submission 206714) | Soil microbial communities from Loxahatchee National Wildlife Refuge, Florida, United States - Lox_Sample_1.1 | ecosystem: Environmental > Terrestrial > Soil > Wetlands | place: USA... | reverse complement strand
TCGCCTCGGGCGCGATGTTCACGAAGGTGCACCAGGGCTTCGCCGAGCTGTCGGAGCTCGGACTCGTCGACGGGACGACGCCGCGGCTCGTCGGCGGCCAGGCCGAGGGCTGCGCTCCCGTCGCGACGGCGTTCGAGGCGGGCGCGAAGGTCCGGCCGGTGCGCCCGAACACACTCGCGCGCTCGCTCGCGATCGGCAGTCCCGCCGACGGCGACCTCGCGGTCGCGACCGCGCGGCGCTCCGGCGGGTCGGTCCACGCGGTGAGCGAGGACGAGATCGCCGACAACATCCGCCTGCTCGCCGAGACCACCGGCGTCTTCGGCGAGACGGCGCCGGGCGTCACGCTCGGCGCGCTGCGCGAGGCCGTCCGGCGCGGCGAGCTCGGCGAAAGCGACCGCGTCGTCCTGCTCGTCACCGGGGACGGGCTGAAGACGCCCGGCGTCGTCGCCGACGACGTCGAGCTCGTCACGGTCGCGCCGGACGCAGATCTGATCCTGGAGCGGCTCGGTGTCCAGGTCTAGGGAACGACGACAGGGAGGTGCGCCATGAGAACCGGTCCGCGGACGGGGTTCCGCTGGACGCCGGAGACGATCGTCTACGCGATCACGCTCTGGTACCGCAAGCACAACCGGACTCCGTTCACGAGCGAGTGGGACCAGGCGGGTGACAACCACCCGTCCCGCCAGACGGTGAGCCGCGTGTTCGGCAGCTGGAACGAGGCGATGGTCGCCGCCGGGTTCACGCCGCGGCCGCGCGGCCGCCAGCCGAGGTCGCTGACGGAGGGAGCCCTGTCGGATGCCTGACGCACCGCGTGTCGTCCTCCTGCCGGGGGACGGCGTCGGACCGGAGGTGGCCGAGCAGGCGCGGCTCGCGCTCGAGCTGCTCGCGCCCGGGGTCGAGGTCGAGGAGCGGCTGATCGGGGCCGCGGCCATCCGGGCGACCGGGAAGCCGCTGCCCGAGGAGACGCTCGAGGCCTGCCTCGGCGCGACCGCGGTGCTGAAGGGGCCGGTCGGCGACCCGGAGTTCGACGCGGCCGACGTGCGTCCCGAGCAGGGGCTGCTCGCGCTGCGCGGCGCGCTCGACGCGTACGCGAACCTCCGGCCGGCGGTGCAGGGCGACGTCGACGTGCTGATCGTGCGCGAGCTCGTCGGCGGGCTCTACTTCGGCGCGAAGGGCGTCCGCGACGACGGCACCGTCTTCGACACGTGCGAGTACACCCCGAGCCAGGTGGAGCGGATCACGCGCCGCGCGTTCGCGCTCGCGCGGACGCGGCGCGGGCACCTGACGTCCGTCGACAAGGCGAACGTGCTCGAGACGTCGCGGCTCTGGCGTCGCGTCGTGAACGAGATCGCTCCCGAGTATCCGGACGTCACCGTCGAGCACATGCTCGTCGACAACGCGGCGATGCAGCTCGCGACGACGCCGCAGCAGTTCGACGTCCTCGTCACCGAGAACATGTTCGGCGACATCCTCTCCGACCTCGCCGCCGCCGTCACCGGCGGGCTCGGGCTCGCACCGTCCGCGAGCCTCGCCGACGGGGGGCCGGGGATCTTCGAGCCGGTGCACGGCTCGGCGCCCGACATCGCCGGCCGCGGGATCGCGAACCCGACGGCGATGCTCCGCTCGACCGCGCTCCTCCTCGAGCACGGTCTCGGCCGGCCCGACGAGGCGGCCGCGCTCGCCGCCGCGGTCGACGTCGCGCTCGCCGAGGCTCCCACGCCGGACCTGGGCGGCACCGCGACGACGGCGCAGCTCGGCGCCGCGGTAAGAGCACAACTCGAGGTTGACGCGGCCGCCGCCGGCACCTACCCTGCCGGCAATGGCTCTCGCGCCTGAAGCCGTGCGGACCTCCGCCTTTACCGGCTTCTACGCCGCGGGCTTTTTCGGGCGCGCCTTTACGCGCTAGCCGGCGCTTTCGTCCCTCCCGCCGTCGCCGGCTAGCCACATCACCTCCGCGGGACCCGCGTCTCGATCCGTTCGCGAGGAGGCGAACCGTCCGATGAGCCACACAACTCCACTCGCACCCGTCCCGTCCACGATCCCCGGCGCCTGCTCGTGCGAGCGGCCGGTGCCGGTCGAGCGCGCCGAGCGCAAGGGCGCGGCCGCGGTCGTGTGCCTGCGCTGCGGGAAGCCCGTCCCGGCGAGGCTGCGGTGAGCGAGACCGTCGCGTACCCCGGGCCGCCCGGGAGCCACGCGTCGGCCGCGGCAGCGACGATGTTCCCGCGGGAGCAGCTCCTGCCGCTCGGGGGATTCCGGGCGGTTGCGGACGCCGTCGCGCAGCTCGACGCGGGGCACGGCGTGCTGCCGATCGAGAGCTCGCTGGCCGGTCCGGTCGCGGAGACGCACGACCTGCTGCACGACCACGCGCTCTCGATCGTGGCCGAGGCGGTGCTGCCGATCCGCCACTGCCTCGCGGGGCCCGAGCAGGTTCCGCTCGACGAGATCCGGATGGTGATCTCGCACCCGACGGCGCTCGAGCAGTGCCGCCGGCTGCTCGAGCGCATGCCCGCCGCGTCCGTGCTGCCGGCGGCGACGACGGCCGAGGCGGCGCAGGCGGTCGCGGAGGCGGGCGACCCGACGGCGGCGGCGATCGCCGGGCAGGAGGCGGTCGGGCTGTACGGCCTGTCCGTGCTCGCCGACGACGTCGGCGACGGGCCGGCGTTCACGCGGTTCGTCTCGATCGCGCCGTACACGCTCGTCGCGGCCGACCGCGCAGCGGCGCGCATCGCGCTCTCGTTCGTCACGGATCACCGTCCGGGCGCGCTCCACGCGGCGATCGAGCCGTTCGCGCACGCGGGGCTCGACCTCGTCCGGCTCGTCGCGCGCCCGATTCCGGGCGCTCCGTTCAGCTACCGGTTCGACGCGGTCGTGTCGGGCCATCCGCTCGACCCCACCGTCCGCGAGGCGTTCGCCGAGCTCGCGCGGCGGACCCGTTCCCACCGTGTTCTCGGCGTCTACGAAGCAGCGAAGGAGTCGCAATGACCGATGCACCGAACGTGGCGGCGCTCGCGCCGTCGAGCGATCCGCACGTCACGCGCGTCCGTCGCGAGATCTCCGATCTCGACCGGGCGCTCGTCGATCTCGTCAACAAGCGGCTGAAGCTCGTCGCGCAGTTGAAGCATTACAAGGAGGAGCACGGGATCGGATTCGTCGATCTCGCACGCGAGGAGTGGATGCTGCGGTACCTGCAGCGCGCCAACCGCGGCCCGCTCTCCGCGGAGGGGCTGTCGGATCTCTACCACGAGCTGCTCTCGCTGATGAAGCGCGAGGTGCTGGCCCAGGAGGAGGGCGGCGCGGCGTAGCCCGCGCCGCTTCCAGGGCGCGGTCTCGCTCCTTGTAACAGTCTGTTACGAGAGCGAGAGCGTCGAGACCGGCGCCGCGTGCGCCGACTCGTAGGCCGCGATCGCGTCGTCGGCGCGGAGCGTCAGCGCGATCTCGTCGAGCCCCTCGAGCAGGCAGTCGCGCTGGAAGTCGTCGAGCGAGAACGTGAACCCGCCCGCGTCACACGCCTCGAGGTCGACCGTCAGCTCCTCGCCGCCGCGCGCGCGCTCCATCAACGCCTTCACCTGCTCCGCCGGCAGCTCGACCGGCAGCAGCCCGATCTTCAGCGAGTTCTGCCGGAAGATGTCGCCGTACGACGGCGCGACGATCGCCTCGAAGCCGTAGTCCTGCAGCGCCCATGGTGCGTGCTCGCGCGACGAGCCGCACCCGAAGTTGCGCCCGGCGAGCAGGATGCGCGCGCCCTGCGCCTCCGGCTGGTTCAGCTCGAACGCCGGGTCCTTGCGCCAGTCGTAGAAGAGGAACTCGCCGAAGCCGGTTCGCTCGATCCGCTTGAGGAACTGCTTCGGGATGATCTGGTCCGTGTCGACGTCCGGCCGGTCGAGCACGGCGGCGCGCGACGTCACCGAGCGGAACGCCTTCACTCGCCGGGCTCCGTGAAGTGGCCGGCGAGCGCGGTCGCGGCGGCGACGGCGGGCGACACGAGATGCGTGCGGCCGCCGGCTCCCTGCCGTCCCTCGAAGTTGCGGTTCGACGTCGACGCGCACCGCTCGCCGGGGGCGAGCACGTCGGGGTTCATGCCGAGGCACATCGAGCAACCTGCGCGCCGCCACTCGAAGCCGGCGGCCTCGAAGACACGGTCGAGGCCCTCGGCCTCGGCCTGAGCCTTCACCTGGGCTGACCCGGGTACGACCATCGCGCGAACGGAGGGGTGCACGCGACGGCCGCGCACGACCGCTGCTGCGGCGCGCAGGTCCTCGATCCTCGAATTCGTGCATGAGCCGATGAAGACGCGGTCGACCTCGATCTCCCGGATCGGCGTGCCGGGAGCGAGGCCCATGTACGCGAGCGCGCGCTCCGCCGCCGCCTGCGCGTCCGGGTCGCCGAGCGACGCAGGATCGGGGACGGCGCCGTCGATCGGGACGACCATGCCGGGATTCGTCCCCCACGTCACCTGCGGGCGGATCGCGGCGACGTCGATCACGACCTCGCGGTCGAACGCCGCGCCCGGGTCGGTCGGCAGCGCGCGCCAGCGGTCGAGCGCCTGCTCCCAGGCGGCGCCGCTCGGCGCCCCGGGGCGGCCCTCGACGTAGGCGAAGGTCGTGTCGTCGGGCGCGATCATCCCTGCCCGCGCGCCCGCCTCGATCGACATGTTGCAGATCGTCAGCCGTCCCTCCATCGAGAGCGCCTCGATCGCCGGGCCCGCGTACTCGACGACGTGCCCGACGCCGCCGGAGACGCCGATCGCCCCGATCGCGGCGAGCACGTAGTCCTTCGCCGTCGTCCCGCGCGCCGGCTCGCCCTCGAAGCGGATCCGCAGGGAGCGCGGCTTCGACTGCGACAGCGTCTGCGTCGCGAGCACGTGCTCGACCTCGGAGGTGCCGATCCCGAACGCGAGCGCGCCGAGCGCGCCGTGCGTCGACGTGTGCGAGTCGCCGCAGACGATCGTCATCCCCGGCTGCGTCAGCCCGAGCTCCGGGCCGATCACGTGGACGATTCCCTCGCGGCCGCTGCCGGTCGCGTAGAGCGGGACGCCGAACTCGTCGCAGTTTCGCCGCAACGTCTCGAGCTGCTGCTCCGAGAGCGGATCGACGGGGGTGTCGTCGCCGGTCGCGACGTTGTGGTCCATGGTCGCGAGCGTCAGGTCGAGCCGGCGGACGCTGCGCCCGGCGAGCCGCAGCCCCTCGAACGCCTGCGGCGAGGTCACCTCGTGGACGAGGTGGAGATCGACGTAGAGCAGGTCGGGCCGGCCCTCCGCACGCTCGACGACGTGGCTCTCCCAGACCTTCTCGAACAGCGTCTGCGGCATGAATCGACGCTAGCACTGCGGTGCCGTACGACCGCGCGATTGTCCGGTTTGACGCCGGCGTATGCCTACGCTTGCGCGGTGGGAGCACGGGACGAGTCGCGCGGTGACGCGCCGCTGCGGCGGGACGTCCGCCTGCTCGGCGACCTGCTCGGGCGCGTGCTCGTCGAGCAGGAGGGCGGGCAGCTGCTCGAGGACGTCGAGCACGTGCGCGCGCTTGCGCGCGCGGCGCGCGGCGGCGCCCGGCACGACGAGCTCCGCGCCGCGGTCGAGGGGCTGCCCGTGCCGCGGCAGGCGAGCGTCCTCCGCGCGTTCGCCCTCTACTTCCAGCTTGCGAACGTCGCCGAGCAGCACCACCGCGTGCGCCGCCGGCGCGAGTACGCGCACGAGCAGCTCGTCCCGCGCGAGTCGCTCGCCGAGGCGTTCGAGCGGCTCGAGGGCGCGCCGGAGCAGGAGGTCGAGCGGCGCGTCTCGCTCGAGCTCGTCCTCACAGCGCATCCGACGGAGGCCGCGCGCCGCACCGTGCTCGCGGCGCACCTGCGCGTCAGCGCGCTGCTCGCCGAGCTCGACGACCCGCTCCTCGCACCGGCGCGGCACGCTGAGATCGAGAACGCGCTCGCCGCGGAGATCACGATGCTCTGGCAGGCCGACGAGGTGCGCACCCGCCGCCCGCGCGTCGTCGACGAGATCCGCAACGGCCACTGGTTCTTCGAGCAGAGCCTCATCGACGCCGCCGAGCGGCTGCTCGCCGACTACCGCCGCAGGCTGCCCGACGCGCCCGCGCCGATCCGCTTCGGCACCTGGATCGGCGGCGACGCCGACGGGAACCCGAACGCGGGGCCGGAGACGATCGCCGAGGCGCTCGAGCGCGCCCGCCGGCTCCTGCTCGGGCGCTACCGCGACGAGGTGCGCGCGCTCGCCGCCGCGCTCGGCGTCTCCTCCCGCCTGACGCCGGTGAGCGCGGAGCTGCTCGCGTCGATCGAGGCCGATGAGCGAGCGTTCCCGGAGATCGCGGCGGAGCTCGGCGACCAGAACCTCGACGAGCCGTACCGGCGCAAGCTGTCGCTGATGTGGCGGCGGCTCGACGGCGACCGCTACGAGCGCCCCGAGGACCTCGCCGAGGACCTCGCCGTGCTCGACCGGAGCCTGCGCGCGAATCGCGGCGCGCGGATCGCCGACGGCGGGCGCGCCGCGCGGCGCCGCCGCGTCGAGCTGTTAGGCTTCCACCAGGCGAAGCTCGACGTGCGCGTCCACCGGGACGAGCTCGCGGCCGGGAGCGAGCGCGTGCGCGCGACGCTCGCCGCCGTCGCGACCGCGCGGGCCCGCCACGGCGCCGCGGCGCTCGACACCGTGATCGTCTCCGGCACCTCGTCGGCCGACGACGTGCGGCGCGTGCACGAGCTGACGGACGAGCCCGTCTCGGTCGTCCCGCTGTTCGAGTCGGTCGATGCGCTCCGCGCCGCGCCGCGGATCTACGAGGAGCTCCTCGACACGGTCGGCTGCCGCGAGGTGATGGTCGGCTACTCCGACTCGGCGAAGGACGCCGGCTACCTCGCGGCGCAGTGGGAGATCCGCAGCGCGCTCGTCGCGCTCGCGGACGTCGCGCGGGCACGCGGCGTCGAGCTCACGGTCTTCCACGGTCGCGGCGGGAGCGCCGGGCGCGGCGGCGGCCCGACGCACGCCGCCATCCTGGCGCAGCCGCAGGGCGTCCCGCCGGGACGGCTGAAGGTCACCGAGCAGGGCGAGACGATCGCGTTCAAGTACGGCCTCCCCGGGCTCGCGTACCGGAACCTCGAGGCGGCGCTCGCGGCGACGCTGCTCGCGAGCGAGCCCGCGCTTGCCGGCGTCGAGCCGCCCGAGGGCGGGGAGGAGCTCGTCGCCGCCCTCGCCGCCCGGTCGTACGCCGTCTACCGCGGGCTCGTCGAGGACGACGGCTTCGTCGACTTCTTCCGCGCGTTCACGCCGGTGGACGAGCTGGCGCTGCTCCACATCGGCTCGCGTCCCGCGCGCCGGCCCGAGGGCGCCGGCTACCTCACGTCGCTGCGCGCGATCCCGTGGGTGTTCGCGTGGACGCAGAACCGCTGCCTGCTCCCCTCCTGGTTCGGCTGCGGCAGCGCGTTCGCCGACGCCGACCCGGCGGAGCTTCGCCGCCTCTACCGCGACTGGGCGTTCTTCCGCACGCTCGTCCAGAACCTCGAGATGACGCTCGCGAAGTCGTCGATCGAGATCGCGATCGAGTATCTCGACCTCGTCGGCGACGTGAGCCTTTGGGCGCCGATCGCCGCCGAGCACGAGCGCGTCGTCGCGGCCGTGCTCGACATCGTCGAGGCGCGCGAGCTGCTCGACCGCCATCCGGTGCTGCAGCGCTCGGTGCGTCTGCGCAACCCGTACGTCGACCCGATGAACGCGATCCAGGTCGAGCTGCTGCGCCGCTACCGCGCCGGCGAGGAGGATGCGGCCGCGCCGCTCCTCCGCTCGATCGCAGGCATCGCCGCCGCGCTCCGCAACACCGGGTAGTTCTCGATCCGGACAGGAACGCGCAGCGTCCCGCTGTTCCCGCAGACGTCGGACGCGCGAACGGCGAGGACGTACTTCCCGTTCGCGAGGCGCCGCGTGTTCAGCGGCTCGCGGGTGAGGACGAAGAGGTACCGCCCGGGACGGTGCATGAAGTAGCGGCGCCCGAACACGGGGAAGTTCTGGTACGTCCCGGCGGCGTAGACCTGCCAGAACCGGCTGTTCGGCGGCTCCGTCTGCCGGAAGTCGACCGCCGTCCGCCACGGCACGACGGCGTGTCCGCCGGCGCGGCTCAGCTTCCAGCGCACGAGCGCCGGCGTGACGGGGTAGCCGAACCATTCGCCCGGCACGGGCATCGGCGGCATGTCGGACGCGTCCGCGACGAACCGCACGCGGCCGTGGAGGCCGGTCTCCTCCAGCAGCGCGCCGGTCGGGCCGGTCGCCCAGACGCCGTGGACGACGGGAATCGTGTGATCCCGGTACGGCTCGAGGTGGCCGGGATCGAGCGGGTTGTGCACGCGGAAGCCGTCGATCTCCGACAGGTGGACGTGGAGCCAGCCCGGCAGGACGTGCCCGATCACGGTGCGGTACGCGACGGCCCGCTGTCCCGGCTCGACCGCGGGCCAGACGTGGAAGTACTGGAAGGTCCGGCCGTCCCCGGTGACGACGATCACCTCGTCGCCGTAGCCGATGCCGGCCCGCCCGGAGACGACCGCGTAGACCGCCGTCCCCGTCGGCGCGGCGATGTCAATGCCGTTGTGGAACGTGTACGAGCCGGGAATCGACGGAGACGCGTCGCCGAGCTCGCTCTCGCCCGCCGTCACCGTGCGCGGGTCGCCGAAGAAGCCGCGGACCGGGTGCTGCCGGTCGAACGGCTTCACCGGCCAGTGGTAGACGACTGGCCCCGTGTGCGGCCCCGCGCACGGCGAGCTGCGCGCCGCCGTCCACGTCCGCCTCCCGGCCTCGCGCGTGTCGCCGAGGGCCGCCGCGGGCAGCGCGACCGCAAGGAGGAGAAGTGCGAGGGCCGCGCGCACACTTTCAGATATAGCCCCGGCTGATCGAAGGAATGCGTCGTCGCGACGTTGCGTAACGAAGACGCAACGTGGGCTGAACCGGACAACGAGTCGCGTCGCGCCGGAGCCTCTGCGACCATCGAGCGCAATGGAGTTCCGCCGCGTCGACGCGCTTCCGCCGTACGCCTTCGCCGAGGTCGAGCGGCTCAAGCTCGAGCTGCGCCGGGACGGGCAGGACGTGATCGACCTCGGCTTCGGCAATCCGGACGTCGCGCCGCCGGAGATCGCGGTCGAGAAGCTCCGCGAGGCGGCAGCGCTGCCGCGCAACCACCGCTACTCGTCGAGCCGGGGGCTGCCGCGGCTGCGCGAGGCGATCTGTGCCCTCTACCGCGACCGCTACGGCGTCGAGCTCGACCCGGAGCGGGAGGCGACGCTCGCGCTCGGCGCCAAGGAGGGGCTCGTGCACGTGCTCTGGGTGCTGCTCGGCCCCGGCGACGTCGCGCTCGTCCCGAGCCCGAGCTATCCGATCCACCTGTTCGCGCCGGGCTTCGCGGGCGCGGCGGTCGCGCGCGTGCACGTCGGCCCCGACCGCGACTTCCTCGCGAACCTCGAGGAGGCGTGGCTCGCGTCGCAGCCGCGCCCGCGGGTGCTCATCTGCTCGTTCCCGCACAACCCGACGACCGCCTGCGCCGACCTGCCGATGATGCAGGCACTCGTCGACTTCGCACGCGACAGCGAGCTCGTGCTCGTGCACGACTTCGCGTACGCGGACCTCGCCTTCGACGGCTACCGGCCGCCGTCGGTGTTCGAGGCGGAGGGCGCGCGCGAGGTCGCGGTCGAGCTGTACTCGCTGACGAAGGGCTTCTCCGTCGCCGGCTGGCGCGTCGCCTTCGTGCTCGGCCGCGCCGACGTCGTCGGTGCGCTCGCGCGGCTGAAGTCGTATCTCGACTACGGGAGCTTCCAGCCGCTCCAGATCGCGGCGACCGTTGCGCTGCGCGAGGCGGCCGACTATCCGCGTGAGGTCGCGGAGATCTACCAGGGGCGCCGCGATGCCCTCTGCACCGGGCTCGTGCGGATCGGCTGGGAGGTGCCGCCGCCTCCGGCGACGATGTTCGTCTGGGCGCGGATCCCCGAGGCGTTCGCCGGCGAGGGCTCGCATGCGTTCGCGTTGCGCCTGCTCCGCGAGGGGCTGGTCGCGGTCAGTCCCGGCAGCGGGTTCGGCCCGGACGGCGAGGGATTCGTCCGCTTCGCGCTCGTCGAGAACGAGCAGCGCATCGGCCAGGCCGTGCGCGGGATCAAGCGCGTGCTTGCGTCCGTCCACGCGCCCGGCTAGCCTGGATCGCGGACGGTCGCTCCGTTGCGACCGGCCGCAGGCGGTGTCGCCTCCATGAGTCGGGAACTCGTGGAGGCTTTTTCATTGGTCCGAGGAGGCAGCGATGGCAGACGGGAGAGACGACGCACTGCGGGTGCTCGTCGCCGAGGACGAGACGATCATCCGGCTCGACCTGATCGGGCTGCTGGAGAAGCACGGGCTCGTGGTCTGCGGGGAGGCGCGCGACGGCGCCGAGGCGGTCGAGCTCGCGCGCGAGCTCCGGCCCGATGTCGCCGTCCTCGACCTGCGGATGCCGAACCTGAGCGGAATCGAGGCGGCGCGGCGAATCTACGCCGAGACGCCGATCCCGATCGTGATGCTGACGGCGTACGCCGACCGCGGCTCGGTCGAGAGCGCGATCGGCGCCGGCGCCTTCGCGTATCTCGTGAAGCCGTTCCGCGAGCCGGACGTCGTGCCGGCGATCCGCACCGCGGTCGTGCGTCACCGCGAGCTGCTCGGCGCCCGCCGCACGATCGGCGCGGCGCCGCCCACGCCGGTCGAGGTGGAGCTGCGCTCGCCGAGCGGCGGCCTCTGGCCGCTCCGGCTCGGCCGCCGCGAGGACGGCTCCGTCGAGGTGGGCCTCCGGGAGGCCGGAGAGGCGCCTCGCCCCGCATAGCGTCGCCCGACCGGTGTCTGGACACGGGGAGCTGTCCCGGGCGGGCAGGGGTCATCGCATCGAATTTGCATAATACGCCGCTCTTCGCATAGAATGCGGCCATGCCGTCCGTCGCGATCCTCGGCGCCTCCGGCTATGCCGGCCAGGAGACGCTCGACCGGGTGCTCCGGCACCCGCTGCTCGAGGTGGCCGCGCTCGGGTCGGACTCGCTCAGCGGCGAGCCGGCCTCCGCGCTCGATGTCCGCCTGAACGGCTCGCTGCCGCCCTTCGTCTCGAACGACGAGGCGCTCGCCTCCGGCGCCGACCTCGTGTTCGCGTGCCTCGGGAACGAGCGCGCGGCGATGCTGCTGCCGCCGGCCGGCGCCGTCGTCGTCGACCTCTCGGGCGCGCACCGGCTCCACGACGCGGATCTCTATCCCGCCTGGTACGGCT
>Ga0335069_10013993_pt1 | contig 11253 bp, 11 predicted proteins | sample Lox_Sample_11_FD_206714 | JGI IMG/M metagenome (GOLD analysis project Ga0335069, IMG submission 206714) | Soil microbial communities from Loxahatchee National Wildlife Refuge, Florida, United States - Lox_Sample_1.1 | ecosystem: Environmental > Terrestrial > Soil > Wetlands | place: USA... | reverse complement strand
GCCGAAGGCATCGAGACGGAGGTGAGGAACCAGATGCTGTCCTCGGCGATGGGCGAGCTCCCGCCCGCCGAATGCGAGGCCCAGCTCTGGGTGCTGCGCGACGCGGACGCGCCGCGCGCCGAGGAGGCGCTGCGCCGGCCGCCGGTCAGCGGGCCCGACTGGACCTGCAGCCGCTGCGGCGAAACCTCCGGGGCGCAGTTTGGCCAATGCTGGAAGTGCGACGCCTCGCGCCCGGCCTAATACCGCGGTCAGAATACGCGCGCGAGGGAAATGACGAACAACACGAATACCCAAAGCACCAGCGCGCGCCACAGCAGCCCCACGGCGCTGTCGAGGAATGGCGCGTCGGCTTCGTCGCCCAGGCCAAGGTCGCTGCGCGGATACAGGCCTTCCACCTCGCTGAGCGGCATGCCGAGCTTGACGCCGAGCGCGCCCGCGGCCGCGGCGAGCACGATGCCGATGTTGCGATCGGGCCAGGCGGCGGCCTGCGTGCGCCAGCAGTAGACCGCGTCCTCGAAATCGCCGACCACCGCGAAGGAAACGGCGGTGAGCCGCGCCGCGGGCCACTCGAGCAGCTCGAGCACGCGCGCGGCGAAGCGGCCGAACTCGCCCTTGCCGCCCCAGCGCCGGTTGAGGAACACCGCCATCCGGTACAGGATCGCGCCGCTGGGGCCCGGCAGCACCACGAACCAGAACAGCACCGCGAACACGTGCCGGTGCGAGGCGACGATGCCCTCCTCGATGGCGAGTCGGATCACCTCCTCGCGGCTGCGGTGCGTCGCGGACTCGCCGCGCCAGGCGCCGATCAGCTCGCGCGCGCGGTCGATGTCGCCGTCGCGCACCGCGGCCTGGATCGCGGTGAAGGAATGGCTGAACTGGCGGAAGCCGAGCGTGAAGTAGAGCGCGACAACGTTGAGCAGCAGCGCGGCGAGCGGGCTCATCCAGAACACCGCCGCGTACAGCGCGAGCGCAACGCCCACCGGCGCGAGCACGGCGATCAGCCAGGCGATGGCGCCGTGGCGCGATTCGCCCGCGTTGAACGAGCGCTCGAGCCAGTCGGCCCAGGCCGCGAGCACCGCGAACGCCGCCTTGCGGTCGCTCAGCGGGCGCCACTGCTCGAGCAGCAGCGCGACGACGATGGCGGTGACTCCCATGAGGGGAAGTTTACCCTGCGCCCCGCGGCGCTAGCCCGCGCGCGCCAGGTGCCGGTAGAGGTTGACCAGCATGCCCGCGGTCGCGCCCCAGATGTAGCGGCCCTCGTAGGGCATGGCGAAGAACCAGCGCAACTCGCCCTGCCACTCGCGCGAGTGGCGCTGGTGGTTGGCCGGATCGAGCAGGAACGCGAGGGGCACTTCGAAGATGTCCTCCACCTCGCTCGTGTCGGCGCGCAGCTCGAACGGCGGCGCCACCACGCCGACCACCGGGGTGATCCGGTAGCCGGTGCGCGTGTGGTACTCGGGCAAGCGGCCGAGGATCTCGACGCGCTCGCTGTCCAGGCCGATCTCCTCGCGCGTCTCGCGCAGCGCGGTCGCCTCGGGCGTCGGGTCGGTGGCAGCGACGCGGCCGCCCGGGAAGCTCACCTGCCCCGAGTGGTCCTTCAGGTGCGCGGCGCGCTGCGTGAAGATCACCGTCAGGCCGGGACCTTCGGCCGGCTCGCGCGCGACGATCGGGATCAGGACCGAGGCCGGGGTCAGGGTTTCGCGGCCCGGCCGCGTGCCCTCGTCGCCGTAGAGGGTTTCGGCCGCGGGCGCCGCCGCGGCGAAGCGCCGCCGCAACTCCGCGGCCGTCAATGCGGTCTTCAATGCCCCATCGGACCTAGGGAACGAGGATCACGGAGCCGGTGGTCTTGCGCGACTCCAGGTCGCGATGCGCCTGCGCGGCGTCGGCGAGCTTGTACTTGCCGGTGGTCTCGATCTTCACCTTGCCGGACTTCACGATGTCGAACAGCGCGTTCGAGCGCTCGACCAGGTCGGCGCGCGCGGCGATGTAGGTCGCGAGCGTGGGCCGCGTGACGTACAGCGATCCCTTGGAGGCGAGGATGCCGAGGTTGACCGGCGCGACCGGCCCGGAGGCGTTGCCGAAGGACACCATCAGCCCGCGCGGGCGCAGGCAGTCGAGCGAACCTTCCCAGGTGGTCTTGCCGACCGAGTCGTAGACCACCGGCACGCCCTTGCCGCCGGTGATCGCCTTGACCTTCTCTACGAAGTTCTCAGTCGAATAATTGACGACGTGCTCCGCGCCGTGCGACTTGGCGAGCGCCATCTTGTCCGGCGAGCCGGCGGTGCCGATGGTGGTGACGCCCAGCGCCCTGAGCCACTGGCAGGCGATCAGGCCGACGCCGCCGGCGGCGGCATGCCAGAGCACCGTGTCGCCCTTCTTCACCGCGTAGGTGGAGAAGATCAGGTAATGGACCGTGAGGCCCTTCAGCAGCATCGAGGCGGCCTGCTCTTCGGTGATGCCCTGCGGCAGCTTCACCATCCGGTCCGCCGGCACCAGGCGCTGCTCGCAATACGAGCCCGGCAGGCCCGTATAGCAGATCCGGTCGCCCGCCTTGAGATCGGTGACGCCCGCGCCCACCGCGTCTACCACGCCCGCGGCCTCGTTGCCCGCGACGGCGGGCAGCTGCATCGGATACAGGCCCGAACGCTGGTAGGTGTCTACGAAATTGACGCCAATCGCCTTATGCGTGATCCGGACTTGACCCTGGCCAGGGTCGCCGACCTGGACGTCGTCGACCTGGAGTACCTCTGGACCGCCCTGCTTGTGGTACCGGACTGCCTTTGCCATCTGTTCGTCTCCTGGTTACGGTTTCTTGTCTTTCGATTCGGGCGGCGTCATCGCCGCCATCGCCTGCTGCATGGCCTGCTGCATGCCCTGCATCTGCTGCAGGCCCGACTTCTGCATCTCCAGCCCCTGGATCGCGGCGCGCAGCATGTTCAGGTTCATCGCCAGCCACGTCTCGACCGATTTCAGCTCGCTGATGCGCTTCTCGATCTCCTTCGGGTCGAGCGTCGGCATGGTCATGCCGGGCACCGGCACGCCGAGCGGCCCCCAGAGGCGCCGGAACATCTCGAACGGATCCTGCGGGGCGTTGCCTTCGGCCATGGATTATCCCTCGGTATTCTCGAAAAACGCGCGGACTTCCTGCTCCCGGCTGATCGTGTCCTGGTAGCCGAGGTCGATCAGGGTACGGCAAAACGACTCCTCGAAGAGGAGGTAGCTCACCAGGTTCGAGCCCGAGCGGTTCATCGCGCCGGTGGGCCGGAGCACGAAGCGCACCATCGGCGGCAGCTCGTGCACGAAGCGCGCGGCGATCCGCTCCAGCGGCTGCGAGGGCGAGATGAACAGCACCTTCACCGGGCGCAGCGGCAGCCTCGCCTCGGCGAGCTTCTCCGGCGGGATCAGGCTGACCGTACGATTAATGCGTTCCAGCCGCTCAAGATCCACCGAGAGCCCATCCAGGAAGATCGAGTTGAGCGCGTGGCCGGCGACCTGGGCGAGCGACGGGTAGATGTTGGAGCGCGCGCGCGACTGGTCCGAGGTCTGGCGGCCGGTGCCGACCACGAGCACGCGGTCGGCGCCGAGGTGCAGCGCCGGGCTGATCGGCGCGATCTGGCGCACCGAGCCGTCGCCGAAGTACTCGCGGTGCACCTTGACCGCGGGAAAGATGAACGGCAGCGCGGCGGAGGCGAGCAGGTAATCGAGCTTGAGCGAGACCGCGGCGCCGATGCGCTGGTTGCGCTCCCAGCCCTCCAGCCCGGAGCCGCCCTGGAAGAACGACACGCTCTGGCCGGTGGTGTAGCCCGAGGCGGTCACGCTCACCGCGTAGAGCGCGCCGGCGTCGATGTGGTCCTGGATGCGCTCGAAGGCGAGCGTGCGCTCCAGCATGTCCTTCAGCGGCGCGTTGTCGAGCAGCGAGATCGGGTTCTGGCGCGACAGCCACGACAGCGCGCCCAGCCAGCGCAGGCCGCGGCGCGTGATGCTCGCCACGTCGGTGCGGTAGACGTGGTGGCAATGCATGTTCTCCCACACTTCGAGCAGGTTGCCCACGCCGCGGCTGAAGTCGTCCGCGTAGACCGCGAGCGTGGTGGCGTTGATCGCCCCGGCCGAGGTGCCGCACAGGATCGGGAACGGGTTGCGCGTCGGATTGCCGAGGATGTCGCGCACCGCCTTCACCACGCCGACCTGGTAGGCGGCCCGCGCGCCGCCTCCGGTAAGTACGAGTCCGGCCCTTGGCTTCATCAGAAAAGAGTTTGTTCCGGCCCGCGCGGCGCGTTGGCGTCGGCCACCGCGAGCGCGGTCATGTTGACGATGCGGCGCACCGTCGCCGAGGGCGTGAGGATGTGCACCGGGCGCGCGGCGCCGAGCAGGATCGGGCCGATGGTGACGTTCTCGGCGGAGGCGACCTTGAGCAGGTTGAACGAGATGTTGGCCGCGTCCATCGTCGGCATCACCAGCAGGTTCGCCTCGCCGCGCATGCGCGAATGCGGAAACACGCGCTGGCGGATCTCGTCGGAGAGCGCCGCGTCGCCGTGCATCTCGCCCTCGACCTCCAGGTCCGGGGCGCGCTCGGCGAGGATCGCGAGCGCCTGCTGCATCTTGCGCGCCGAGGGCAGGTCCGCCGAGCCGAAATTCGAGGCCGACAGCAGCGCCACCTTGGGCGCGATGCCGAAGCGCCGGATCTCCTCGGCGGCGAGGATGGTCATCTCGGCGAGGTGCGCGGCGTCCGGGTCCGGGGTGACGTAGGTGTCGCAGATGAACACCACGCGGTTGGCGAGGATCAGGGCGTTCATCGCCGCGTAGTGCGCGATCCCCGGGCGCCGCCCGATCACCTGGTCGATGTACTCCAGGTGCAGCGCGTGGGTGCCGAAGGTGCCGCAGAGCATGCTGTCGGCCTCGCCCTTGTGGATCAGCATCGCGCCGATCAGCGTGAGGCGCCTGCGCATCTCGATCTTGGCGTACTCGGGCGACACGCCGCGCCGCTCGGTGAGGCGATGGTAGCTGCTCCAGTAGTCGCGGTAGCGCGGATCGAATTCCGGGTTGACGAGATCGAAGTCCCGCCCCGCCTGCATGCGCAGGCCGAGCGAGGCGAGGCGCCGCTCGATGACCTGCGGCCGGCCGATCACGATCGGCCGCGCGAGGCCCTCGTCGAACACCGCCTGCACGGCGCGCAGCACGCGCTCGTCCTCGCCCTCGGCGTACACCACGCGGCGCGGCTTCTCCTTGGCCGCGGCAAACAGCGGCTTCATGATCAGGCCCGAGTGGTAGACGAACTGCGTGAGGGATTCCCGGTAGGCCTCCATGTCGGCGAGCGGGCGCGTCGCCACGCCCGAGTCCATCGCCGCCTTGGCCACCGCCGGTGCGATCCTGCCGATCAGGCGCGGGTCGAAGGGCCGCGGGATCAGGTAATCCGGCCCGAACTTGAGGTCCTGCCCGCCGTAGGCCATCGCGACGATGTCGGAAGCCTCGGCCTGCGCGAGCTCGGCGATCGCGCGGACCGCCGCGAGCTCCATCTCCGTGGTGATGGTCGTCGCCCCCACGTCCAGCGCGCCGCGGAAGATGAACGGGAAGCACAGAACGTTGTTCACCTGGTTCGGGTAGTCGCCGCGCCCGGTGGCGATGATGCAGTCCGGGCGCGCCTCCTTCGCGGCCTCCGGCCGGATCTCCGGCTCCGGGTTGGCGAGCGCGAGGATCAGCGGCCGCTCGGCCATCTTTTTCAGCATCTCGGGCTTGAGCACGCCGCCCGCCGAGAGGCCGAGGAACACGTCGGCGCCGCCGATCACCTCGTCCAGCGTCCTCGCGCCGGTCTTGATCGCGAAGCGTTCCTTGTCCGGGTCCATCTCCTCCTTGCGGCCCTTCCACACCACGCCCTTGATGTCGGTGACCGTGATGTGGGCGCGCGGCAGGCCCATCTTCACCAGCAGCTCCAGGCAGGCGAGCGCCGCGGCGCCCGCGCCGGAAACGACCAGCTTGACGTCTTCTATCTTCTTCCCGATGACCTTCAAGCCATTCAGGAACGCCGCCCCCACGATGATCGCGGTGCCGTGCTGGTCGTCGTGGAACACCGGGATCTTCATCCGCTGGCGCAGCTTCCTCTCGACGACGAAGCACTCGGGCGCCTTGATGTCCTCCAGATTGATGCCGCCGAAGGTCGGCTCGAGCGCGGCGACGATCTCCACCAGCTTGTCCGGGTCGCGCTCGTCGATCTCCAGGTCGAAGCAGTCGATGCCGGCGAATTTCTTGAACAGCACCGCCTTGCCTTCCATCACCGGCTTGGCGGCGAGCGGCCCGATCGCGCCGAGCCCCAGGACCGCGGTGCCGTTGGTGATCACCGCGATCAGGTTGGCGCGCGAGGTGAGGTTGACGGCCTGCGCGGGCTCGCGCCGGATCTCCTCGCAGGCGGCCGCGACGCCGGGCGAATAGGCGAGCGCGAGGTCGCGCTGGTTGGTGAGCTGCTTGGTGGCGAGGACCGAGATCTTGCCGGGACGCGGCAGGCGGTGGTACTCGAGGGCGCTTTTCCTTAATTCCTCGTCCACCGGGGTTCCTCTTCGACGCTCCTAGGATCGGGCAAAAATTATATCCGTATAATCCTCCCCGCCCCGGCAATTCCCCCTCCCGCCTCCTGAAGAACCCTCCCCCGTCGCTCGCCGCGCGGCGCGCCGCCGAGATCCAGCCATTCGTGGTGATGGACGTGCTCGCGCGCGCGCACGCGCTGGAGGCCGCGGGCCGGCGCGTGATCCACATGGAGATCGGCGAGCCCGATTTCACCGCCACGCCGCAGGTGGTGGAAGCCGCGGTGCGGGCGCTGCGGGACGGCCGGACCGCGTACACGGCGGCCCTCGGCCTGCCGGCGCTGCGCGAGTCGATCGCGTCCTACTACGGGATTTTTTACTCGAAAAAAATAGCCCCGGACCGGATCGCGATCACTTCCGGCGCCTCCGGTGGCCTGCTGCTTACGCTCGCGCTGTACGTCGACCCGGGCGACGAAGTGCTGGTGCCCGATCCGGGCTATCCCGGCTACCGCCACATGGTGCGCGCCTTCGAGGGCGTCGCGCGGGCGCTGAAGGTGTCGCCCGATACCGGCTTCCAGCCGACGCTCGAGGCGGTACGCGCCGCTTGGGGACCCCGCACCAAGGTCCTTCTGCTCGGCTCGCCGTCGAATCCCACCGGCACGCTCATTTCGCCGACCGAACTGCGGAACATCGCGAAATTCGTCGCCGCGCGCGGCGGCGTGCTGATCGTGGACGAGATTTACCAGGGCCTCGCGTACGGAGAGCCGGCCGCCTGCGCGCTCGGGCTGCCCGGCGAGGTGGCGGTGGTCAACAGCTTCTCCAAGTATTTCTGCATGACCGGCTGGCGGCTGGGGTGGGTGGTCCTGCCGAACGTGAGGGGAAATGCGCGCATGCGCGAGTTCGAGAAGCTCGCGCAGCACCTTTTCATCTGCGCGCCCTCGGTGGCGCAGCACGCGGCGCTTGCCTGTTTCGAGCCTGCGTCGCTGGCGATTCTGGAAGAGCGCCGGCGCGAGTTCGGGCGGAGGCGCGATTTCCTCGTCCCGGCGCTCGAGCGCGCGGGGCTGCGCGTTCCGGTCTGGCCCACAGGTGCGTTCTACGTCTACGCGAGCTGCCCCGCGAAGATGGACGGCAGGCGCTTCGCGCTGCGGTTGCTGGAGCGCGAAGGCGTCGCCGCGACTCCCGGCGTCGACTTCGGGGCGAACGGCACGCGCGGCTGCGTGCGCTTCGCCTACACCTGCGGGATGGCCGACCTGGAAGAGGCGGCCGGGCGCCTGGCGCGATTCGTCGCGGCGGAAATCAGGCCGCGGGCGCGCGGCGCAGCTGCCTCAGCAGCTGCTCGAGGCGCGCGCGCTCGGCGAGCACCTTGAACGCGTAGCCCGAGCTCGGCTCGTCGAAGGCGCCGGCGTACATCTGCAGCGCGGTCTCGGTCTCGCCGAAGCGGCGCAGGTATTCGCGCAGGATCTGGGCGCCGACCTGGATGTTGATGTTCGGGTCGAGCAGCGCGGTCTCGCCGCCATGCTCGAGCAGCTTGTCGCCGTGGAACTTGGGGATCACCTGCATCAGCCCCTTGGCCCCCATGGCGCTCTCGGCGACCGGGTTGTAGCGCGACTCGACCGCCATCACCGCAAGGATCAGCAGCGGGTCCACCTTCCACTCGATGCCCGCGCGGTAGGCGGTGGCGACGAAGCCGGCGGTCGCGTCCTGCGCCACGCGGTAGCGCTTGGAGATGAATTCGGTCACCGCGCGCTGCTCGCGCAGCGCGGCGCTCTCGGAGCCGGGCTGGATCGTGCCGGCGGAGACGTTGCCCGCCTCGCCTTCCCAGGCGCCGGCCCAGGCGGCGAGCTGCGGCAGCAGGACCTCGCGCGACGCGGGAAGCGCCAGCGCCAGCACCACCGCCAGCCCGACCAGGGCAAGGAGCGTGCGCGCCGCCGAATACATGCGCCAGGCACCCGCGAGTCCGGGCAATCGTATCGCTGCTTCGCTTGTTTCCATCATCGTCAACCTCCACACCTTCTGGGCCGGTACCTCGCCTTCACCGACCAGCCGCATCCGCCTCGGGGAGGCCGGTAGCTGCAGGACTGGGGTGGTTTGCGGCCCGCCCGGCACTTCGAGGGCGGTCTGCCGCTGCGCCTCGGTCAGGCCCTCCTTGGGCCGCCGCCGGCGCTGCCGAGCATTGCTGCTCAGAGGCGATTGTTGCGTTGCAACAGACCGGAGCATAGCCTAATAACCTCTTTTTTGTCAACGTATTCGACCCCTCCAATACGGCCGGGTTGAGCAGCCGGAAGCCATTGTTTAGGAATGGATTTCCTGCCTAAAACCCAAACTGCAAGGATGGGTAAAATCGCGGCCTCGGCGGGGGGTCGGCATTGAGGGGGACCGACCCGTTGGAAGCCTCGCGGACCTACCCAAGCCAGCCGATGGAGCCGGTCGACCGGGGCGGTCCGGAGCGCTTCAAGGCCGGCGGAGGGCTCGCGCCCTCCGCCCACATTCCCGATCGGTTCCCCGTTACGGCCGGGATCCGGTCGGAAACGGCCACGCGGCCGCTGGATTCAGCGCGATTCTCGCGCCGGAGGTCGCAGCGGGGGACGGCGGTGCTGCCGGTGCCGTCATTGCCGCAGTGCTGGCCTTGGGTCTTGCGGGTTTGCCTGCCGCCTTCTTTTTCTTCTTGGCCTTCTTTTTCGCGGCTTTCTTTTTCTTGCCCGCTACCCTTCTTGATGCCTTCTTCTTGGACGATTTCTTCTTACCTGATGCTTTCTTCTTCTTCTTTTTCTTGCCGCCTTTTTTCGCTTTTTTCTTCGCCATAACGATCTCCTTAGAGGTAGTTGCGAAAGAAAGCCCGGCCGCACCGGCCCGGACTATTCAAACGCCGGGCGAATGCCCGGCGCATTGAATTCTGGCTAATCCTCACCGGCCGCCTCGCGCAGCCAGGTCTTGATACAAAATCTCCGGATCGAGGCGGATGCCGCCCTCCCAGGTCACGGTCGCCGACTCCGGATCCACGCTCACCTTTTCGAATTCGCGCACGTCGCGCCACAGCTTGAAGGCGCCGATCTCCAGCAGGTTGCCGAGGAACACGCTGCCCTCCAGCCCGTCGTCGAAGCGGATCCACAGCTTGTAGTCGTCCTCGGCCTTGCATGCGGTTACTCTGTGCATGTGCGTGTCCTAGGTTGCCTCATTCCCAGCTGAGCGCGCCGCCGGTCTGGTACTCGATCACCCGCGTCTCGAAGAAGTTGCGCTCCTTCTTCAGGTCGATCATCTCGCTCATCCACGGGAACGGATTGCTCGCGCCCGGGTACAGCGCCTCCAGGCCGATCTGCTGGCAGCGGCGGTTGGCGATGAACCGCAGGTATTCCTTGAACATCGGCGCGTTCAGCCCGAGCACGCCGCGCGGCATGGTGTCCTCGGCGTAGCGGTACTCCAGCTCCACGCCCTTGCGGAAGATCTGCTGCAGCTCCTCGCGGAACTGCGCGGTCCACAGCTGCGGGTTCTCGAGCTTGATCTGGTTCACCAGGTCGATGCCGAAATTGCAGTGCATCGATTCGTCGCGCAGGATGTACATGTACTGCTCGGCCGCGCCGGTCATCTTGTTCTGGCGGCCGAGCGCCAGGATCTGCGTGAAGCCGACGTAGAAGAACAATCCCTCCATCAGGCACGAGAACACGATCAGGCTCTTCAGCAGCTGCTGATCGGCCTCCTGCGTGCCGGTGCGGAACGCCGGGTCGGTCAAGGTATCGATGAACGGGATCAGGAATTCGTCCTTGTCGCGGATCGAGGCGATCTCGTGGTAGGCGTTGAACACCTCGCCCTCGTCGAGGTCCAGGCTCTCGACGATGTACTGGTAGGCGTGGGTGTGGATCGCCTCCTCGAAGGCCTGGCGCAGCAGGTACTGGCGGCACTCGGGCGCGGTGATGTGGCGGTAGGTGCCGAGCACGATGTTGTTCGCCGCGAGCGAATCCGCGGTGACGAAGAAGCCGAGGTTGCGCGTGATCAGGCGGCGCTCGTCCTCGGTCAGCCCCTGCGGGTCCTTCCACAGGGCGATGTCGCGGCTCATGTTCACTTCCTGCGGCATCCAGTGGTTGGCGCAGGCGGCGATGTACTTCTCCCAGGCCCACTTGTACTTGAACGGCACCAGCTGGTTGACGTCGGCCTTGGAATTGATGATCCGCTTGTCCTCGACGCGGATGCGGCGGAAGGCGTTGCCCGCGCTGAAGCGCCCGGCCTCGGTCCCTGCAGCGGACGGGGCCGTGGGGACGAAGCTCGCCGCGGGCGGCATGCCCATGCCGGTGAGCGTCGTCCCCTTGCCCTCTTCTTCGAAATTCAGCATTGCTGGCAGGCCTCGTTGTGCATTGACATGCTTCGCATGTTTTTCATTGACACGCTTCGTCCTATTGACATGCTTCGCATGTGGGGTCGTCGATGGCGCAGAACTTCGGCTCCTCGCCGGTGGTCGAGGCCGAAGCCGATTCGGTCATGCCGCCGCCGGAGGGCACCGCGTTGAGCGCGCCCGCCTTGCTGGTGGATTTCTCCGCGTGCGTCGCGCCCATCGCGCGCAGGTAGTAGGTCGTCTTCAGGCCCCGGATCCACGCCAGCTTGTAGGTCTCGTCCAGCTTCTTGCCGGAGGCGCCCGCCATGTAGATATTGAGCGACTGCGACTGGTCGATCCATTTCTGCCGCCGCGCCCCCGCCTCGACCAGCCATGCGGGCTCGACCTCGAAGGCGGTCGCGTAAAGGCGCCGCAGCT
>Ga0335069_10013992_pt1 | contig 11254 bp, 8 predicted proteins | sample Lox_Sample_11_FD_206714 | JGI IMG/M metagenome (GOLD analysis project Ga0335069, IMG submission 206714) | Soil microbial communities from Loxahatchee National Wildlife Refuge, Florida, United States - Lox_Sample_1.1 | ecosystem: Environmental > Terrestrial > Soil > Wetlands | place: USA: Florida... | reverse complement strand
TGACCGAGCTGCTCAGCGGGGCCAGCGTGGTGTGCAACACGGTCGGCCCGTTCGCCCAGTACGGCGGCGAGGTGGTGCAGGCTTGCCTGGCCACCGGATGCCACTACCTGGACACCACGGGCGAGCAGGACTGGCTGATCGACTGCGACGAGAACTACGGGCAGCAGATGGCCGACCGCGGGCTGCTGCTGGCCCCGGGCGTCGCGCAGATGTACACCACCGGCGAGATCGCGGCCAACCTCTGCCTGGAGACACCTGGCCTGGACACGCTGGACATCCTGGTCTTCTGGAAAGGCTTCCCGACGGTCGCCTCGACCCGGACGATCCTGGTCAACGCCGCGCTGTCCAAGGCGTACTACCTGGAGCGGAACCAGTACCTGGAATGGCCGGCCGACGCGGGCCTGTACGACGTCACCGTGCCCGGCCAGCACGAGGCCGGGCTGGCGCTGCCGTGGGGCGGCACCTCGCACCCGGTGTGGTTCAGGCGCGACCCGCGGGTGGCCAACGTCAAGGTGCTCGGCGGCGTGTTCAACCGGCCGCTGATGCAGGGCGTGCCGCAGATCGTGGCCAGCGCCCTGGCGCAGATCGAGGGGCTGTCCGCCGAAGACAAGTACAAGGCGCTGTCCGAGCAGGCCGCCGCCGTGATGAACGAGATGCCGCCACGGGAGAGCACCCGGGTCAACACGTCGCTGGACTCGGTGCACGCCTCCGGCCCGATGGCCCGGGCGCACTGCGTGATCCACGGCACCTGCAACTACAAGCAGACCGGCCTGCTCCAGGCCTACGCGGCCTACTCACTGCTGCAGCAGCCACCGCGGCGGGCCGGCTTCGCCTCCGGCTGCCAGGCGTTCGGCCACCGGGAACTGCTCGGCGAGCTGCGCAGCTTCGGCCTGGTGATGGAGCCGATCCTCACCGTGACCCGGTGAGCTGGTGACACGGTGACCCGGTGATACGGGGGCGGGCCCGGCCATGCGGCTGACGGATTTCCTGGACAAGGGCGCCTCGCTGGACCCGGCCGCGCCCTGCCTGACCATGGCCGGGCAGCGCCGCAGCTACGCGGACGTGCAGCGGCTGTCCTGGCAGATCGGCCGGGCGCTGGCCCGGTCCGGCATCCGGCCCGGCGACAAGGTGGCGATCCTGTCCGGCAACGATCCGGTCGCGTTCAGCTGCGTGTTCGGGATCGCCCGGGCGGGGGCGGTCTGGTGCCCGGTCAACCCGCGCAACGAGGCGGCGGAAAACCGGGAGCTGCTGGACCTGTTCGACTGCGCCTGCCTGATCTTCCAGGGATCGTTCGCGCCGCTGGTGGCCCGGATCGTCCCGGACCTGCCGAAGATCGAGACGCTGGTCTGCCTGGACCAGGACACCCAGGAGATCGGCCAGTGGGTGGCTGGCCTGCCCGGAGAACCCTGGCAGGCCAGCCCGCCCGGCGACATCGCCATGATCGCGGGTACCGGCGGAACCACCGGCAAGCCCAAGGGAGTGCTGCTCACCGGGCACAACCTGGAGACGATGACCGCGCTGACGCTGATGAGCTACCCGTTCCGGGGGCGGCCGGTCTACCTGGCGCTGGCCCCGCTCACCCACGCGGCCGGGGTGCTCTGCTTCCCGATCATGACCCTGGGCGGCGAGATCGTCATCATGCCTGCCCCTGACCTGGCCGGGTTCCTGGCGCTGATCGGGCAGCACCAGGTCACCCACGCGTTCCTGCCGCCCACCCTGATCTATCTGCTGCTCGATCACCCGGCGCTGCCCACCGCCGACCTGACCTCACTGCAATGCCTGTGGTACGGCGCCGCGCCGATGTCGGCGGCCCGGCTGGAGCAGGCCATCGGCGCGATCGGCCCGGTCATGGGCCAGCTGTTCGGGCAGACCGAGGCGCCCATGATGATCTCCACCATGGCCCCGGCGGATCATCTCCACGCCGACGGGACGCTGGCCCGGGAGCGTTTCACGTCCGCCGGGCGGCCCACCCCGCTGGTCACCGTGGCGATCATGGATGACGAGGGCCGGCTGCTGCCACCCGGCCAGCGCGGTGAGATCGTGGTCCGCGGCCCGCTGGTGATGGCCGGCTACTACCAGGACCCAGCGGCCACCGCCGAGGCGGCCCGGCACGGCTGGCACCACACCGGCGACATCGGCTACCTGGACGGCGACAACTACCTGTACATCGTGGACCGGGCCAAGGACATGATCATCACCGGCGGGTTCAACGTCTACTCCGCCGAGGTCGAGCAGGTCCTGCTGGCCCATCCCGGCGTGCTGGACTGCGCCGTCATCGGGCTGCCCGATGACAAGTGGGGGGAGAGGGTCACCGCGGTCATCCAGGTATTCCCCGGCCAGCAGGTGGCCAGTGACGAGGTCCGCGCGTTCGTCAAGGACCGGCTGGGCAGCGTGAAGGCCCCGAAACAGGTCGAGGTGTGGCCGGACCTGCCCCGCTCCCGGGTCGGCAAGGTGCTCAAGAGCGAGGTCAGGTCCCGGCTGCTCGGCGCCCAGCGGTGAGTTTCCGGCCGGCGGCTGGTCTGTACTCACAGGGCCAGCCGCGCAGCCGGAGTCCGCGCTGGCGACCAGGGGACGGCGATGACTGCCAGCACGGATTTCATCAGCGAAACCGGCCAGTTCCGGGGTGAGCTGCTCGCCTACTGCTACCGGATGCTGGGCTCGGCCGACGAGGCCGAGGACCTGGTCCAGGAGACCTACCTGCGGGCCTGGCGGTCCTACGAAGGCTTCGAGGGCCGCGCCTCGGTGCGGACCTGGCTGTACCGGATCGCCACCAACGCCTGCCTGACCGCGATCGACCGGCGCGGCCGCCGGCCGCTGCCGTCCGGGCTGGGCGCCCCCGGCGCTGACCCGGCCGGCCCGGTGCAGGCCGGGCCGGAGGTGCCCTGGCTGCAGCCCATGCCCAGCGCGTGGCTGGCCGCCGGGGTAGCCGCCCCGGCCGACCCGGCCACGGTGATCGCCTCCCGGGCGGGCCTGCGGCTGGCCCTGGTCGCGGCCTGGCAGTACCTGTCCGCCCGGCAGCGCGCGGTGCTCATCCTGCGCGACGTGCTGGACTGGCCGGCCGCCGAGGTGGCGGGCCTGCTGGGCACCAGCACCGCGGCGGTGAACAGCGCGCTGCGCCGGGCCCGCGCCCAGCTCGCCCACCTGCTGCCCGCGGAGAGCGCGGTCGCGGAGCCGTCCGACCCGGCCCAGCGGGCCCTGCTCGATCAGTTCATGGCGGCGTTCGAGCACGCCGACGTGGCCGCGCTGGCCCGGCTGCTGCGCGACGACGTGGTGCTGGAGATGCCGCCGCTGCTCACCTGGTTCGCCGGGCGCGATCACGTCCTCGGCTTCTACGGCACGAACCTGTTCACCGAACCGGACCGGTTCCGGCTGGTCGCGACGTCGGCCAACGGGCAGCCCGCGGCGGCCGGCTACCACCGCGACGCCGGCGGCGGCTACCAGGCACACGCCCTCACCGTGCTGACCATGACCGCGGCCGGCATCTCCCGGATCGACACCTTCCTCGACGCCGGCCTGTTCCCCAGGTTCGGCCTGCCGCCGTACCTCCCGGCCCGCTAGCCCCGCCGCCAGCGCGCTGCGGCTGGCCACCCGCGGCCCCGGCCCATGGCCGGGGCCGCGGCGATTTCCCGCCACCTGCCTGGTCTGCATTCCTGAGCCGCCCACCACCGGGTGGGCAGGAAACCGCAGCACTGTGCAGGAGGATCAGCATGACCAGCACCGACATCGCGGGCCGCAACGCCATCGTGACCGGGGCCAGCCGCGGCTTCGGCCGGGCCATCGCCACCGCGCTCGCCAAGGCGGGCGCCCAGGTGACCGGCGTCGCCCAGGACCCGGTCCCGCTGGCCGAACTGGCGGCCGAACTCGGCGTCCCGTTCACCCCGGTCCGCGCCGACGCGGCCGACCCGGTCGTGGCCGGCCACCTCATCGACGACTACCAGCCCACCATCCTGGTGCTCAACGCGGGCGCCGCCCCGCTGTCCCGGCCCATCCAGCGGCACACCTGGCAGACCTTCAGCCGGAACTGGGAGGTCGACGTCCAGCACGCGTTCGGCTGGGTGCGCGAGGCGCTGCTCGCCCCGCTGCCGCCGGGCAGCGTGGTGATCACCATGTCCAGCGGGGCCGCGCTGCGCGGCTCACCGCTGAGCGGCGGCTACGCCGGGGCCAAGGCGGCCATCCGGTTCCTGACCAGCTACGCCGCGGCCGAGTCGGAGCGGGACGGCCTGGGCATCCGGTTCGCCTCCGTGCTGCCCCAGCTCACCCCCGTGACCCGGCTCGGCGCCGCCGCAGTGGCCCACTACGCCGCGCGGCAGGGCGTGGATGTGCCCAGCTACCTGGCCGCGGCCGGCCCGGTGCTGGCCGCCGAGCAGGTCGGCGGCGCCGTCACCGACCTGGTCACCAATCCGGGCCTCGACCAGGACAGCTACCTGCTCACCGCGGGCGGCCTGAGCCCACTCTCCCACTAGACCACGGGCCCGATAGACCCCCGGAAAGAGGCATCCCGATATGACTGACACCGTCAGCCCGGCCCAGGCCACCCCGCCAGGCCAGGCAGGCCGGGCCGGGCGGCCCGGCCCGGCGCACCGCGGCTGGACGCTCGCCCTGGCCTCGGCCGGTGCGTTCATGGCCGCGCTGGATGTGGTCGTGGTGTCGACCGCGCTGCCCACCCTGCGCAGCCAGCTCGGCGCCAGCCTGTCCCAGCTCGAATGGACGATCAACGCCTACAGCCTGGTGTTCGGCTGCCTGATGCTGACCGGCGCCGCGCTGGGCGACCGGTTTGGCCGCCGCCGGATGTACGTGACCGGCCTGCTCGTGTTCGTGCTCGGCTCGGCGCTGGCCGCGCTGTCCCCCGATGCCGGGCTGCTCATCGCGGCCCGCGTGGTGCAGGGCGCGGGCGGCGCGCTGCTGGTGCCGCTCACCCTGACCCTGATCAGCGACGCGTTCCCGGCCGAGCAGCGCGGCACGGCCATCGGCATCTGGGGCGGCGTGACCGGCCTGGGTGTGGCGGCCGGCCCGGTGGTCGGCGGCGCGATCGTGCAGTACGCGTCCTGGCAGTGGATCTTCTGGCTCAACGTCCCGGTCGGGCTGGCCACCGCGGCGCTGGCCGCGCTGCGGCTGACCGAGAGCCGCGGCCCGCGGCCACAGCTCGACATCGTCGGCCTGCTGCTGGCCGGGACCGGCCTGTTCGCGCTGACCTGGGCCCCGGTCCGCGCCCCGGCGGCCGGCTGGGGCAGCGCCGAGGTGATCGGCGCGCTGGCCGCGGGCACGGTGCTGATGGGCGGCTTCCTGGCCTGGGAGCGGCGGGCCGCCTACCCGATGCTGCCGCTGGCCTACTTCCGCCGCCGCGGCTTCGCGACCGCCAACGCTGTGGTCTTCTTCCAGTTCGTCTCGCTGATCGGGTCGCTGTTCTTCGTCACCCAGCTGTTCCAGATCGGGCTGGGCTACTCCCCGCTCGCGGCGGGCGTGCGCATCCTGGCCTGGATGGCCATGCCGATGCTGATCAGCCCGATCGCCGGCACGCTGGCCGACCGGATCGGCAACCGCCCGTTCATGGTGGCCGGCCTGATCCTGCAGGCGGGCGGGCTGGCCTGGCTGGCGGCCAGCACCCATCCCGGGGTGGGCTACCCGGACCTGGTCGCACCGCTGGTCATCTCCGGGATCGGCATCGCGATGTGCTTCCCCACGGTCGCCAATTTGGTGACCGCCTCCGTACCGCCTCCCGACGTCGGGGTGGCCGCGGGCACGAATAACGCACTCAACGCCATTGGCGGTGTATTCGGCATCGCCATCCTCGCGGCCGTGTTCGCGGCTCATGGCAGCTACGCTGCCCCGGCGTCGTTCATCGCGGGCTTCCGGCCCGCCGAGTGGACAGCGGCGGCGGTGGCCGCGGTGGGCGTGCTGGCCGCGGTGCTCGCCCCGGGACGCAGCGCCGGCCTGGTGGCGGCTAGAGCGCGATCACGCGCAGCGCGGCCCTGAGGCTGGCCACCTCGTCCGCGGACAGTTTGCTGAGGAACCGCCGCTCCGCGTCGTCGGACGCGGCGATCGCCCCGGCCATGGTGGTATGGCCCGCCCCGGTGAGGGTGACCACGTTGCGGCGCCGGTCGGCTGGGTCCGGCCGGCGCTGCACCAGGCCCTTGTCCTCCAGCTCGTCGATCAAGGCGACCATCGTGGTCCGGTCCACCCCCAGCCGGCTGGCCACGTCCTGCTGGGACAGCGGGACCACGTCGTCGATCGTCATCAGCACGGCGAGCTGGCGGCCGGTGATGCCGAACGGGGCCAGCGCGGGCGCGCTGAACTCGGCCAGCCGCTGCTGCGCGTGCTTGAGCAGATAGCCGAGCCGGGCGTCCAGCGCGGCCGACAGGTCCTCATTGGCATGGCATGACACACGAGCATTGTACGAGTAGGCTGATCGTCAGTAGAACTGATGATCAGGGGAGTCAACATAATGACTGACCATGCACTCAGCTTCGGCATCAAGACCAGCCAGCTGGGCATCGGCTACCCGGAGATCCTCCGGGTCTGGCGGGAGGCCGACCAGGTGCCGGTGTTCGGGCACGCCTGGCTGTGGGATCACCTGGTGCCGCTGCGCGGCGACATCCGCGCCGCCGCGCTGGAGGCCTGGACGCTGCTGGCCGCGCTGGCCGCACAGACCAGCCGGCTGCGGCTCGGCGTCCTGGTCACCAGCAACCGGCTCCGCTCCCCCACCCTGCTGGCCAAGATGGGCGCCACCGTGGACGTCATCTCCGGCGGCCGGCTCATCCTCGGCATCGGCGCGGGCGGCAGCGGGGTGGCCAGCGAGCACAACCCGGCGGCGCGCGAGTTCGCCGCGTATGGGGTGCCGCTGGTCCCGCCTGGCCAGGCGGTCCGCGACCTGGCCGAGTCGCTGGAGATCATCCGGCGGATGTGGGCCAGCGACCAGCCGTTCGACTTCGCCGGGCCCACCATCCAGCTCACCGGGGCGGTGTGCGAGCCCAAGCCGGTGCAGCGGCCGCATCCGCCCGTGATGATCGGCGGGCTGGGCGACAGGATGCTGCGCGTGGTGGCCGAGCACGCCGACATCTGGAACTACCCGGGGCCGCCGGATGCCAGGTTCCAGGAGCGCGACCAGGTGCTCCGCGGGCACTGCACCGCCATCGGCCGGGATCCGGCCGGGATCGCCCGGTCCATGCAGCTGATCGTCCGCTGCGGCGAGCCGGACGCGGTGCCCGCCGCCCGGGCCACACTGCTGGAGATGATCGGGGCGGGTGTCACCCACCTGGTGATCGCGGCGCTGCTCGGCGGCCGCCCGGTGCAGTGGCTGGCCGACGAGATCGTGTACCCGGTGCTGGCCGAGGCCGGCCAGCCGGTACCGGCCGGCTAACGCTGCCGGAGCTGGGACCCGCCTGCCTCCCCGGTCAGCACCGTGGCGGCCATCCGGCGCAACTCCACGCGGCGGATCTTCCCAGTGGCCGTCGTCGGATACGAATCGACGAACAGCACCTTGCGCGGGCGTTCAAAGGAAGGCAGCCCTTCCCGGCAGAACTCGATCAGCTCGTCCTCGCCCGCCGCCTGGCCCGCCTCGGTGATCACGTAGGCGATGGGCTTCTCCAGCCCGTCGGTGTCGCTGGCCGCGACGACGACCGCCTGGGCCACGGACGGATGGGCCAGCAGCCGGGACTCCACCTCGGCCGGGGACACCCACATGCCGCTGACCTTGAGCATGTCGCTGGTCCGGCCCAGGCATACGTAGTACCCGTCCGGGTCCTGCAGGTAGGTGTCACCGGTGCGCAGCCACTCACCCTGGAAGACCTGGCGGGACGCGTCGTACCGGGACCAGTAGCCGGTGGCGGTGGACGCGCCGCGGACGAACAGCGTGCCCGGCGCGCCGTCCGGGACCGGCTGGCCCGCCTCGTCGAGCAGCCGCAGGTCGTAGCCGGGCACGGCGACGCCGGTGCTGCCGAGCTTGACCTGGCCGGGCCGGTTGGACAGGAAGATGTGCAGCATCTCGGTCATCCCGATGCCGTCCAGGATGTCCACCCCGAAGTGCCCGGTCCAGCGCTGGTACAGGCTGGCCGGCAAAGCCTCCCCGGCCGACGCGGCCAGCCGCACCCCGGCCAGCGTGTCGCCGGGCAGCCCGGCGCGGAGCATGTTGGCGAAGAAGGTCGGGCCGGCGAAGAAGAGGCTCGCGCTGTGCTTCTGCGCCGCGGCGGCGATGACGTCCGGGGTGGACCGGGCCGGTTCCAGCACGGCCGCGGCGCCCACCGAGAACGGGAACAGCAGCGAGTTGCCCAGGCCGTAGGCGAAGAACGCCTTGGCCGCGGACAGGCACCGGTCGGCCGGGCGGATGCCGAGCACCTGCTGCCCGTACGTCTCGCAGACCACCGGGACGGCCCCGTGCCGGTGCATCGCGGCCTTGGCCCGCCCGGTCGTGCCGGACGTGTACAGCCAGAACGCGGGCGAGTCCTCGGTGGTCGGGTACACCGCTGCCTCGGATGGCCCGGACGCCAGCGCGGCGATCGCGTGCACCGGGACCGGGCTGTCTGGCACCACGTCGTCGGCCAGGATCCCGGCCAGTTCCGGCGCGCTGGCCGCGGCCGCGCCCGCGGTGGCCGCGAACTCCGGGGTGACGGCCAGGAACCGGGCCCGGGAATCGGCCAGCAGGTCGGCCACGCCGTCGGCGTGCAGCATGGTGGACACCGGGACCGGGATCGCGCCCATCCGCATCGCGGCCAGGTAGATGGTGGCGAACTGCGGTGAGTCAGCCATCAGCATCAGCACGCGCTGCTCGGGCTGCAGGCCCAGCGCGCGCAGCCCGGCCGCGGTGCGGCAGACCTGGTCGTGCAGCTGCGCGTAGGTCAGGTCACCGGCGGCGCCAGTCAGCGCCACCCGCTGCCCGTCACCCGCGGCGAGCCGCCGGTCGAGCAGGTACTCACTCGCATTGAACAGCTGCGTCATCGCTGCTGCCTCCCGGTTCCAGGGTCAGATGGAACGCCAGCTCAGCGGGCTCGGGCCCACCCTAGACGAGGTGGACGTAGTCGTAGTCGAACGGCTTGCCATTGATCCCGTTGCGCGGCGGGGCGATCCAGGCGGCGATCCTGCCCCGCTCGTGCACCGGCTGCATGAGGGAACGGACGTGCGTCTTGTCCACGTCGGTGGGCAGCCACTGGCCCTGGCGCCGGTCCCACTCGTCCACGGTGAGCAGTTCGCCGTCCGGGCTGGCCTCGACGCCGGCGAACGCGCCCACCCGGCGGTTGAACGCGATGTGCGGCAGCTTGAGCCGCTGCGGCAGCCCGGCCCCGGCCAGGATCTTGTTCCACCGGTTGACCCCGCCCTGGCAGTCCGAGATGTACTCGCGGCGCAGGTCGGTGTTGAGCCCGACCAGGGCGGACACCTCAAGCTGGCTGATGCTCGGGTGGCCGTCCCCGGCGTCGTCCAGCGCGTCGACCATGATCGAGTCGTCGGTCAGCTTGTGGTCGTCCTTGCGGCGGCCCTCCAGCCAGCGGCCCTTCAGCCCGGCCGTGTAGTAGTTGGCCACGTTGGTGGACGTCTCGCCGCCGAACAGGTCCAGCGACACGGAGTAGTGGAAGTTGAGGTACTTCTGGATCACCGGCAGCGGGACGACGCCGAGCGCGGCCACGTCGTCGGTGTTGTTCTCCACCATCACCTGCGCGGTCCGCTCCACCACCCGGTCCACCCCGGTGGTGCCGACCATCATGTGGTGCGCTTCCTCCTTGAGCATGAACTCGCAGGTGCGCGACAGCGGGTCGAAGGCGGACTCTTTCAGGGTGCCGAGCTGGTACTTGCCGTCCCGGTCGGTGAAGTACGTGAACATGTAGAACGACAGCCAGTCCGGGGTCTCCTCGTTGAACGCGCCGAGGATGCGGGGCGACTCCAGGCTGCCGGAGTTGCGGTGCAGCAGTTCCTCGGCCTCCTCCCGGCCCTCCCGGCCGAAGTAGGCGTGCAGCAGGTAGACCATGGCCCACAGGTGCCGGCCTTCCTCCACGTTGACCTGGAACAGGTTGCGCAGGTCGTAGAGGCTGGGCGCGGTGGCGCCCAGGTTGCGCTGCTGCTCCACGCTGGCCGGCTCGGTGTCGCCCTGGATGACGATCAGCCGCTGCAGGTCGGCGCGGTACTCGCCGGGCATTTTCTGCCAGGCGGGCTCGCCCTTGTGCGCGCCGAAGCCGATCTGCCGGCCGGGGTCGCGCTCGGCCAGGAAGATGCCCCAGCGGTAGTCCTTCATGGCCACGTGGCCGAAGTGCGCCCAGCCCTCCCGGCCCACGTTGACAGCGGTGCGCAGGTAGACGTCCTGGGTGGGCAGCGTGGGGCCCATCGACTCCCACCAGTGCAGGAAGTTCGGCTGCCACGACTCCAGCGCCCGCTGCAGCCGGCGGTCCTCGCGCAGCCCGACGTTGTTGGGGATCTTCTCGGAGTAGTCGGATGCCGTGGTCATGGCTGGTCAGACTCGCTTTCGGTCGAAGTCGGCGCGCTGGCCCGTGCCGTACCTGCGCAGCGCGCCGTCGGGACCCGAGGCGTTCGGGCGGTAGAAGATCCAGTTCTGCCAGGCGGTCAGCCGGCCGAAGATCTTGGTTTCCAGGGTTTCCGGGCCGGCGAACCGGTAGTTCGCCTCCAGCCCGGTCAGCGCGTCCGGGCTGAAGCTGGCCCGCTCCTCGACCGCGATCCGGACCTCTTCGTCCCAGTCGATGTCGTCCGGGGCGAAGGTGACCAGCCCGAGCCGCTCGGCGTCGTCCGCTTCGAGCGCGTCACCGGCCCGCTTCTCGGCCGCGGCCAGCCCGTCGGGGTCGCCCAGGAACCGGGTCTGCAGCCGGGTCAGCCCATTGCCCATGGGCAGCGGGCCGAGGCTGGCGGGCCCGATGCTGATGGCCGCTGGCTCGGCGTCCGGGTCGGTCTCCTCGAACACGCCGGCCAGCATGAAGGACCGGTCCGCGGCCAGCGCCAGCTCGAGCAGCGAGCCGGCGAAGCAGCTGCCCGGCTCGATGAGCGCGAGCAGGCTGCGGCTGGTCACGTCCAGCCGCTTGAGGGTCCGCTTGAGGTAGTGCAGGATCTCGCTGGCCAGCCAGTCATCCCGGTGGTCGAGCAGCAGCCGGTCGTGGCCGAGCACCCGGTCCGCGTCCCCGCGGGTGCGCAGCACCCAGGTGCCCAGCTCCAGCTCGTTGGTGCGCAGGTCCAGGATCAGGTCGTCCAGCTCGCGGGTCATGGCCAGGGTCCAGAAGCCCGCGCCCTGCTCGTGCACCCCGGCCATGCTGGCCGGTGCGCCGCG
>Ga0335069_10013991_pt1 | contig 11254 bp, 11 predicted proteins | sample Lox_Sample_11_FD_206714 | JGI IMG/M metagenome (GOLD analysis project Ga0335069, IMG submission 206714) | Soil microbial communities from Loxahatchee National Wildlife Refuge, Florida, United States - Lox_Sample_1.1 | ecosystem: Environmental > Terrestrial > Soil > Wetlands | place: USA... | reverse complement strand
CGCGCGGTGTGTGCTTTTCATACAAATGCAGCCGCACGCCGGGTACTGCCAGAGCCGCGGCGAAGTCGGGCGCGCCATTGAGCCAGACGTCGCCCAGCAGATTGACGATGGCTGCAGGGGTGATGAGCGCCGTATCTCCCAGCGGAAGATTGCAGGTTGTGCGCACGAGCTGTTCAAACTGGCTTGTGACACAACCGCGCTCACTCTGGTGATAGCTGTTGTGCGGCCGCGGCGCGAGCTCGTTCACGAAGAGATCGCCCTGCCTGGTAACGAATACTTCAACACAGAGGAGCCCTTCGATGCCGAGTGCTGCCGAGATGTCTGCGGCAAGTTGCTCTGCGCGCAACTCATGCTCGGGCGAGACACCGGCAGGCAGCACACTCCAGGCGAGGATCTGATTCTCATGATGGTTGCGGGCGGCGGGATAGCTGCGCACTTCGCCCGAGGGATTACGCGCAGCCATGACGCTGATCTCGCAGTCGAGATCGAGCGCTTGTTCCGCGACGGCCGGATGGGCACCGACGGCCTTCCAGGCTTCTGCAATAGAAGCCTCTGTCGCGGGACGATCGACGCCGATGCGCGCCTGGCCGCGGCCATCGTAGCCTCCGCGACCGATCTTGATAAAGACGCGACCGCCAAGCGCTTGCACCGCCTCATGCAGATCCGCTTCGCTGCGCACAACGCGAAAGGGTCCGACGGGAAATTCATGTTCGGCGAGCCACGTCTTCTGGAGAGTCTTGTCCTGGATGATGCGGATGGGCTCGACGCCGGGACGCAGAGGCGCGGTGCGTGCAACTTCGCTCAGTGCATCCACGCCGATCTGTTCGATCTCGAGCGTTACGGCATCGGCGCCCGCGGCGAGCCTGCGTGCCGCAGCTACATCGTCCCAGCGACCCACAATGGTTTCGTCAACCACGAAGCTCGCGGGGCACGAAGGCTCGGGATCCATGACGCGGACGCGATAGCCCATGGTGCGCGCGGCCATCGCGGTCATGCGTCCGAGTTGCCCGCCGCCGAGAATCGCGATCATGCCTCCGGGCCGCACAACCGCTGAAGCGTCAGGAGAAAAGGGTACGGAGTACCTCACCCGGGCAACTCCTGATCGAGGACTTCCTGGGTTCGCGCGGCTCGCCAGGCGGCAAGCCGCTCGTGGAGAGCGACGTCAGTGGTGGCAAGAATCTCGATTGCAAGAATCGCCGCGTTGGCGGCCCCAGCCTTGCCAATCGCAAGCGTGCCAACGGGAACGCCCTTCGGCATCTGCACGATCGAGAGCAGGGAATCAAGACCGTTGAGCGTCGTTGCCGGAACCGGCACGCCAAGCACGGGGACGAGCGTCTTCGACGCGAGCATGCCGGGAAGATGGGCCGCGCCGCCCGCGCCCGCAATGATCACGCGCAGGCCGCGCTGCCGGGCGTTTTCGGCGTACTTGAAGAGCCAGTCGGGGGTGCGATGCGCGCTGACGATGCGCGCCTCGTGGGGAACGTGAAACTCTTTCAGAATGTCGACGGCAGGCGAGAGCACTTCGTAGTCGCTCTTGCTCCCCATTACGATGCCCACTAACGGCTGATCGCTCATGGGGCTGATTATACGAGGCTGCGCCGGGAGGCTCCTGATTTGAGATTTGCCTCTCAATGCCTGTGCCAGGCTTCCATGGCGATCTCTGCCACGGTCAGCAACACGCTGAACGCCGCGAGGAATCCCTTGGCGCGTTGCCAGTTCTGCTCGTGGCGTTCCATGCGGCGCTCCAGCTCGGCAAGGCGCCCGCCGTTGCCGTCGCCCACCAGGGAGGTCATCTGCGTTTTGAGCACGCTTAGATCGCTCAGTACCTGTGCTTCGAATTCATTCATCATGCGCATGTACCCGACTCCATTGCTCGATCTCCTTCACGATCCCAGCGGCAGGTTAAAGAAGAGCGCTGCCGAGAACTCGGAGTAGTTGGGCGGGGTTGCACCGTCATACATCCTGATGTAGAAGCGGTCACAGGCCGAAACGCGCGTGAAGGTCATTGTGGTCTGCGATCCGCGCATCACGAGGTCAGAATCTTCTCCCGGCATGAAGGCAAAGTCGCGCCGACGGATTTCAAATCCGCCCCCCGTCGGCGCAGCCGAACCGGTGTTGATGGTGACGCTGCTGCCGCTGATGCTGGCGACGGCAAGCCCGCTGAGATTGGCAAGGTACGTTGGAGCAACCGGGGCCGGGAGCCATGCGTCGGCAGGAACCGAGGTGCTTGTCTGGATGGCGAGATCGTTGGCCCAGTCATTGGCGAACGCGATTTGATACTCGACAGAATCAGGACAACTGGCCCGGTACCTCAACGTGACTTTGCGCACGACAACCTGTGCGTCCAAGCCGGCAGAAGGGGCTGTGAGATGAAGGGCGTCGCCGGGCCAGACGTCGAAATCGAGACAATCGCGCGAGGTCTTATACGTGCCGCTCCAGAGGGCAATGGTGCTCGCCGCGGCCTGTTCAAGCGCGAGCGCAGCGTTTCGGCAGTCCTGTGAACTGCGCGGCGAGGGACCGGTCACCGAACCAATCCACGTGACAACCGGAGGCAACCCGGATTGGGCAAGCTCCTGCTGGCTGGCTGAATTGACCGCGCGACCCAGTGCGCGGCCGACGGAGCGATAGCTGACGGCGATCTGTTCACCGACAGCAGGAACAAAGCCTGTATTGAATACGAGCGTGCCGGCGCGCTCAATGCGGCACTCCGCGGCCTGCGCCACCGATCCAATGCGCCGCGTGCGCGGGCTGCCATTGGCCGGCGTGCTGTTCACCCACCCCGAGCCGAGATTGGTGAGAATCAGCGCGCGCATGGCGCCGATGAGATTCAGGCTGCTGGCCGCGACGACCGTGCATGCGGCGGGAAGGCTTGAAATCGATCCCTCGTAAAGCGTGACCGGCATTCCGGCAACGCCATTGACGTATTCCTGTACTTCCAATTGAAGCTTCGCCGAAGACGTGTTCGACTGGCCACCCACTGCGACAGCTCCACTGTCGCCAACGGAACGGTAGACGGAGAGGGTCCGCTCGCATTCCGGGCAGTGGATCCTGACGCGCAGCGCATATTGATTCGCAGAGTTGACCTGGTATTTCGTTCCGGTGGGCGAGCCCTTGACGATAGGCTGCAGCACAACTGATCCCGAGCCCTGCTGCGCGGTCACCTGAAACCCGACGGTACACGAGGCCATCGTTCCGAGGCCGATAAAGAATCCGGCCAGGATGCCCGTGCTCCCACTGGCGAGCGAGACGCCGGTTACTTCGAGCAGAAGCGTGCCTCCCATCTCCACCGGATCGAGCCAGCTGAGCACCGTGTCTCCATCGGTGCCGCTTCCGCCCTGCATCTGGAGGCCGCCGTCGCCCAGCGAGAAGAAGCCGTATCCGCCGGGACTGCCCCAGACACGCACGTCGATCTGGCTCTCGTTGAACAGCTCGCGGATGATGCTCGACTGCGACGAAGGCGGAAAGTAGGGAACCTCTCCCAGGTTGAACTGCGTGGTCACGCCGTCGCCCAGGAAGTACTCGGTGACGTAGGCAACCGGCTCGTGGCCTCCGCAGACAGTGATATCGTTTGCGAGCGCGCGCCTCATGCCGGAGTTGAACGAGAGATCTGCGAGGGTCAGGCTGCCGTCTGTCTCGCTGAGCGGATGGACCGCGGCCGGAATTGAGGTGAGCGACAGAGCGCCGTTGATGGCCCGATAGGCGGCGCGGGCCTGGGCTGCCGCCTTTCCGGCGGTGGAGCTCCACGACGCACCTGATTCGGGAGCGAAGCTTCCGACCGCGGAAGCGAGGGCCAGCGCCTGGGTTGAGAGATTGGTGGCGCCGGTCCTGGTCACGAGCGATTGCACGAGAGCACCAGCGGTGGTTGCCGCTATGGTTCGGGCCGGCGCCACAGCCGACTGATCGAGCAGCAACTCATCGCTGACTGCTTCGATCGCAAAACGATAGCGCGGACCCTGCATGCCGAGGCCGACATACTCGGGCTGCGGCGTCGCGGCGATATAGCCAGTGAAGCAACAGGTTCCGTCGTCAGCCACGATCGAGAGGCCCTGGTTGCGCGCAGGCGTGGACAAACTGCCGTCCTGCGGCAGACTCAGCCAAAGCCGGCATGTTGACGGCTGATTCAGAGTGCGCTCAATGGTGAACGGATGCGTCGCGTCGAGTGCCGGCGTGTAGTCCTGCGAGTGAATGGTAATCTTCATGGACACTTTCGTTTGCTAGTGAATCCGAGGAATAATCTTCTAGATCAGCGCATGAGGCGCAGGAAGAAAGGTGCGGTAGCAGAGCACGCGCTCGCCATCGAGAGGATCGGTGACCGGAAGCGCGAGGAAGCGTCCCTTGAGCAGCGATTGTGTGAGACCGCCCTCGTGCTTGCCGTCGACCGGCTGCGCCGCCTCTTGCGGGCCGGCGATGCTCTGCAAACGCGGATAGTGAAAGAAAATTCGCTCTCCCTGTGCGCCTGCGATGGCAAAGAGCGCCGACCACTCCTGGTAGAAAGATCCGCCTTCGCGATCGACAAACCCCGTAATCTCCTGCAGTTTGGACCCCGGCGCGGGAACGCCCCCCGGCAAGGTCTGCGCGAGCGTGAGCGCTGCGCCGGTAACCTGCGCTACGAGTCCCACATTGAACGTGATGCGCCGGATGTAATCAGCGTCGTTGAGCGGCTGCCGGAGATATGCGCCTGCGACGGGCGAACCTACGAAGCCGGTCTGCCCGCTGTAATCAACATCGACGGCGATCATCGATCCGGGGACAAATCTGGCGGCGTCTGCAGGTGCGAGCTGCAGGACGTTTGCGGTTGAGCCGGCCTGTAAGGCGACTGCCGGAGCAGCCTGTGCGCCGTCGCAGGCCGCCACAGCTCCTGGGGCGGGCGCCAGCAGGTTCATGTGCTGCGATCCGGTAGCAAGCGCCATCGTGAGTTTTGTCCAGGTCAGGAACTCGAAGCTCACCTGTGCCTCGAGAGTTCCGCGCGCTTGCTCAAATGTGGCAGCGGGAATGCCTGCCATCATCGAGACGGATTTGCTGCCCATGCTCCGCGTGAGCGCCTGAATCGGTCCGAGATCGATCCAGGGCGCCGGCGGAGAATCCAAATCGAATGCTCCAAGCTGCGAGGCATCGAAAACGACCGGCGTCTTTGTCGCGCGATTCACAGGCGCAAAGTAGACGCTGGTCCGCTGCGCGATGGGCGCGGGAGCTGTAAACCAATTCTCCGCCATCATTCCCCCTGCTCGAGATAGCTGTAGACAGTGACTCTCGCCGACCTGCCGACGCGGTCGCGCTGCGTCACAACCGGTGTGAATGCCGGCTCGCTCCAGAAGACCTGCGTCAGCATCGTCACCGGCGGCTGCGAAGCGTAGTTGAGCTTTGGGGTGCTGCACGGCTCAAGCATGGCGACAAGCTCCCTGTCCATGGCGCCGAGGGCCCTGCCGCGATCGAGACCGCCGAAGCATTGCGTTCCGCAGGTCTGATAGAGGATCTCGCACTCCTGCGCGACGAGAGTCGATCCGCGCCCGGAATCTGAACCAAGCCCAAGCCAGCGCAGCACGAAGACGTCCGGCGGCAACTGACTGAAGGGCGCCTCTGCTTCTTCCACCAGGATTCCCGGTCGAAGCGCGCCCCGGATCAATGTGGTTCGCTCGGTGTTGATCGACGCCAGGCGAACGCGGAGCGCCAGGTAGAACGAATCTTTTGCATTTTGCATAGTCTTCCACTCGCGATTGCTGCACTCACAGCGGCAGCTGGCCTGTTTCGCGCAGCACCAGCCGGTAGAGATAGACCTGTCCGAATGCCTCGTTGGAGGCGATGGATTCAATCAGGTAGTCCTGGCCTGCCACGGTGACAGCAAGTGCCATGGCAAAGAGGGACTGCGCCGAAGCCAGGTTGAGCGCGTTGACCTGCCGGGCGACACTCGAGGCCGAAACGAGAAGTTCCCAATTTGCCGCGTTGCCGGCCTGCGCCGATGGCCGAAGCTTCCGCATCACAGCCGGGCTCAGGACGATCTGTGAAAACGTGGTAGTCATCAGTCCGACTTCCGACTGTTCCGCCGGGGCGTTCGGGCCGGTTACGCGCAGAAGCGCGCTCGTTCCCGCCACGCTGCGCAACAGCGCGTCGGCGAGCATCTGGGGCGCGCTTCCCTGGTTACGCGGTGCAGTGTCACTCATCGTTCACCCCAGCCTGTTTGCCACGTAAGGACGCAGCCACTGCTGCACAGTTTCGTCAAGCAGAGAACTCGAAAAGTACTGCATCTGCATCGTGTCGATCCTGGTCCGGCTTGCATTCAAAGCGGGTGTCGCCTGCGCGTTGCGCACGATCTGCGCACACGCGGACTTTATGTCGTCGCCAAGTGAGGCCAGCCCCGCGGTGTAGGTGATGTTCACTTCGTTGTACGCGAGGCCCAGGATGTTCCAGGGCAGCGTCAGCTCTCCGGTGGCTGCGTCAAAGTCCACTGAGCCGGGGTCGATCTGCGTCCATTGCCCCGGCAGCGAAAACGCGAGTGCAATGTCGAAGAGCCCGTTGTCGGCAATCTCTCCGCGCCGCGGTCTTGCGTGGCGGCCCTCGACGCTCACGATCGGCGATGCGGTGCCCGCCATGGGATTCAACGGAAGATACGTAAGCCGCACGGATTGCGAGCCGCTGGTCAACCGCAGACGCTCGGTGTATTCGGTGACGTTCAGATCAGGACGTCGGCAGAAGCTGTTGATCAGGGCAGTGGCCGCGGTGACCCAGTCCGTCGTCGTTCCGTCCGGCAATCCGTAATTCGGGTAATCCGCAGGCTCGAGATACGCCATGTGTTCCTCCGGTTAATGCAGAACGAGAGACCAGGGACCAGGGAGCAGGGAATAGGAAGCTGTGTCTGCAGTCTCGCTGCCTGTTATTGCCCGACCCCTGTTCCCTTTCTTCCTGTTCCCTATTCCCTGTCCCTGTTTGTTGTTCCCTGTCTCTCTATCGATCCACCAGCACCTGGAAGTGGGCGTAGCCGGCGCCCTTCACGACGATGGCTCCGAATTTCACCGCGACGTACTGGCGCGCGAGCGAGCCGGGCGTGCCGAGTTGGAAGAGGCGCGGGGTGGGATCGCCGAGCCAGTGATACTCGATCAGGTCTTCGGTCACGATGTAGGCCGGGAGCACCGCCGAACCCGAACCAGGCGTGCCGGTGTAGCCCAGGCTCCAGTCAGGAATCAAAGGCAGATCGCCGGCCTGCGTCGACAGCATCTTCACGCGGAGTCCGCCGGTGATCTGGTCGGAGTTGAGCACCACGTTGAACTCTGCCTTCATCTCGCGATCGATCAGGTCAAGCAGGACCGGATTGGCATAGATCGCCGTCGGGCGAACGTGGTAGCCGTTGTTTGCCACCATCTGCGCCACGGTCGACTTGAGTCCATCCACAATCGACGCCGAAGTTCCGATTGTCGCGGTGTTGCCGCCGGCGACGATCTGTGACACCGCGCCCATATACTGCGTGGTCGTCGGCGAGCTGAGGCTGGTGTCGTTTCCGTTCCAGAGCGCAACGTCGTGGGTCACCATGACGCCGCTCACCGTGTCGATGAGGTCCTTTGCCTGCAGGTAGGCAAACTGCTGCTGCTGATTGCCCAGTTCGATGTCGAACAGGTTGTAATTGATCTGCGCCACGATGGCCTTCAGAGGCACACTGCGCTCCACGCGCGTCGGATTTACAACCGGCGCCACGATGCTGCGCGGATTGACAAAGCCCGCGGTACCGGGGTTCGGCAGGGCCGTCTCTTCAAAAAATCGCGACGGATGGCCGGTCGCAGGCACCTGCTTGATGCGCTGGCCAAACGGGCTTGAACGGCGGCAGATGTCGAAGATCTCGGTCTGGTACAGTGGGACCTCAACAGCGCCTGGACCGATGAAATCGGCTGCCGCGTGAATGTCTGCAAAGGATGCGTTCATAGATGTTTGCCCCTCCATGGAGCAGTTCTCAGCTGCTGGCCGCCAGCTTCTAGCCGCCAGCTCTTAGCTGTTCGCTTCAAAGTTGTTTCGTGGCCTGACTGGGAAGAATCGACTTCGACGCGGGAATAACATGGTCGACCGACTCACTGGCAAATAGCTGGAAGCTAGAAGCCAGTGGCTGATAACTGCCTCTAAGCGATCGCTCCCGCCCGCATCAGTTGGCTCTTGACCGCGATGCGCTGTTCGAGGCTGAGCCCGGCGAGTGCGGCGTCGAGTTTCTGAGCGTCGACCGGACCTTCGCCGATTCCGTGTTTGGCCAGCATCTCCGCGGTTGAAGCCGATACGGTCCGGCGCAGCGGATTCGCTACAGGCTGCGAGGCGGCTGCCTTCAGCTCCGCCAATTCGCGCTCCACTGCAGCCAGCTTCTCAGAGAGCTCGGCCTCGCGCCGGCTCTGGTCGACTGTTGCAGAGATCTTCTCAATCTCACTGGAGAGAACAGCCTGTCTCTCTTCGATCCAGTTCAAGGCCCTTTCGAGCAGGCCCATCGCGGCGTCAAGCCGCTCCGTTACGCTTCTCTCTTCGTGTTCCATGACCTTCCTTTCGTGGTCTGCGTTGAATGTCGAGCCGGACGTGCGCCTGCGCCCAGAGAGAAGAGGCTCCGATCTTCGGAGCCTCTACCGCAAGCTCGGTGACCTGTTCGCACCGCGCGCGGCGGACTTCGCTGACCGCGCTTCTAGCTCGCCATCCTGAAGCTTGTTGCCTGGTAGGCGGCCTTCTCGCGCAGCAGAACGGCGGCGCCGGTGAAGGTGACCCGCGTGAGCTTCCACACGGAGGCCTTCATATCGTCCACGCGTGCGTCGGCAAGTTCGTAGCTCATCCCGAGCGAGCCCGGTCCCTGCGCCGCGATGGCCTCGGCCACTTCGGGAAAATCCCGTGCATAGAGATAGCCCCGCACTTTGAGCCGGTCCCCAATGAGGTCGGCCTCGGTCAGCAAACCGATCTTGCGCCGCGCGTCGTGGCCGTCCCATCCCGGTCGATAATCAACTGCCATCCCCAGGAGTGAAGGCAATGCCTTCCCCGCCGCCTCGCGCGTGAGGATCACGCGGTGTCCCCGCGCGCCGGCCGGTGCCTTGTCGCTCGGTGTGTTGACAACCGTCAACACGCCCTCAAACCCCACGCGGTTCGGATGCCCTTCCACGTGAGGTATCTTTACCGCCATTGCTTCCAGTCGCATTCCATCCCCCCGACCCTGGCCCTACTCCCTACTTCCGACTGCTTGCATCTCTCGCGGTCCCAATCCGCGCATCGCGCGTACCTCCTCGACGGTGAGCACGCCCGCCTGCAGCAGTTCGACCTGCACGGCCAGCTCCGTCTTCTCGTCGCGCGCGCTCAGATCGTTGAAGACAAACTCAAACTCGCGCCAGCCGATGCATTTCGCAAAAAGATCGCGCGTGATGTGTCCTGCCAGCAACTGCGCGAGGGGCAGAATCGCCCCGCGGAACGTCTCGTCCGCGAGTTCCTCCGCAGTCGAGCGATTCACATCACCTTCAAGTCCCAGAAGCATCGGCGGCAATCCGAACGCATTCGCAACCATCCGGATCAGGAACGCCTGCCACGCAAGCCGGAGGTCGGCATCGGTGCCTTGCGCAAAGCGCAGCACCTCGGGCTTCTGTTCGGTCGAGAGCAGCGGCACGCGGCCTGTTCCCTCGATCTCGTCCTGCCACCAGTGGATCAGGCGATCGTGCTGCGCTGGCGTGGCTTCGTTGAGCCACAGCGCATACTGCGCGACGGAGTTCGCCGCCAGCTTGCCTGCAAAGCGGTGCGCACTCAGGAACTGGTTGACCGTCTCGAACGCAACCTCGAGCGGGCCCAGCCCGAAAGGCGTGAAGCTCCGCGGATTCATACGCACATAGATCAGCTGGTTGTCACAAAGCTCCACCGCGCCTGACTCGAGCTCGCCGGGCGCCAGCTGAGCGTAGCGGTGCGAGTCCGGCTGGCCATCCCATCGTGGATGAATCCGGATGGACGCGCCGTCCACGGCCCAGAGCATCGCGGGCCGCGCCGCGTCTCCGGTCAACTCCATCTCGATGGCTCCGTATCCGCCAGTGAGCGCATCCTCGATCACCTGCTCGATCAGCGTGCGAAAGCTGTCTGATGCGTTGGGCTCTTCCAGCACATGCCGCAGTGCGCGCAGCTTCTCCTGCACGCCGGTCATCTCCAATGGATGAACGCCGCGCCGCACGCGGACCTGCCAGTCCATCGAGGCAATCCGGTCTTTGATCAGATTGATGGCGCGCCGCACCACCGGGGTCTCGGCAAATCTGCGCAGATTGGCGGGCGTCGGCTTGGGCACGACCTGGCCCGGGAAGTGAACCGGGCTCATAATGGACGGCAATGCGAGCGTCTTTCGCCCGGTGTCTGCCGATGCCGCGACGCCTTCGCTTGGTGTACCGCCTATGCGTCTGCCTGCTTTTTGCCAGATCTCCTGCAAATGTTCTCGTACCCTCACGCGTACCTTCCTTTGCAAACAGAAAGGCGCAGCCTGCACAGGCTGCGCCTTCCGCTTTTAGCCATTGGCTCTTAGCGATCAGCTCGCGGAATCTGTTTTCCGACTGACGAACTTGATGCTACAGGAAATGACAATAATTATCTGCATGCCTCGGCCAGAAAAAGCTGCAAGCTAGAAGCTGTACTCAAATCCTCAGCTCCCGCCGGGCTGTATCCGCAACGCGCTCCATGTCGAGTGTGGTCAGCACGCGGATCTGGTGCTCTTCCATGGTCTCGACGCCGAATCGATACATCTCCAGCCGCTCCGGTTCTGATTCGGTTGCGCCCAGCTTTGCCGCCGGCTCGATCACCGCCGTCAGCTCGAGGCTTGCCTTCTCCACGCGCTCCACGCCGGCGCGCAGGCCCCCCGCCGAAAACGCGAGCACCTTTGCCATCTCGACGCCCGGCTCGAGGCTCACCGCGTGAAACATCCGGATCACTCCGTTGGGCCGGTAGCCAAGGTCGATGCGCAGAGGATCCCCGGGCCGAGTGTAGTCAGAGGCTGCGATGCGCTTGCGCAGCAGGTCCCAAACGCCCGCGCGCTCAAACTCGGCGCGCATCCTGGCCTGGATAGCGGCCCTCCCGCTCAGGCGCGCCGTGCGCTCCCGCGCCGGAGGATCGACGTAGATACGCATCAGTTCTTCCACCCCGGCCGGGATGCTCTCTGCGAGGTAGGCCTTGGGCGGTGTCATCTGGACGTTGAGCGAGAGCGATTCTTCGAGCAGTCGCATCAGCGTCGGATCCGGCTCCTGTTCGAGGCGCCGCCGCAGCTCGCTTTCCATTCCCTCGAGCAGCGCGG
>Ga0335069_10013990_pt1 | contig 11254 bp, 13 predicted proteins | sample Lox_Sample_11_FD_206714 | JGI IMG/M metagenome (GOLD analysis project Ga0335069, IMG submission 206714) | Soil microbial communities from Loxahatchee National Wildlife Refuge, Florida, United States - Lox_Sample_1.1 | ecosystem: Environmental > Terrestrial > Soil > Wetlands | place: USA... | reverse complement strand
AAGTGTTTCTCTGAGAGGAGAACCGTTGTCGTCGTAGGGGGTGTGGACGGCGTGGAGAACGACCGTACCGCCTGAAAACTCGTAGTCGATCGCTCTCGGGTTGTCCACAGCAAGTTCCGGCTCTGTTGACGCCCCGTCACTGGCCTCGGAGCATTCGCTCGAGACGTTCCACGGTGGCTTGGAAGCTCGGGTCCTCCTTGATCCGACGCCCGACGACGGTGGTCGCATGGATCACCGTCGAGTGGTCGCGACCGAAGAGGTCCCCGATCTGCGGATAGGAGGCCTGCATGACCTCCCGGCAGAGGTACATCGCGATCTGGCGTGGCGTCGCGACGTGTCGGCTGCGGCGACGGGAGCGCAGGTCGCTCGCCCTCAGCGAGAAGTGCTCGCAGACGGCCGTGGCGACGTCGTCGAACGTGACGGCGCGGGGGCGGTTCCGGATGACCGTCTGGAGCACCTCGCGTGCGAAGTCCACCGACAGCTCCCGCCGGCCGATCGACGCGTGCGCGAACAGCCGGGTGAGCATCCCCTCCAGCTCGCGCACGTTCGACGCGACCTCCTCCGCCAGGAACAGCGCGACGTCGTGGGGCAGCGCCTGCCCCTCGAGCTCTGCCTTGCGCTCGAGGATGGCGACCCGGGTCTCGACGTCGGGTGCCTGGATGTCGGCGATCAGGCCCCATTCGAAGCGGTTCCGGAGCCGCTCCTCCAGGTCGGGGATGTCGCGCGGCACCTTGTCCGACGTGAGCACGATCTGCCGGCGTTGCTCGTGCAGGCTGTTGAAGGTGTGGAAGAACTCCTCCTGCGTGCGCTCCCGGCCGGCCAGGAGCTGGGCGTCGTCGAGGATCAGCACGTCGACGCGACGGAAGCGCTCCTTGAACTCCTCCATCTTGTCGCCGCGGAGCGACGAGATCAGCTCGGTCATGAAGGCTTCCGACGACAGGTACACGACCCGCATCTCCGGATGCCGCTCGAGCACCTGGTGCCCGATGGCGTTCACGAGATGCGTCTTCCCGAGCCCGACGCCGCCGTAGATGAACAGCGGGTTGTAGTGGTCGCCCGGCTGGGTCGCGACCGCCTTGCAGGCGGCGTGCGCGAACTGGTTCGACGCGCCGACGACGAAGCTCGCGAAGGTGTGCTTCGGATTCAGCATCGCGCGGGCCGTCGCGCCGCGCCGGTCGCCGCGCCGGCGGAGCGTCGGGAACAGCTCGCCCTGCTCGCGCACCGGCAGATCGATCACGACCTGCCGTGGGCCGACTGTCGACGAGACCGCCTGCCGGAGCTGCGACAAGTAGTGATCGGTGACGGAGACCATCGCGGTGCGGCTGGGTGCCTCGAGACGCAGCTCGGCCGACGTGAGCACGATCGGACGCAGCGGCTCGACGTGCTGTCTGAGCGCGTCGGGCCCGATGCGCTCGGCGAGCTTCTCGAGGATGCCGCGCCACGTGCGCTCGAGCGTCGACACCGCAGCGGAGCGAGCCGCCTTGTTCACGGGCGTCGGTCGAGGGGAATCTGGCATGGTTCCGCGTCCTTGCGTCAGCCGCCGCAGGCAGATGTGCGTCGGCACCGACGCCTCGCCTCCGACCGACGGCAAGGTCGCCCGAGCCACACACCACCGCCGACTCCGACCACCATTTAGTTTGTGAGGAAGGGGCAGACTCTAGGCGATCTCGCCGCGGGGTGGCAAGCGAAATTGCGACCGTCGCGCGGTTCTGTTACCGCCACCGTCGAGTGGGACAGAACTCGGAGAAGCTCTTTCGCGAAGCGGCGCAAGTGATCCCCGGCGGCGTGAACAGCCCCGTCCGGTCGTGGCGCGCCGTTGGTGGCGATCCGCTCTTCATCCAGCGCGGCCGCGGCGCCGAGGTGATCGACGCCGACGGTCGACCGTACCTCGACTTCGTCGCGTCGTGGGGACCGCTGATCCTCGGACACGCGCCGCCAGCGGTGGTGGCGGCGATCGGCGACCGCGCGAAGGCGGGTACGAGCTTCGGTGCGCCGACCGCGATCGAAATCGAGCTCGCACGCATGCTGGTCGACGCGATCCCGTCGCTCGAGCAGGTGCGGCTCGTCAGCTCGGGCACGGAGGCGACGATGACCGCGCTCCGCCTCGCGCGCGCGGCGACGGGACGGGACGCGATCGTCAAGTTCGTCGGCTGCTACCACGGCCACGTCGACGCGCTCCTGGTGCGCGCTGGTTCGGGCGTGCTCACGCTGGGCGTGCCGGACAGCCCGGGCGTACCGGCGGCGCTGGCCGGGCTGACGCTGCTGGTCGACTACAACGACACCGAGGCGGTGCGTCGTCTCTTCCGCGAGCGTGGTCCCGAGATCGCTGCGGTGATCGTCGAGCCGGTGGCGGGCAACATGGGCGTGATCCCGCCCGCGCCCGGCTTCCTCGAAGCGCTCCGCGAGGAGACGACCCGGGTCGGCGCCGTCCTGATCTTCGACGAGGTGATCACCGGCTTCCGGCTGGGCTGGGCGGGCGCGCAGGGTCGGTACGGGGTGACGCCCGACCTCACGTGCCTCGGGAAGATCGTCGGCGGGGGGCTGCCGCTCGCGGCCTTCGGCGGGCGTCGCGACCTGATGCAGCGGCTGGCGCCGGTCGGGCCGGTCTATCAGGCGGGAACCTTGTCCGGGAATCCGCTCGCCGTCGCCGCCGGGCTGGCGACGCTGAAGGGGATCCGCGACGTTGCCCGGGCGTACGACCGGCTGGAAGAGCTGGGGGCCCTGGCCGAATCCGGGTTCCGGAAGGCACTCGCCGCCGCCGGCGTGCGCGGCTGCGTGCAGCGCGTCGGATCGATGCTCACGCTGTTCTTCGGGATCGACGAGGCCCGCGACTACCCGACGGTCTCGAAGGCCGACACCGCCGCCTTCGGTCGATTCTTCCGTGGCATGCTCGACGAGGGCATCTACCTCCCCCCCTCGCAGTTCGAGGCGATGTTCGTGTCGCTGGCACACCGGGAGGCCGACCTCGACCGGCTGGCCGTCGCGGCACGTCGCGTCCTCGCCGGCGGCTGACGTGGCGGCGCGGTCGCCGGTCGTCCAGTTCGCGCGCTACGGAGCGGTGGCGTTCGAGTTCACGGGGATGATCGGGGGTGGGGCTTTCGTCGGGTGGACCCTCGACCGGTGGTTCGACAGCGCGCCGTACGGGATCATGGTCTGCACCGTCCTGGCCAGCATCGGAGGCTTCGTGCGGCTGATCCAGATCCTGCGACAGTTCGACCGGGTCGACCGTGAGGCCGAGCGCTAGCCGGGTCCAGATCCGGCACTGGGTCCTACTCGCGGTCGCCGCCGCGGGCGCGGCGCTCGTGGGGCGTCCCGGGGTCGGCGGGGTGCTGCTCGGCGGGGGCGCGATCGGGCTCTCGGCGTTCCTCTACGCTGCCGGCCTCCGCGTGCTGCTCGTCCGAGGCGGCAAGCTCCTTGCTATCGTGATCCTGTTTGTTAAACTTGCGGCGCTAATCGGGCTGGGGTGGCTGGCATTCACGGCGGGAACGCATCGACCTGACCCGCTGGGCTTCGCGCTCGGAGTGAGTTGCTTCCCTCTGGCGTCGGTCTGGGAGGCGGTGGCGGTCCGAGGAAGGTGATCGAGCGAGAGAGATGGAGCACGCACCGTTCAACTGGTTTCAGTTCCTGCCCGAGGAGAATCAGTCCGCCGGCTTCGCGGTCGTCGCGGCGCTCCTGCTGGTCGTGTTCGCGCTCCGCGTCCGCGGCAAGCTCGCCGCCACCGAGACCGCCCTCGATCCCGACGAGGGTGTCACCGCCCGCAACGTGGCGGAGGCCTTCGTCGAAGCGATCAGCGGGCTCGCGGAGGGCGTGATCGGCCATCACTCCGAGAAGTACGTGCCGCTGCTCTGTAGCTTCTTCGCCTTCGTGCTGGTCGGCAACCTGCTGGGGCTCGTCCCGGGGTTCAAGCCGCCGACCTCGGACTTCAACGTCACGTTCGGCCTGGGCGTGATCTCGTTCGTCGCGTACCAGTACTACGGCGCGCGCGTTCACGGTCCGTGGAAGTACCTGAAGCACTTCTTCGGTCCGGTGGCGCTGCTCGCGCCGCTGATGTTCGTGATCGAGATCTTCAGCCATTCGTTCCGGCCGGTCTCGCTCGGCATCCGTCTCTACGCGAACATGTTCGCCGACCACCAGGTGGTCGAGATCTTCACCGAGATGACCAAGATCGGCATCCCGGTGATGTTCTACGTGCTGGGGGCGTTCGTCTGCGTCGTGCAGGCGTTCGTGTTCACGATGCTGAGCGCGATCTACATCGCGCTGGCGGTCGGCGGAGATCACTAAGACATCGACTCGCAGTGGCCGACCCTCCCGGTGGGAGTGGATGAGGATGAGAAGGTGGAAGGGAAACGGGCGGCCCGGGAAAGGGACAGCATGAAGCGGATTCAGTACGGAGTGTTGGCAGTGCTGGCGGTGCTGATGGCGCAGCCGGCATTCGCCGCCGAGGCCGCCGCGGACGGCGGCGTGTCGCGCGGGCTCATCGCCCTCGCGGCGGGCCTGGGCCTCGGGATCGCGGCGTTCGGCGCGGCGCTCGCGCAGGGACGGGCGACGGCGGCGGCCATGGAGTCGATCGGCCGCAATCCGAACTCGGCCGACCGGGTGTTCACGCCGTTGATCGTCGGTCTGGCGCTCATGGAGGCACTCGCCCTCTACGCGCTGGTGATCGCGTTCTCGCTTTCGGGGAAGATCTGAACATGCGCCGCGCCGGCCGACGCCTCGTCTCTATGGCTCGGCCGGCGCGGTCATCCATCGCTCTCGGGAAGTACCGGATGCCGGTCCTGAGGCAGCTTCCGCAGGGGAGGTCCTAGTTCGCTCGTACGAGCGCGGGCCGGGGGGGCCGGCCGCGAGGAGCTCATGGGGTTGGGCGGAGGTGCGGAATGTTGTGGAACGTGCCTGAGGTAGGGGAGGCCCGAGTCGGCGACGCCGCGGTCCGGACGCTGGCAGTCGCAGGGACGATGCAGCGCCGGCAGCGCACGGTGCTCACGCTGGTCCCGCTGTCCGAAGTCCATCCGAATCCGGAGCAGCCACGGAAGCACTTCGCGGAGGAGAAGCTCGGCGAGCTCGCCGAGTCGATCCGGACGCGCGGACTGCTCCAGCCGATCGTCGTACGACGGACCGCGGAGGGTTTCGAGCTGCTCGCCGGCGAGCGTCGCTTCCGGGCGGCGCAGCTGGCCGGACTCGACAAGCTGCCCGCCATCGTCCGCGACGGTGATGATCCGCTCGAGATCGCGCTGATCGAGAACATCCAGCGCGAGGACCTCTCGCCACTGGAGGAGGCCGAGGCGCTCACCACGCTGATCGACCGCCACGGCTACAGCCACCGCGAGGTCGCCGACCTCCTCGGCAAGAGCCGGCCGTACGTCTCGAACACGCTGGCGCTCACGCGGCTCCCCGACCCCGTGAAGGAGGAGCTGCACCGCGACGGCAAGGCGATCTCCCGCGAGCTGTTGCTCGGGATCGCTCGCGAGGAGAACCCGACCGCGGCCCTGGCGCTCTGGCGGCGGCTCCGGCTCGACCTGATGTCCGTCCGCCGCTTCCGCGAGGAGCGGGCGGGCGGCGGCCCGGTGCGGCGCACGGTCGACGACGTGCTGTCGTCATCGCGGCGGCTCAACCGGGGGTTGAAGCGGCTCCTCGTGGAGGAGCGGCCGGGACCCGAGGAAGCCGCGCGGATCGGGCGGGCGCTCCGGCGGACGCAGCGCTTGATCCAGCGTCAGCTGGCCGCGCTCGCGCAGGTCGCCAAGCCCGCCGCCGACTAGCGTCGCGATCCCGCTACCCGGCTGTGGTGGTTCGTCACAGCGGGTGGTTACGATTCGCTACGGGTGTTTCACACCGCCCCGGGTGGCGTCGCGGAAACCCCGCGAAAGACCGACGCTCGCTCGGCGGCATTCGCTGGCACGCCGCCTGCTCATGCATCCCGCCATGCAGGCGCAAGCGAATACGTCGGTGACACCCCAGACCGGGCTCGAGCTCGAGCCCGAGATGATGCTGCCGTCGCAGTTCTTCCCGCGGCTGCAGATCGATGCGTCGTTGCAGCCGGAGAAGCGGCTGATGCTCGCGGTTCTGGAGGAGGCGGTCGGCACCTTCCAGAAGTACGCGTTCGCCACCACCCGGCAGGCGGAGCGCATCTTCGCGGAGGCCGAGGAGTGGTTCGCTTCCGAGGACATCGAGTGGCCGTACTCCTTCCGCAACATCTGCGACGGACTCGGGCTCGAGGCTCCGTACATCCGCAGGGGCCTGGTGGCCTGGAAGACCAAGCAGCGGTCGCGGGCGGAGCACGGGACGAACGTCGTCCGCTTCCCGTTCCGGCGCGTGAACGGCACGCGGCACGCGATCACGGGCCGTCCGGTCGGGCTGCGCCACTCGGCGTAATGCTTTACCGGTAGGGTCCTTCCTGAAATACTCCGCGCGCCCCGTCGGGGCGTGATGCGATCGCTGCCGATCCCGCTGCACACGCGTCTCGTGACGCTCACGCTCGGTGCCCGTGGGGACGCCGAGTACGCGGTCGCGGGCCGCGTCCTCGATCTCCGGAAGCGCGGGCGGGTGCCGCTCGCGGGCGTGCTGAACGGACCCGGCGTCGTCCACGACATGGAGCTCCGGCTCACGGTCGGGCGCGACGACCTCCGGGTCCGCTCGGCCGTGCTCGGCATGCACGCAGTGCCCTTCCCCGCCGGGCCCGGCACCGGGGGCGAGAGCTGCCGCGACAACGAGGCCGGCGCCGACCGGCTCGTCGGCGTCGCGCTCGACGGCGGCGCGGCGCCGCTCTATCGCGCGATCGGCGGCCCGCGCGGCTGCTTCCACGTGTTCACGCTGCTGCGCGTGCTCGCGCCGTCGGTGGTGTGGGCGATCCGCCGCGGGCTCGCGCGCGACGTCGGCCGCAGCTTCGTGCGCACGATCGTGGTCGACGGGTTCGGCGTCGAACCGCATCTCCGGATGCGCGGCACGCTCGCCGACCTGCACTACGCGCCCGGCACGACCGAGCGGCTCGCCGACGCGTTCGACGGTGAGGTCGAGGTCGAGGTGACGCTGCCCGAGCTGACGGTGGGCGGCGTCGAGGCGCGGCATCGGCGCGGCGACGATGCCTGGTCGCACGACGGACTCGCGGCGCTGCCGGCGTTGCTCGGCGCATCCATGGCGCGCGGCTACAGCATGAAGATCGACGAGCTGATCCCGCCCGCGCTGGCGCCGATGCGGGAGCTGCTGCTGATGGTGCAGCCGACGGTGTTCCAGTGCATGCCCAGCCTGGACGAGGAGATCAGGGCGCAGCGCCGCGGGCGGCGCGAGGGGCCGGCGTCGGCGGCGGATTCGTGCTCGATGTGGCGGCAGGACGGTCCGCTGCTGGCGGCGGTGGCGCGGGGGACGAGTGTCGGGGCTCACTGAGGATCGCGCCGGCGTCCGCGCGCCGGGTCCGGGGCTGTCGGCGCTGCTACGCTGGATCCGCCCGACCTTCGACTACGCGCCCGGCGCCCGCCCGACACTCGACATCGGGTACTTCGCGAACGTCGTCCCGGTGGCGCCCAACCTGGGAATCGCGATCTCCACCGACGGCGTCGGGACGAAGCTGCTGGTGGCGCAGGCGGTCGGCAAGTTCGACACGGTCGGGATCGACTGCGTCGCCATGAACGTGAACGACGTGCTGTGCGTCGGGGCACGGCCGGTGGCGCTGGTCGACTACGTCGCGCTCGAAGAGTCGACGCCGGAGCTGCTCGGCCCGCTCGGCGAAGGGCTGGCGCGCGGCTGTGAGATGGCCGGCGTCACGGTCCCCGGCGGCGAGCTGGCGCAGGTGCGGGAGATGCTTCGCGGCGTCCGTCCCGGGAGCGCCGTCGACATGGTCGGCACCGCGATCGGGACGGTGGCCCTCGACCGGGTGCTGGCCGGCGACGCCGTCCGCGCCGGCGACGTGCTCCTCGGGCTGGCGAGCTCCGGGCTGCACTCGAACGGCTTCACGCTCGCGCGCCGCGCGCTCCTGGAAGAGGGCGGGCTCAAGCTGGAGCAGCACGTCGCCGAACTCGGCAGCACGCTCGCCGACGAGCTGTTGCGCCCGACCCGCATCTACGTGAAGCCCGTGCTCGAGGTGCTCGACGCCGGGCTGCCGGTCCACGCGCTCGCCCACATCACGGGCGACGGGCTCTTCAACCTGGTGCGCACGGCCAAACCCGTCGGCTTCGACATCGAGCGCTGGCCACAGCCCCGGCCGATCTTCGCGCTGGTGCAGCGGATGGGCGGGGTGCCCGAGCCCGAGATGTACCGCGCCTTCAACATGGGCATCGGGTTCGCGCTGGTCGTCGCCCCGGAAGGGGCCGACGCCGTTCGCCGTCGCCTCGAGTCGGCCGGCGAGACCGTCCACCTGCTGGGCACGGCGACGGAAGATCCGGAGCGGACGATCCACCTGCGCTCCCACGGACTCGTGGGGCGCGGCGGACGGTTCACGCGCGGCTGAGCCGGGGTTCCTAGCTCAGCGGTTCGATCAGCACGCGGGCGAGGCCGCGCTGGACCATGCCGAGGGCGCGTGCGGCGCCGAATGAGAGGTCGATCTCGCGCCGCCGGTGGAACGGGCCACGGTCGGTGATCGTCACCAGGACGGACCGGCCGTTCAGCAGGTTCGTCACCCGCACGCGGCTGCCGAGCGGCAGGCTGCGATGCGCGCCGGTCAGGCCATGGGGATCGAACCGCTCGCCACTGGCCGTGCGGCGATTCTCGAACTCGGCGCCGTACCACGACGCGGTTCCGACCTTGGCGTCCCCCGGTGTTGGATCGGCCAGCGCCACCGACGCCTGCATGCAGCACGCGACGACCAGCGCAGACACGAGCGGCCAGGGACTGAAGCGCCCGGCCCTATGTAGGACGGTAGGCATATCCCGCTCCTTGTGAACGCCGGCGAAGTTAGCTGACGGGTTAGGGCTCAAAGAGCGTGGCCCTTCCAGGCTGGTGGTGCCGCCCGGATTCACCCCCGCGAACCTTGGGTCCTCCGCTCCCCTTCCGGGGATTAGGCGTGGCGATATGGTTGCGGGTGGGTTTGCCGATTATGACCCGGGCTGTCAACACACCCTTGTAGCCATTTCTGGCTGGGAAATGGCGCCGCCCGGGGGTGGTCAGGCCTGGCTGATCGGGTAGCCGGCGACCTTGTCGACGAGATTCCGTAGCGGTCGGCCGGCCAGATACCGCTCGAAGTTGTCCATAAACAGCTCGGTCGCCCGCCACAGGTAGTTCGGCATCGCGCCCCCCACGTGGGGGGTGACGATGACGTTCGGCAGTCCCCACAGCGGGCTCGAGGGCGGGAGCGGCTCCTCGTCGAAGACGTCGAGCGCGGCCCCGGCGATGGTGCCCCGGCGGAGCGCGTCGATCAGCTCGGCCTCGTCGACGACAGAGCCGCGCGCGATGTTCACCAGGTAGGCGTCGGTCTGCATGAGGCCCAGCTCGCGGGCGCCGATCAGGCGCTCGGTGTCGGGGGTGTGCGGGACCGCCAGCACGACCCAGTCGGCCCAGGACAGAAGGTCGTCGAGACCCGGCGGTCCGACGACCGCCTCGAACGGCGGCGGCGGCGCGGCGGGCGGATGCCGTCGCATGCCGCGGACGGTTGCGCCGAACGCCGCCGAGCGCTCGGCGACCCCGAGCCCTATCGGCCCGAGCCCGAGCACCGCGACCTTGGTCCCGCGGAACTCGCGCACCCTGCCCTGCGTGCCGATGACCTCGCCGCGGTCCCACCGCTTCTCGGCCTGGAGGCGCTGGGCGACGTGGAGGTTCCGCGCCAGCGCGAACATCAGCGCCATGGTGTGCTCGGCCACCACCACCCCGCCGATGCCGGAGCCGTTGCAGAGCAGGATGTCGCTCGCCCGCACCGCCGGCGACAGGCTCTCCTCGATGCCGGCCGAGCCCGACTGGATCCAGCGCAGCCGCGACGCCGCCGGCACCAGGTGCTCCGGGAACTGCCAGCCGAAGAACACGTCCGCGTCGGCGGACTCGCGCGCCAGCGTCGCCTCGTCGTCGGCGGGGACGAAGGTGTGACCAGGGAACCTGGCGCGGAGCGCCTCCAGCACGGAATCGGGGACCGCGATGCGGACGTCCTTCCCCAGGTGGAAGTTGAGGAGGACCTTCACTCGTCGTCACCGGTGTCGAAGTTCCCTTTGACGGGCGGAAGGAGCGGCGACTGGAAGTGGGCGATCTTGCTCGGCTGCGGCCGACGGTAGACGAACTCCGTGTCGCAGCCCTTGCACACCACGCGGTACTCCCCCTTCTGGCGCTTCAGGCGAACCGTGACGATCGTGCCGTCGTCGTGGCGATGCTGGATGGCCGGGAACTCGCCCCGGTAGACGGTCCGCATCCTCGGGCCAGCTAGCGCCGGCCCGCGCGCGTTGTCAATCGAGCCGACGCCGTTGCGCCGGGCGAACCCCGGTGCGAGCATGCGGCCGTGCCGAACCGCCTCGCTCGCGAGACGTCGCCGTACCTCCTCCAGCACGCGCACAACCCGGTCGACTGGTATCCATGGGGCGAGGAAGCGTTCGAACGCGCACGCCGCGAGAACCGACCGGTCCTGCTCTCGATCGGCTACTCGTCCTGCCACTGGTGCCACGTGATGGAGCGCGAGTCGTTCGAGCACCCCGGCATCGCGCGCCTGATGAACGACCTGTTCGTCAACGTCAAGGTTGACCGCGAGGAGCGCCCCGACGTCGACGACGTCTACATGAAGGCGGTGCAGCTCCTCACGGGACGGGGCGGCTGGCCGCTCACCGTGTTCCTCACGCCCGACAAGAAGCCCTTCCACGGCGGCACGTACTTCCCGCCCACCGACCGGCACGGCCTCCCCGCCTTCCCGCGCGTCCTCGAGGCGATCGCGCGCGCGTACCGCGAGCGCCCCGCCGACGTCGAGAAGGCGGTCGCGCAGCTCATCGCCGGCGTCGCGCAGGTCGACGAGACCGCCGCCCCGGCGGCCACGCTCGACCCGACCATCCCGCGCCGCGCCGCCGAGTCGCTGCTCGCGCACGTCGACCGGGACCACGGCGGGCTGGGCAGCGCGCCCAAGTTCCCGCACACCCAGGCGCTCCAGCTCCTTCTCCGCCAGCATCGCGCGACGGGCCGCCAGGACCTCCTCGACGCCGTGCTGCTCAGCTGCGCCGGGATGGCCCGCGGCGGCATGTACGACCAGATCGGCGGCGGCTTCCACCGCTACTCGGTCGACGCGGCCTGGCTGGTGCCGCACTTCGAGAAGATGCTGTACGACAATGCCCAGCTACCTCGTCTGTACTTGGAGGCGTTTCAGGTC
>Ga0335069_10013987_pt1 | contig 11255 bp, 7 predicted proteins | sample Lox_Sample_11_FD_206714 | JGI IMG/M metagenome (GOLD analysis project Ga0335069, IMG submission 206714) | Soil microbial communities from Loxahatchee National Wildlife Refuge, Florida, United States - Lox_Sample_1.1 | ecosystem: Environmental > Terrestrial > Soil > Wetlands | place: USA: Florida... | reverse complement strand
ACGGCAAGCGGATATACGAGGCGCGGGACATGCGCGTGGGCCTATTCAGCGCCAGCCCCGGCGCGGCTTGAGGATTTGGCGCCCACCATCATGCATAGAGAACGTTTACGATGAGACGGGTCGTCGTCACCGGCATGGGCATTGTGTCCTCGATCGGAAACAACGCCCAGGAAGTCGTCGCCAGCCTCCTCAGCGCCAAGTCCGGCGTCAGTCGGGCGGAAAGAATGGCCGAACTCGGCTTTCGGTCGCAGGTGCATGGCGCCCCGGCGCTTAAAGCCGAAGATGTGGTCGATCGCCGGGCGCTGCGCTTCCTCGGTGGCGGCGCGGCCTGGAACCACGTGGCGATGGATCAGGCGATCGTCGATGCTGGCCTTGGTGTGGAGGACGTCTCTAACGAGCGGACCGGCCTCATCATGGGGTCGGGCGGGCCCTCGACGCGCACCATCGTCGAAGCGGCGGACGTGACCCGCGCCAAGGGACCAAAGCGCGTCGGCCCGTTCGCCGTCCCCAAGTCCATGAGCTCGACCGCGTCGGCCACGCTGTCCACTTGGTTCAAGATCAAGGGCGTCAGCTACTCGATCTCTTCGGCCTGCGCGACCTCGAATCACTGTATAGGCGCGGCCTATGAGCAAATTCTGATGGGCAAGCAGGACCTGATGTTCTCCGGCGGCTGCGAGGAGCTCGACTGGACGCTTTCGGTGCTGTTCGACGCCATGGGGGCGATGTCGTCGGCTTACAACGCGACGCCGAAGCGCGCTTCCCGCCCATATGACAAGAATCGGGACGGCTTTGTGATCTCCGCCGGTGCCGGCGTTTTGGTTCTCGAGGAGTTCGAACGCGCGAAGGCCAGAGGCGCAAATATCTACGGCGAAATCGTCGGTTACGGCGCGACTTCCGACGGCCACGACATGGTTGCGCCCTCGGGGGAAGGTGCCGCTCGCTGCATGCGCCAGGCTTTGGCGAACGTGAAGGTTCCCATCGACTACATCAATCCGCACGCGACCTCGACGCCGGTCGGAGATCTGAAGGAGATCGAGGCGATCCGCGAAGTCTTTGGGTCGGGCGAGTCGTGCCCGCCGATTTCGGCGACAAAGTCGCTGACCGGACATTCGCAGGGAGCGACCGGCGTGCACGAAGCCATCTATTCGCTGTTGATGATGCGCAACGGCTTCATCTGCGAAAGCGCCCACATCGAGGACATCGATCCGGCTTTCGCGGACATGCCGATTGTCCGCAAGCGACGCGACGATGTGAGTTTGCGCGCGGTCCTCTCCAATTCCTTCGGCTTTGGCGGCACGAACGCGACGCTCGTCTTCAAGCACGTCGACGCCTGATGCCCGCCTTTCGGCTGTCGCTGTCTCCCCTCGCGAAAGGATCGTCATGACCGCCGGCTTGATGAGCGGCAAGCGCGGCTTGATCATGGGGGTCGCGAACGACCACTCGATCGCTTGGGGCATTGCAAAGGCGCTTGCGAGACAGGGCGCCGAGCTCGCATTCACCTATCAGGGCGAAGCGCTGGGGAAGCGGGTGATTCCGTTGGCGGACAGCCTCAACGCGAAGCATGTTCTGCCGTGCGATGTCGAGGATTCGGGGTCCGTCGATGAGGCGTTCACGAAGCTCGAGGAGGGTTGGGGACGGCTCGATTTCCTGGTCCACAGCATCGGCTTTTCTGATCGCAACGAGCTCAAGGGCCGCTACGCCGACACGACTCGTGAGAATTTCATCCGCACGATGGTGATCTCCGCCTTCTCCTTCACGGAAGTTGCGCGGCGCGCGGCGGCGCTGATGCCAGGTGGCGGCGCGATGCTGACGCTGACCTTCGGCGGCTCGACGCGCGTCATCCCGAATTATAACGTCATGGGCGTCGCAAAGGCGGCTCTGGAGGCGGGGGTGCGCTATCTCGCCGCCGACTTCGGCCCGGACAATATTCGCGTCAACGCCATCTCCGCCGGCCCAGTCAGGACTTTGGCCGGCGCAGGCGTCGCTGACGCCCGTTTCATGTTCAACTATCATCGCGATCATTCGCCGCTGAGGCGCGCCGTGACGATCGAGGAGATCGGCGGAGCGGCGCTTTATCTGCTCTCGGATCTCTCGGGCGGGGTAACCGGCGAGATTCACTTCGTGGACGCCGGCTACAACATCATCTCCATGCCGCGCCCGGAGAACGTGAAGAGCGAGCTTTGAGCGCGCGCCCCCGCTGGACCCTTCTCCGCGCGCTGTGATAACCACGCCCATGACGTCGCGACTCGATCGATGTTTCACGAAGCTCGCCGTCGAGCGAAGGCCGGCTCTCGTCACTTACATTATGGCTGGCGATCCCGAGGCGCAGACGTCGCAAAAAATGCTGGAGTCTCTGCCGGGCGCGGGGGCCGACGTCATTGAGCTCGGCATGCCGTTCACCGACCCGATGGCGGACGGCCCGGCGATCCAGGCGGCTGGCCTGCGTGCTCTCAAAGGCGGTCAGACTCTGCGCAAGACGCTGGCGATGGTGGCCGACCTCAGGAAGACAGACGCCGAGACCCCGGTGGTCCTCATGGGCTATTTCAATCCGATCTATGTCTACGGCGTTGAATCCTTCCTCAGCGACGCCAAGATCGCCGGCGTGGACGGGCTCATTGTCGTCGACTGTCCGCCTGAGGAAGACGACGAGATTGGCGCCCCGGCGCGGAAAGTTGGGCTCGCCTTCATCCGCCTCGCAACCCCGACCACGGACGACGCCCGGCTGCCCGCCGTTCTCATGAACAGCTCGGGGTTTCTTTATTACGTATCGATCGCCGGGATCACTGGATCTGCGGCGCCCGATCCCAGCAAGGTTCGCGAGGCGGTCGCGCGGATCAAGCGGCAAACGGCGCTTCCGGTCGCAGTCGGGTTTGGCGTCAAGGACGCTTCGAGTGCGGCGGCGATCGGCGCCCTCGCGGACGGCGTCGCCGTCGGAACGGCTTTGGTCGAAGCCGTCCGCAAGTCCTTGAACGAGGGAAAAGCGAGCGCCGCGACGGTCCCGGCGGTCGCCGAGTTGGTGAAATCCCTGGCCGGCGCGTGCCGCGCATCGAGGGGCTCTGAAAGAGCGCGTCGATGAATTGGATTTCCAACGTCGTCCCGCCGAAAATCCGGTCGTTTCTGCGGCGAGAGACGCCGGAAAATCTGTGGGTGAAATGCCCGGAGAGCGGTCAGCTTGTCTTCCACAAGGACCTCGAAGCGAACCTTATGGTCGTGCCGGGCTCCGGCTATCACATGGCGATCGGCGCCAAGGCGAGACTCAATTCGTTCTTCGACGAAGGAGTCTACGAGGAGATCGAAGCTCCGGAGACGCTCAGCGATCCGCTGAAATTTCGCGACGTGAAGCGATATGCGGAGCGACTCAAGGAGAATAGGTTGAAGACCGGGGCGCCGGACGCGGTGACGCTGGCGCATGGCAAGCTCGTGCGCCAGCATGTCACGGTCGCCGTGCAGGACTTCGCGTTTCAAGGCGGCACGCTTGGGATCGCCGCGGGCGAGGCGATCATCGCAGGCATGACCTACGCGGTTGAGCGCAGGACGCCCTTCGTCATCTTCACCGCCTCGGGCGGCGCGCGCATGCAGGAGGGGATGTTCGCGCTCATGCAAATGCCGCGCACGACGGTCGCGGTGCAGCGGTTGCGGGCGGAGAAGCTGCCTTACATCGTCGTCCTCACCAATCCGACGACCGGCGGCGTCACCGCGTCCTACGCCATGCTCGGCGACGTGCATATCGCCGAGCCGGGCGCGGTCATCGGCTTCGCGGGAGCGCGCGTCATTGAGCAGACCATCCGCGAGCGGCTGCCGGAGGGGTTCCAGCGCGCCGAATATCTGAAAACTCACGGCATGGTCGACATGGTCGTCCCGCGTCCGCAGCTGCGGGATGTGATCGCACGGCTGTGCCGGTTGCTGACGCGCGCCGAATCGCCAGCGCCGAGCTTAAGTTAGGCGGTGTTCACGCGGTTTGTTGCTGCGGCTGGCCGCCGGCGGCCTGAAGGCGCTGCAGGTAAAGCGCGTGAAAATCGATCGGGTCGATATAGAGGGGAGGGTAGGAGCCGCCCCGAACGGCGTCGGCGATGATTTGCCGGGCGAACGGGAACAAGAGCCGCGGTCCTTCGATCATGACCACAGGCTGCACTTGCTCGGCGGGAAAATTCTCGACCCGGAAGACGCCGGCGTAGTTGAGCTCGAACTTGAACAGCGTGTCGGCGCCCTGTCCGGCCCCGCCTTCAAGCATGAGGCTCACCTCGTAGTCGCTGGGGGCGAGCTGCCGCGCATTCACATTGATCTGCACCGACAGGTTCGGCGCGCTCTGCTGAGGACCGAGCGTCCGGGGCGCGTTCGGATTTTCGAAGGAGAGATCCTTCGTATACTGGGCCAGCACGGAGAACCTCGGACTCGTCTGGGGAGCGCCAGCGCCGTTCCCGCTTTCATCCGCCATCGCCAAACACTCCCGACTTCTTGCTCCCGGCGCGCCGGCGCGGTTTCCTGGCGCGGGCGTCGCCTATCATGCGGGCGCCGGGCATACAAGCGCCGGCGCCGCCGCACAATCGCCGCGCCGGCGCGGTCTCTTGGCAAACGCCGATACTGTTTTTTAGGGAGGCGAACCATCACGAGCTCGACCATCGCAGTCCTCGCGGCGCTGGCTATTCAGCCGGCTGCGGCGCAGACGCAGGACTATCCCCCGGGGCTGTTCGAGAATTCGCCGGTCGTTCCTTCCGGGCGGCCTGGCGCAACCGGGCCATCCGAGCCGCCCGATGCAGAGTTCCCTTCCCAGGCGCCGGATGAGCTGCAAAATGACGATTGCGCCGGCATCGAAACCCGAATCTTTCGCACTCTTGCGGAATTGAGGCGGGCGCACGCCCGCTGCGACCCCCTTCTCGACGAGCCGCCGCCGGGTGAGGAGCAGTGATGGCGGGGCAACGCGGAGAGGTCGTTCGCGCAGATACGGGGTGCCGCAAATCCTGGCGAGCGTCGCGACCGTCCTGGCTGTAAAACGAAAACCAGTCAGTGCCCTTCAAGTCCTGGGCTACAAGCCTGCGTCCCTGGCGATGAGGCCGGCGAGGCCGGACCAGTCGATGTCGCCTTTGCCCTGCGCGAGGCCCGATAGGAAATGGTCGCGGACGAGGCTCGCCACCGGCATCGGCACGGCGAGCGCGTCGCCGGCGGCGAGCGCGAGGCGCACGTCCTTCAGCCCGAGCGCCATCTTGAAGCCGGCCGGCTCGTACTTCTCGTCCGCGATGAGGCCGCCATAGATCTTGTAGATCGGCGCGGAGAACAACGTGCTCGTGAGGATGTCGAGATAAAGGTGCGGGTCGACGCCTGCCTTCCTGATCAAGGCGAAGGCTTCGCCGAGGCTCTCGATCACGGAAGCGATGAGGAAGTTGCCGCTGAGCTTGACCAGGTTCGCCTGCGAGGCCTTGGGTCCGACGATGAAGGTCCTTTGGCCCATCGCGTCGAACAAGGGCTGGCAGCGGCCGATCGCGCTGTCATCGCCCGCCGCGACGACGATAAGTTTGGCCGCCGCGGCGAATTCCGGCCTGCCGAAGACGGGCGCAGCAACGTACGCCTGCCCCGCTTTGCCGTGCGCCTCGCCCAATCGCTTCGAAAGCGCGACGCTGATCGTGCTCATCGAAATATGGACGGCGCCGCTGGGCAGTTCGGCGAGGATTCCGCCGTCGCTGAAAACCGCTTCGGCGACCGCATCGTCGTCGGCCAGCATGGTGATGACGGCGTCGTTGCGGCTGGCCTCCCCGGGGCTGGCGGCGACGCACGCGCCCGCCGAGGCCAACGGCTCGGCTTTGCTGCGGGTGCGGTTGAAGACGACAAGACGATGTCCGGCCTTCAGGAGGTTCTGCGCCATCGCCGCGCCCATGTGGCCGAGGCCAATGAATCCGACGTTCATGACCGCCCTCGACTTCGCGAACCGGTTTCCAGTCTGCCGCCGTCGCCCGTCCGCGTCAATTTGTAGCGGTCGCGCGCGCATCCATGCGCGGCGGTCTTAAGCTATATGGGTTTGAGGCAAATCAATGCGGCGAGGCTCGAGCCGATCGATCTTGAGCGATGAACCAGGAGGAGGATGTCGAGCTCGCATCTGAACAACCGCGACGGGCGTTGCAGAGGGAACGGATCTGACGCGCTGCTTGGCGCAAATTGAGCCATTTTAACAACATCTGCTCAGCGATCCCGCGTGACGAATGCGAAGCGTCGGTCCTTGAAGGGCAGATGAAGATCAAATATCCAGGCATTCCCACCGTCATTCACGGGAACGGCGCCGTCGCCGAAGTGATGAGCCGCGTCTGCGGCGGGGTCATCGGCTATCCGATTACGCCCTCCACCGAGATTTCTGAAATTTACGAGGCGTTCCGCGCCAACGGCGGCGTCAACATCTGGGGCAAGCACCCGTTCTTCTTCGAGCCCGAAGGCGAGCATTCCGCGCAGAGCGGCGCGCTCGGCGCCGCGCTCACCGGCGGCAAGTACGTGTCGAACGCCTCGTCGAGCCAGGGCATTCTTTACGGCCTCGAATCGCATTACGTGACTGTCGGCAAGAAGGTCGGCGGTTTCGTTCTGCAAGTCGCGGCGCGCGTCGTCTCCCGGCACTCGCTCAACGTGATGGCGGGGCATGACGACGTCTATGCGCTGCTCCCGTCTGGCTACACGATCCTCTTCGGCAGCAATCCCCAGGAAGCCGCCGACCTCGCCGCAATCGCCTACAAGCTCAGCGCGCTGTCATTGATCCCGGTCGTCAACGCCATGGACGGCTTCGCGACGAGTCACATGCTGTCCGAGGCGCTGATGCCCGAGCCGGAGCTCCTGCGCGAGTTCCTCCCCGACCCGGCAAGCCGCATCCAGTGCCCGACGGTTGCGCAGGAAATCCTGTTCGGCGCTAAGGGCCGCGTCTTCCAGCTCAATCGTTATCTTCCCGCCCATGAGCAGGATTTCGCTCCCGAGGCGTTGGCCAAGCTCAAGGCCTTCCTCGCCGAGAACGAGGAGGCGGTCGAGCGCGACGGCAAAGGCGCGCTCGTCGAACCGACCCTCGCCTTCATTCCCGAGGAGCTCAGGGCGCAGTGGCGGCGGCAATGGATCAACGCCTTCGAGAAGGGAACGCGCCAGGTCGTCCCGGCGCTGGTCGATGTGCACAACCCCGGTCTCACCGGCGGGGTGCAGAACCAGCCGGATTTCCAGGCGGGCTCGGTCGACCATCGCACGCATTTTGCGAGCGAGGTCCCGCGCCTCGCGCGTGAGATCATGCGGGAATATACGGCGCTGACGGGCCGCCCGTATGCCCCGATCACGACTTACATGTGCGACGACGCGGAGACCGTGGTCATCGGCCTCGGCTCCGTCACCGACGACGCGCAGGCCGTGGCCGCCCACTTACGGGCGCAAGGCAAGAAGGTCGGCGTCATTTCAGTGAAGCTCTTGCAGCCGTTCCCGGAAGCGGAGATCGTCGCCGCACTCAAGGGCAAGAAGGCCGCGACCGTGCTCGAACGCTCGGACGTGACCGCGCTCACGAACCTCGTGACCCAGGCTTTGTTCAAGGCGCGCGAGAACGCCGACGGCGTGCGCCATCCCGGCGTTCCGCCGATCGAGAAATCGCCCAAGATCACAACGGCGATCTTCGGCCTCGGCGCCCACGACCTGCAGCCGCGTCACCTCGTCGCCGCGTTCAGGAACATGGAGGCGCAGAACGTTCCGTTCGTCTATCTCGGTTCGCAATTCTTCTACAAGAACCCGCCGCCGCGCATGGCCGAGGTGCAGGCGAAAATGCGGGCCGCCTACCCGGAAACCGAGTGGATGGCGCTCGATACGGAGCCCAATCCTAATCTTCTACCCGGCTCCGCGTTCCGGATCCGGTTTCATTCGATCGGGGGCTACGGAACGATCGCCACCGGCAAGCTCTTGACCGACATTCTTGCGGGCGCGCTCGACCTGCACTCGAAGGCCGCGCCGAAATACGGTTCGGAGAAGAGCGGCGCGCCGACCAACTATTACATCACGCTGAGCCCCGATCCGGTGCTCATCACCAACGCGGAGCTCGAGGACGTCGAGGTCGTCGTCTCGCCGGACCACAAGATCTTCAGCCACAGCAATCCGCTGCGCGGGCTTGCGCGCGGCGGAACGTTCATCCTCCAGTCACAGCTCGACCCGCGCGACGCCTGGAAAGAGTTGCCAGCGCTCGCGCGCAAGACGATTCGGGAGAAGGAGATTCGCTTCTACGTCGTCGACGCATTCTCGGTCGCCAAGCGGCACGCTCCGACGCCCGAGCTCGAGACGCGCATGATGGGCATCGCCTTCATCGGAGCGGTGTGCGGCCATTGCGACCGCGTGACCGCCGGCGCCTCCGCCGAGGTGATGTTGAAGAAAATCCGCCAGCAGATCGCCAAGAAGTTCGGCGCCAAAGGCGGCCCGGTCGTCGAAAGCAACATGGCGGTGATCGAGGACGGCCTCAAAGCGACGCGCAAGGTGGACTACGAGCAACCGGAATTCACGGAGGCCGCAAAGCCTTCGGCCCCCGTCGGCAGCCGAAGCGTCGCCATCTCCGCGGCCATGTGCCGCGCCGAGCGGCCGACCGCGCCCGCGGCGTTTCTCGACGCCGATTATTTCGAAGAGACCGTGGCCGCCCCCTTCCGCGAGGGCGCTATCGCCGAGGCGCCGGTCCTGCCAGGGGCCGGCTTCTTCATGCCGGCGGGGAGCGCCGCCATGAAGGACAAGGGCCTCTTCCGGCGTAACGTCCCGGAGTTCATCGCCGATCTTTGCACCGGCTGTATGGAATGCGCGCTCGTTTGCCCGGACGCGGCGATCCCCAATACGGTCCACGATATCCACGATCTTCTTATGACAGGCGTCCGCCAGCTGGACATCGCCGAGAGCCAGCGCGAGGTTTTACGAGCCAAGGTCCACGCGCTCGCCGACGCCGTGCGCGACACTTACCGGCGCGAGAAGGAGCCGGGGCCGTTCCATGAAATCGTGGCGCGGGCGGCGGACGCGCTCGACGTCGAGAGCGCGGTGACGCGAAGCCATCTGGCCAAGCTCGCGAACGCCATGAAAATCTACCCAGTCGCGCGCACTCGGCCGTTCTTCGACGCGATGGAGAAGGTCTCGCCGGGCGGAGGCGGACTGTTCTCGGCCGCGATCGACCCGTGGAAATGCACCGGCTGCCTCGAATGTATCGAGGTTTGCGGACCGCACGCGCTCGTCGAGCGCCAGCAGGACGCGGCGCTGCTCGACACGCTCCAGGCGCGCTTCGAGTTCCTCAGTCGGACGCCGAACACGCCTGCGCGCTTCGTCGAGGGCGCGCTGAAATCCGACGGCGAGACCAAGCGTCTCATGCTCGACCGCGACAACTATTACGCCACCACCGGCGGCCACGGCGCCTGCCGCGGCTGCGGCGAGGTCACCGCCATCCGGCTCGTCACTTCCGCGAACCACGCCATCCACGACAACCGCCGCAAGGCGCATATCCGCGAGGTCGAGAGCCTCATCGAGCGCCTCGACGCCAAGCTGCCGACGGTCAAGAACACGGAGAGCGATCCGAGACGTCGCGAGCGCATGGCCGAAACCATCGCCAGCCTCGAGCGGCGGCTCTACCTTTTGGAAAGCGGCCCGCGCGGACATGGGCCCGCCAGCGCCGTGATCGCCAACGCGACCGGATGCAGCAGCGTCTACGCCTCGACCTTCCCGTTCAACCCGTACCACGACCCGTGGGTCAATAGCCTCTTCCAGGATACGCCCGCGGTCGCCAAGGGCGTGTTCGAGGGCTTGAGCGCCGAGGCGAGCGGCGACATCCGCGCGCTGCGCATCGCCAAGCTCGACCTCGCCGACGAATACGACCCGCAGGTGCACGACAAGTTCTTCCGGACCTTCGGCTGGGCCGAGTTCACGCCGGAGGAAATGAGCCTCCTGCCGACGGTCGTCAGCATGGGCGGCGACGGGGCCACCTACGACATCGGCTTTGGCGCCTTGTCGCGCCTCTTGAGCACGGCCACGCCGATCAAGGTCGTGGTGCTGAACAGCGGCGCCTACTCCAACACCGGCGGGCAGGCCTCGACGGCGAGCCTCACGGGGCAGGACTCCGACCTCGCCCGGTTCGGCTCGGCGCACGCCGGCAAGCAGGAGGAGCGCAAGGAGCTGGCGCTCATCGCGGCGTTCCACCCGCACGTCTTCGTGGTCCAGAGCTGCGCGGCGATGCAGGGACACTTCCTCAAGAACGTCGTCGAGTTCCTCAACCACAACGATTCGCCGGCGGTGCTGGACGTTTATACGCCCTGCCAGGGCGAGCATGGGGTCGCCGACGCGCAGGCGAACCGGCATGGACGAATGGCGGTTGAAAGCCGCATGAGCCCGCTCTTCGTGCACGACCCGCGCCGCGGCGCCGATCTGCACGCGCGCTTCTCGATCGAGGGCAACCCGGACCTGGACAAGGATTGGACGACGAACGCCATCGAGTACGTCGAGGACGGCGCCGTCAAGCTCCTCGAAGTTCCGCTCACGCCCGCCGACTTCGCGCTGAGCGAAGGGCGATTCCGCAAGCAGTTCCGGCCGCTCGCTCCGGACGCTGCGGGCGCGTCCATGCACGAATATATCGAGCTTGGCGGCGCCGAGCGGGCGGCCCATACTCCGTTCGTCTGGACGACGGACGAAGAAAAGAAGCTCGTCAAGATGGAGGCGTCGCCGGCCATCGTCCATCTCGTCGAGGAGCGTCGCAGGAACTGGCGCACGCTGCAATATCTTGCGGGCCTCGACGTCGCGAAGCTGGACGCCGAGCATCACGTCGAACTCGAGACGCTGCGCAAGCAGTACAAGGAGGCGGTGAACGCGCGCGAATCCTCGATCGACGCCATCGCGCAGGCGATGTCCGAACTCGCCGCTTCGTCCAGGGCGCCGCCGGGCGGGGGGCTCGGCGTCGCCTTGGCCGCCGGCGGAGGCGCGGCCGTCGCCGAGGCGCCGCCGCCCGCCGCGAAGGGCGACGGGGCGGCTCTGGTGACGCTCGCCGAAGCCGACGTCGCCAAGTGCACCAACTGCAAGACCTGCTATCAGGAGGCCCCCGAACTTTTCGAGAAGACGCGGGTCGTCGTCGACGGCGTCGCGAAGGAAGTCGGCCATCTCATTCCCGGCGCGCTCGCCCGCATCAAGCCAACGCCGGAGATGAGAGCCAAGCTCGCGCGCATCGCCGCCAATTGCGACGCGGAGATCATCCATGCACATTGAACTGCCGCAGCCCAAGCGGACGGAGCGCGCTACGCCGCCGCCGCCGACCG
>Ga0335069_10013985_pt1 | contig 11255 bp, 10 predicted proteins | sample Lox_Sample_11_FD_206714 | JGI IMG/M metagenome (GOLD analysis project Ga0335069, IMG submission 206714) | Soil microbial communities from Loxahatchee National Wildlife Refuge, Florida, United States - Lox_Sample_1.1 | ecosystem: Environmental > Terrestrial > Soil > Wetlands | place: USA... | reverse complement strand
TGCCAGTCGGTGATCGCGATGTTCGCGAAGTAGACGCCGATCGCGATGTAGAGCGCGTGCCCGAACGAGAGCAGGCCCGTGTAGCCGAACTGGATGTCGTACGTGAGCGCGAGCGCCCCCCAGATCAGGCACGAGGCGAGCAGCGCGAGCGTCCCCGGCGACGAGATCGGCTGGTCGAAGAGCTTCGGGATCGAGAAGTGCAGCACGGGCACGAGGGCGAGCAGGCCGAAGACGACGAGCGGCCAGACCCAGTCGGCGACAAGGCGCCGCCGCGTCACGCGCGGCCTCCGACGACGGCGCCGGCGAAGCCGCGCGGGCGGGCGAGGAGCACGACGCCGAGCAGCAGCACGACGACGAGGTCGCCCATTCCGGCCGAGCCGTAGTAGTTCGTGTACTGCTGGACGAGCGCGACGACGACCGCGGCGACCGCCGAGCCGCCGATCGAGCCGAGCCCGCCGATCACGACCACGATGAACGCGAAGATCAGCAGGCTGGTCCCCTGCTCGGGCCCGATCACGTTGAAGTACACGCCGCTGAGCACGCCGGCGATCGCGGCCGCGACGCCGCCGATCGCGAACACGAGCGTGAACGCCTTGCGGACGTCGATGCCGAGCGCCTGCACCATCGCACGGTTCTCGACGCCCGCGCGGATGATCAGGCCGTAGCGCGTGCGCCGCAGGAAGAGCTGGAGGAGCCCCAGCACGACGCCGGCGACGAGGATCTCGATCCAGCGGTCGTTCGGGATCTGCGCGCCGGCGACGTCCGTCGTCTGGTGGAGCCACGGCGGCACCAGGAACACCTTCGGGTCCGGCCCGAAGACGCCCGTGATCAGCGCGATGAAGGCGAGCTGGAACCCGACGGTGACGAGCACCTGCTCGATGTGCCTCGAGTAGAGCGGACGGATCAGGACGAGCTCGACGAGCGCGGCGACGATCACGCCCGTCACGAGGCCGAAAACCGCGCTGAGCAGGAAGCGCCAGAGCACCGAGCCGACGCCCTCGAAGATGTGAGTCGACGCCCACCACGTCCCGTAGCTACCCACGGTGATGAACGCGCCGTGCGCGAAGTTGAGGACGCCCATCAGCCCGTAGATCAGCGAGAGCCCGGCGGCGATCAGGAAGTACATCGCGCCGAGGCCGAGGCCTGTGATCGTGAGCAGCACGAACGTGCTCATGCGACACCCACGCTGAGCAGCCTCCTGACGAGCTCGGGCTGCGCGACGAGCTCCTTCGCGTCGCCCGTGTGCACGACGCGGCCCTGATCGAGCACGATCACGTCGCGGGCGATCCGGCGCACGACGCCCAGGTTCTGCTCGACGAGCAGCACCGTGGTCAGCTCCGCGAGCCGCTCGAGCACCTGCGCGACCTCGACGACGAGCGCCGGCGCGAGGCCCTTCGTCGGCTCGTCGACGAGCAGCAGGCGGTTGTCGTTCAGCAGTGCACGGGCGATCGCGACCATCTGCAGCTGCCCGCCGGAGAGTGTTCCCGCCCGCTGCGCTGCCCGCGCCTCGAGCTCGGGGAACAGCTCGTAGACGAGGTCGTAGCGCGGCTCCGCATCCCGCTCGGCGAGCCGGAGGTTCTCGGCCACCGTGAGCCCCGTGAAGACATCGCGGTCCTCGGGCACGTAGCCGATGCGCCGGCGGACGATCCGGTACGTCTGCATCTCGGCGAGCTCCTCTTCCCCGAGCATGACCGAGCCGTGGCGCTCGACGAGACCGAGGATCGCGCGGAGCGTCGTCGTCTTGCCGGCGCCGTTGCGGCCGAGCAGCGCGGTGACGCCGCCCTCGGGCACGTCGAGGGTTACGCCCTGGAGCACGTGCGACTGCCCGAGGAAGACGTGCAGGTCGCGGAGCGAGAGGAGCGTCCTCGTCGCGACCGCGCTCACAGCTCCTCCCCCAGGTAGGCCGACTGCACGATCTCGTTCGCCATCACCGCGGCCGGCGTGTCGCAGGCGAGCAGCGCACCGTGGTGCATGACGGCGATCCGCTGAGCGATCCCGGTGACGACCTCGATGTGGTGCTCGACCATCAGCACGGTCTTGCGCTCCTGCTCGTGGACGGACCGGATCAGCTCGACGAGCTCGGGGACGTTCTCGGCCGAGACCCCCGCCATCGGCTCGTCGAGCAGGAAGACCGGCTTGTCGGCCGCGAGCAGCATCGCGAGCTCGAGCCGCCTCTTGTCGCCGTGGGCGAGCGCGCCGGCCGGGACGAGCGAGCGCCGCTCGAGGCCGACGCGCGCGATCGCCGCCCGCGCGCGCTCGACCGCCGGCTTCACGCTGAGCGCACGCTGCCAGAGGCGCAGCGTCCCGCCGATCGACGCCTGCGCGGCGAGCCGGACGTTCTCCTGCACCGCCAGGAGCGGGAACACGCTCGAGACCTGGAAGGTGCGCCCGATCCCCTCGCGCGTGCGCAGGAACGTCGGCTGGCTCGTGATGTCCTTTCCCCCGAGGTGGATCGACCCCGAGGTCGGCCGGTAGAGACCCGAGAGCAGGTTGAACAGCGACGTCTTCCCGGCGCCGTTCGGGCCGATGATCCCGAGCAGCTCCCCCTCCGCGACCTCGAGGCTGACATCGGCGACGATCTTGGCGCCGCCGATGTCGAGCCCGAGGTTGCGGGTCGCGAGGACCGGAGAGCTCACCCGCTCTTGAAGGGCGTGACCGGGGGCTGGACGTCGCCCGGCGACACCGTCTTCACGACCTTGACGCCGAAGTGGCCGCCGCTCGCGGGGACGAGCTGCACCTGGAACATCGGCTGCAGCATCGCGTGATCCTGCGGGCGGATGCGCTGCTTGCCCTTCGGCCCCGTGAACTGCCAGCCCTCGAGCGCGCCGATCTGCTTCGAGGTGTCCGTGCCGCCCTTGGCGAGCGCGCGGCAGACCATCTGCGCGGTCACGAAGCCGTCCGGGGTGAACAGGTCCGGAACGCTGTGGCGGTTCTTCGCCATCCACTTGACCAGGTACGTGTTCACCGGGTTCTTCGGCGCCCGGTAGACGTAGTGCGAGAGCAGGGTGACGCCCTGGACGAGCGGGCCGAGCGCGTCGTAGCTCGCCCGGTTCGCCAGCCCCGTGACGATCGTCATCTGCTTCGGCACGCCCTGCTGCTGGAGCGCCTGCCACATCGCGGCCGAGTTCGTCGTGTTCGCCCACGCGACGAAGGCGGCGTCGGCGCCGGAGTTCTTCAGCTGCTGCGCGTACGGCGTCAGATCGGCCGTGCCGAACGGGGAGAGGATCTTGGAGACCGTGTGGCCCTTGCTGCCGAAGACCGCCTGGACCGCCGCGACGTTGCCGGCGCCGAATGCCGTGTCCTCCGCGAAGACCACGATCTTCTTGCCCGTCGACCCCGGCGGGAAGATGTTCGCCGCGTCGAGCACGTCCTGCAGCGTCTGCCGGCCGGCGCGGAAGGTGTTGCGGTTGAGCCCGGTGATCGCGTCGGCGGCCGCTGCGCCCGGGATGTAGAGGACGTTGTTCTGCGCGGCCAGCGGACCGAGCTGGAGCGCGATGCCGGACGAGCCGGTGCCAGCGATGATCTTCACGCCCTGGCCGACCTCGCTCTTGAACGCGTTGATCGCGGTCGCGGCATCCGTCGCGTCGTCGATGTACGTCGGGTTGATGGTGTAGCCGCCGCACTGCCCCTTCGTGTAGTCGAGGCCGGCCTGGAAGCCGTCGTACTCCTCCCCGCCGAAGGCGGCGAGGCCTCCGGTCTTCGGGTAGATGAAGGCGACGTTGACGCTCTTGGCGGCCCGGCCGAAGCCGGCGTCGACCCGCGCCGCCGCGGCGCCCGCGAGCACGGTTGCGACGACGGCCAGTCCCGCCAGCAGGAGCGCACTGCGCGTCCAGCGATCTCTCATGTGAGCCCTCCAGGTTCACAGCGGGTGCCGACATGACACCCGATTCAGGTGTCGTTTATCTCGCGCCGGGGAGCTCGTGTCAAGACGCGCGAGCGAGACGCGCGGACAAACATCGGACGCCGGATCCGGGCGGGGCGGCGGCTAGGCCGACTCTTCGGCGAGCTCTTCGGGCTCGTCGAGTGCGGGGCCGGCGCTCGTGACGAGCGTGGGCTTGAGCCCCTTCACGATCGTCTCCTTCGTGATCACGCACTTGGAGACGTCCTTGCGCGAGGGCAGCTCGAACATCACGTCGAGGAGAGCGGTCTCGATGATCGAGCGCAGGCCGCGGGCGCCGGTCTCGCGGGCGAGCGCCTTCTGGGCGATCTCCCACAGCGCGTCGTCGGTGAAGACGAGCTCGATGTCGTCGTAGCCGAAGAAGCGCTGGTACTGGCGGACGAGCGCGTTCTTCGGCTCGGTCAGGATCTGGACGAGATCCTCCTTGCGCAGCTGGTGCACCGCCGAGATCACCGGGAGGCGGCCGATGAACTCGGGGATCAGCCCGAAGTTGAGCAGGTCCTCGGGCATCACCTTGGCGAGCAGCTCGGAGGCCTCGACCGAGTTCTTCGAGCGGACGTCGGCGCCGAAGCCGACCGCGTTCTGGCCGATCCGCTTGCCGATGATCTTGTCGAGCCCGGCGAACGCGCCGCCGCAGATGAAGAGGATGTTCGTGGTGTCGATCGAGAGGAACTCCTGGTGCGGGTGCTTGCGCCCGCCCTGCGGCGGCACCGAGGCGACCGTCCCCTCGAGGATCTTCAGCAGCGCCTGCTGGACGCCCTCGCCCGACACGTCGCGCGTGATCGACGGGTTGTCCGCCTTGCGCGCGATCTTGTCGACCTCGTCGATGTAGATGATCCCGGTCTCGGCCTTCTTGATGTCGAAGTCGGCGGCCTGGATCAGCTTGAGGAGGATGTTCTCGACGTCCTCGCCGACGTAGCCGGCCTCGGTCAGCGCGGTCGCGTCGGCGATCGCGAACGGGACGTTGAGGATCCGCGCGAGCGTCTGGGCCAGCAGCGTCTTGCCGCAGCCGGTCGGGCCGAGCAGGAGGATGTTCGACTTCTGCAGCTCGACGTCGCCCTCCTCGGTGCCCATCTGGACGCGCTTGTAGTGGTTGTAGACGGCCACGGCGAGCGTCCGCTTGGCCTCCTCCTGCGAGACGACGTAGTCGTTGAGGACGGCGTAGATGTCCTTCGGCCGCGGCAGGTTCGCGAGGTCGAGCTGCGCCGGTGTCGTCAGCTCCTCGTCGATGATCTCGTTGCAGAGATCGATGCACTCGTCGCAGATGTAGACGCCCGGCCCGGCGATCAGCTTCTTCACCTGGCGCTGGCTCTTGCCGCAGAAGCTGCAGAGCAGCTGCTCGTTTCCGTCGCTCGCTCGGGCCATCGTCTCGATACTCCTTGTAGCGCGCCCGCCGCCGTTAGTCCAGCTAGCGGTGCGCGATCACGTTGTCGATGATGCCGTATTCCTTCGCTTCTTCGGACGTCATGTAGTAGTCGCGCTCCATGTCCTTCGACACCGTCTCGGCGTCCTTCGCGGTGTGCTCGGAGAGGATCTCCTCCAGGCGCCGCTTCAGCGCGATCGTCTCGCGCGCCTGGATCTCGATGTCCGTCGCCTGCCCCTGGAAGCCGCTCGTCACCTGGTGGATCAGGATCTTGGCATTCGGCAGCGCCATCCGCTTCCCTTTCGCGCCGCCGGCGAGGATCACGGCGCCCATCGACATCGCGATCCCGACGCAGATCGTCTGCACGTCGGGCTTGATGAACTGCATCGTGTCGTAGATCGCGAGGCCGGAGTACACCTGGCCGCCCGGCGAGTTGATGTAGATCGAGATGTCCTTGTCCGGATCCTCCGACTCGAGGTGGAGCAGCTGCGCCACGATCAGGTTCGCGATCTGGTCGTCGATGGGCGTGCCGAGGAAGATGATCCGCTCATTGAGCAGACGGGAATAGATGTCGAACGAGCGCTCGCCGCGCGAGGTCTGCTCGATCACCATCGGAATCAACGGGCTCATCAGCTACTCCTTGCTACCGGGGGTCCATAGCTTCGTCTCGGTCTGGGGCTTTTCCTTGTCGGGCGTCCAGATCGCCTCGCGCGCCTCTGCCAGCTCGACCGGGATCCGCTTCACGTCGGCGGCGATCCGGTCGAGGGAGTCGCGCAGGCGCAGGTCCTCGCGGAGGCGCTCGTACTCGCCGCGCTCGCGAAGCTCGGCGATCACCTCGTCGCCGTCCTCGCCGGCGGCCTCGGCCTGCTCGCGCACGAGCTCGTCGACCTCGGCGTCCTCGACGGTGAGCGCGAGCTTCTCGGCGGCGGCCTCGAGCGTGACCTCGCGCGCAACGGAGTGCGCCGCCTCGGCGCGGACGCGCTGCACGAGCTCGTCCGCGGAGCCGCCGGTCATCTGCAGGTAGGCCTCGAAGGGGATCCCGCGGCCCTCGACCGAGCGCACGAGCCCGTTCAGGAGCTCGCGGGCGCGGGACTCGACGAGCGGGCCGGTGGCCTGGACGTTCGCGGCCTGGACGAGCGCGTCGACGACGGCGGAGCGGAACGCCGCCTCGGACTCGGCCTCGACCTGCTCCCTGAGCCGGTGCTCGAGGTCGGCGCGCAACTCGTCGAGCGTGTCGAACTCGCTCGCGGTGCGCGCCAGCTCGTCGTCGAGCGGCGGCAGCACATGCTCCTTGATCTCCTTGAGCCGGACCTCGACGGCCGAGGTCGACTCGTCGGCGAGCTCGAACCCGATCTCCTTCGTCTCGCCGGCCTCCATCCCGAGCACGCCCTGCTCGATCTCCTCGACGAGGCGGCCGGCGCCGAGCTGGACGACGTAGTCGTGCTGGGTCTCGCCGCCGGGGCTGACCAGGTCGATCACGACCGTGTCGCCGGCCTGCGCGCCGCGGCCTTCGACCGGGGTCAGCTCGGCGACCGACGAGCGCAGCACCTCGAGCTCGTGGTCGACGAGCCCCTCGGGAACCTCGGGCTCGACGTAGGGCACCTCGAGCTCCGACCAGTCCGGTAGCACGGGCGTCGGCATCACCTCGACCGTCGCGGTGAACCGCCACGGGTCTGCGTCGTTTGCGGGGAGCTCGAAGTCGTACTGGGGCTGCGCGACGGGCCGCAGCCGCGCCCGGGCCGCCGCGTTCCAGAACCAGCCGGAGATGTGGCTCTCGACCGCCTCGGAGTAGAGGCGGTCCCTGCCGACGCGGGAGATCAGCACCGGCATCGGCACCTTGCCCTTGCGGAAGCCGGGGATCTTCACGCTCTCGGCGAGGTCGTTCGCAGCGTGCTCGACCGCGTGGTGGACGTCGTGGCTCGGGACGTCGACCGTCAGCCGCACCGTGTTCCCCGCCAGCTCCTCGACCTGAGACATCCTGCGGCCATTCAACCAGAGAGAGGGTGGGCCGCCGTCGGCAGAACGCGCCTGATCGGTGCAAACGAAGGTGCCCTGCGTCGGCTCGCCGGGCGCTCACCCCGGCGGCGTGATCGTGATCGGCGCATCGAAGGGCCCATAGGCGTGGCGCATGAAGTGGGCGCTCGCAGTCATCTTCAACCGCAGCGTGCGGTAGCTCCGCTTGTCGATCCAGACCGTGAACCACGCCGGGTACTGCGGTGCGGCGAAGGAGACGATCCAGGCGGCACGGCCTCCGACGCTCGCCGACCCCAGGAGCGTGGGATCCTCGATGATTCCGCCCCAGTACGGGGCGATCGAGCGGATCGGCGCGCTCAGCCGTGTCTGCCGCCAGGGCTGGCCGAGCCGGCGATCCCAGCGTCGCTTGCCGATCACGATCGACTCTGAGCCGAGGCGGTTCCGGGTCCGAAGCTTGTCGGGAGCGACGGCCAGGTAGACCGTCGACTGGGGGTGAGAGGGATCGGTCTGGAGCACCTCGTGCGTGACGAGCGTCTTCAGGCGCCGGTAGGCGTTTTCGGTCCTCCGTACGAGGTCCCCCGCCGGTCGAGGCGGCCAGAGGCCCGGGACTGCGAAGCGGATCGGGTTGGCCGAAGCCCCGGGCCCGGTGACCGTCACCGTTGCGGAGACAGGTCGCGAGGTGGTCTCGAGGGTCGTTTCGAAGCAGCCGGGACCGCAAGGAGTTCCTTCGCCGGCGAGCGTCGTGCCGTCTTTCGTTTCGACCGCGACCGAGACATGTGCGTCCGAGGCACCCGCTCCGTCCTGACCGAGCACGGTCGCGACGACCAGCAGCCCGGGGCTGTCCGGCTTCAAGGCGAGTGCGACCGCGAGCTCCCCGTCCTCCTGGGCGAGCACGACGCCGCCCTTGGGCTGGCCGCCGAGAACGGAAGGAATGAACGTCGGTGCGGTCTGGTGCCGATCCGCGACCACGAGGGTGAGGAAGAGCGCGACGAACAGCCCCGCCGTGAGGAGGGCGAGCTCGAGCGCGAGATGTGTGCGTCGACGCATGTTCGGCCGGTGGTCCCACCGGAACGGCGTGGGTCGTGCCGACAGGTCACCCGGCCGGCACGACCCACTCGCTCGGTCGGGTCGGGTCAGGACTCCCGGCGGCGGCTGCGGACGAGCCCGAGCCCGCCCAGGCCGAGCAGCGGCACGGCGAAGAGGAGGACGCTCATGTGGCTCACGGACTGCGTCAGCCGCGTCGTCATCTTCATCTTGACCGCCGAGACCCCGGCCGGATAGTCGGCGACTGCAGCGTTGGCGCCGATCACCTTGACCTGCGGAGCCGGCTCGTCACTGCTGGGAGCGCCGATCCACCGAACGACTTCGCCCGTGGAGTACGTCTGCAGGGCCTTGTACGTCAGCACCGTGCCGGGCTTGACCGACGGCACCGCGACCGAGAGCGGGAACTCGATGTACTGGCCCGCGAAGAGGCGCCCGGTCCAGACGACACGATCGACCTCCTGCTTGAACGTCTCGCCGTAGACCGTGACCGGCTTGGCGAGTTGCCGGTAGATCACCTTCGTCTTCCAGCCGGGAACCGGCTGGTAGGAGAGGAAGAGGAAGCCGCTCGGGAACTGAACGTCGACCTTCGTCGTCGCCGCGGGCCGCTCGTTCGGCACACGGACCCCGATCTGGGTGAAACCGCCGCTCGGCAACGCGTTCGGGTGGACCGTCACGTGCGCCTGCGCGAGGCTGGAGAACGCGAGTGCCGCGACGGCGGCGGCCGCTAGGAGGATCAGCTTCTTGATCATTTCGAGATGCCCTTTCTGATGTGGATTGAGATCGTGCTCGTCCACTCGTCGAACTCGCCCTGCCGCACGGTGAGCTGCAGCCGCCAGCTGCCGGCGATCGGGAAGGCGGCGGCGGCGACCGTGTAGTGGCCGGGCGAGGTACGGCGAGCGGTGAAGCGCAGTGGGCCGATCTGCTTGCTCGGCAGGCTGGCGGCGACGCCGACCTCGGCGAGGCGTGCCGGTCTACCGGCGGGATCCGTGAACGACAGGTCGATCGTGTTCGGGCCTGCCGATCCCGGGGCGACCGAGACGGTTCCGTCGAAGGGGCCGATCTCGGTCGTGGCGGTGGTCTCTCTGGTCTGAGCGACCCTGTCCTTCGCCGGTGCCTCGTTGACGAGGACTGCGGTGACGCCGACGATCACGGTCAGCAGCACGAGCTCGGCTGAGACCGCCCGGAGGAAGCGCGTTCGCTCGATCTGAGACGCGATCCCGGCCCGGAGACGGGGCACGCTGACGCGGTTGTTGAATGCACCGAGCGCGAGCAGGGGCAACACGAGCGCCGACTTGGCGAGCACGAGCTGGCCGTAGGTCGACTGCCACAGCCCGCCCCACGCGCGGACCTCGAGGTAGGCGTTGGTGACTCCCGCCAGCACGAGCAGGGCGACCGCCCCGACTGCGAGCGTCGAGAATCGCGGCACCGCGTGGGTGGCGAGACGCCACCTGTACCCGGCCGACGTCATCACGAGGGCGAGCGCGAGAAACGCCAGCCCTCCCGTCCAGGCTGCCGCCGCTGCCAGGTGCACGAAGTCGGCGCCGAAGGTGAGCGGCCCACTCACCCCGGCGTGACTCGCAGCGGACGGCGTCACGAGCAACGCCAAGCCCAGACCGACCAGCACCACCTCACTGAAACCGCGCCGGCGCGGCCGGTGCTCGAGACTGAGTGCGACGAGCGCCAGCGCGAGCGCGATCCACGCGCGGGCCAGCCATACCTCACCGAACCGAAGGTGACGGACCTCGGAGATCGCCGCGGCGCTGATTCCGCCGCCCAATCCCGAGCCCTTTGCCTCGGCCGCCTCGAACGGCAACCCTGCAGCCGCCAGGATGACGAGTGCGCCGGCACAGGCCACCAGCACCCCCGCCAACCTACGCCTGACCCGTCCTGGTGCATCGCCTAGGACGAGCACCAGGGCGAGAGCGCCGCCGCCGCAGACCAGCACGAGAAGGAAGTTGAGGAACCGGAGTCCTGTGAACGGGATCGACACTGACGCCGGTGTCCGATCCCTCGCCAGTAGCTTCGCTGCGATTCCCCCTGCCTCGCCGGGCGCACCGACCGAGAACGTGAACGCACCGTGGACGACGTGCGTGTCCGCGGAGGTCACCCTCCAGCCGACCGTGTATGTCCCGCTCGCCAACGGCCGCGGGATGCCCACCGCGACCGAGTCTCCGCCCGGTCGGAGCACCGCTCCCGAATCGACACGCGCACCGGTCGAGTCGTAGACGCCGAGCGCGCCGCCGGTCGTGGCGATGCCCTCGTCGAAGACGAGGGTCACACGCGCCGGCGACGACTTCAGGACGGCATCGCTCGCCGGATCGGTCTTGACGAGGTACGCATGGGCGAAAGCAGCCGCCGGGCTCGCCAGGGCGAAGATGCCCGCGACGAGTACGAACAGGCTGCTCCGCGCCCAGGCGCGAAGCAGGTGATGGATCGTGACTCCTTCCCGTTGACCCGGCCGCGCCCGAAAGCGCGACCCTCGGATCAGACCGGAAGAAGAGGCGGTCCTCGCAAGCTCCAGCCGAGCGAGAGCGAGGACAGGCGAGGCAAGCAGACACCGGTCGGTGAGACAACGACCGCTGTCGCGAAGACCGGCGCCGGCGTCCGGCCGATCAGCGCTGCGCCGACGCGTCGCGCGATGCGCACCAGCAGTGCCACGAGCGCGAACACCACGAGCCCGAACGGAAGCTGGAGCACCACACCGATCCGGAACGTCGGCTGGAGCACCATCCACCACGGGAAGTCGCTCCCGGCCAACCATCGCTCCGTGAACTCCTGCACGGTGAACCCCAGGCTCGGCAGGAGCGCGAAGGCCCAGGCGGGCATCGGCCCGGGCTCCCTGCGCCGGGCGGCGTCCGCAACGATCACGAGACACCCGGCCAGCAGAACGGCGCCGACGATCCCGGCCGCCACCGGCAGGAAAGCGAAGTAGCCGTGCCCGGTGGACTCGAGCACGCGCCACCGGACCTGGGCCTG
>Ga0335069_10013984_pt1 | contig 11255 bp, 4 predicted proteins | sample Lox_Sample_11_FD_206714 | JGI IMG/M metagenome (GOLD analysis project Ga0335069, IMG submission 206714) | Soil microbial communities from Loxahatchee National Wildlife Refuge, Florida, United States - Lox_Sample_1.1 | ecosystem: Environmental > Terrestrial > Soil > Wetlands | place: USA: Florida... | reverse complement strand
CGTGGGGTCATCGTCAACTCGCGCGAGCAGGCTTTCGCCCATCGGCGCGCCCGTCGTCTCGCAAGCGTGAGCTAATCAAGGTTGGATTCGATCGGGGAAAATCGCCGCCCATGCAGATGTCGCGCATATCTGCTGACTGGGCGGCGAGCGTTTTGTGGGCCGACGCAGCCAGACGACGATTTCACGGTGCCCAGTAAGCCTTCTCGATTGTGAATCGGGATCTAAGTTAAAGAGCGCAGGCGCGCGAGTAGGTCGGAGGGATGGACCGGTTTGGCGAGAACCTCAAATTCGTGGCCTTGCTGCTTTGCGGTTGCCAGCATGTCTGCTGTTGCAGCCTGGCCTGAGAAGAGCAGGACCTTACAACTTGGATAGTCGCGGCGAAACTGAACGCCAAGATCGATTCCGGACATTCCCGGCATGACGACGTCGGAAATGAGGAGATCTGGCGGGGGGCCGGCTGCGGCCGCTTCCAAAGCGCGATATGGGTCCTCGAAGGCGCTGGCCGTGAATCCAGATTGTGTGAGGATCATTCCCAATGTTTGTGCGATCAATCTTTCATCATCGACGACGTAAACAACGCCACGGCTCGTTTGCATCTTCTCCAAGGCTCCTGGTACCGGTTTTCCCGGCTTTTCCTTTAAGTCAATTGTGGAACATCAACAGAACGCACAGATCGGGTCGGGCACGATGATCGAACGAATTAGGCGACGCGATGGGGCTTGGAGATCTCCTGAGATGAGCCGGTCGAAGGGCCGGGCTACCCGCAACTAGCTGCTTTGATGCAGAATTCCGGCCAGCTTGTTGTATGGAGGTCCAAGTTTCCCCGGCTTTCTTTTAGCCAGGGGGCGGAATCCTGGACGGATGCTGGGCACCACCCTAGACGAGCAACCTTAGCAAAAAAGCGCGCATCAACTCGTCATCCCCAGAAGTGTGTCGACGCGTCGATGCCAATGGTCGATAGGAAATTCCCCTCCGACAGGAGTTACTACTTTGGAAATCTCCGTAAAGCAGCCCAGCCGCGGTAAAGCCGGACAAGACTTTTTGCCGGTTTCCGATATACCAAAAGCCGATTTGCCTGCGACAAACGGGCAACATTCGGAGCCTGAGCACCTGGCCACCATTCTGCAATGCCTGCAAACGATGAAGAATGGCGATTTCAGCGTGCGCTTGCCCGTCTCGTGGACCGGTCTGGCTGGAAAGATCGCCGATAACTTCAACGAGATCGTCATCGCCAACGAGCAGATGGCGTTTGAATTGAAGCGTGTTGGCCAGGCGGTGGGCAAAGAGGGCAAGACGCGGGAGCGGATTCGAGTAGAGAAGCGGCGCGGCGCCTGGGACGACATGGAAGTTTCAGTCAACACACTGGTGGAGGATTTGCTGCGGCCGACTGCTGAGGTTACGCGCGCCATTGCCGCAGTCGCGCAGGGCAATTTGACGCAAACCGTTCGGCTGGACGTGGACGGACGACCGCTGGAAGGCGAGTTCCTGCGCTCGGCGAGCATTGTGAACACGATGATCCAGCAGCTTGGCGTGTTTACGGCCGAAGTGACGCGCGTGGCTCGCGAAGTGGGAACCGATGGCAAACTGGGCGGCCAAGCACTGGTGCCCGGCGTGGCCGGTACGTGGAAGGATCTGACCGACTCAGTGAACTCGATGGCCAGCAACCTGACCGGCCAGGTGAGAAATATTGCTGAAGTCGCGACGGCCGTTGCCAGTGGCGACCTTTCAAGAAAAATCACCGTGGACGTGCGCGGCGAGATTTTGCAGCTCAAAGAGGCCATCAACACGATGGTCGATCAGCTACGATCATTTGCCTCGGAAGTGACGCGCGTAGCGCGCGAAGTGGGAACGGATGGAAAACTGGGCGGCCAGGCGGTGGTCCCGGGCGTGGCCGGAACATGGAAGGATTTGACCGACTCAGTAAACGCCATGGCCGGCAACCTGACGGCCCAGGTGAGAAACATTGCCGAGGTGACCACGGCCGTGGCCCGCGGCGACCTTTCAAGAAAAATCACCGTCGACGTGAAGGGTGAAATTCTCGAGCTCAAAGACACGATCAACACGATGGTGGATCAGCTGAACGCATTCGCCGGCGAAGTGACGCGCGTTGCGCGCGAAGTGGGAACAGAAGGCAAGCTCGGTGGGCAGGCCAATGTGCCGGGCGTGGCGGGCACCTGGAAGGATCTGACGGACAACGTGAACTTTATGGCTGGCAACCTTACCGGCCAGGTGAGAAACATTGCCGAGGTGGCAACGGCCATCGCGAATGGCGATTTGTCGCGGAAGATTACGGTGGACGTGCGCGGCGAAATTCTGCAGCTGAAAGAGACTCTGAATACCATGGTGGACCAGCTGAACCGGTTCGCCGGCGAAGTAACTCGTGTGGCGCGCGAGGTCGGAACCGAAGGTCGACTGGGCGGCCAGGCCAACGTGCCGGGCGTGGCTGGAACGTGGAAGGATCTGACCGACTCAGTGAACTCGATGGCCGGCAACCTGACGGCCCAGGTGAGAAACATTGCCGAAGTGACGACGGCCGTGGCTCGCGGCGACTTGTCGCGCAAGATCACGGTGGACGTGAAGGGCGAGATTCTCGAACTCAAGAACACCATCAACACGATGGTGGATCAGCTGAACGCGTTTGCAGGCGAAGTGACGCGCGTGGCGGGCGAGGTGGGTACCGACGGAAAGCTCGGCGTGCAGGCGCTGGTTCCGGGCGTGGCTGGAACATGGAAAGACTTGACGGACAACGTGAACTTCATGGCCAGCAACCTGACTGGCCAGGTGAGAAATATTGCCGAAGTGGCGACCGCCGTTGCCCGCGGCGACTTGTCGCGCAAGATTACGGTGGACGTAAAGGGCGAGATCCTCGAGCTGAAAGACACCATCAATACGATGGTCGATCAGCTGAACGCGTTCGCCGGCGAAGTGACGCGCGTGGCGCGCGAAGTGGGTACGGATGGCAAGCTCGGCGGACAGGCGCAAGTGCCCGGCGTGGCGGGAACGTGGAAGGATCTCACCGACTCAGTGAACTCAATGGCCAGCAACCTGACAGGCCAGGTGAGAAACATTGCAGAAGTTTCGACGGCCATTGCGACCGGCGACTTGTCGAAGAAAATTACCGTGAACGTGAGCGGCGAGATTCTGCTGTTGAAAGAAACCATTAATACGATGGTGGACCAGTTGAACCGCTTTGCCGGCGAAGTGACACGCGTGGCTCGCGAGGTGGGTACGGAAGGTCGGCTTGGCGGACAGGCGAACGTCCCCGGCGTCGCGGGAACTTGGAAGGACTTGACCGACTCTGTGAACTCAATGGCAGGCAACCTGACGGCCCAGGTGAGAAACATTGCCGAGGTCACGACGGCCGTGGCCCGCGGCGACTTGTCTCGCAAGATCACGGTGGATGTGAAGGGCGAAATTCTGGAGCTGAAGAACACCATTAACACGATGGTGGATCAGCTGAATGCGTTCGCGGGCGAAGTGACGCGCGTGGCGCGCGAAGTGGGCACCGACGGCAAACTTGGCGGACAGGCGCAGGTGCCGGGAGTCGCAGGTACGTGGAAGGATCTTACCGACTCGGTGAACTTTATGGCCGGCAACCTGACGGCACAGGTGAGAAACATCGCCGAAGTGGCGACGGCTATTGCCAACGGCGACCTTTCGCGCAAGATTACGGTCGACGTGCATGGCGAAATTCTGCAGCTGAAAGAAACGCTGAACACCATGGTCGAGCAGCTGCGCTCGTTCGCTGCAGAAGTGACGCGCGTGGCACGCGAAGTGGGATCGGAAGGACGGCTGGGCGGCCAGGCCAACGTGCCCGGAGTGGCTGGAACGTGGAAGGATTTGACCGACTCAGTGAACGCGATGGCCGGCAACCTGACGGCACAGGTGAGAAACATCGCCGAAGTGACGACGGCCGTGGCTCGCGGCGACTTGTCGCGCAAGATTACGGTGGACGTGAAGGGCGAAATTCTCGAACTGAAAGACACCATCAACACGATGGTCGATCAGTTAAACGCATTCGCAGCCGAAGTAACGCGTGTGGCGCGCGAAGTGGGCACGGACGGAAAGCTTGGCGGCCAGGCCGTGGTTCCGGGCGTGGCAGGAACCTGGAAGGATTTGACCGACAACGTGAACGTGATGGCGGCGAATCTGACGGAGCAGGTACGCGGCATTGTGAAGGTCGTGACCGCTGTGGCCAACGGCGCGCTGGCGCAGAAGCTCACCGTGAATGCGAAGGGCGAGGTTGCCGCGCTGGCAGAAACCATCAACGACATGACCGACACGCTGGCGACGTTCGCCGACCAGGTGACGACAGTCGCCCGCGAAGTGGGCGTGGAAGGAAGGCTCGGCGGCCAGGCCAACGTGCCGGGCGCCGCTGGAACCTGGAAAGATCTCACGGGCAACGTGAACCTGCTCGCGGACAACCTGACGAACCAGGTGCGTGCTATCGCCGAAGTGGCGACGGCCGTGACCAAGGGCGACTTGACGCGATCCATTCAAGTGGAGGCGCGCGGCGAGGTCGCCGAGTTGAAAGACAACATCAATACGATGATCGACAACCTGCGCCTGACAACCGATCGCAACACGGAACAGGACTGGTTGAAGACGAACCTTGCACGGTTCACCGGAATGCTGCAAGGGCAGCGCGATCTTTCGACTGTGGGACGAATGCTGCTGTCGGAGCTGGCTCCGCTGGTGAATGCGCAGCAGGGCGTGATCTATCGGATGGGCGGCGAACCGGTATCGGGCGAGGGAACTCTGGTGCTGCTTTCGACCTACGCCGACACGCCAGAAGGTTATGTCGCCGAAGTGAGAATCGGCGAAGGGCTGGTGGGGCAGTGCGCTTCAGAGAAGCGCAGGATGCTTATCACCGAATTTCCAAAGCGAACCGCGCCGATCCGATCCGGGTTGTTTAAGGCCACGCCAAAGAACGTCATCGTGCTTCCGGTGCTTTTTGAGGACCGCGTTAAAGCGGTGATTGAGCTGGCGAGCCTGAGCGCTTTTACTGCATCGCATCTGGCGTTCCTTGAGCAGCTCACGGCCAGCATCGGCATCGTCCTGAACTCAATTGAAGCCACGATGCAGACAGAAGGCCTGTTGAAGCAGTCGCAACAGCTGGCTACCGAACTGCAGACTCAGCAGAAAGAGCTGCAACAGACCAACGAACAGCTGGCGCAAAAGGCGCAGCAGTTGGCAGAACAGAATTACGAGGTGGAGCGCAAGAACCAGGAGATTGAGCAAGCACGGCGCGCTTTGGAAGAGAAGGCCAGGGAACTTGCGCTGACGTCGAAGTACAAGTCGGAATTTTTGGCCAACATGTCGCACGAGTTGCGTACGCCGCTCAACAGCATTCTGGTTCTGGGCCAGCAGCTCGCCGACAATCCGGATGGCAGCCTGTCGGCGAAGCAGGTTGAATTTGCGCGCACCATCCACGGCGCAGGCACCGACTTGCTGAACCTGATCAGCGACATTCTCGACCTTTCGAAGATTGAGTCGGGAACGGTTTCGGTCGAAGCTGAGGAAGTCTTTTTCGGAGCGCTCGTCGACGCGGTGTCGCGGCCGTTCCGGCATGAAGCAGAAAACCGCAAGCTGCACTTTGAAGTCACAGTCGATCCGCAGATGGGCAAGAGCCTGGTTACGGACTCGAAGCGCTTGCAGCAGGTGCTCAAGAATCTGCTTTCAAACGCCTTCAAATTCACGGAGCATGGCACAGTGCACCTTAATGTAGCGCGCGCGGCGGGGGGATGGAGCCAGGGGCATCCGGTTCTGAGCGGCGCGGGCTCGGTGATCGCATTCGAAGTGAGCGATACCGGTATCGGAATTCCGCCGGAGAAGCAGCGCATTATTTTCGAAGCGTTCCAGCAGGCAGATGCAGGCACGAGCCGCAAATTCGGCGGCACGGGACTGGGTCTTGCCATCAGCCGCGAATTGGCCAGCCTGCTTGGCGGCGAGATTCAACTCACCAGCGCGCCGGGCCAGGGAAGCAGCTTCCGGCTCTATTTGCCGCAGACCTATGTTGGGCCGGCTGCACCGAATCTTCCTAAGAACGAGAAGAACTCCTCAACGCCGATGCCCGTGTTCCTGAGCACGGTGACTGCTGTGGAGCAGGAATCGCGCGTGGAAGATGACCGGGCCAATATCGCCGAAGGTGAAGCAGTGCTCCTCGTTATTGAGGACGATCCGCACTATGCACGCGTTCTGTTGGATCTGGCGCGGGATAAGGGGTTCAAGGTTCTTGTGGCGGGAACGGGAAGCGAAGCCCTGACGCTGGCGCACGAATTCCATCCGGCAGCAATTTCACTCGATGTTTTCCTGCCCGATATGTTGGGCTGGACGGTGCTGAATCGGCTCAAGCTGGATCCGACGACACGCCACATTCCCGTGCAAATGCTCACGCTCGATGAAGATCGGCACCACGGGCTTTCGCGCGGAGCGTTCGCGTTTGTCACGAAACCGTCGACCACCGAAGACCTTGACTCAGCACTCACACGCATCCGCGAGTACTCAAAACCAAGGCGTAAGCGGCTGCTTGTGGTCGAGGACAATCCGGCTGAGCAACTGAGCGTTCGGACGCTTCTTGGGTATGACGATATTGACATCGACACGGCGGATTCCGGCAAGCAGGCGCTGGAGACGCTTGAATCCGGCAACTATGACTGCGTTGTGCTCGATTTGCGTTTGCCGGACATGACCGGATTTGAGGTTCTGGAACAATTGCGGGATTCGCCGAAGCTCAAAGATCTTCCAGTGGTTGTGTTCACCGGAAGGGAACTGAGCCCTGACGAGGATGCGCAACTGCACACGCTGGCGCGCAGCGTTGTGGTGAAAGGAGTGGAGTCGCCGGAGCGGCTGCTCGACGAGACCGCCTTGTTTCTCCATCGCGTGATCACCGATCTGCCGATCGAGAAACAGCAGATGCTTGAAAGCCTGCACCGATCCGACGACGCATTGGCCGGGCGCAAGGTGCTGGTTGTCGATGACGACGTGCGGAATATTTTCGCGCTCTCCAGCGTTCTTGAGCGGCGCGGGATGACGGTGCTTTCTGCGGGAACCGGGCGCGAAGCGATCGAGACAATCGAATCGACGCCGGACCTGGCGATTGTCCTGATGGACATCATGATGCCGGAAATGGACGGTTACGAAACGATGCAGGTGATTCGCCAAAACTCCGCGTTGCGACGCCTCCCGATCATCGCCTTGACAGCCAAGGCCATGAAGGGGGATCGCGAAAGGTGCCTGGAGGCCGGCGCATCGGAATACCTTGCCAAGCCGGTGAACACGGACCAACTTCTGTCAGCATTACGTGTCTGGCTTCACCGCTGATTGCCGATTGGATCGACATCTGAACGAGACCTGGAAGAGGGAGCAATGACGCCCGACGAAAAAATCAACATCCTGATGGTTGACGATCAGCCTTCGAAGCTTCTCAGCTACGAAGTGATCCTGGCGGAGTTGGGCGAGAATCTCATCAAAGCTTCTTCGGCCACCGAGGCGCTGAATATTCTGCTGAAAACCGACATTGCTGTGGTCCTGATGGACGTCAGCATGCCGGATGTGGACGGCTTCGAACTGGCAGACGTCATCCGCCAGCATCCGCGCTTCCAGAAGACGGCAATCATCTTCATTTCCGGTATTCACCTCACCGATTCAGACCGAATTCAGGGCTACCGCAGCGGCGCGGTCGATTACATCTCCGTGCCGGTGATTCCGGAAGTGCTGCGGGCCAAGATCAGCATCTTCGCGGAGCTGCACCGCAAAACGCGGATGCTGGAAACACTGAATCGCGGGCTGGAACAACGAGTGCAGGAACGGACCGCGGAGCTGGAAAAGAGCCAGGAGCAATATCGCATGCTCGCGGAGCTGGTCGAGCTCGCGTCCGAGGCCATCATGGTTCGCGATTGGGATGGCGAGCTTCTTTTCTGGAATTCGGGCGCCGAAAACATGTTCGGATGGCGGAAGCAGGAGATCGTGGGCGAGGACCTTCACAGTATGTTGAAGACCAAGTATCCAGTCTCGAGAGCGGACGTGGAAGCGGCGCTGCTCGACCGCGGCTGGTGGGAAGGGAATCTTGCCCAAACCGCGAAGGATGGATCGGAAATCGTGGTGGCGTATCGCAAGACACTGAACAGGGATTCGAATGTAATTCTGGAAACAGGACGGGACATTACCGACCAGCTGCGCGCCGAAAAGGCGCTGCGCGAAACAGAAAAGCTGGCAGCCATGGGCCGCGTGGCAGGCATCATAGCGCACGAAATCAATAATCCGCTGGAGGCGATCACAAATCTGGTTTATCTCCTTCGCAACCACGCATCTCTTGACGATGAAGCGCGCCACTGCGCGGTGTTGGCTGAAGAGGAGTTGCGGCGGGTGAGCCACATTACAAGGCAAACGCTCAGCTTCTACCGCGAATCGAAACAGCCGATTGCAGTGGCGATTCCAGACCTGGTGCAAAGCGTGTTGACGTTGCAGCAACGAGCATTGCAGGATCAACGAATCAAGCTGCACCGGTCAGTGTTCTCGCCGAGTTTCGTGCATGGATTCCCGGTTGAGTTGCGGCAGGTGTTCCTGAATCTGGTGGGCAATTCGATTCAAGCCATGCCGGAAGGCGGCGACCTGAGGGTGCAAGTGCGGATGGGGACGGACTGGACCACGGAAAAGCGTGGGGTTGTGGTTTCAGTTGTGGATACGGGAACCGGAATTCAGGCGCAGGATGCGTCGAGGATTTTCCAGCCGTTCTTCAGCACCAAATCGACGAAGGGAACGGGGTTGGGTCTCTGGATCAGCCAGGGGATTGTGCAGAAGTACAGCGGCCGGATCACGTTTAGAAGCTATCGCCGGGGGGGACGATGCACAACGTGCTTCAGGGTCTTCCTTCCGGGTACCGAGATGTCTGACGAGAATTCGCCTGCCGCAAACGAAACAATCATCGGCGCAAGTTCAGCGAACTCTCCGGATCCGCTGGCGGTTCAGGCAAGCTATAACTGACAGTGAGGAATCGGCCGATCTTATTGAGCTTGCCACGCGGCTTCAGCAGCGGTGCGCGCGCCGAGAATAATTCCTGGGCTCACAGAAGGCCAAGGCGAAGATATTCCTGCTGGACGGATTGATAGCATTCGCAGGCGGCGTGTGCCAATCCGTCGCGGTTTTTGATGGTTACGCTTCCCCGCGAATAGGCTATAAGCCCGGATTTGTGCAGGATACCTGCAGCAATCGTGACGGAGCTGCGGCGGGTACCGAGCATCATGGCCAGAAACTCGTGCGTGATTGGGATGTCGTTGGATTGAAGGCGGTCGGAGCACATCATCAGCCAACGAGCGAGGCGTTCTTCAAGCTCGTGGACGCGATTGCACGCTGCGGTCTGCGCAGTTTGCGCGAGATACCCTTGAACTGCCACATGCAAACACGAGCGCAATTTGGCAGATGACTCCTCCAGCCGCCTTAAAATCTTGGCCTTTAGCGTGAAACCGGATCCAGGAAGTTGAATAAAAGTCCGGTTTGTCGCGTAGCCGCTCCCGATGACCGCCGGCAAGCCGACGACGCCGTCACGCCCGATCAGGCCGACTTCGACGGTGCTGCCATTCTCCATCGTGACGACAACCGAGGCGATGGCGTCCTCAAGAAAATACACGGTGTCGATCATTTCGCCCGGCTCGTAGAGGCTTTGGTTCAGTTTGAAGTGAGTCGGCACCAGCTCAGGAGAAAGACAACTGATGTCCGCGGGAGATAGCATCGCCAACACTCGGTTTTTGAATGGCGGCTTCTGAGACACGAGCGGTAACATGAGGCTCCTTTGCGCAGCGAAGCACGAGCGACTTCGCATCTGAATGCGCGGAGGTGCCGTCACAGAGGTGGCCAGAGCGTATCTAGATGTGACTTGATCCTATTCCTAATTTCGGAGAACGACTGTTCGATGCAGGACAGACTAAGCGATCAATCGGTGGCCAAATAGTCCTGGATGCGAGTAACGGTTCGCTCATGTGATGGCCGAACTTATTGCATGTAACGCACAGATAACACAGAAGTAATGGTTGCCTACTTTCGCCGAATGCAGTTGCTGAAAACCAACATGTCTATGCAGGAGCGTGGAGCTGAGGAAAAAGGCGTTAAAGATGTTTTTCAGACGTAATTGAACGATTTAGAACGCGAGCACGATTTTTCACAAACAAAGGGGGCATACATTACCACAAGCTCTCGTTCTTTCGGTGGGCTCAGATCCCAGCGTGTTAGAGACGCGTGAACTGGTACTCCGTTCCGCGGGATATTCGGTTGTGTCTGCAGTTTCGGTCAAAGAGGCGGTTTGTCTCTTCAAAGGCGGAGATTACGATGTCATCGTCCTCTGCCACTCGCTCACTGCCAAGGAGTGCGAGCGCCTGACTGGCGCGGTTCGAGCGTCGGGCTCTCGAATTCCCATCGTCCGCGTCTCAGACACTGCACTCGACGGGCCCTTATCGTTTGCCGATGCGAGTCTCGATAAGACCCCGGCCGCATTCCTCCGGTCGATTGAAGACGTATTAAGAAGTAACCGGCAATTGGAAGCGCAGCGCCGGGAAGCCTAGAACAGGCTCTATCAATCATGCGAGGCCACGAAGAGGCTTCCGTCAGGGATCAAACCCTGACATTCATAGCCAGATGCCGCACGTCGGACCCTAGACGAGCTCGCGGACGGTCTCGTGAAGATTCGTCATGATAATTTTTGAGCTGTTTGGCTCGCCGCGCACCAGTGCTTCTGCCAGTTTCAACGCTTGCGATGCCTTTATCTTTGCCGGCAAAGGCGGAGCAAACTGATCGACCACGGCTTCTATAAGCGCGGGAATCGGCTGGTTGACTATGGCATCGAGCTGTTTTCCGCATTCTGCTGGATCTTCGATGCGAACCGCCTCGATGCCGGCGCCGCGCGCGATGGCGACAAAATCAGCGGGATAAAGGTCGCAGGCATATTCAGGGTTGCCGAGAAAGACCATTTGCTCCCATTTAATTTGGCCGAGCGTGTTGTTTTTGATGACGATGATTTTGATGTTCAGCTTGTAGGCGGCGACGGTGATCAATTCGCCGAGGAGCATGCTTAATCCGCCATCGCCGATGATGCAATAAATGGGCCGGTCGGGGTATGCAACGGCGGCTGCAATCGCATAGGGAAGGCCGCAGGCCATGGTGGCGAGATTTCCAGAGCAACTGTGCCGCTGTCCGCGAAGCGCCGGCACGTAGCGCGCCCACCACGTGGTGATGGTTCCGGAATCAGACGTGACGATGGCATT
>Ga0335069_10013983_pt1 | contig 11256 bp, 8 predicted proteins | sample Lox_Sample_11_FD_206714 | JGI IMG/M metagenome (GOLD analysis project Ga0335069, IMG submission 206714) | Soil microbial communities from Loxahatchee National Wildlife Refuge, Florida, United States - Lox_Sample_1.1 | ecosystem: Environmental > Terrestrial > Soil > Wetlands | place: USA: Florida... | reverse complement strand
CAGTATTCCTTTACGAAGTTGCCGCCGATTCGAAGCCGCCGCCCGGGGGCTTCGTCGAAGCGCGCGAAAAACCGGCCCATCATGACGAAGTCCGCGCCCATGGCGAGGGCCAGGACGATGTGGTAGTCTTGGACGATTCCTCCGTCCGAGCAGATGGGGACGTACTGGCCGCTTTCCCGGGCGTACGCGTCCCGCGCGGAGGCGACCTCCATGACCGCCGTGGCCTGCCCGCGGCCGATTCCCTTCTGCTCGCGCGTGATGCAGATCGAGCCGCCGCCGATGCCCACCTTCACGAAATCGGCTCCGGCCTCCGCGAGGTAGCGGAAGCCTTCCGCATCCACCACGTTGCCGCCGCCCACCTTCACCGCGTCCCCGTACTGGCGGCGGATCCATTGGATGGTCTCCGCCTGCCACTCCGAGTAGCCGTCCGAGGAGTCCACGCACAGCACGTCCGCTCCCGCTGCCACGAGAGCCGGGACGCGTTTCTCGTAGTCGCGGGTGTTGATCCCCGCACCCACGACGAGGCGCTTGTGCGCATCCACGAGCTCCCAGGGGTTTTCCTTGTGCTCGGCGTAGTCCTTTCGGAAGACCATGGAGGTGAGGCGGCCGTTCTTGTTGATGACCGGCAGGCAGTTCAGCTTGTGCTTCCAGATCAGCTCGTTGGCATCCGAGAGCGTGATCCCGTCCTCCCCATAGACCAGGTCATCGAACCGGGTCATGAGATCTCCCACCCGCGCCCCGGGCGGCGTGGTGGAAAGGCGGAAATCCCGGCTGGTGAGGATCCCCACCAGCTTGCCGGTGGCCGTGCCGTCCTCCGTGACCGCCATGGTGGTGTGGCCGGTCTTCTCCCGCAGGGCAAGGACCTCGGTAAGCGTGGCCTCCGGCCGGATGTTCGAGTCACTGGGGACGAACCCGGCCTTGTACTTCTTGACCCGGCCCACCATCTCCGCCTGGCTCTCCACCGACTGGGAGACGAAGATGAACCCGATTCCGCCGGACCGCGCCAACGCAATCGCCATGCGGTGATCCGTCACCGACTGCATGATGGCAGAAACGAACGGTACGTTGAGCCGTATCGCCGCAGTCTCTCCCTTCCGGTGCCTCACGAGCGGCGTGACCATGCTCACCGCGGCGGAACTGTGCTCCTTGCGGGTGAGGTTGGGCAGGAGCAGGTACTCGCTGAAGGTATGAGAGGGCTCGGGGTAGAGGTGGGCCATGCGTCGGACCTTCCTTGAGGCAGGGTACCGTCGGGTTGGGAAAGCATCAAGAGACCGGTGCTACGGATTTGATACCGGGACGGGCATGTCGAAATCACGGTCGATGCCGTTGATGGTCACCTCGACGTGGATGGTCGCGGTATCCGGGATGGGGTGCGCGCCGACCATCACGAGCAGATACGAGTGCGTCCCGGCCTCGAGCGTCATGGAGGTTTGGGGCAGGTAGTACCAGCCGATCTTGTCCCGTCTCAGGGTGTTGGCGGCCTGGTCGGGGCTCAGGTTCATGGCGAAGTCGGTGAACTTGTCCCGGGTCATGAAGGTGGCAAACTGCTTGCCCCGGTCGTCCGTTACCTCGGCGCGCTGGAGAACCAGGGGCACCTTGCCCCGGGTGTTGAAGTTCAACTGCAGGACAATGTAGTCGTTGTAGGCCGGAAAAACGGAGGGGGCGGGTGCGACAAACGGATTCTCCGTGAACGTTCGTCCATACTTGAGTCGAACGTCGCGCTCGGAAAGAATCGCCAGGGAGACCGCATCGTCGGCAGATCCCACGGTCACGGTCTGCCCGACCGCAGGTTTCGCGGTCTGGCAACCGGCCGCAAGGAGAAAACAGCCGATCACGAACAGACCTATGGGCCGCTGGATTTTCATGGTGAGGCCACAATACCGCAACGGCTGACCTTGTGCCAGAGGAGAGCTGCCACCAAATGAAAAGGGCCCCTTTCGGGGCCCCTTTCAGAGTCGAGTTGCTTTAGAAGGACCAGACGTAGATGATGGGAACCGCGATGACCGCGTTGCTGGAGGTCGTGTTGGCAACGGCGGTACCGGCCGCGGTGGCGTACACCACGCCGATCTTCAGGGAGCTTCCGTTGTCGAAGTTGGCCTTCACGTACGGATAGATCTCGAAGCCGCCCCAGTCACCAACGCCCTGGTTGAACCAGCCGTAGTACAGGTTGGTTGCGCTGCCGCCGTCATAGCCGACGTTCACACCAACTGCCCACGGCGCCATCACGGTGTATTCGGCGTTGAGCTCGGCGCCGTAAGCCGTCTGCGAAGGCGACTGGAAGTTGGCGAAGAACGCGTCCAGGGTCAGGGACAGCGGGGCAAACATGGTGGAACCAACGGAGGCGAAGCCCTTGATGATGGTGTTGCTGCTGTTGGAGATGTCAGCCACGACGCTCGCGCTGATGGGGAGGCCCTTGATCGCGCTGACGCTGACGCCGCCGCTCACCTGCTTGAGCGCGCTGGACGTCGTGCCCATGGTCGCTTCACGGGACTTGTACGCGGCCACAACGGTCAGGAGGTCCGGCACCGCGTAGGACGCGCCGACGCCGATGTTGGTGCCGTAGTCCGGGTTGGTTCCGAGGGCCGCGTTGGCCGCTGCCGCACCCGCGGGCAGGTAGTACGCCGCCGCGAGGGACAGGCCGGAGACCGGGAAGAGCTGCAGGATGCCCATGAAGTCAGAGTCGCCAAAGCGGGAGGCCACGTTGTTGCCTTCCAGCTGGCTGAACAGGGTGTAGTCGTTGAACCTGGGCTTGCCGATGCGGACCTTCACCAGATCGCCGAACTTGTAGTAGGTCGAGAACCAGCTGATGGACGGGGCAGCAGTCGCCGGGTTGCCGGTGTTGCCGAAGTTGTCCATGCCGAACTCGAGGGTTGCATCAAAGCCGTAGTTGTTCCCGTCATACGAGAACGTCCACTCCTGGTCGATGCCCTTCACGTTGTCCCACTGGGGTCCCCACCCAGCCGAAGCGGCAGTGCTACCAATCTGGTAGTAGGGGAACATGTTGCCCTGGTTCCACGCATGGAACGAACCCGCGGTCGGCGCGTCAGCGAACGCCATGGCGCCCATGCAGGTCAGAGCAAGGAGAACTACGAGTGCCTTCTTCATGAAGATCCTCCTTCGCTGTTTTCTCAAGAGCCAACGGCTCTTCATCCTATCATACCGGCCTCACGACCGGTATGTTATGACCAATGTTGTCCGTCCCCTCCCTTCCCGTTTGATCGGGTCAAGAGCCAACGGCTCCTTCACAAACCCAATGGCGCACCTGTGGTGCACGTCCAACAGCGATTTCATCGAAGCTTAACAGACCGCTCTTTTCGCTGTCAAGCTTTTTTTTGTTATCGATTAAGAGCGAAATTGCACAAATCCAGTGGCGTGCCATGTGGAGTGCGCTCTGATAGCCGGCGTGTCGAGTTCCGCTCATCGCTACCTGCAAGTGGCCTAGACCGTAGTGCTGGATATCCAATTTGTCAAGGGTGAATTTGTGACTGCGCAACCACTCTTCTTCTCGGCTCATTCTCGCCCTGCCTCCAGTGAAACGTGGACAATCCCGCTCCCTGCCGTTATCCTGAGCGCCTGCCATGGCCCCGAGGATGGACGCGCTTCGTACACAGCTTTTTTCCTGGGCGCAGGCCCGAAGTGACCAGCCGGTGACGGCCGGCTTCGTGCCCGGCAGGATCGAGGTCTTTGGCCGTCACACCGACTATGCCGGCGGTCGAACCGTAGTCTGCGCAATTGACCGGGGATTCCTGTTTGCCGCGGTACCACGCCAGGACCGCCGCGTACGGATCCGCGAGGATTCCCCGGAATTCGAGCCGGTGGAGTTCGACCTGGACCCGGACCTGGAGCCGGTCGTCGGACAGTGGGCCAACTACCCCATGACCATGGCGCGGCGGCTGGAGCGCAATTTCCCCGGCCGCCTCCGCGGGATCGACCTGGCGTTTGCCAGCACCATGCCCGTGGGAAGCGGCATGAGCGGGTCCTCGGCGCTCATGATGATGGTCTACACCGCGCTGGCGGCGTCGAACGGCCTCGAGACGGCGCCGGCGTTCCGGGAGAACATCCGCACCCCCGTCGACCTGGCAGTGTACCTGGCCTGCGCCGAGAACGGCCAGAGCTTCCGCGGACTGGCGGGGGACCGGGGGGTGGGGACGTTCGGGGGCTCTGAAGACCATGCCGCAATCCTCAACAGCACGGACGGTCGTGTAACGCTGTTCAGCTTCAGCCCGCCCGAGCTGCTCCAGGTGGTGCCTTGGCCCGCCGGGTGGAGCATGGTGGTGGGGTTCTCCGGGGTGCGCGCGGAAAAGACGCGGGAGGCACTCGAAAAGTACAACATGGCATCCCGCCGAGCCCGGGACGCGGTAAGGGTCTTCAACCGCCTGGCGGGCACGGCCCACCCGACCCTTCGGGAGGTCGTGGATCACGGCCCCAAGCCCGGGGGAGAGGGCTGGCTGTCCGCGCTGGACACCGCCGCTGCCGGGATGGACCCCCGCCCGGCGCCGGACCTGGCCGGCAGGGTGCGGCAGTTCATCCTGGAGGACCGCACCCACGTGCCGGGAGCCATCGAGGCGCTGAAGGCCCGGGACCTCGCCAGGTTCGGCCGCCTGGTCTCCGACTCCCACCGCGCCTCGAAGCGCGACCTGTGGAACATCGTTCCCGAGATCGACTATCTCATGGAGTCCGCGTGTGAGCTCGGCGCCGCCGGGGCTTCCGGGTTCGGCGCGGGATTCGGCGGGAGCATTTTCGCGGTCACTACCGTGGACCGCGCGGAGACCCTGCGGGATGCGTGGGCGGCCGCCTACCGCCGCAAGTTCCCCGTGCGCGCCGCCGGGGCGGACTTTTTCATCGCCAGGCCTTCTCCCGGCATCCAGCTTTGGAAGGACACCGGGGTGGTGCGCTACGTGGATACCGTTTTCAGCCCGCGCTCGCAGGATCCGCCCGGCGCGTCGGGGACAAGACCGCCCGCTACGCCGGCGACAGCGCCGCGAGGACTCTGAACAGCCCCTGCGTCCCCAGGTTTTCCAGCCCCTGCGCCTGCGCCGCAACGTAGAACTGGTTCACCAGCGCCAGGCCCGGGAGGGCGAGCTTCATGCGCCGGGCTTCCTCGAGCGCGATGCCCATGTCCTTCACGAAGTGCTTGATGTAGAAACCGGGTGCGAAGTCGCCCTTGGCGATCCTCCGTCCCAGGTTGTTCAGCGACCACGAGGCCGCGGCTCCCTTCCCGATGATGTCGATCACGGCGTCCATCCCGAGGCCCGCGGTCCTGGCGTAGAGCAGGGACTCCACCGTGCCGATCATGGTGCCGGCGATGGCCACCTGGTTGGCCACCTTGGTGTGCTGGCCCGCGCCGGGTCCGCCCATGAGCGAAATGGTTTCCCCCATCTTCTGGAACAGCGGCAGCGCCCGATCGAACGCGGATTTCTCCCCACCCACCATGATGGCGAGGCGCGCCTCCCGGGCTCCCACGTCCCCGCCGGACACCGGCGCGTCCAGGCAGGCCACGCCACGCGCGGCGGCGCCCTGGTGAATGCGGATGGCAAGGGAAGGCTCGGAGGTGCTCATATCGCAGACCAGCGCCCCGGGCCGGGCGCCTGACAGGATGCCCTCGGCTCCCAGGAACACCTCCTCGACTTCCGAGGGAAACCCGACCATGCTGAAAACGACGTCGCTTTTCTGGGCGACCTCCCGCGCGGATGCGCACCACGTGGCGCCCGCGGAGACCAGCTCCGTGGCCTTGTCCTTCGTGCGGGTAGTCAGGGAAACGGGGTAGCCCGCTTTCAGAAGGTGCCCGCACATGGATCTTCCCATGACGCCGATTCCAACCCAGCCCACCCTGGTATCTGCCATTGCCAACTCCTTGATGTAGTTCGGATCGTATCCGCGCGGCGGCCCGCGGCCTCGCCCCGGGCCAGTGCCCCGCGGCGGAGACGTCAGATCTTTTCCAGCGGCGGCTCGGAGTCACCGAGCTTCATGACCGGCCCGTTCCCCGGCGCGGCCCACCGCACCGCGTTTCGGATCACCATCTGCACGTCCTTCTGCCGGTAGGTGGGATGCGTTTCGTGGCCGGGCCGGAAGTAGAACACCCGTCCCTTTCCGCGCGTCCAGCAGAGTCCCGAGCGGAACACGTTGCCGCCGGCGAACCAGCTGATGAAGACCGTGGCTTCTGGAGCCGGCACGTCGAAGCGCTCCCCGTACATCTCCTCGTGCTCCAGCTCGAACCACGGCGGCAGCCCGTCGGCAACGGGGTGCCCGGGCTCCACGACCCACAGGCGTTCTTTCTCCCCGGCTTCGCGCCACCGCAGCAGGCAGCTGGTTCCCATGAGCCGCGTGAACGGCTTGGACATGTGCGCGGAGTGCAGCGCCACGAACCCCATGCCCTGGAGGACACGCTGCTGCACGCGCGCGGCCACCGCGTCGGAGACTTCTCCGTGGGCCATGTGACCCCACCAGATCAGCACGTCGGTGCTGTCCAGCACGCCGCCGCCCAGGCCGTGCTCGGGCTGGTCCAGCGTCGCGGTCCGGACCGTGATCCCGGGCTGCGCCCGAAGCGGCTCGGCAACCGCCTCGTGGATGCCGGAGGGATAGACCGCCGCCACTGCCGCATCCGATTTCTCGTGGCGATGCTCGTTCCAGACCGTGACTCGAATGGTGTTCATTGCATTCCTTTTACACGTTTTTTGCAGTTTCATCGCGTCCCCGTGACGACAGCCCCCGGCTTTCCTGCTACAGTGGCCGGCGGGTGCATGGCCCATGAAGACCCGGTCCCTTGGCCTGCTGTTCGTCGTCGCCGTCATTGTCCCGAGCATCCTCCTGGCAGTGCTCTCCATTCGCTCCGCCGGCCGCGAGGAGGCGTACATGGAGAAGCAGGCCGCCGCCACCCTGGACGCCGAGGTCATCCACGCCGCGGGCCTGGCCAGTGCCGAGGTGGGGCGGGTGCAGGACGACCTTCGCGCCGGCCTGGACCTGCCGGCGGGCGCGGACTACGCGCGGATCCTCACGCGCTGGAAGGCCTCCAGCCCGCTCGTGGCGGTGCCGTTCCTGCTCTCCTCCCGCTACGGGATCCTGTGGCCGCCGCCCGGCGGGGCGGGCTCCGAGCAGCGGCAGTTCCTCCAGGAGAACGGGGACTTCCTGGGCGACCGCGCTGCCACCACGGTGCTGCAGAATATCGCGGTGCGCTACCAGGCGGAGATCCTGGCGCAGGCGGAAAACGCGGCCCCCGCGGGCCTCGCGGCGCCGGCCCGAGCGGATGAAGAGGCGCACGGTTCGCCGGCACGGTCCCGGGCGATGAGGGCACGTGCCGGCGGCGCCCCGGCCGCGGGCCAGTCCGGACCGCAGCCCCCATCCGCGGAGCGGCAGAGCGCCCAGGCCGGCGCTCCCGCCGAGTCGGAAGCGCCCGTGCCGTCATCGTCCACGGCACCTGGACCGGCGGCCGCTTCCGCGCCAGTGACGCGGGCCGCGCCCGCCGCGGAAAAGCAGATGGCCATCGACACCTTCGCGCAGAACCCGGCGGTGCAGACCCGCGTCTACGAGGAGTCGCGGCAGAAAGGGGACCAGCTCAGCGCGCGCAACGTGGCGCCGAAGATGCTGCCGTCCCCGGTTGCGGCGGACACGTCCGCGACCCTGGATGCCGTGGGGGCGTCCGGCGGCGGGGGCACGGCTGTCGCGGCAGGCTCCACCGCGCCCGCGCCGGCGGCTCCCCTGCCGAGGCCGGCTCCGCTTCCGCGGCCGGCTCCGCCTTCCCAGTTCGTGCGAACGTCGCAGCTCCTGAGCCAGATCGCCTCCCGCGGCGAGTACGGCATCATCCCGCGCTTCATCGGGGAGAAGCTGGTGTTCCTGTTCTGGGAGCGGCTGAAGGACGGGCGGATTGCCGGCTGCCAGGTCGCGGACGCGGCGTTCCGATCGCGCATTGCCGGCGTGCTGGAGTCTACCTGGACGCCGGTGCGAATCCTCACGCTGCTGGACGAAAACGGCTCGCCGCTTGCCGCGCCGCCAGACTCCGAGGGACGGGACTGGAGGCGCCCGTTCGTGGCCCGCGAGATCGGCGAGTCCCTGCCGCGGTGGGAAGCGGCCGCGTACCTCACGCAGCCGGACTCCATCACGTCCCAGGCGCGTTCCTCTTCCCTCGTGATCTGGGTCCTCGTGATGATCCTGTTCGTCTCCGTGGCTGGCGGCGGCACCATGGTGCTCTCCTCGGTCTACGCGGGGATCCGCACCGCCCAGCAGAAGGCCACGTTCGTGACCAACGTGTCCCATGAGCTGAAGACGCCTCTCACCTCCATCAGCCTCTTCGTGGACCTTCTTCGCCGCAAGGGCCCGCTCGCGCCGGCCAAGCGCGATCAATACCTGTCCCTCATGGCCTCGGAAACCGAGCGCCTGACGCGGCTCATCAACAACGTGCTGGACTTCTCCCGGGACAAGGGAAGCCGGCGGTACGCCATGAGGTCCGTGGACGCCGCCGAGGTGGCCGCGCAGATCGTGGAGAGCCAGCGCGTGCGGCTGGAAGGCAAGGGCTTCGAGCTCACGTTGCATCCCGCGGCGGGAGATCCCGCCGCCAATCCTGGGGGTCATCCGGCCCCTGGCGTCCGCGCGGATCCCGAGGCCATCAAGCAGGTCCTTCTCAACCTGCTTTCCAACGCGGAGAAGTATTCGAAGGACCGCAGGGAGATCGACGTGGAAGTGGCGCGTGATGCCGCCAGCGTGACGCTCACCGTGAGCGACCGCGGGATCGGGGTGCCGGAGAAGGAGCGGGAGCGGATCTTTCGCGAGTTCTACCGGGTGGATGACTCGCTTGCCAGCGGCGTGCAGGGCACGGGACTGGGACTGTCCATTGCGCGGCGCATCGCGCGTGACCACGGCGGTGACGTCACCTGCGAGGCACGACCTGGCGGAGGCTCGCGGTTCATTGTGCGGCTGCCGGCCGTGACAGGGGAGGACGGAGAATGAAGCAGCGCGTGCTGGTAGTGGAAGACGATGCGGCCATCCTCACGGGACTGGTGGACCTGCTGGAAGGGGAAGGGTTCTCCGTGGTACAGGCCACCACGGGCACCGCGGCGCTGGAGCGCCACGCGGAGGCCGCGCCGGACCTGGTCCTGCTGGACGTGATGATCCCGGAGAAGAGCGGCTACGACGTGTGCCGCGAGATCCGCCGCACGGACCCCGTCACGCCGGTGATCATGCTCACCGCCAAGGGCCAGGAGGTGGACCGCGTGGTGGGGCTGGAGCTCGGTGCGGACGACTACGTGGTGAAACCGTTCGGCGCCAGCGAGCTGGTGGCCCGCATCCGCGCCGTGCTGCGCCGCGGCCGGCCGCGCCAGGGTCCGAGGGAAGCGAAGCCCCTCAGTTTCGGCGAGGTCACCGTGGACCCGCGCACCATGCGCGGCGAAAGGGACGGCAGGGAGTTCGACGTGAGCCGCCGCGAGCTGGCGCTCCTGCAGCTGTTCGTCTCCCGCGAAGGCCAGGCGCTGGACCGCTTCACGATCATGGACGAGGTCTGGGGCGTGCGCTACGAGGGGACCACGCGCACGCTTGACCAGCACATCGCGGGGCTCCGCAAGAAGATCGAGCAAGACCCCGCGAACCCGGTTCACATCACCACGGTGCACGGGGTAGGGTACCGATTCTCGTCCTCCCCCTGACCCTGCGGGTACGCGCGGGAGGTGATGACGGCCCCGCCCCGTATCCGCCCGTGTTCGCGCCACTGGACTGGTCACTCCGGATCAGTGTACTTTCCAAGATGGTGTGATGCGGCGCTTCCTGGATCGACTCTTCACCATCTTCCCCGGCAGACGAGCGTGGATCCCCATCATGGCCGCAACCGCGGTCCTCGGCGCGGGGCTGTTCGCCCTGTTCCCGGCGGTCCCGCTCGAGCCGGTGACGCTCACCGGCGCCGGTTCACGGTATGTGAAAGATCTGCACGCAACTTCCCGCGGATCCTCCGCGGCCCGAAATGCCGGTGCCCGTTACCTCACACTCAATCCCGGGGACACGGTGGACCTTTCTCCCGGACCGGTCAGCTTCGGCGGGCATCCCGAGCTGCTCGCCCGCCTGGGGCTCACGTGGCGATTCCGCGCCCAGGGCGCGGGAAATACGCTGCTCACGGTCGGCAAGGGCCGCGGGAAGCGCCAGGTCTACCTGTTCGTCAGCCCCATTCCTGCCCGGCAAGTTGGACGGGAGGACGTGGACTGGTACAAGACACAGTACGGCACGGGCTACGCCAACTGCGGCCCCGCGGTGGTCTCCATGGCCATTTTCTGGTCGCGCGGGCTGGATATCCCCGTGCAGGCCATCCGGGACGAGATCGGCTATCCCTACGATGATGGGGCGGTGAGCTTCGACAACCTGACCGATGCCCTTGCCCGCCATCGCGTGAAGTTCTCCGCGCCGCAGCTCGCCGGGCCGGACGACCTCAGGAAGATCCTGGACCGCGGCCACCTCGCGGTCGTGCTGATCCAGAGCGGGGACATCCAGAAAGTTCGCGGCAACCCGGTCACGAACCTGGTAGGCCGCTACTACGATGACGACGAGGGCCACTACGTGCTGGTGAAGGGCTACACGCTGGACAACGGGTTCTTCGTCGTGTACGACCCGTATCCCGTGGACTGGGAGTCCAACAGCCTGCGCTACGGTGACGACGTGAGCCCGATCGGCAAGAACCGCTTCCTTCCCGCCGACCAGCTCTTCGACGCGCTGAAGACGCAGGTCGTCATCGAGGTCTGGTCGAGCTAGCCTTTCCCGCCGGGAAGCTCAGCAGCGTGCTGGCATACAGCACCAGCGCCAGCACCATCACCAGGTTCCAACCCGAGGTCACCGAGAGGATATTGGCAAGCGGCGTGGCGAGTACTGAGAATGCGCCGTTGATGGCCCAGGCCCACGGGATCAGCGAGTCGGCGTAGCCGCCCAGGGACGAGGTGCCCAGCGCGAACGGCCTCCCCAGCGCGAAGGAAAGCGGCGCCATGATAACCGCGGCGATCAGCAGGCGAACGGCCAGCGGCAACCCGATACAGGCGCGCATCAGCGGGTCCAGCCCGAGGACCAGGAACAGGAGGCTCGCGGCGATGATGACCACGCCCCAGGCCAGGCCGCGGCGCCGGTGGGGCTGAAGGCGTGCCGCCCACCAGCTTCCCAGCCCGGAGAACACCAGTACCCCGGCCAGGACGGCGGCGAACGCCAGCGTGGAGCTCTCCAGGAAGAAGGAGAGCTTCTTGACCAGGGCGAGCTCGATGAAGAAGAACCCGAAACCCAGCGCGGCAAAGTAGAAGA
>Ga0335069_10013982_pt1 | contig 11256 bp, 8 predicted proteins | sample Lox_Sample_11_FD_206714 | JGI IMG/M metagenome (GOLD analysis project Ga0335069, IMG submission 206714) | Soil microbial communities from Loxahatchee National Wildlife Refuge, Florida, United States - Lox_Sample_1.1 | ecosystem: Environmental > Terrestrial > Soil > Wetlands | place: USA: Florida... | reverse complement strand
AGCGGCCGCGACCCCAAAGTAATCGATAGCCCGGCCATCGGTCCGCCGAGCGCCGAAGGCATGCGCGGTGCCCTACAGGCTTGGGATCCGCTGAACCAAAAGGTGATTTGGCGCATCGAGGGTGGCGGCGGCATCGGAGGCGGGACGGTGGCCACCGCCGGCAACCTGATATTTCATGTGATCAATGACGGCCGGTTCCGAGCCGTCACCGCCGACAAGGGCGAAATCCTGTACGAAATTCAGACCGGACGCACGGGCATGGCGCCTCCAATCACATACGAAGTGGACGGCAAGCAGTACGTGGCCTTCCAGGGCGGTTTGGGGCGTCCCGCGACCACCGAAGGCCCCAACGACGCGAAGGTAGATAACCCGCCTATTTTGTTTGCCTTTGCCCTGGACGGCACAGCCGAGTTGCCCAAGCCCGCGCCACCCCCGCCGCCCAACAACCAGCCCAAGCCGGCAGCGCCCGAGCAGGCGCACTAGGTCTCCTGTAACCAATCGCTTGCGGGAGTATACTTTATAAGCGTACCCATGTGGTCTTCCACGCGTAGAACGTTCCTCCAGGCCGCTGCGGCAGGCTTGGCGATTCCACGCGTTTTTGCGCAAACCCCAAAGCTCACAACCACTAAGCTGGACGACAACATCTATTTGTTGGGCGGCGCCGGCTGCAACATCGTCGCGCAAACGACAAAAGACGGCGTCGTTCTGGTCGACGGTGGACTCGCCCAGAACGCCCCCGCGCTGGCGCAGGCCATAGCGAAATTACCAAACGAACCCAATCCCATAAACGGACACCTGACCCTTTTCAACACGCATTGGCACCCCGAACAAACCGGGCTGAATGAAAGCCTGGGCAAGGCCGGCGCGACCATCATCGCCCACGAAAATACCCGCCTCTGGCTGACCCAGAACATCACCTGGCCTTACGACGGCCGTAAGTTCAACAAATTCCCCAAGATCGCCCAGCCGAACAAGACCTTCTACGACAAAGGCGCCCTCGATTCCGGCGTCCGCTACGGCTATATCTCGGACGCCGCGCACACCGACGGCGACCTCTACGTCTACTTCCCGCAGCAGAACATCCTGGCCGTTGGCGACGCCGCTTACGGACAGGGCTGGCCTTTCGTCGACTACTGGACCGGCGGCTGGATCGGCGGCATTGTCGGCGGGCTGCAACGAATCCAGAGTGTCGCGAACCAAGATACGAGGATCGTTCCGGCGCAAGGCCCGCTGTTAGGCTTTAGCGACATCACCGCGCAAGTAGACATGTACGGCGCCATCTTCGACCGTCTGAACCAGATGTTAAACAAAGGGCGCGGCCCCGCGGAGGCCGTCGCCGCCAAGCCGGCCAAAGAATTCGAAGCCAAGATGGGCGACTCGGACGAATTCATTCGCCAGGCCTTCAAGAGCCTGTGGGCCTATCAGTCTCCCGACGCATAACGATGCCACCTCTTAGAATCACGATCCCGCTCCTCTGCCTGTCCGGCGTCCTTGCCGCCGCCCCCGCGACACAGGGGCCGGGTCCCGCGGACGCGAATCTGGCCACCATCCAGCAATATTGCGTGGGCTGCCATAACGACAAGGCCAAGGTCGGCGGCGCGACGTTCCAGGGAATCACGGCGGACAGCGTTGCCGCCAACCCCGAGCTTTTCGAGAAGGCCGTGCGCAAGCTGCGTGGCCGCGTGATGCCGCCGCCGGGTGCCAAACAACCGGACGGCAAAGCGGTTGATTCGCTCGTCTCGTGGCTCGAAGCTTCGCTCGACAAGCTTCCCAGCCCGGCGCACATCAGCGATCAAGTAGTGCTGCACCGGCTGAACCGTAAGGAATACGAAAATGCGGTTCGCGATCTGCTTTTGGTTGATGTCGACGCCGCCTCTCTGCTGCCGCCCGACGACACCGCCCAGGGTTACGACAACATCGCCTCCGCGCTGCAGGTTTCGCCATCCTTCATCGAGCAATACGTTCTGGCCGCGCACAATGTCGCCCTCGCGGCGCTCGGCAAGCGCGACTCCCGCCCGCAGGGTTGGTCGTTCAAAGCAACGCCCGGCAATCAGCTCACGCACGTTCCCGGCCTGCCCTTGGGCACGCGCGGCGGCATCCTGGCGAAAGTGGAACTCCCCGCCGACGGGGAATACCGCATCAACATCGCCGACATGGCCACCCATATCTGGGGCAATGGCATGGAGTATGAGAACCCGTTGGTGGTGACGCTCGACAACAAAATCGTTTATCAGACCGTCATCGGCGGCGAAGAAGACATGAAGCTGTACGACCAGGTGCAGTCGGGCGCCATGGATCGCGTGAACGCCCGCCTGAAGAACATCAAGTTCCCGGCTACAGCCGGCCCGCACGAAATCGGCGTGACCTTCCGGCGCCAGAGCTTCGCTCAGTCCGACGACGAGTTGCAGATGTTTGCTCCCGGTGGCGGGCAGGACCGGTCGTATCGCGTCAGTTCGTTCCAGCTTCTCGGGCCTTTTGATGTCACCGGTCTGAGTTCGACTCCTAGCCGCGATCGCATTTTTACTTGCCAGCCCGGCAAAGATAAGACGCCGGAGGTGTGCGCGAAGCAGATTTTCTCGACGCTCGCCAAGCGGGCTTATCGACGGCCCGTAACGGATGATGACATCGCCGAGCTGATGCAGTATTACTCGGACGGATCGAAACTTGGTGGTTTCGAAGTGGGCATCCGCGAAGGAATTACCGGCATGCTGGCCAGCCCGTTCTTCCTGTATCGCGGCGAGCGTGTGCCGGCGGGTCTCAAGCCCGGCGCTCCCTATCAGATCACCGATCTCGAACTCGCCTCGAAATTGTCGTTCTTCCTGTGGAATTCGATTCCTGACGATCAGCTTCTCGACTTGGCCATCAAGAACAAACTCAGCGATCCGGCCACGCTCTCCGCGCAGGTCCGCCGCATGCTGGCCGATCCGCGCTCGAAAACGCTGGCCAGCAACTTCGTCTTCCAGTGGCTGGAAATGAGCAAACTCGACGAAGTGGTTCCCGATACCGAGATCTTCCCCTACGCCTCCGGCCGCATGGACCCGCGCCAGGATTTCCGCACCGAGCTGGCCCTGTTCGCCGACAGCATTTTCCGCGAGGATCGCAGCGTCGTGGATCTGCTGCGCGCCAGTCACACCTATGTGAACGAACGCCTGGCGCTGCACTACGGCCTCACCAGTGTCAAAGGCGACGAGTTCCGCCGCGTCGAAATGAACGATTCCGCGCGCTGGGGCTTGCTCGGCAAGGGTGCGGTCCTGATGGCGGCCGCTTACCCGAACCGGACATCGCCGGTGCTGCGCGGAAAGTTCATTCTGACTTACATCGAGGGTGTGCCGCCGCCCAATCCGCCGCCCAACGTTCCCACGCTGAACGATAAAGATATCGGCACCACCAAGGCGCTCACCGTTCGCGAGCTGATGGCCAAGCATCGCGCCAGCCCCGCCTGTTCGTCCTGCCATTCGGTGATGGACCCGCTGGGCTTTGCGCTTGAAAACTTCGACGCGACCGGGATGTGGCGCGACAAAGACCGCTTTGCCGGAACCGTGATCGATTCAGCGGGCGAATTGCCCGACGGCACCAAAATCAATGGCCCCGACGACCTGCGCAAGGCGCTTTTGCGCCGTCCCGATCAATTCGTGCAGACGTTTACCGAGGCTCTTTTGACCTACTCCATGGGCCGCACACGCGATTACTACGACATGCCGACCGTCCGCAAAATCGTGCGCGACGCGGCGGTCCAGGATTACAAATTTTCGGCGATCGTCGAGGCCGTGGTCGCAAGCGACCAGTTCAAAATGCACCGCGTGCCGCAGCCCAAGCCCGAGCCGGTACAGAGTGCGAGAAGATAAATCTGGAGACGCAATGTTCAATTTTAAGAAGCACATTCCACGCCGCGCGGTCCTGAAAGGAGCTGGCGCCACCATCGCCCTGCCGCTGCTCGAAGCCATGATCCCGGCGAACACTGCGTGGGCGAGCACTGCGGCCGGCAAGACTCCCAAGCGTTTCGCCTTCGTCGGCTTCCCGCATGGCGCGATCATGGATCGCTGGTCTCCGAAGGAAACCGGCACCGGCTACTCAATGTCTCCGATCCTGCAACCGTTGGAGCCGTTCCGCAAGCACATGACCATCGTCTCCGGCTTACGCAACAAACCCGCGGAAACTCCGGAGCCTCACGCCTACATCGAGCAGGGCTGGCTCACGTGCGTGAAGCCCTGGGACTTCGGTAAGCAAGGTCCGGACTACGGGGTGAGCGCCGACCAAATCGCTGTCCGCTACGTAGGGCAAGACACGCGCCTGCCGTCTCTGGAACTCACCACCGCGCAGGGCAGCGCCCGCATCGCGTGGCGCACTCCCACGCAGCCGCTGCCGCAGGAAGGTAATCCGCGCGCCGTGTTCCAAAAACTCTTCGGGCAAGGCGACACCGCCGAAGAACGCGCGCAAATCCTCGCGGAAACCGGCAGCATCCTGGATCGCGTGCAGGGACAAGCGCATCGCCTGCAGGCCAGTTTGGGTACCGGCGATCGCAATGTTGTCGGCGATTATCTCGACTCGGTTCGCGAAATCGAGCGCCGCGTGCAGATGGCCGAGAAGGCGAGCAACACCGACCTCAGCATCCCCGAGGCGCCGATCGGCACGCCCAACGACATCACCGAGTACTTCAAGCTCATGTTCGACCTGATGGCGCTGGCCTTCCAGGCCGACGTCACGCGCGTGATCACGATGTCCATGGATCACGAAGCCAGCATGCGCACCTACACGAACCTGGGAATTTCCGAAGGCTTCCATCCGCTGTCGCATCACGGCAACAATCCCGAGAAGATGGACCGGCTGGTGAAGATTCAGACCTACCACACGCAGGTATTCGCGCAGTTCGTCAAGAAGCTGGACGCCACGAAAGAGGCCGACGGCACGGTGCTGGATCATTCCACGATTCTCTTCGGCAGCGACATGAGCAACAGCGACAAACACAACAACGATCCGCTGCCTTCGGCGATCCTGGGGCACGCCAACGGAAAGATCAAGGGCGGCCAGCATCTGAAGTATCCGCAGGATTCGCGCCACGGTGATCTGCTGTTCACACTGCTGCAGCGCAACGAGATTCCGGTGAAGTCCATCGGCGACAGCGCCGACGGTCTTTCCGAGGTCTAACCGATGCGCGCCTTCGCGGCCCTCCTCGCCTGCTCCTCGATGGCGCTCGCCGCCGGCTCGGCTCTGTTTGAAGCCGTCGAATCGGGCGACCATGCCGCAGCCATGCGCCTGGCCGCAACCAAAGGCACCGACATCAACGCTACCGGCCCAGACGGCAGCACGGCCATCATGTACGCTGCGGCGAACAACGATCTGGAACTCGTCCGCGCGCTGATCAAATCCGGCGCGAACGTGAAACTAGCGAACCAGTTGGGCACGTCGGCCATCACGGAAGCCGCGATTATCGGTTCCGCTCCGATTCTCGACGCGCTGCTCAAAGCCGGGGCCGATCCGAATTTCAAAACTCCCAACGGCGAGACTCCTCTGATGGCGGTCGCGCGCAGCGGCCACGTCGACGCGGCGAAGATCCTTCTGGATGCCGGCGCCGATACCAACGCCAAGGAAACCTGGGGCGGACAAAGCGCGCTCATGTGGGCGGCGGCACAAAGCCAGCCCGAAATGGTGAAGCTGCTGGCGTCCAGCGGAGCCAACCTCAACGATCACGGCAAGGTGAATCAATGGGACCGCAAGATCATCCAGGAACCCCGGCCCAAGGATATGAATAAGGGCGGCTTTACGCCCCTGCATTATGCCGCCCGCGAAGGCTGCCTGGCGTGCGTTCAAGACTTGCTGGCGGCCGGCGCCGATCCGGATTCCGAAGATCCGGATCGCATGACACCGCTGCTGCTGGCGCTGTTGAACCTGCATTTCGACACGGCCGCCGTGCTGATTCAAGGCGGAGCGGATCTGGACAAGTGGGATCTCTTCGGACGCTCGCCCGTCTACATGACGGCCGACGTCAGCTCGTTGCCGACGAAAGGAAACGGCGCGATGGCCGTGCTGCCCAGCCCGGACAAGCTGAGCGCGGTCGATGTCGCGCGCATGATGCTGGATAAAGGCGCCAATCCGAATATTCAGTTGAAGCGGCGTCCGCCCTATCGCGATGTCCCGCAGGATCGCGGCGGAGACACCATGCTTGCCCAGGGCGCCACGCCTCTGTTGCGCGCTGCCCGCGGCGGCGATGCTCAGTTCGTCGCGCTGCTCCTGGAGTACAAAGCGCTGGTCGACTTGCCCAGCAAGGAAGGCATCACGCCGTTAATGGCCGCGGCCGGCGTCGACTATGGCTCGCGCGTCACGCGCGGACGTAATCGCACCGAAGAAGGCGTGCTCGCGACGATGGACTTGCTGGTCAAGGCCGGAGCGGATGTGAACGCCCATTCCGTGGTAGACCGTAGCTCCGGCCCGGGTGGCCGCGGCGGCGCGGCCGGATTTGCCGCCGGGGACAGCACGGCCGCGCGCATTGCGGAGAGCATGCGTCACCGAAGCCAAATGCCGAGTGCTTACGCGGTCCCGCACCAAACCGCTCTCCACGGCGCCGCCGAACATGGCTTCGATAAATACATCGAATTCCTGGTCGCGCATGGCGCCGACCTCACTGCGAAAGACGCCAACGGCCGCACGCCTCTCGATACCGCCCGCGGCGCAGGCGGTGCCCGCGGCGGCGCGGATGCCTTCCCGAAAACGGTGGTGTTGCTGGAATCCCTCATGAAGGAGAAGGGGATCCCGGTTCCGGACCAACAGCCAAAGTAGTTCACGTACCTCCCACGGCCCACCGCCTGCTACGCTGGATCAGCGCGCATGTCCGGGATGTCTTCCTTCGTTGTCGGTGCGGCCGGAGCGGCCATCACGGGGTCAGCTGCAGTTCTGGCGCGAGCGGTGCGCAGTCCTTCGTGCGCGCTGCTGGCTCCGTCGGTCCATCGGGGTGACGCCGCACGGCGCGCCATCGCGCTGACTTTCGATGACGGCCCCAGCGAATCCACCACCGAATTGATGGAGATCCTGGCGGGTTATCGTGCTCCCGCCACCTTCTTTCAGTGCGGCGCCCACGTCCGCCGTTTGCCCGACATCGCCCGGCAGGTTGCGGCGGCCGGTCATGAAATCGGCAACCATTCGGACACACATCCGATGTTTCAATTCAAGTCGCGCGAATTCATTTATCGCGAGCTGGCCGCGGCCCAGGAAAGCATCGAAGCCTCCACGGGCGTTCGTCCGCGGTACTTCCGCGCCCCGTATGGAATTCGCTGGTTCGGTCTGCGCGAAGCCCAGCGGCGCCTTGGATTGATGGGTGTCATGTGGACCGTCATCGGGCTGGATTGGAAGCTGTCCGCGCCGGACGTTGTCGCGCGGATGCTGGCAGGCGCCGCCAACGGAGCCATCCTTTGTCTTCATGACGGGCGCGCCGGCCAGTCACGCCCGGATCTCCGGCCCACGCTCGAAGCCGTACGCCAACTTCTGCCAAAATTGATGGAGCGAGGGTTTCATTTCGAAAAGGTAACCGAGATCCTATGTCCTACGAAGAACTGACCGAGCGAATCCGAGCAGTGATCGCCGCCACACAGCATCTAGCGAAGGAAAAAATCACGGCCGACAGCACCTTCCAGGAACTGGGTATCGATTCGTTGGATGGGATCAACATTCTTTTCGCAGTGGAGAGCGAGTTTAACGTGAACATACCCGACGACGCGGCGCAGAATATTCGCTCCGTGCGGGATGTGATCGATGGCATCGCGAAACTGCTCGGCGGCCAGGAAGGCCAGGCGGCCGTCGGCGTCTGAGTATGCGGCGAGTAGCCGTTACCGGCGCAGGCGTGATTTCGGCGCTGGGGGCAAATGCATGCGAATTCTGGGACGCTCTTCGCGAGGGCCGGCCCGGGATTGCTCCACTGGAAGCCGTTGAGCCGGGGCTGCTGCGATTCGGCAACGGCGCGGAAGTTCGCGGATTCAATCCCTCGAACCATTTCGACGAAAAAGAGATCGGATTGCTGGACCGCTTCGCGCAGTTGGGCGTGGTGGCGGCGCGCGAAGCGTTAGCCTCGGCGGGCATTGAATGGACCGCGGAGTTGCGCGAAGCAACGGCCATCGTGACCGGCTCCTGCGTCGGCGGCCAGACCACCGAGGACGATGGCTTCGTCAATCTTTACCGCAACAACATTCCGCGTGTGAATCCACTGACCATTCCGCGCACGATGGAAAATGCCGCGGCCAGCCGGATCTCGCTCGAGACCGGAGTCGTAGGGCCGACATACACTGTGTCGACCGCCTGTTCTTCGGCGAACCACGCGATCGGCCAGGCGTTCTGGATGGTGCGCAGCGGAGCCGCCGAGCTAGCGATCACCGGCGGCAGCGAAGCTGTGTTCAGCTTGGGATTCCTGAAAGCCTGGGAAGCGATGCGCGTCGTCTCGCCCGATACCTGCCGGCCGTTTTCGAAAGACCGCCGCGGGCTGATCTTGGGCGAGGCGGGCGCGATGCTCGTCCTGGAGCCGTTGGAAGCAGCGCGCGCGAGGGGTGCGGCGATTCTGGGCGAGATCGTGGGCTTTGGCATGTCGTCGGACGCGTATCATGTCACGCAGCCTTCCGCGGAGGGAGCCGCCCGGGCGATGCGGTCCGCTCTGGCGGATGCCGCCTTGCCGCCGCAGGTCATCGGCTACATCAACGCGCATGGTACGGGGACGCTGGTCAATGATGCGACTGAGACTGCGGCGATCCGGAAGGTTTTCAACGCGCACGCCGATCGGTTGGCGGTGAGTTCGACGAAATCGATGCACGGCCACACGTTGGGGGCGGCCGGCGCGGTGGAGGCGGTGGCTACGTTGCTCGCCCTGCGTCACGGCGTGCTTCCGCCGACGGCCAACTATACCGAACCGGATCCGGCCTGCGATCTGGACGTGGTTCCCAACACGGCGCGCGAATGCGCAGTGGAATGCGCGATGTCTAATTCGTTCGCATTCGGCGGGTTGAACGCCGTTCTGGCGTTCCGAAGAGGCTAAGCCGACCAGCTACACTGAAGAGACGTGGAAGAAGAGGTCTTAGGAAAAGCCTACGATGGGCGGCTCATGCGCCGCCTGCTCGCTTACGTACGGCCGTACCGGCTGGAAGTTTCGGCTGCACTGGTGTTTTTGTTGTTCAGCGCCGCCATCCAAGTGGCTGGGCCGCTGCTCACTCAACAGGCAGTGGACCGGTACCTGGCGCCCACCGGCAAGCCTACGCACTCCTTGCTTGACCCCTATCTTTCCAAGGCTCCGATCATCGGCGTGGCCCAGATCTCGCTGGTGTACCTGCTGGTTGTGGTGCTGGGCGCCACGTTCGAGTTCGGCGAGCAGTACCTGATGCAGTGGGTAGGACAAAAAGCCATGTTCGACCTGCGGCGCCAGTTGATGGCGCATCTGCAGCGCCTGGACCTGGCCTTCTTCGACCACAACCCGGTGGGCCGGCTGGTGACGCGACTTACCACCGACGTGGACGCGTTGAACGAGATGTTTTCCACCGGCCTGCTCATGATCCTGGGCGATCTTTTGATGCTCAGTTTCATCGCCATCGCGATGCTGCGGCTGAGCCCCGGCATGACGGGTTTTCTGCTGGCCGTGATGCCGCTGGTGATTCTGGTCACCGTGCGTTTCCGGCGTTCGGTGCAGCAAAGCTACCGGCGCATTCGCGTGGCTATCGCCCGGATCAATTCCTACCTGCAGGAGCACGTCAACGGCATCGCGGTCCTGCAACTGTTCAATCGTGAGGCGCGCAGCCGCGCTGAGTTCGAACAGATCAACCGCGACCACATGGAAGCCTTCAAGGACGCGATCACCGCCTATGGCTGGTTCTATCCTGTGGTGGAGTTTCTGGGCATGCTGGCGCTCGCGCTGCTGTTGGCTTACGGCGGATTCCGCATCCGGGGCGGCGCGCTGACCATCGGCGTGCTGGTGGCGTTCTTCCAGTATGGGATGCGATTCTTCCGGCCGATTCAGGACTTGAGCGAGAAATACAACACGATGCAGTCGGCCATGGCGGCCTCCGAGCGCGTTTTCAAATTGCTGGACACGCCGGTGGAAATCCAGCCGCCCGCGCGACCGACGCCCTTTCCCGCCGCACCCGCGGCCATTGAATTCGACCACGTCTGGTTCGCCTACAAGGATGAGGATTGGGTGTTGCAGGATATCAGCTTCCGCATCCAGGCCGGGGAAACCATCGCCGTGGTGGGCCACACCGGCGCGGGCAAGACCACTCTCACCAACCTGCTGCTGCGTTTCTACGAAATCCAGCGCGGGGCGATTCGTATCGGCGGCATCGACATTCGCGAATTCGATCTGGAAGATCTGCGGCGCAATTTCGGGGTGGTGCTGCAGGATCCGCACCTGTTCACGGGAACCATCGCCGAAAACATCCGCCTGGGCACCGATGGGATAACCGACGAACTGATCGCCGATGCTGCCGAACGAGTCAATCTCCTGGACTTCATCCACACGCTGCCGGAACGGTTCGACCAGCCCGTGCGGGAGCGGGGCAGCGGCTATTCCACGGGCCAAAAGCAACTGATCAATTTCGCCCGCGCGCTGGCGCACAATCCCCGGTTTTTGATTCTGGACGAAGCGACGTCGAGCGTGGATACCGAGACCGAGCTGCGCATTCGCGAGGCACTGAGCCGGCTGGTGGAGGGCCGAACGTCGATCGTCATCGCGCACCGGCTTTCGACGATTCAGCGCGCCGATCGCATTCTGGTCATGCACAAGGCCCGGCTGCGGGAACTGGGCACGCATCAGGAACTGCTGGCGCTGCGCGGCATCTACTGGAAGCTGTATCAACTGCAATACAAGGATCAGGAGATGGGACGCCCGCAACTGGCCGCCGAGCCGGTCAGCGGCGATTAGCTTCGGCGAGCTTACCGATTTCCTGCCGGCAGCGAACGATTTCCGCCTGGGCTTTGTGGATGGTGACGGTGGCCTGCAATCCGCCCCGGCGGCGGGCCTCGGCGAGCGTCGGAATGCTGCTCTCGTACCAACGGATTGCCTCCTGCCAATCGCCGGGTCGCGCGGAGCGCTCGCCCAGAGCCGCATAGGCGCGGCCCAAACGGTATTGGCTCATAGCCTTCACCGAGAGCGCGTCGATGTCGGGCGCTGCGCCTTTGGTGGATCCGTCGATTTCGGCCACTACGTTCCGTAATTCCGCCGAGGCCGTGCGCGCATCGCCGGCGTCGAGGTGCAGCGCGCCCAGACGCGCCCATCCAGCGGCTACGTCCACGTGA
>Ga0335069_10013981_pt1 | contig 11257 bp, 10 predicted proteins | sample Lox_Sample_11_FD_206714 | JGI IMG/M metagenome (GOLD analysis project Ga0335069, IMG submission 206714) | Soil microbial communities from Loxahatchee National Wildlife Refuge, Florida, United States - Lox_Sample_1.1 | ecosystem: Environmental > Terrestrial > Soil > Wetlands | place: USA... | reverse complement strand
GCTGGTTGGCGTAGCCGACATCGACGCTGATCAACGGCGTGATAACCGCGGTGAAATGAATCGAGCCGTAATTACGGTAGTTGTCACCGGAAAGCCGCTGGGGCGTATTATAAACCGTGTAGGCGAGGAGGTCCGGTTCCTGGCCGACGACGAAGGAATCCATGACGGCGACCTGGTAACGATCGCTGAATTGATGGTCTAATTCGCCGTTAAACTGGTGATCCAAGTCCCAATGGCTGGTGGATACGTTCGGGAAATTGGCGCCTGGTTCCTTCTGGAACCAAACTCCGCTGAACTGGTAGCTGGCCTTGATCTGGGTGGTCTCCATTGGCAGAGCGATGCCAATGCTGGGGCTGATGGATGTGCCCCAGGAGTGTTGCTTGTACCCGCTGCCGTCCGGCGCTGAGTTAATGTTGGAGTCGTAAAACCCACGGAGACTGGCGGATACGCTCCAAGGCTTTCCGTTGACCATGGAGGAGTCTGCAGCGTCGGCTGCGAACGAGTTGATGGTTGAGGCTCCGAGGGCAACGAGGCCGACTGAGGCAGCGATTCTTTTCATAAGTTGTTTAGTTTGTTTCGCACCCGAGAAAGTGGGTCTTCTGCAAATCAATCGCGTTTTTAGCTAAAATGGGTATTGCCTGTCAAACTTTTGTTTTACGACTTCATTGAATCCAAACCATTTAAGCCAGATGCCCCTCAACTCGTCAATGCTGTTTTTGCGCTTTTCTTCTTCTGATGCTGTGCTGCCCGACTCGACCGTTAACGAATGGTTTTATGCGAACCAAACCATTTGACCTGCGTGTTCAATTCATGTTCAAAAAATTTAATTCCGATTTTTCCACTCGTTCAGGGCCTTCTCGTCCCGCGGTGGCGCAATGGCAAGATGCAGCAATTCCATCGCTTCACCCACCAGATACAACGAACCGGCGACCACGACGAACTTGTCGCGGGCTGCGAGATCCAGTGCTTCGCCCAGGGAAGCGCATGTTTCGACAGCCGCGCCGGGATTAGCCAGCCGGCAGGCTCCCACCAACCGCTCCGGATCCTCCGTGCGCTCGGCGTGAACCGGGACGAGCAACAGGCGCCGCGCAAGCGGCGCAAGTGACTGGCACATCGCGGCTGAATCTTTGTCGCGGAAAACGCCGAAGACAAGCGTCGGCCGCGCCCCCGGGTGTTCCGCTTCCAGCGCGACCCGCAGCGCCGCGGCCCCCGCGGGATTGTGCGCGCCATCCAGCAAAATTGTTCTGCCGCCCGCTAAGTCAATCCGCTGCAACCGTCCGGGCCAGAAAACACCGGCCAGGCCCGCCCGCATCGACGCATCGTTTACTGGCAATCCGGCATTCAGAACACGTGCGGCGGCGATGGCCAAAGCCGCATTCGCCCGCTGATGCGGCCCGTGCAACGCCAGCGGCAGCGTATCCAAAGGCGGCTTTCGGTTGTCACTCTCGGCAACCAATGTCAGCATCGCCTGTTTTTCCGCTGCCACGCGCGCAATGACATCGAGACCTCCGCCTGGCGTGGCACCCGTGATCACCGGCACGCGATCCTTGATAATGCCGGCTTTTTCGGCGGCGATTTTTTCGACCGTGTCGCCAAGCAACTCAGAATGCTCGATGTTGATATTCGTAATAATGCTCGCCAGCGGCGTGACGATGTTCGTGGCATCCAGGCGCCCGCCCAGCCCGGTCTCCCAAATGACCAAATCGCACCGCTGTTGGGCGAAGTGGAGCATTGCCATAATCGTGACCGCTTCAAAAAATGTCGGCCGATGGTCGGCCGGAAACTCGTCAAATAGCGGGCGGATACGATCGAGCAGCCGGACGACTTCATCTTCGTCGATCAGCGTGCGATTCACCTGGATGCGTTCGCGGAATGACACGAGGTGCGGCGAAGTGAACAGGCCGACGCGCAAGCCCGTCGCTCGATAAATGCTTTCGAGCATTGCGCAGGTCGAACCCTTGCCATTGGTGCCGGCCACGTGGATGAAGCGAAGCCTGTGATGCGGATTTCCGGCCAGCGCGGCCAGCTTGAACGTGTTTTCCAGGCCGAACTTCGCGCCGAACAGGCGCAGGTCGTACAGGAATTCGATTGCGTCGCGGTAGGAAGGATTTTCGGATGGCTCGCTGCTCATTGCAAACCGCGTTTTGAAACGCCGTGGGGCATGAAACACCGTACCACGGCGGCGGCGGGGGTGGCAATCCTTGGGCTGGCAGGGTTCAGGCAGCGTTAACCATTCGGCGGTGCCAGCACCCGCGCCACTTCAGGCTCCGCCGTTTATCCGACACTTCTTCCAGGGGCGACGCCCCGGCATGTACGGTTGTACGCCGTTGGCGTGCTCGGAAACTTCCGGGACTTGTCAGCGGAATCCCGGTTTCGGGCCATCATTGCGCGCAAACGGCGCGATAGAACGCGGGGCCGGAATTCGGCGCGGGTACGGTGCAATGCAATGTACCGCTTGTGAGGGCGTTGGTTTGCACGGACGTCCAATGCGCCAAGTCCGTGCTCGTCTGAATGATGTACTGGCCAGGCTGGCCGGTGAGCCAGAAATCAAACGCACCGGCTGAGAGCGTGCCGGATTGCAGCGCAGGTTGGTTCGCAGCAGACGGCACAACCAGGAGAGTGACGCTTTGCGCCGGCAGCGTGTTGGTAATCGTGTTCCCCTTCACGGAAATATCCGCGAGATTTGTTATGACGTCGGCCGAGGTCAATCGCCACGCGTGCGCGACTCCGGCGGACGGGAAATTCGCCAGGTTAATCGATACCGGCTGGGCAGTGCTGAGCTGTTTGTTGATCACCATCAATGTTAACGCACCATCGCTGGACCGAACCGCGGCGAAGGTGGAGACATTATCGGGATTCGGCGCGGTCGCCAGCACGCTGGTGTCGCCGAAGGTGGAATTTGCCCCGTCGTAGTTGCGATACATTTTGAATGCGTTGTATGCGTCGGAGCCGGCTGGTGGCACGGTCCAGCGGGTGGCCAGGTCGAGTCCCTCCCGGCCGAAAATGCCGAGGATGTCCGCTTCGGCGGTGGCGCCGTTAATATTGTTTTCGGCGCCCCAACTGTATTCGGTGATGCCGACCTTCGTGCCTGGATAGTAATTGGCGACCCAAGTCTTCAGCCGCGGAATCAATGCGACCACGGAACCGACCCAGCTCGCATCGACGTAATTGCTGTCCCAGAGCGAGCGAGTGGAACGGTTGCGCAGGAGTTCCATGGTCGGCGAAGTGTCCTGGCCGAATTCGCCGCTCTGCGGATACCAATGGACGGTGAGGTAATCGAGCAAGCGTCGATTGTTGTTGGTTGCGGCCTGTTGACGCGCCTGGTCCAGAAGCCACGGGATGTAGTCCCAGCCGCCGTTGGTCTTCCGGTCCGGATAGTCGGCCGCATTGTAGTCGCCGTGATCGCCGGCCCATTGCTGGTCGTAGCCGCTGTCAAAATACCCATTCCAGCCCCATTCCTCCGGGAAGAGCAATTGTGCGCCGGGATCAATCGCCTTAACGGCGGCGCCGTAGTCGAAAAATTTGTCGCGCATCTCCTGCATCGTCGGGCCAATCGGATGCACATCCCGGTGCGTCCCCTGCCATATGCTGTGCTCGTTATCCATGCAGTAGTAGCGCACGCCGCCGTTGGTCGAGAGGCCCCATTGATTCGTGAGGTGCTGAATCCAGCCTCGTTCGTAGGCGGAATTGATCTGCACATTCGCGTCCGTCATCACGTTCGTTGTGATCAGCCAACTGGTGTGCAAAGCGGCATTGGTGCCCACACCATTGCCCGCGTCGGGATAATAGGCCGAGTCGTCGCCTGTTTGGGGTCCATACTTGGAGATGGAATAACTGGCCAGCTTGTCGCGGTTACTCCCCAGCTTCGCCACCCACCCGATCATCGACACGGTCAGAATCGGTTGCGCGTGACCACTCAATGTGTCCTGCACGAAGCTGTCGCCCGACCCGCCGACGATCAGGGGATTTGAATCGGCGATGCTTTCGAAATACCAATCGGAACCGCGGTTGTGTGCGTCGATTTGCCAGTTGTAACGCGTCTCGGCATTGCCGCCGGAGCGGTTGATGGTGCAATTCATGTCCGCCAATTCGCTGCCGGTGGCGAAGGCGACGCCGTAAATCAGAGGGCTGATTGCGTGGCGGTTTTTCTGCGCATCCACGTTGATCTGGACGGTCGTGGGCGGTGCGATCGTGCCGGCGGTCAGCGTGATATCATCGACAAAGAACGCTGGTTGTGCGGCGCCGATGCGGTCCTGGATCCAGAACCCGTCCAGGTTCGGCTGGTTGACCACGCCAAGAGACGCGAGCGAGATGGTGATCTGCTGCCACGACGTCGTCAGCGGCGCGAGGTTGACGGCAGGTTGGGCCGAGTTGCCGAGGAGCGCCTGCACCTTGAGGGTCTGGCCGCCCGATGCACCCCCATTGATCCAAAAAGTGAGATTGCTGTAGCCGCTGGAATCAAAGTCCGGATGCTCGATATAAATGGCCTCGTACGTATTGGTGGTAAAAGTGACACTGATGGATTTGGCACCGGAATGGACCGGGCTGGTGTTGGCATAATTGATCTGCGCCCAACCCCAGTTTTGCCAGCCGTTTTGCAGGCTATCCGTGTAAATTTGCTGGTCGCCTTGTGCCCAAAGCCGGGACGCCCCAGCGAGGCAAAGGATGAATACCAAGGTGGATTTTCCGCTACGCAACCTGAAACTGCTCACAACCGGTCACCATCGCATATGCTGTACCGAAGGAAAGGCGTGCCGCGCAATTGCGGGATACGGAACCACCAGAAGAGGAACTCGCTCGCCGCAGCCTCGGGACAAGCCGCCGAACGAGCCGTTTTTCGGATTCCATTTTCCCAAACTCTCTCGTTAGCCTTGCTCGCATGTCTAATAGGACCTTTCGGCACGCCCATCGTGTTACCTATAACGAATGCACGATGGGCAACCACGTCTATCACGCGCGCTACCTGGATATGCTCGAAGCCGCCCGCGCCGAGTTCTTCCGTCACCTCGGAGCCACTTTTCTCGACTGGCAGGAACGCGAAGTGATCTTTCCCATTGTCGAATGTGGCCTGCGCTACAAAGCTCCCGCGCGTTACGACGATCTGCTGTCGATTGAATTGCGGGTGACACTCGCGGAAGGCGCTCGCCTCAACTTTTCGTATCGGATGACAAACCAGGATGGACGGCTGGTCCTCGAGGGCGAAACACGCCATGTATCCACCGGTTTAAATGAGAAACCAAAACGTCTGCCGCCCGAATTGCTGCAGGCTCTCGGCGACTACACGGACGACTCCACGTCCGAGCGGAAAACGAAAGAATAGACAACGAAAGAATGAAGAGGCAGGAAATGTCCGGCAAAGGAATAGAGATCCTCGAAAGCTCTTCTCTGACTGTTCCCTCCGCCAAATCCTCTTGAATGACGCGGTGAACGGGTTCACGATTCAGCGAGGATGCGTCTGCGACTTTTACGCTTATTTCTCGGCTTCGCGGCCCTGGCGTGGGGCGTGTCCTTTTTCGGTGTATTCCTCAGTTGGCCGGCGGCGGCGCAGGCGCTGCAGGGTCTCGGAGCTCAACCGATCGCCTACGATCGGATGCTCGATTACTGGCTACGGATGGCCGCAGGCGCTTTTGGGTTGGTCGGCTGTTGGTACCTTGTGATGATGATCTGGCCACAGAAATTCCACGCGGTGATCCCTTGGTTCGGAGCGCTGATGTTGGCTGAAGGAGTCATCCTCGTCGTTCACGGATTGCGCCTTTCGCTGCCGCCATTCCCGTTTTACGGTGACGTTTCGGCGTGTTTCATCGGCGGCGGAGGGATCCTCGGCTTGTCGGGGTCCGCGAAACCCGTTTTATAACTTCCGCACTGGTCAAAACCCGGCTACGGCGCCAAAACTCGGATTTCGGACTTCGGATTTCCCTCATTACACACGCGGGCCGAAATTGTACTTCACAGGTTCGCGAAGCGGCGCGATGATGACACCAAGAAAAGGCGAACTATGAGCTTGATGGATTACCTCAAAACCCAGTTCCTGGAAATCATCCAGTGGGAGGACGATTCGCGCGACACCATCTCCTTCCGCTACCCCGATCTCGACAAGGAAATCAAAAACGGCGCGCAATTGATCGTTCGTGAATCGCAGGTGGCGCAGTTCATTTACCTCGGCCAGTTCGGCGACACGTTCGGACCCGGCAAATGGACGCTCACGACGGATAACATCCCCATTCTCTCGACGCTCAAGGGCTGGAAATACGGCCTCCATTCGCCGTTCAAGGCGGACGTTTACTTCGTCAATACCCGCCTGTTCACCGGCAACAAATGGGGCACCGCCAACCCGGTGATGCTCCGCGACGCGGATTTCGGAATCGTCCGAGCGCGGGCCTATGGGACGTATGATTTTCATGTGGTCGAGCCGAAAGTGTTTCTCAAGGAAGTGGCTGGCACAGACGACCATTTTCGGATCGAGGAATTTGCCGACACCATGCGGTCGCGCATCGTGAGCGTCTTCACCGAAGCGCTGGCGACGGCAAAAGTGCCAATGCTGGACGTCGCATCGCGCTACGAGGAACTTGGCGAAGCGCTGTTGCCGGTGATCAATCCTGCGGTGAAGCAGAAATACGGCATCGAGATATCGAGCTTCATCGTCGAGAACGTATCGTTGCCGGATGAAGTGGCCGCGGCCATAGACAAGCGTTCGAGCATGTCGGCAGTGGGTAATCTGAACGATTACGTGAAGTTCCAGATGGCGGAATCGATGACGAAAGGCGAAGGCGGCGGCATGGCTAACAGCGCCGCGCAACTCGGCGCGGGCCTGGCGATGGGCCAGCAGATGGCCGCGGCCATGAGCGCCGCGCAAGCCACACCGCCCGCCGCGCCCGCCGGCGCCGTCCCGCCGCCTTTGCCGCGCGCGGGCGATGTTCCGCCTCCGCCCCCGGCTCCCGGCCTGCCCGAATTGTTAAGCCCTGCCGATGCCGCACGCGCCCTGGGCGTGAATGAATCCGACGTGATGACGGCGCTCAACGATGGCTCGCTCAAAGGTAAAAAGATCGGCGCGACGTGGCGGATTACACGGGCCGCGTTGGACGAGTTTCTGAAAAGCTAGGATCAGAGGAGCCACACATGCGAATCCCGCATCTGCCGTCGGATACTAAAGGTCGCAGTAATCCGTTTCCGCCGATTCGGTGCAGGCAGGATGCCTGGCCTGCGTTGTGACTCAACGTCATGCCTGACGCACTAGCCCAAAAGAAATTCTCCTGCCCCGCCTGCGGTGGCGAGGCGCAATGGAATCCCGCCAGGAAGGCGCTCGTCTGCCCCTTCTGCGGTACGACCTCGCCGGCACAGGTTGAGTTGACCTCCACCGGCGAGCAAAAGATCGTCGAACATGACCTGGTCGAGGCGCTACGCGGGATTCCGGATGATCAGCGCGGGTGGCAGGCGGAAAAGGTCTCGGTCAAGTGCCAGAGCTGCCAGGCGATTTCGGTATTCGATCCGCAACACATCAGCCAGCGTTGCAGTTTCTGCGGTTCGACGGCGCTGGTCCCGTACGAGGAGGTCAAGCAGGCGTTCCGGCCCGAGAGCCTCCTGCCGATGAAGCTCGCCGAGACGCAAGTGCGCGATTCCATCCGCCAATGGTATGGCAGCCGGTGGTTCGCCCCGAACGCGCTCAAGCGCGGCGCTCTCACCGACACCGTGAAGGGCCTCTATATTCCCTACTGGACCTTCGATGCGCAGGTCCACGCTGATTGGACAGCCGAGAGCGGTTATTATTATTACGAAACGGAAACGTACCGGGACTCGAACGGCCAGTATAAGACGCGTCAAGTGCAGCGCATCCGGTGGGAGCCGAGCGCCGGCTCGCTCGACCATTTTTTTGACGACGAACTCGTGCCGGCCTCACGCGGCGTGCAGGAGCAAATGCTGCGCGGCATCGAGCCGTTTCCCACCAAGGAACTGGTGGGCTACAACCCGGGATTTTTGTCAGGCTGGGTGGTCGAGCGTTATCAAATCGATCTGGTGGCCGCGGCGCAGGAAGCCCGGCAGGAAATGGATGCCGAAATGGAAAAACTATGCTCCCGCCAGGTGCCCGGAGACACGCAGCGAAATCTACAGGTGGAGAGCGATTACTCCGGCCAGACATTCAAGCACATCCTCGTGCCCATCTGGCTCCTGACCTACAACTACGGCCCGCGAAATTTTCAGGTGGTGATCAATGGTTACACTGGCGCGATCGCTGGCAAGTACCCGAAGAGCTGGATCAAGATCACGCTCGCCGTCCTGGCGGGGCTGGTCGTCGCCGCCGGAATCGCGCTAGTTGCGGCGCATCGGCGATAGCATGGGTCGGTCCTACCAATACGAGTGCCCCAAATGCGGTTACAAAGCGCGCGTGTCGGGTCGGGCGGACGACGGCCTGAACTTCTCCGTCCAGACGATCCTCTGCCGCGACTGCAAGGAATTGCACGATGCGGTTGTGCGCCTGCGAGTCGCGGAGGACCTCGCAGCGCGGATGCGCAATTCGTTTCGCCAGTTCCAGCGGCCGGCGTCCTCGCGACCGGCGCGCTTTTCAACGAAGCCGGCGCCGAAATTCGAGGCCGCGCTGAATCGACTGCGCTACAATGGAATCCGGAATGCGCAGTGGATCACCTATCGCATCGGGTGCCCGGTCTCGCCGTATCACCGCGTCCGCGCCTGGAACGAGCCGGATCATTGTCCGCGATGCGGCCTGTATCTGGAGCGCAGCGCGCTGCCATTTCGAATTTGGGATTAACTGCAATCCTGAAAACCCGTTGCGTCACGGACTGGGGTGGCAAGCGCAGCGCGCCACCGCCTTCGAAGTCCGGGGGATGGAAAAAATCTCCGCAAGGTTCCTGCTGGCGATTCCGCCCCCGCGCCTTTATAACAAGCGCCGGCGCAAGCCACGCACATGCTGAACGATTCGTCCATCTGGAAGTCCCTGAACGACCGACGGCGCCTGAGCCTGATTGCGGGGCCGTGCGTCATCGAAAATGAACGGCTGTGCCTGCGCGTCGCCGCCGCGCTGCGCAAAACCTGCGATAGTCTCGGCGTTTACTGGGTGTTCAAGGCCAGCTACGACAAAGCCAATCGCACGTCGGCCAAATCGTTTCGCGGTCCGGGTCTCGAAGCCGGACTGGAAGTGCTGGCGCGCGTGCGGCGCGACTTTGGCGTCCCGGTGCTGACGGACGTGCACAACGAGGCCGAGGCGGCCATCGCCGGGGACGTCGCCGATATCCTCCAGATTCCCGCCTTCCTGTGCCGGCAGACCGACTTGATTGCGGCCGCGGCGGCAACGGGACGCATCGTGAATTTGAAAAAAGGCCAGTTTCTGTCGCCGCTGGAAATGGGCCAGGTGGTGGAGAAGGCAAAAACCGCCGGCGCTCGGCGAATCCTCGTCACCGAGCGCGGCACGACATTTGGTTATAACAACCTGGTTTCCGACATGCGCGCGATTCCCATATTGAAGCGATTCGGATTCCCGGTGATCTTTGACGCGACGCATTCGGTTCAACAGCCGGGAGGCGGGGGTGATCGTTCCTCAGGACAACGAGAATTTGCGCCGGTGCTCGCGCGGTGCGCCCTCGCTGCGGGCGCGAACGGCATTTTCGTGGAGACGCATCCCGATCCGGACCACGCGATGAGCGACGGACCGAATATGATTCCCCTCCGCGAAATGCCTGCCCTTTTGAAGGACCTGCTTAAGTTCCATGCCGCGGCGCGTTAAGATGGCAACCAAGACCCGCAAGCAAACAGGTTCCGACCGGCCGCGCCCGCTGAGCCTGCGCGGGCGCCTCGAACGAGTTCGGATTTTCCTGTGCGACGTGGATGGTGTGCTGACGGACGGGTCGGTGTTCATCGGCGCCGAAAAGGAAACCAAGCGCTTCAATATCCGCGACGGTCTGGGCCTGGTTTTTCTTAGGCACGTGGGCATCAAGACGGGCTGGATATCAAGCCGGCCCTCGGCGGCGACACAACTGCGCGCGACGGAGTTGAAAATTGATTATCTGGAACAGACGAAACACGGAAAAATTCCGCAGGTGGAGAAGATTCTGGCGGCAGCTGGATTGAACTGGAGGCACGTTTGTTATGTCGGAGATGATGTGGTGGATCTCGGAGTGATGGCCCGCGCCGGTCTGGCTGTGTCGGTCGGCGATGGCATCGCCGAGGTGCGGGCCGCGGCGCATTATGTGACGAAGGAGCCTGGCGGCCATGGCGCCATCCGGGAGGTCGTGGAAATGATTTTGAAAGCGCAAAACAAATGGGACGGAATCGTGGCGGAATACTCCGCGTGATCAAGCCCATGTCAACCCCGCGCAAGCACGAATCGCCGATCCGGAAATTCGATGGCCGGCAGTCGATGTCCCCTGCCGTGTCCGATAGCCATTCCCTCTCCGCTCCCATCCGAGGGGAGGGGCGGGGATCAAGGAGAGGTGAAGGTTTCCCTTTTTTATATTCAGCGTTCGAAATCTTGCGGCGCCGAGGCTTTGCTCAGGCGGGTCGGCGTTGTTTGGTCGCTTTCCTGGCGCTGCTCGCCGTCCGGGGTTGGGGCCAGCCGCAAACGCGCCAGGTGCCGATCGAACGCAAGCATTTCCGCCAGATCCTGGAGTATTTCGGCCCGCCCCATGAAGCTCAGGTCAAGACAATGCTCTCCGGCTCCCGGGCGAAAGTGGAACCCGGTGGAATGATTTTCATGACCGACGCCAGATTGGAGATGTTCGATGAGAAGGGCGCCTTGCAGGCGACTGCCGAAACGCCCGAGTGCGTCTTCGACACCAACACGCGCTTTCTCTGTTCGACCAGCCACGTCAAAGTGGTACGGCTCGAATTGCAGGATTCCATCGAGGGCGACGGATTTTCGTGGCAGCAGACCAATTCATGGATGAACCTTTCCAATAATGTGTTGACGGTGGCCCACAACGTTTCCCGACCGGAGTGACGCGATGAAAAAATGGTGCCTCGTTCTAGTGACGCTTAATCTCGCCGGGGCGTTGCCGGCCCAAACCGATTCTGTGGCAACGGCGACCATTCCGGCCGATGCCGTCCCAACGACCGCCGTGCAAACCAATTCAGCGTCGTCAGGCCTTCATGTCACCCGTATCACCTCCGATCACTGGGAAGCGAGCCTGCTTTCTCATTCGGCGACGTATTTCGGAAACGTGCGTGTCGATGACCCGCAGATGAAACTGAATTCGGAATATCTGCTCGGCAAAAAATTGCCGCGGCCTGACGGCAAGTACGAATCCCTGAC
>Ga0335069_10013980_pt1 | contig 11257 bp, 18 predicted proteins | sample Lox_Sample_11_FD_206714 | JGI IMG/M metagenome (GOLD analysis project Ga0335069, IMG submission 206714) | Soil microbial communities from Loxahatchee National Wildlife Refuge, Florida, United States - Lox_Sample_1.1 | ecosystem: Environmental > Terrestrial > Soil > Wetlands | place: USA... | reverse complement strand
CGAAACCTCATGGGCATTCGCAAGCAGGGAACTCAATCGAGGTTTCCACAGACCATGCTCAAGGAATACTGGTTGAAGGATTCGTCTGTCTGGCATGGCAAGGAATCGATTGTCGTCGGCAACCCGTTGGCGAACTGGGCGTACATCGTAGAGCCCGGGATGGCGCTATACCCGCGCGGGCGCGTGATCATCACTGCCGGCAATAAGGTGCTCGAGGATTCCTGCAACCCGTACTGGCACGGCAGGCCGCCGTTTGCCGAGTATCGCGCGTTTCAGGTGCCGTGGAATTTCAAACACGGAGCGAGCGTTATGGAACCCCTTGTTGCGATGCAGTACGTTTTAAATCGCATCAATGGCGGTGTGATGGATACGGTTTTATCAGCCATTACCCCCGGCGTTATGGGGCCCAAGGGAGCATTCTCGCAGCAGGAATGGGACACGCTCGACCCAAGCGAACTCGGTGGCAAGTTTGCTTACAACAACAATGCAGCCCGACCGCCGGAATTGACGAAATCTCGAGAACTCCCGGCGTACGTCGAGACTTTTGAACAGCGCGTTGAGCGCGAGATGGATCAAACTTCCGGCGCCAGTGCGATCAGCCAGGCAATGTCGAAGAAGCAGGTTCCAGGTGGAGACTCGCTGGACATGATCTTCAGCAGCCGGTCGATTCCGATGCGGTTTATGTCGCGAGGGTTGAAGACATTCCTGAATCAATGTGGTCGGATGGTGACGGCCAACCTTTTGCAGTTCGCGACCGCCGAACGGCGCGTTGCCAAATACGGTGCATCCGGGATCGTGGCGAATGATCTCGTGCCGTACTACAAGTCGTTTTTGCCAAAAGGCATGGAGCCCGAAGAATTTGTACGCAAGGCCAACTTCACGATCCGGCGTGGCAGTCTGTTGTCGATCGAGAAGTCAGAGAAGATTCAATTTGCGTTTGCACTGCGAAAACAGCACGATTTATCGCGGCACATGCTTCTCGAATTTCTGGATGCCAACATCGACATTCAGAAGAACGACGAGCAATTGAAGCAGGAAATGGCAGAGAAGGCCGCGATTGCGCAAGCTGCCGGAGCGCTTGGGGCGGCACACAAGAAACACTAGAGTGTAGAAAAAAAGATTAAACAGGTTGTTTTTTTTGCAGATGTGTATTAATAGCAATCGAGGTTTGGTGGTAACGCCAGCCTGACGGTGGTGCAGGCCACCTAAAAAAACCGTTCTACCGAAAGGAGAAAACCCATGCGTAAGCGCGGACGCGGCAAGAAGCATCGCGGAGGCAAGGGACGCAAGCACGGCCGCAAGTAGTATCGGGCGGCAGTCAGGCTAACCCCTGAACCAACAACTCGAAGGCCGGTCGCAAGCCGGCCTTCATAACAAGCCGAGAGGTGAGTATGGCGACGAAGGGAAAAGGCGTAATCGAAGAGACGTTCGGAGGCGACATCAAGTCGCCCGGCCTCAAGAAAGGCAAGATCGAAATCTTCGGCCACACCATCAAGGAAGGCGCCGCAATTCCAGAGCGCGGCGGAGCCGGAACTTCCACCAACGTAAAGACCGGGTATCCGGTAAACGGAAAGTAAGGACTCGATGCCTCCAGCAGCGCCACCGCCGAACTTCTACGACAACATCGCCGCCATGAAAGGCGGCGGTGCTCCGGCAGCGCCAGCGGGTGGACCCGGCGGCAAAGATCCCGATGCGGAAGTTTTGGATGCTTTCAAGGGCATCTTCAAGGTGCTCGGCAAGATGGAGGAGAAGAAGCCTCAACTTGCCGACAAGTTCGGACCGATTCGCGAAATGTTGCGCAGCGCAATCGTGGACGTGATGAAGAAAGACCCGAAGATGTTGGACGAAGATTCTGCGGAAAAAGCGCCAACCGTCACAGGCAATGAATCTCCGCAGGAACCTGGACCTACCCCTCCCCCACCGGTTGACCCAACAAAGGTACCGGCATAGGAGTGAACCGTGGCGATTATTGACGATCTGGCAAACATTCTCGGGAACGACGCAGTAGCGAAGATCAAGGCCGACCCAACCTTCAGTGACCGGTTCAAGCAGGTCGATGAGTTGGAGGACATCTACTACGGCGAAGGCGCCGAGCGGCCAGGCCAGAGAAAAGTTGAAGAACCGGCGGCACCCGAAGCGCCAGCCGCAAGAGCGGCCAGTGGCGACGATGACCTGCGGCAGATGGTGCGCGGCATCGTGACAAAGCTCGATGGAATCCCGACCGAAGAGAAGATCAAGGACGTTGTCAACAAGACAATCGAAGCGCGCGCAAATGAATTTCTTGGCAGCGCGGCCAAGCTCGGCTTGCAACGCGCCGACGAGTTGAACCGCATTTATCGCCAGCACGAGAGAGATTTTGGCGAAGAACTCGACACCGCCAAGTTCAACGAGTTCATTGAAGCGGAAACGCAGGCTGGCCGGACATATCCCAACGTACCGAGGGCATACGACGCTTTCGTTGGCGAACGCCGCACGGAAGTCAAGATCAAGAAGGGCATCGACGATGGCGTGCGTGCGAAGCTGAAGGAACGCGCAACGCAGCGAGTTCCGGGGGTAACCCCGAGTGGCGCGCGGAGTCCGCTGTCGGTTTTGATGGCTCGCGGGAAAAACACCGATGAAGGTGGCGCGACGGTATCGGAGCGCGCGGGTGCTGAGTTAGATGCACGTCTCGCCGCCGCAAACGGCGAGGTGTAGTAGTAAAAGTTCGAGCCAGCGGATCTGGCTTTTAGGAGAATCGAGACATGCCGCTACCATTCAATGACATTTCGGCCGTAACGGTCAACCGAATCGTGCCGGAACTGGTGGACAACTACTACAAAGTGTCGCCGGTTTTCGTCCTGGTGTTCAAGGGTGAAACCGTGATGCCGTTCCCGGGCGGCAACCAGATCCAACAGCCCATCCAGTACGCTCCGTTGAAAGCGGGGCCGTTTGCGCCTGGCGGAACGTTCGACATCAGCTATGTCCAGACGGACACGGCGATGACGTTTAACGTCAAGTACTACTACTCGAACGTGACAATCCAGGGCACGCAGTTGCCGCTCAACCGCGGCGGCATGGCTGTCATGTCGTTCGTGGAAGAGAAGATGATCAACGGGTCGCAGGCGCTGGCGCAATCGCTGGCATCCGACCTGTACGGCGACGGCCAGGGCACGGTGACGCCGCAGATCGCCATCGACGGGCTGCTGGCAGCTTACGACGACGGCACGAACTACCCGTCATACGGCGGGTTGCCTCGTGCGGCCATCGGCTCCGGCGCCAACAGTGGCATCAACGGGTACTACATAAACGTCGGCGGTCCGCTGTCGGTCCCAGCCTTGCAGAAGGCATACGGACAGGCGACCTTCGGCAACCGCCAGCCGAACCTGATTGCCACCACGCAGTCGATTTACAACCAGCTTTACAACAAGATGGTGCCGGCGCAGCGCGTGCTCGACACGAACAGCGACCTGTTCTCGATCGGGTTTCAGGCTCTGCGGTTCAACAACCAGCGCTTGGTGGTTGACCAGTATGTGCCAACCGGGTACGTGTTCGGAATGAACACGGACTTCCTGGTTGCGCATATCTCGGACCATGAGTTGTTCAGCTTCGGGTTCACCGGCTTCAAGGAACTGCCGAACTCGGTCGATGCGGCTGGCCAGTTGTGCTTCGCCGGCGACATCGTGGCATCGGCGCCTCGGCTCGGTTTTATCATGGCGGGAGTGACGGGTTAGGCCCGTAGTGACTGTGCAGTAGCAAGAAAAGTTCAACCGCGCCTACGCGGGTAGGAGAGGACAATGCTAGGGACAGAATATCCCGTAATTTCGGGCAATAGCCTGTACACGACGATCGACACGTACAACACGGCGTTGCTAAACAACGGCGCGTTGAACCCGCTCGGCGCGCGGTTCCAGTATCCGCTGACGGTGCCGATTGCGAGCGCCACGGCAGGGCAGGGCGCACCGCAGACGATTGCGTACGTACAGTACAAGTCGTCGTCAAACCCGGCCTTCATTGCCTCGCCAGGTCTTGTGTACTGGGTGGACAAGACGTTCACCACGGTGACCGGTGTGTACTCGGAGAGCGCTTTTGGCATCAATGGCGTGGCGGGCTACATGCTGCTCAACACCACAAACTACCCCGGTAGCTTGACTGGGGCGGCGTTGGCGGCGTTGGTCAATCCATCTGGCGGGACAAGTGCCGGGAACTTCATCTGGATCGTGGTTGACGGTTACGTGCCAGGAGCTCGCTCTGCGGCGTCTGTGGCGGCCGGCGACTTCCTGATTGGGTCAACCACAACTTTCAACCCGGCGCGCATGGTAGCGAACACGGCGCCCACGAACCGCGTGGTGGGCATGGCGACGACGGCGGTTGCGTCTAACCTGTCCGACGTGATAATTGGCGGCATCGGGCCGTTCTAAGGGAAGGGGAGCGCGATGGCTCTAACGAAGACACATTTTCCCGAAGCGACGGCAGTACTTGGTCCGGCGCAATCGCTGCGCACGTACCAGTTGCAGCCGGGAACTTCGGATTACCCGACCGGAGGCTACGTGATTACTGCCGCCTCAGTTGGGTTTGCGTTCCTCTTTGGCGCGTGGATCGCGGCGCAGAAGTACGGAACCTCACTCTATTACCCGGTGTTCTGCCTGCCGAGCGGTTCGTTTGCATCGACGCCGTTGCAGGCAACGAGCATCTATCTTGCCGTGTATCAATCGGCGGGATCGGCGGCTCCTCCGGTGGAAATTGCAAACGGCACCGACTTGTCGGCGTACACGTTCATCGGCACGTTCCTGGGGTACTAGGAAGCAGAGTTTTCGTCGCCGTCGATTGCCTCAAGTGCCCCTCGGCTCACGTCGGGGGGCATTTTTAATAGGTAGGGAAAATGCCAGTAGTTCCGCCAAACCAGAGTGTTGCGTTTCCCCAGCAGGTTGCGCCATCGTTTTTGTCTGGAAATACGCCTTACGTTGTGCAGCAGAACTTTGGCGGCATGATTGGACGTGTCCTCGCAGAGAATCCCAACGCCGGTGCCATGGCTCCACTGTGGATCAACGACGCGGCGCGCGTGATCTACGACCGCAGAACCTGGTTCGGGTTGTATATCAAGGGGCAAGTAGTATGCCCACAGTCAGTCACCACGGGGCAGGCAACGGTTGTGACGGGCTCACCCACGGTGACTGGCACAGGAACGTCCTGGACGAGCGATTTGATTGGCCGACAATTTCGGGTGGGGTACAACAACCCGATCTACACGATCATCGGCGTCGATCCGGTTGGCCAGACGCTGACGCTGGAACTGCCATGGGGCGGCACCTCGAGCACCAGCGGGTACTTCATCATCCAGTACTATTTCAACTTCGGCGCGAATATCAAGTACGTCAAGTTGATGGTAAATATGCAGTTAGGGTATAAGTTCCGGTTGCATTGGACGCAAGATACCCTTGACAGCATTGACCCATGGCGGCAAAACCAAAACTTTCCGTGGGCGGCGGCGCCGATGCCGCTGGCGCCGGACGGCAGTTACCTAATGGAACTCTATCCGGCGTCGTGGATACAGCAGGCGTTTCCGTTCATGGCGTACATTCAGCCGCCAAATCTGGTCAACGACGGAGATTCACTTCCGGCGTATATTCGCTCCGACGTAGTGATCAAGCGCGCAATCGCGGATGCGCTGGTGTGGCGTGGTCCCAAAAACAATTCATACTACGATTTCAACCGGTCGCAGGAATTAAAGGCCGATTTCGAGCGGGAACTGAATCAAATGGCCATGGCTGACGAAAACCTCTACCGGATCAACATGACGCTATTGGGCGAGGACTTTCCGTACTACAATCCTGGTGGCAGTTTATGGGACGTTCAGCATAGCGTCATGGCGAGCCACGATGGAGGATGGGACGATTAATGGAAAAACCGAAGCGACTGGAATTGCTGGATGCTGAAATTGCGTGGCTGGATGACACGTTCTCAGTGATGAAAGCTGGAGCAACCGAAGAACCGCGACGTCGCGCCGGTCTCGTCAAGAAGGCTTTTGGTCTTGAGAGCGGCATGTACGCCGTATTTTGCAATGGACAGCTAAGGGGTTTGATGGGGGTATAGTGGCGAATACCTGCGACCAGTGCGGTGAGACCTGCTATCGGACGCGCTACATCGGTGGGCGCTATCTAGGCTTAGACTGTAGATGCGTCACCGATAGAACGCAGGCTTCGACAGCTAACCCTTATGGTGACCTGACCATTGAGCACGTTCACGATGAGAAGGGGAACCCAGTTCGGGTTACCAGTTCGCGGCAGTTGGCAGAAGCAGAGAAACGCTACAACTTCGCTTCCGTGGTGCGCAACATGGATTCGGCAAATATCGATCAAGCTCCACAGCAGAAAGTGTTCCAAGTCACCGACTTCTATCGCGAGAAGTTCCAGCGCGGGGAGTATGGTCGTAGAAGTTAAGCGAGGTGCAGTGATGGCGAAGAAAAAAACAGCCGGCAAAGACCCATCGGATTGCGTGCGCGATAATTTCCGCATGCGCGACGGCGGTGACGTGGAGATTCCAGTGAACTCCAAGAGTTCGACGGACGACTTCCACCTCGATCGCTCAACGCTCGGGACGCACACGGAGTATGACCCGACTATCGGGAAGTACGGCGAGTGCGTCCAGAAGCAGAACCACGTCAAGCAGCACGCACGGGAGACCATGGGCGACCTACGGCGCGTGCCGGCTTCGAAAGAGGGTACGGAGATTTCCGACCCATGCAATCGCGGTTTCCGCGCAGCAACGCAGCGGCATACCAAGCCGTGCAACATGGCAGTGCCAACGCCATTCACTAGGGGGTAGAAGATGATTCGCGCATTTGGTGGTATTCAAACGGTAGGAGCTGCGGCGCAGCCGGTGTTCGGGACGACGATCACGGCGGTTGGTGGTTTCGCTCCCGACCAGTTCACCGGCAAGATTGGGCCCGGGAACAATGACGTCATCTCGTCCTACACGGTCAATAGTGTCATCGGGTTCCTGAAGGGCGACCGCGTGGTGCTCGGCACGGGAAGCAAGTTTGTGACGCCGGCGGTGATTGGGGACCTTGGCAACGGCACGATCATTGGAATTGACACCACGAACAAGATTCTGACCATCCAAGGACTGGTCAAGCAGTTTGCGGTAAACGACTTTGTGGTGCTGGCCGAAGTTGCCCAGGCGGTGTACATCACGCCGCGGATCACGACCGGGCTCACCTACATTGGGACGGATGAAACCGTGGCATCGACTGACCCATCGGTGTTCGATGTGATTCCGATTTTCGCCGGCACCGGTGTACCGTATGTCGGCCGCTACGAGTCCGGAATGAACGGCAATCCATTCAACCTCAACCAGTTCTGGCTCAAAGGCACGAACACAGATACGTTCTTTGCGCGCTTCCAGCAAGTGGGGTAGGACATGTGGGTTCGAGAGGTCAGCTACCTGTGTGAGCAATTGAACGCACAGGGCACAGAGATGGAAAAGAAGCGCGTCATCGTCAAGCATCGCAGCGATGGCGCGTCATACTTTTTGATGGTCGCCGTGGACGGCGAAAATGACACCCCCAACTACATCGACGGGCAATTCGCCCGATTTGCCTCCGAGCCACTGCGAACGCCGCCGCTGGACGATGATGACTTTGTAAAGTTGGTGACGCGGGATGCGCGGGAAAAGGGCGTAACCCTGCATCTGGAATAACGCTTGCAGGGTGATAGCAGGCGTGGTAGGCTGCAAGCATGGCGAATGACCAGAGCACCGCCGCCAAGTTGCAGAAGCGGTTGGAAAATTATATGGCTTGGTGGTTGCAAAACGCAGAGCGCGTAAGCGCTGGACTGCCACCACTTCCTCGCCTACCGTGGGATGACAGGCCGCGCACTAAATATTTTACTTACGGCGACGTGGTTGGGCGGAAGTAGGAACCCATGGCGACAGCGACTATCGGCGATCTTTCCCCGCAGGTGCTGGCCAGACTCGAAGAAATCGGGACTGGCACATTCTGGACGCAGCAATACGAAGTGTTCCCTGCTCTGGTCGAAGCCATCTCTGACCTGATGTTGCTGGTCGGTCGCCCCACGCAGGTAGTCCAGAAAATTGTCACGATTCAGCCGAATACGCCGTGGCAGTCCGTGGACGGTTCTTTGTTCTGCATGACGAACATGTACAGCACACAGGGGGAAATTTATCGATTAACCCAGTACGATATGGATTTTACGCAGATTGCCTGGGGATCGAATTGGCAAGACGACGTGGGCCCGGAGATACTGCAATGGTGGCCACTGGGGTTCAATAAGTTCGGCGTTCACCCATCGCTGCCAGCGTCAGCGCAGGTGCAGGTGACCGGTATTGCGATTACGACGGCGCTGGACTGGCCGTACGATGCCAGCGTGGAAGTACCGTTCCAGCAGGACGTGTTCGCGGCGCTCGAGATGTATGCGGCGCACTACGCGAGGATCAAAGAAGGCGGCAACGAGTTCTTTGAGACGTACGACATGTACAAGACTTATCTTGGTCTCGCGCAGCGATTGAGCGAGATCAGCGACCGTCGCGACCCGTCAATTTTCATGTTCTCGAAGACGCTCGGCGGGCAAGTGGGAATCAATCCAACAACACAGAGGTAAAAGAGCATGGCAATCAATCTAACTGACTATCACGGTAAAGTACGGAAGTGCGAGTTCTGCAAGATTGCGGAAGGCATGAAGTCGGAAGCAGGATGCTCGCATTGCTTTGGCCGGGGCTACCTGGCGAAGTGCATGGTGTGCGACGGCAAGGGACAGAGAGAAGAGCCGATGGCGGGCGGGCCGGGCTTCATGAAGTCCACTTGTGGTCCTTGCGGCGGCACGGGAGCCTTCGGCGTCAACAAGCCAGATAACTGGCAGGACGAGCCGGAAGCGGAGTCAGTCCAAGCCTAGACTGGCTTTTCGCATAGCACAAAATTGCCGGCGAGAATGGAGGTAGCCGATGAAGTATGGACACAAAACTTACGGGATGTCCGTCACTTGGATGGGAGATCAGGACAACGACCGATTCATTGACACGACATTTAACTCTTGGGTGCGTTTCGGCTATTACACTCTCGGGGTGGCCTACCAGACGATCAAAATGATTCCCGCTGTGGTCGATAACTTCTACCAGCGGTCCCCGGTATTCGAGGCGATTTATCGGAACGGGAGATCGGCGTAACACTTTTCTAAGTGACTGATTCCGACATTTGCGGGTAGAATGTTGACTCAGAGGAACCCTCCCCGTGGCCTTGCCGGGCAATGGCGCGAGAACTGTAAATTCGCTGTTGTCTGAGATCAGCCTCCACCTTGTGGAGCCCATTGTCATTTCCTCTCTTTCCGCTGGCGTTTCCCCTGGACTTCAGACCGTAGCAGTCGCGAATACGAACGCGATGTACGTTGGTGCAATGCTGGTGTGCGATACCGGCGCGGCGACCGAGGTCATCACGCTTACAGCAGTTGGGGCGAACTCCATCACGGCTGTTTTCGCCAATCCTCACCCTCTCCATGCGCCTCTCTCCGGAGCTACTTTTCCAGTGCAGCAGACGACTGACCCGATCTACACGCAAGCGGAAATGATTGGCTACGTGGCGCGCGCACAGAACGAGTTTCTGGAGGCTGTGCCTTGCATCTTCGCGCTATTCTCGCAGGACGCACTTGCCGGCTACGTGATTCAGTCTCTGCCGGAAACGGCGATTGAACTCAATCGGGTTGCGGCCTCAGCTATGGGCACCCCAATTACTTCGCTGGTGCGCACCGGTGGAGTGGTTACGGCAACGTTCGCATCGGATCATGGGTTGGTGGCGGGCAACACGTTCTGGGTGCAAAGCCCGACAGACTCAAGTTTTGCTGGCGTCTTCAAAGTGGACACGGCGCCGCCACTGACGCCGGACATTCTTACTTATGAGCAGGAAGGTGTGGACGCATCGACGACCGGTGGCCGGGCGGTGACATGGGTGAGACTGTACGAACTCACCCAAGAAGAACTCGCGATGGCGAATCGCCAGTGGCAGTCGATGCCAATCGTCATGCCGAGCGCCTTCTTTGAGGATCGTGTTGGGTTGTATCGCTTCGGACTGGATGGACGGGTATCGGTTACCGTGCCGCTGGAATTGCTGTGTTCGATTCGCGACTCTCAGACGCTGACGCTGCTCGACCATTTTTTAATTCCGGATATGCTGGTGCACGGGGTCAAATATAGAGCGCTGGCCTTCGCGTTCGAAAAGGACGGCTCTTGGCAGGACCCACAACGTGCCGCTTATTGCAACGAACGCTTCAAGAGAATCGTCATGGCGACTCAGCGCTTTTTGAATGGCATGGGCATGAATGCACAGGGAGAAGGATGACGATCAGCCGCTTATTCCTTCGGAAAATTAAGTCTAGCGAACTCCCCAAAGCGTTCTCTAGCGGCGGCATCTCGCGCAAGCGCTGCTTCCTGAGCGGTTGCAAAATACCCCAAGTGGATGCGCTTGCCGTTAACACTAATCTTCGCGTGCCATTTACCAAATCGCACATGCCAGCACACACCGCGGTAGCCGGAGGTATTATCGGTTCTGACTTTGCAGTTAGCTTGATTTTGAGGCCCAGAGGCGGGGCGCAAATTTCGTCTTGTGTTGTTAAGCGTATCGCCATTGATATGGTCGCCTTCGAGTTCTGCTGCCGTAATTCCCAATATCAAGCGGTGCATAGAAAGGTGCTTCCATTTCCCCGACGGAGTTTTGACCACAGTGCTTGCGTAGTACGAGTTCATTGGTTTGGACCATTTGGCGTACCACTTGTAATCCATCAACGAGTCGTAATCCAAAGCATCAACCAAGGCATACTCACCACGAGTCAGTGGAATCAATCGACAAAAAACGCCATCAAGGAAGAACGTCTTATCGACAACCGGAGGACGCTGGGCCTTGCATTCATTACAAACGACAGAATAGAAACTCTTGCGGTTTCCGCATTTGCAAACGAGGCCGCCGCGCCTTTTCGCAGTAGATGTTGTCTCGGACATGGCCACCTCCCAAGTGGTTCCCGTGGAAGAAATCAGGCGGCAGGCTGGTGGGATGCCAGCTTTTCAGGCGCTACCCTAGCCGCTTCGGAGGCATTCTAACATGCCCGACACAGCCTACCAGCCTATATCGTGGATCTTCTCAAGCAAGGGGATCATCGCTCGGTGGGCTACCGACCGCGCTCCCGATGGAACCTACCTCACGCTTAACAACGCCGAGGAGCGCCAGGAAGTGGCAATGTCCTCGCGCTACGGCTCCATCATCGTCAACCGAGATCCCGAC
>Ga0335069_10013979_pt1 | contig 11258 bp, 8 predicted proteins | sample Lox_Sample_11_FD_206714 | JGI IMG/M metagenome (GOLD analysis project Ga0335069, IMG submission 206714) | Soil microbial communities from Loxahatchee National Wildlife Refuge, Florida, United States - Lox_Sample_1.1 | ecosystem: Environmental > Terrestrial > Soil > Wetlands | place: USA: Florida... | reverse complement strand
CCCATGCCGGCGCCGAAGCCCAGGGCCCGGATCTTCTCGCTGGCGGTGGTATAGCCCGGCTGCATGGCCTTCTCCACGTCCGGGATCCCGGGCCCCTCGTCCGCCACCAGGATACGCACGCGGTCGTCCAGCAGCTGGACTTCCATGTACCCGCCGAGGGAATGGATGATGACGTTCATCTCCGCCTCGTAGCAGATCACCGCGATGCGCCGCACCAGCGCCGAGGACAACCCGCACTTCTGCAGGTGCGTCTTGACCTCCGTGGAGGCCACGCCGGCGAGGTCGTAGTTGTCGGGCAGCAGCTGGAAGCGCAGCGTCTCGTGGGGCCGCCGCGCCGTCCCCCCCGCGGCCCGCTCCTCCTTCTCGAGGCTCTCCGCGATGGAGTTCACCGCCATCAGGAGATGGGAAAGGATGTCGCTTCGCGTGATCATCCCCACCACCGCGCGGCTCTCGGGGGCCTCCACCACGGGGAGCCTGCCGAAGCGGAACTTCTCCAGGAGGTTGGACGCGGTGATGATGGAATAGTTCTGGGGCACGGTGACGACCTTGCGCACCATGGAGGCGCCGACGGGCTGGTCGATCCGCCCCTGGTCGAACGCGCTGATGATGTCGTCTATGCTCACGATGCCGACCAGGTTGCCGTTCTCCGTGACCGGGGTGCCGGTGAAGCGCTGCTCCTTGAGGCAGAGCTGGATCTCGCGGAAGGTCGCGGTCGGGGAGAAACTGACCACGGGCGTGGTCATGGCCTCCCGGACCTTGATCTGGTACATCAGCTCATGGATCAGAAGGATCTGGTGCTTGCGGAACTCGGCCATCGTGCTTCTCCACGAAACTGCCCAGGCGGGCACAGGCCTCGTACATGTTGAACGGGGACAGGATCAACGGGATTCCGCTTCGGCGGGCCACGTCCACGGCCTCGGGCTTGGGCTGCTTGTTCCGCACGATGACGACGCAGCGGGCGTTGGTGACCTGGGCGGTCCGAAGGATCTGGGCGTTGGTGAGCCCGGTGAGCAGGGCGAAGTTCTCCTTGCCTACTGCCAGGACGTCGCTCAGGAGGTCGGTCGCCGCGAAATCCTCGACGTCCTGGTCCAGCTTGTCCTCCGCGGAGACTATTTCACCGTTCAGAACCTTGACCAGTTCGCGGATCGTCATTTGGGGGCCTGCCGGGCTAGGATAACCGATCCTGGCCAGTTGTCAACGAGCGCCGCGTCACCCGCGTCACCCGCGTCACTTCTGGCGCGCACGGATGGATGAGGCGCGCACGCACGGGACTAACGGTAGCCGTCCTTGTCCAGCCCGTACCGCTTCATGCGTTCGTACAGCGCGCGGCGGGAAATGCCCAGCGCCTGCCAGGTAGCGGTGATCTCGCCGTGGTGCTCTTTCAGGGCGGCCTCGATCGCGGCCTTCTCCGTTTTCTCCAGCTCGTCGCGGAGCTTTCCCGGCCCGGGCGGCAGGGACAGGAGGCGCTCGGCATCCGCGCCGGTCCCCTCGCGTTCGCCCTCCGCCGGGCCGACGACACCCGTGAGAATGTCGGGAGAGAAGCTCCCCGTACGGCCATCCCGCGCCGTGATGAGAAGCCGTTCCACCGCGTTGGAAAGCTCGCGGACGTTTCCCGGCCATGCGTGGCGCATCATCTCCGTGAGCGTTTCCTCCGGGACGGTCGGGACCGGGACGCCGTTTCTCTCCGCCGCCCTGCGAAGGAAGTGGGACACCAGCAGCGGCACGTCCTCGCGGCGCTCTCGAAGCGGCGGCACGCGGATGGCCAGGACCATGATGCGGTGATAGAAGTCCTCGCGGATGGTCCCGCGCCGCACCTCCCGGGACAGCTCCGCGTTCGTGGCGCAGATGAGGCGGATGTCGGTCTTGCGCGGGCGGTCGCTTCCCAGCGGCTGCACCACGCCGTCGTCCAGCACGCGCAGCAACTGCACCTGCGCGCGGGCGGAGATGGTCTCGATCTCGTCCAGGAGCAGCGTTCCCCCCGATGCGGAGACCAGCTTGCCCTCCCGCTCGCCCACGGCGCCGGTGTAGGCGCCGCGCGCGTGGCCGAACAGCTCGCTTTCGAGCATGGTCTCGGGAAGCGCCCCGGTATTGACCGGCACGAACGGCCCGGCCGCGCGCGGGCTCTGGCCGTGGATGGCCCGGGCCACCAGCTCCTTGCCGGTCCCGGTCTCCCCGGTGATGAGCACCGGCGCCTCCGTCCGGGCAGCCGCCTCCACCTGGGCGAACAGGTCCTGCATGGCGCGGCTTCGGCCGACCATCCCGAAGCGCCCGTCCTCCTCGGAGGAGCACATCGTGAGCCGTCGGCGCAGCTCGCGGGCCTCCCGCACCAGGCGCGACTGCTCGGTCGCCTTGGCGACGTAGGCCAGCAGCACCGCGTCATCGAACGGCTTCTCGGCAAAGTCCAGGGCCCCGGCCTTGAGGCAGCGAACGGCCATGGCCACGTCGCCATGCCCGGTGAGCATCACGACGGGCGGCGCCCCGGGGCGCGCACGCATGACGGCCAGGAACTGTTCCCCGTCCATGCCGGGCATCTTCACGTCGGTGACGATGCACGCGGCCTCCGGGAGGCCCGGCCAGGCCAGGGCCGCCTCCGCGGAGGAGAAGACCTCCACCGTCCATCCCCGCAGGGACAGCATCTGTCCCACGGAGTGGCGGGCGGCCGGGTCGTCATCAATGATGACCACCAGCGCGCCGTTTCCGCGCTCGGGATCCGCCGTCACGCGGGGCCTCCGGGCGCGATGGCGTCCCGCTGCGCGGTGGGCAGCCGTATGGTGAACGTGGCCCCGGCGCCCGGCGAACCGGCCGCCTCGATGGTGCCCCTGTGGTCCTGCACGATGGCGCGGGAAATCGACAGTCCCAGCCCGTGCCCGCCCTTCCGGGTGGTATAGAACGGCTGGAACAGCTGCACGGCCTGCTCCGGACTGAACCCGCGGCCGGTGTCCATCACCTCCACCACCACGGCGGGACCGAGGGCATCCCGGCGGCTGCGGATGGTGAGCCGGCGCACCGCGGCATCCGCCATGGCATGGCGCGCGTTGGAAAGGAGGTTCAGGAACACCTGTTCCAGGCGGATGCGGTCACCCCAGACGGCGGGCAGGGCCTCGGCCAGCGCGAGGCTGACGTCCACCTCGGAGAGCTTCAGCTGCGGCAGGATAAACTCCACGCTTTCGCGGACCACGCTGTTGAGATCCAGGATGCCGAAGCCGGACTCGGTGCGGCGCGTCAGGTCCCGCATCTGGTTGATGATCTTGGCCGCCCGGTCCACCTGCTCGGAGATGAGACGCAGGTTGTTCTTCACCTCCTCCTCCGCCCCGGGCGTCTGCTCCAGCATGTAGTAGGCGTTGCGGGCGTAGTTGCGAATGCCGGTGAGGGGCTGGTTCAGCTCGTGCGAGATGGATGCCGCCATCTCCCCGAGCTCTGCCAGGCGCGTGGAATGTTCGAGCTGCTCTTCCTGTCGGCGCAGCAGGTCCGCGAGAGCACGCCGCCCTTCCTCCGCGTCGCGCCGGGAGCCCACGTCGGTCAGCGTCACCAGGCCGAGCAGCGAACCGTCCACGTTCACGCGCGCGGCGCGCGCCTGGACCCACGCGGCGGTGCCGTCGCGGCGCCCGAGCGGCAGCTCCACCGGCAGGTCCGATTCCTGGGCCAGCGCACGCGCGGCCGGGGCGTCCTCCGGGCGCAGCAGAGATGCAAGGGGCACACCCTCCAGCCCCCCGGCCTCCATGCGCAGCAGGCGGTACAGCGCCGGGTTGGCAAAGACGATCCTCCCCTCGTCGTGGAGCAGCATGGCATGAGGGACCTGCTGGAGGATGGAAAGGATTGCGGCGCGCCCGGTGACTGCGATGGAAGACAGTATAGCCCGGCGGCAGTCCCAGGTACATCCCCGGGGCGGCGCGCGCCGCAGCGGTACGGGGCGCGGCCCGGCGCCGATGGCCACGCGCCTTGACAGGCGCCGCGGGACGGAAAACAGTGGCTGCAATGCGCGCCAGCCTGCTGCCCCGCAACGAGGGAAGGACGTTCTGGGGCATCGCGGGGGACATGTTTTTCTTCGGGATCGGTGCCAGCCTGTGCAGCCAGACCACCGTGATCCCGTCGTTTCTCGCCACGCTCACCACCTCCGCGCCGCTGATCGGGCTGGCATCCACGGTGGCCACCGGCGGATGGCTGCTCCCGCAGTTGTTCGCCGCCAACCGCCTGGCGGGCCTCACGCGGCGCAAGTCCGCCGTCACCATCCCCGCCACGGTCAACCGCTCCCTCGCGCTGCTCACGGGGCCCGCCATGTTCCTGCTGGCACCGGTGTCGCTGCCGGCCGCGCTCGCGGTGTTCTTCGTCCTGTACACGGGCTTCTGGGTCGTGGATGGCGTGGCCAGCGTGGCCTGGCTGGACTTTCTCGGCCGCTGCCTCACTCCCGGCTCGCGCGCGCGCCTCATCTCGCTGGGAACCATTGCTCCCGGGGTCGCCGGGATCGGCGCCGGGGCCGTGGTGGGCATCGTGCTGTCGTCGCCGCGGCTGCCGTGGCCGTCCAACTACGCGCTCTTGTTCCTGGCCGCCGGCATCCTGTACTCGCTGTCCCTGGGCTCGTTCTTCTGCGTGGAAGACCCGCCGGCCCCCGCGGTGCGGCAGAAGATGACATGGCCGGCATACTTCCGAAGGCTCGCGGCGGTGGTGCGGGCGGACCCGGGATTCCGCCGCGCCGTGTTCGTGGCGCTGGCGCTCGGCGGGCTGGGGGTCGCGGCGCCGTTCTATATCGTGCACGGCCTGGAGTCCCTGGGGTTCCCACCGGCGAGCGTCGGCTTCTTCACGTCGGTGCAGCTGGTCGGCAGCGTGTTCGCGGCGCTGGTGATGGGCGTCATGGGAGAGCGGCGCGGGACGCGCTCGGTCATGCGCCTGTTCGGATGGGCTGCCCTTGCCGCCCCGGCCATCGCCGTGGCGGCCCCGCTCCTGGCGCGCGCGCTGCCCTGGGCCGTCATGTACGTGTACGGGCTGGCATTCGTGATCATCGGCACCCAGGGAACGGCCAACATGGCGGGGTTCCTCAACTGGGTGCTGGAATACGCGCCCGCCTCCGACCGCCCGCTGTACATCGGGTTTGCCAACACGCTGGGCGGCGTGTCCCTGCTGTGGCCGCTGCTCGGCGGGTGGATCCTCGCGGGCAGCGGCTCCTACCCTCTGCTGTTCGCGGTCGCCGGGGTCGGACCGATCGCCGCGCTCGTACTCCTGCGCGGCCTCCCCGAGCCGCGGCGCGGGAAGCCGGGCTTGTCTCCCGGGGGCCCGATGGCTACGCTGGACCGGTGAGCAGCACCCCGCAGCCCGCCGAGGGAGCGCGGCCCGACCCGGCGGCGTTTCCCGCGATCGGCATCCCGGACGTCCGCCGAGCCGAGGAGCGCATTGCGCCGCACGTACATCGCACTCCCCTCCTCACCAGCACCACCATGGACGCGATGAGCGGAGCCCGGCTGTTTTTCAAGTGCGAAAACCTGCAGCGTGTCGGCGCGTTCAAGTTCCGCGGGGCGGCCAACGCCGTGTTCTCCCTGGATGACACGACGGCGCGGCGCGGCGTTGCCACGCACTCTTCCGGCAACCACGCACAGGCTCTCGCGCTGGCGGCGCGCCTGCGGGGCATCGCGGCCACCATCGTCATGCCCGGGGACGCGCCGAAGGTGAAGGTAGAGGCCGTGCGAGGATACGGCGCGCGCATCGTGTTCTCCGGCAGCGCGCCGCTGGACCGCGAGCGGATGCTGGACGGCGTGCTGCGCGAGACCGGCGCGGAGTTCGTTCACCCCTCGGACGACCTGCGCGTGATCGCGGGGCAGGGAACGTGCGCCCTGGAAATACTCCAGGAACAGCCCGAGCTGGACCTCGTGATCGCCCCGGTCGGCGGCGGCGGGCTCCTGAGCGGCACGGCCATCGCGGTGCGCGGAGCTTCCCGCGCGCGCGTGATCGGCGCGGAGCCCGCGGCCGCGGATGACGCCTGGCGCTCGTTCACCACCGGCCGGCTGCATCCCTCGGGCAGCCCGAAGACCATTGCGGACGGGCTTCGCACCTCCCTGGGGCAGAACACGTTCCCGCTGGTTCGCGGCCTGGTGTCCGACATCGTGACCACCAGTGAAGAGGCCATCGTGTCCGCCATGCGCCTGGTATGGGAACGCATGAAGGTGGTCATCGAGCCGTCCGCGGCGGTGCCGCTCGCCGCGATCCTGGAAGGAAAGCTGGATGTGCGCGGCAGCCGCACGGCCATCATCTTCTCCGGTGGGAACGTGGACCTCGACCTGCTGCCGTGGCTCCGCACCTGAATGAAAGCGGCCCGGTGGTGCCGGGCCGCTTTGGGTGGCGGGCCGGGCAGGTGCCGGCGCGACGCGCCTACGCGAACACCTTCCGAAGCCCGGGTATCCTGCGCACCAGGGCGGCGAACGCGAGGCTCAGCGCGAAGGCCGTCACCGCGGCGACTGCCGCCTTCAGCAGCGGGTACATCGCGGCGGTCCGAAGCAGCATGGAGATTCCGACCAGGATCGGGGCGTGGAAGACGTAGATGCCAAAACAGCTGTCGGCAAGGAGCCCCGTGGCGCGGTTTCTCACGTTGGCCTTCTCCCGGTACAACGTGAGAAGCCCGATACTCATCGACACGGCGAAGAAGGCCTCCCAGGCCGCGTAAGCCGCCGCCTGCCACCGCATCCCGCCCATGATGACGGACTCGCGCCCGTTCATCACTCCTCCGAACCCCATCAGCAGGAACCAGGCCGGCACGCCGACGGCAAAGGCCAGCTTCAGCCACGTCATGCCCACCGCCCGGGGCAGCGCCGACAGGAAGCCGCGTCGTCCCGCCCACAGACCCGCGGCGAACAGCACCACGTACTGCGGGAAGAAGCACAGCTGCATGTTGTACCAGGCGGTCCCGATGGGCTGCACCAGGCGGACCAGGAACGAGCCCGCACCGATAACGACGACCAAGCCGACCGCCAGCAGGTGGACCGTCCGTGGCGCCAGGTCCAGGGGCGGCGTGGCTGCGGGAACCCGCGAGCCCCGGAGCGCGCCGGCCAGCAGCCGTCCCAGCGCGTAGAGCGTGGAGAACACCAGCAGCGCGGCGGTGAACCACAGCGGACCGGTCTCCCCGATGAACGAGCCGCCTGCCAGGTAGGCGGCGTAGCGGTGCAGCAGCTCGCTCCCGCTGGTGACATGACCCGTGCCCGCTTCTCGAGCCAGGTTGGTGACCGGGCTGAGGATCAGCATGAATACCAGCGTGGGGATTCCCAGGCGGAACAGGCGCTCCCCGAGGAACCGGCCGAAGCCCTTGCGGTCGTACGAGCCGGGGGCCAGCACGGCAGCCACGAAGAACAGGATTCCCATGAAGAACGCCTGGGAGAACGTCTCGTACAGCGCAAAGACCAGGCGCGCGCCGAGATCGAGCGCAGCCGGCTCCTTGTAGTACCAGGAGCCGATCCCGCTGTAGGTGACGCAGGCGTGCACCAGCACCACCATGGCGATCACCGTCCAGCGGACGTTGTCGATGTACGCCAGTCTTGGCTTTGCGGCCGTGGGCAGGGCCGCCAGGTTTACCGTGGACATCTCTCTCCTCCTACCATTCCCGGCGAACGGAGAACGTGCGTTCGAGCTTCGCCGCCGGTCGATCCAAGGCCCGCGCGTGCGGTGCGCGTCCCGGCTCCAGCCGCGCGGGCGCGCCCGGCGCCCGGCGCCCAGGCCGCGAGGGCTGCTCCCCGGCGTCCCCCGGCTTTCCCACCGTCGTGGCTTCCAATCCCGTTCCCCCCGTGTTTTGCACCCCCTTATGAACGCACTCCAGGGGCCGTGGCGCATCGGCCGGGAGGTCGGTCTTCCGTCCTCCGACGGTCGCAGGGCCGCCTGCGACCTTGGTCGGAGGCCCGGACGGGTGCAACCCGAACCTTGCGGCGGGCCCGTGATTCGACTAGACTTTTGCCGGTAGGCCCGGCGAACAACCCATGGAAGCCGACGATCTGCTGGCCCGCCTGCGGGCCTTTGCGCTTCGCTCAAAGAGCCCCACCATCGAGGTGAACGGGTTCATCCGCTCCCTGGCCGGGGAAGACCTGTCGCCGCGGGAAGTGGAGGCCGGGATCCGCGATCTTGCCTTCCGCGGCGACATCTCGGCGGTCACCGACTGGGGACGCCTTTCCGCGGTGACGCTGCCGGATTTCGGGGTCTACGCCCTGTCGGAAGAGTATCGACGGCTGCGGGATGATCCCGCCCTGCCGTTTCCGAGGGAAGAGACCCTGGCGGTCTCCATTCCTCCTTCCGAGCTGGTGGCCATGGAGGCAAAGGGACAGCTCGGGGAGCTGCTGGACGCCGCTTCGGAAAAGCCCCCGGGCGCGGTGAAGCTTCTTTTCCCCGAGAACGTGCCCCCCATGGTCGTTCCGCGTGCCGGCGTGGACGCCGACCTCATCGAGGCGGCGGTGTCCCGCATCAGCCGCTACCTCCAGGATCCCCGCGACGCGGCGCTCGCCGAGAGCAAGCTTCTGGGAGCGTTCAAAGGAAACGAGAGCCTGGTGCGCCAGGCGCTGGAGGACATCCTGCTTCGGCCCCGCAAGGCCACCTCCACGGTGATGTCGCCCACGGATTTCAGCTTCCGGTTCTGGAGCCACCTTTCCAACAAGCTCACCGCGGATGTCGGTGCAAAGACGGAGCGGACCGACCAGGACCAGGCGCTGCTGCAGTCCGCCTGCCTCGTGGCATATGCCGCGTTCCACCAGAAAGGCGCCGCGGAGCGGGAAAAGGAGCGAGCCGCGGACCGCAAGCACCTTGAAACGCTGGTGCGCCGGCCCCCGTACGTGTTCAGCTCTTCCGACCTGTTCGAGCTGAAGGACCCGAATGGGGCGCTGCTGGCCACCAAGCACGGACCGCCGTTCATCGTGTCGTTCCTGGAGGACGCCACGCGCGCCCCGGACGACGGGTCGCTGCCGTTCTTCGTCCCCGTGCATTCCCCCGCCCAGAAGAAGGACTACTACGTGCAGCGGGACTTCATCGTGCCGGTATTCCTCAAGATGCTGGGAGACGCCGGGGACGTCCTTCGCGCCGCGTACCTCCAGGAATGGGTGGAGCAGATGCGCGAGGACGCGCCGCCGGAAACCTGCCGTGACGACGAGCGCTTCCGCCGCGACGTGGAGCAGCGCGTGAGGGCGGAGTTCCCGGTGATACCGGCGCTCTTCCACGTGCCGCTGCTGCGCCTGGCCGCCGAAGTGCCTTCCCTCGGCGCGGAGGCGAGGGCCGACCTCGAACGATGTTTCAGCCGCCTGGACGCGCTTCGGCCCCTGGTGACGCTGCTGGGCCTTTCGCGCGCGAAGCTGCTCCGCGAGGCCCGCTCGTACCTTCCGTTCTGGAAGACCGCGCCGGTGATCAGCGCGATTGCGCGGTTCCTGAGGAAGCTCCTGCGCCCGCGCCCGGCCCAGCCGGCGCGGCACCGAGGCCCGCGCGTCGGGCAGGGGTCAGTGGAAACGCCGGCTTCCGGCGTTCCAGCGGGAGAAGGCGCGGCAGCCTCGCGCCCCGTGCCCGACCGGCACAACGACAAGCAGCAGATGGAGCATTTTCGCAGCACGCTGCGCAGCCTGGAGGGTCGCTACGTTGCCAGCGGCAGCACGGTGGAGCGCACCCTGCAGGACCTGGCGGAGCGGTGGAATCCGCTGATAGACGCGGGCCCCAAGCAGGATCTGTTGCGGGACGTCAACGCGCTGGCCCGTGATTTCCTTCGCCCCATCCGCCGCACGCTGGTCGCGCAGCCGCCGGACACGTCACGGATCGCGGCGCTGGCCGAGCAGCTTGCCGCCAGCAGGAGCCTGGCGCAGATCGGAAACCGGGAGGCCCTCCTGCGCTACCTCGAGCTGTACATGCTGCAGGTGCTGCTCGCCTCCTGAGGGCGGCCACGGTCACCGCGTGGGGTCACCGCGTGGGGTCACCGCGTGGGGTCACCGCGTGGGGTCACCGCGTGGGGTCACGCCAGGCCGCGTTTCACCGCGTACAGTGCCGCCTGCGTTCGGTCCGCCAGTCCGAGCTTGTCCAGGATGCTGCCCACGTGCGTTTTCACGGTCTTTTCGCTGATGAAAAGCTCGGCTCCGATCTCCTTGTTCGACCGGCCCTGCGCCAGGCACTTGAGCACCTGCGCCTCTCGCTCCGTGAGCTGGTCCTCCGGGCGTTCTCCCGTGGCCGCGCCGCCGGCAATCCCGGCGACCAGCCGCCGGCTCACCTCGGGGTGCAGGCGCGTCTCCCCGCGGGCTGTCGCCGTGATGGCTTCCGCGAGCTCGTTCGGGCCGACATCCTTCAACAGGTAGGCGGCGGCCCCCGCCTTGAGCGCGGGAAAAAGCTTGTCGTCATCCGCGAAGCTCGTGAGCACGATAACCTTGAGATCCGGCATCGCTTCCCGCAGCGCCCGCGTGGCCTCGATCCCGTCCATGACCGGCATGACCAGGTCCATCAAGACCACCTGTGGCTTGAGCTTCCGTGCCGCCTGCAGCGCCTCCGCGCCGTTTGCCGCCTCCCCCACCACCTCAAAGCCGGGCCGCGCGCCCAGGTAGTTGCGAAGCCCCTCGCGCACCACGGCATGGTCGTCCACGATCAGGATGCGAACGCGCTCTGCCTTTCCCATCAGCCGGCCTCTCCTTCGGTCAGTGCGGCAGCCGCGGCCGTGGCCAGGGGCAGGCGCGCCTCGACACGGCAGCCCGCCCCGGGAGACGAGCGCACGGAGAGCGATCCGCCGTGGGCCTCCACGCGCTCCCGCATTGCCGGCAGGCCATAGCGGTCCGGGCTCTGCGCCGCAGCGGGATCGAACCCGCGGCCGGCGTCCTGCACCACCAGGGCGATCTCGTGCGGCGCGAACGTGAGCTCCATCCGGGACTCGGCCACGCCGGCGTGCTTGGCCACGTTGTTGAGCGCTTCCCGCGCCGTGCGGAACACCGTCTCCTTCAGCTCCACGGGCCCTCCCTCCGGCCCGTGGACCGCGAGCGTCACGTGCAGGCCGTCTCTCCGCTCGCGCAGCGCGGCCAGTCGCTGCAGGGATTTCACCAGCCCCTCGTCCCCCACGGAGGAGGGCCGAAGCTCCCGCACGAGCGTGCGCATCTCGGACAGGGCATCACCCGCCAGGGACTGCAGGCGTTCGAGCAATCGCTCCGCCTTCTCGGGGCTCTGGCGCAGCGCGATCCTCGCGGCCTCCGCGGTGAGGTTCATGCTGAACACGGTCTGGGTGGCCGCGTCGTGCAGGTCGCGCGCCAGGTGCGCCCGCTCCTGTGCCGCCGCGGCCTCCTCGG